>Ga0302320_10004383_pt1 | contig 32092 bp, 18 predicted proteins | sample Bog_T0_3_FD_202130 | JGI IMG/M metagenome (GOLD analysis project Ga0302320, IMG submission 202130) | Peat permafrost microbial communities from Stordalen Mire near Abisko, Sweden - Bog_T0_3 | ecosystem: Environmental > Terrestrial > Soil > Wetlands > Peat | place: Sweden: Abisko, Stordalen Mire... | reverse complement strand
CGCAGATAGTCTTCGTAGTTGCCCTCGTGGCTGTTGACTTGCCCGGCCTCGACTTCAAGCACGCGCGTGGCCAGGCGATCAATGAAGTAGCGATCGTGCGAGACAAAGACCACGGTCCCGCTGAAGGCCGCGATGGCCTCGAGCAGCACGTCTTTGGCGCGCATGTCCAGGTGGTTGGTGGGCTCGTCGAGGAGGAGGAAGTTGGAGGGAGAGACGAGGATGCGGGCCAGCGCGTAGCGGTTGCGCTCGCCGCCCGAGAGCACGCCGAGCGGCTTGAAGACGTCGTCGCCGCTGAAGAGGAAGCAGCCCAGCAGCGAGCGCAGAGCCTGCTCGGGGACTTTGACGGCGGCGCGACCGATGTCGTCAAGCATGCGCTGGTTGCCGTCCAGCACCTTGTACTGGTCCTGCGCAAAGTACTCGCTGACCACGTTGTGGCCCATTTTGACTTGGCCTGCGGTGGGCTGCTCCATGCCGGTGAGCAGCTTGATCAGCGTGGACTTGCCCGCGCCGTTGACGCCCACCAGCGCCACGCGGTCGCCGCGCTCAATGGAGAAGCGGACATTGTTCAAGACCTGTTTGGGGCCGTAGCTTTTCGAGAGCCCTTCGGCCTCAACTACCATGCGCCCCGAGGGCGGCGGCTGGGGAAACTTGAAGTGGATGACGGGCTCTTCTTCGGGGATTTCGATGCGCTCGATCTTCTCGAGTTCCTTGATGCGGCTCTGGACCTGTTTCGCCTTGGTGGCCTGGGCGCGGAAGCGGTTGATGAACGACTCGAGATGCTCAACCTGGATCTTCTGATTGCGATAAGCAGCTTCTAACTGCGTGCGGCGCTCGTCTTTCTGACTGAGATACTTGGTGTAATTGCCTTGATATACGTTGAGTCGCTTGTTCCATATCTCCACGGTGCGGTCGATCGTAACATCGAGAAAGTAGCGGTCGTGCGAGATAAGGATGTAACCAAAGGGATAAGTATGGAGATAGTCCTCGAGCCAGTTGCGGGTTTCGAGATCCAGGTGGTTGGTAGGCTCGTCCAGAAGTAACAAATTCGGCTTGGCCAGCAGCAGTTTGGCCAACGCGATGCGCATCTGCCAGCCGCCGCTGAACTCGTCGGTCTGGCGGGTCCAATCTTCCTTGCCGAAGCCGAGGCCGGTGAGCACGCCGCCCACCTGCGCGTCCAGCGCGTAGCCGTCAAGGGCGTGGAAGCGCTCCTGGAGCATGGAGTAGCGCTCGGCGGCGGCTTCGTACTCGGGGCCTTCGTGATCCAGCACGGAAAGCTGCCCGCCCAACCGCTCCACTTCCTTCTCCATCTCGCGGAGCTCGTCGAAGACGCTGAGGCACTCCTCGAAAACGGTGCGGCCGGTTAGCGCGAGGCCCTCTTGCGGCAGGTAGCCGATGCTCATGCCGCGGGTCTGCTGCACCTGGCCGTAGTCGAGGGATTCGAGGCCTGCCAGCACCTTCATGATGGTGGATTTGCCGGTGCCGTTGGCGCCGACCAGCGCCGTCTTTTCCCGAGGGCGGATGAGCCAGTTGGCTTCAAGGAACAAAACGCGCGGGCCAAAGCGCTTGCCGGCATTGATGAGGGAGAGCATCTACCTCTATTTTCGCAGAGCGATCCTCTGCGCCGTGAACCGCACCCGCTAACGGAAGATGTTGGCAGTTGCGTTGGGCGAGGTATTTCCAAGTCCCTAGCTCCGCATGACTGTTCACAACTCGTTTGTATTTTGATTGCTAACCGGGACGAGAAGCTCAAAGGGAACAACCTCACACTGGATCGCCAGTGCCCTGCACGCTCCTTGGTAGACCTTCCGTCTTGCATCTTCTTGAGCGAAAGTCAGGACAACATGGTCCGATGAGCCTTCCGGGTCTCCCTCGGGGTCCCGGGTCAGGTGAAACCCGCACGCGCTAGCTAGTTCCGCCTTGAAACGAGCAGCTGGGCATTGTGGAAAGCGCCTGACGAAGAGCGCTCTACCGGACTCAGAGTCTAGATAGCAGGATGTTTCACCCGTATTGCCGTCAAAGAACGCAAGGGAGGTGGCCCGAACCTTGTTCCCTTCTTGCATAAACCAGCCTTTAAACCTCAGTGCTCGGAGCAAAGATGCATCAGGCGGTATGGGTTCAACCTCTGGACTTGCCATTCGGTGTCCGTTCGGGGTCAGACGCTAGCGATAGATCTGAGTGCCCGCTCAAGCTCGCCGGTCGAGTCGGTGCTGATTTCTCCATCTCCGACAGTTTCATCGCCCTTTGAAAGGATAAAGCTGCCTGAATGGTTGGCCGAGAGGACAACTTCGAGTTGCTTCGCTCCCAAAGACCACACCATCCCAAGGCCTCCGCCCGAGATAGGACACATGATTGGGGAGGGTATGTTGAGGTGATGCAAATCCGCAAGAAGCGTCCGCGCAAACATAATTGTGGACTGCTCAGCCTTGAGTTCGTCGCCCACTTCGCCGCTCGGCTGGGCCTTCTCCATCTGATAAAGCTCGGCGAAGACCGTGTACTGCCAAGGTGCAGAAGCGAAGTAGCCGCGAGTCGTGAGCAACGCCTCTGGGACGGTCTTAGGCGCTATCACCCTGCTGGAATCAAGCATCGTCGGCGACGCGAATACGGTCATCGTTTCCCCCACATCTGATGCGCGAAATCGGTTGTAACGTCGTCAAAACCAAGGATGACGGCTTCGTGGCACTGGTCCAGCTTTGCCCACATGGCATTTGCCTCCGCATTGGGCAAATCGCCTTTAGCCGTGATAGTCAGCTGAATTACCTCCCGGCCGTCCGGCTTTCTGACGGCCGAGTGACAGGAGACCTGCAGCGATACGCCGACTTCCGCTAAATTGTAGCCGACGTTTAAGCCGACTGTTGCAACTTCTGGAAGAAATGCGTATTGACGTCCATAGTCTGGTACTGCGGCCCTTGGCGCAAACGGTTTAATGAGCTTTGCTAGGTCGCCATATGAGTCCCAATCATCCCCGCGCACCAAGTGGTTCACATATGTGACCTCTGCCTGGAATACTTGAGGTGCGGCGAGGAGATTCGATTCAAGGAACCCACAGAACTTCTCCCAATCACCCTGAAATTTCGGCTTCAAATCCGCGTAATGTGTATACGCCTGATTTTCGGCGGTCTTTCGCCAGTTGCGTAGGAAGGCTGAGGCTTGGACCTGTACGAGTTCAGTGTCCAACGCGTTCGTGAACATAGCGCGGAAAGGAAGCCGAGCAAATTCTAGGTTACCCTGGGCCAACTCCCTGGGATCAAGGATCGGTGGCAAAACCTCACCCTTCGGGTAGTTTTCTTCGAAGAGGGTCCAGAGCTTTCCAAAATGAAGGATGTTCCAGTTCGCAAAATGCGCAAAGTAGAATCCCATAAGGGTTTCTACGGCTGGCGGGCGGTCATAGTCTGGCAATTTGGGGGCCATCACACTCTGACCTCATTATCGACAAACAATCTTAAACAGATCACTCCCCAAGTGTACAGGCCAGCTGGGCCGCTGGGAGGACCGTTGGGAGCAGTCTGCGGTGCCGACCCGCTAAATCCGCGCTTTTTAGGCATCATCCCGCTAGCTATTAGCCTGAGTTGCGCGGAGGTTGGCCGGTGGAGCATGATTTCTGCTGCTGAGTTTTCAATGGGCGGCGATGCATGGAGGAATGTGGGCGTGAGCAGACTGGCGAAGGAACTGTCGAGGCGCGATTTTCTGGTGCAGGGAGCGGCAACGCTGGGGGCGGTGGCCGCGATTCCGGCTCTTGGGCAGGCTGCGGCGGGCGGGCGCAAGGTGATGCACATCATTGGCCACTCGCACATTGACGCCGCGTGGCTGTGGCCGTGGCGCAGCGGGTCTGACACGGTGTTGAACACCTTTCGCAGCGCGCTGAACCGGATGAACGAGACGCCGGGATTTCGCTTTAGCCACTCGTCGTCGCAGCACTACCGCTGGGTGCAGGAGGCCGCGCCGGAGATGCTGGCGGAGATCAAGCAGCGGATCAAAGAGGGGCGCTGGGAGGTGGTGGGCGCGTGGCCGGTTGAGCCGGATTGCAACATTCCCTCGGCGGAGAGCTTTGTGCGGCACTCGCTTTACGGCAAGCGGTATTGCGAGCGTGTGCTGGGCGTGGATGTGAAGATCGGGTTCAATCCGGATTCGTTTGGCCACGCGGCGGGGCTGCCGACGATTCTGAAGCGCGCGGGGTATGGCTACTACGTTTTCATGCGGCCGCAGGAGCACGAGATGCAGTTGCCGCTGCTGTTCTGGTGGGAGGGTCCGGACGGGTCGCGGGTGCTGACGCTGCGCATCTGGAAGAACTACGACGCGGACGCGAGCATGGTGAAGCCGGCGGCGACAGGCGTATTTGCCGAGGGCTTTGACGACGGCGCTTTCTTTATGGGCGTGGGCGACCACGGCGGCGCGGTGACGAAGGAGCAGATTCGCCAGATTCTGGAGATGCGGAAAGACACGACCCTGCCGGAGCTTCGCTTCAGCACGCTGGCGGAGTTCTTCAAATCCGTGGAGAAGTCGCCGGCGTTTGCGCAACTGCCGGTGGTCAAGGGCGAGCTGCAGATTCACGCCACGGGCTGCTACTCGACGTATGCCGAGGGCAAGTATCTGAACCGGCGCGCGGAGCGCTGGCTGGGGGAGGCGGAGTCGATCTCGCTGCTGGCCAACCGGACGATGGGACGCAGTTATCCATCGGAGCAGTTTGCCGAGTCGTGGTGGAAGGTTCTCTTCTGCCAGTTCCACGACATGATGGCGGGGACTTCGCTTTACTCCGACTATGAGGATGTGCGCGACAGCGTGGGCGCTGCGTGCGATTTGGCCGAGCATGAGCGGGTGCTGGCCGTGGAGGCGATGGCCAAGCGCGTGGATACAAGCTCGGTCGCGGAGGGCGCGGTGTTTCTGTACAACCCGCTGCCGTGGAAGCGCAAGGCGCTGGTGGAGTGCTACACGGAAAAGGATCCAGAAGGGTCGCCGTTTGTGCCGGGGGCGCCCAAGTCGCCCATCAGCCATTTGGAGGCGAAGGATGGCAGCAAGATTCCGTTGCAATGGCGGCCATCGGAGAGCATGACGAACTTCTTCTACAGGCTTTCGGCATGGGTGGATCTGCCGGCCTGCGGATACAAGGTCTTCGAGCTGAAGCATGGCGATCCTGCACCGGCGGAGACGTATAAAGAGCTGTTCACGATCTCGGATTCGGTGCTGGGGTTCTCTTCCTTGAAGGCTGACGGCACGGAGCTGCTGGCGGGGCCCATCGGGCTGGTGGTGATCGGGGATACGAGCGACACGTGGGCGCACGGCATCAAGCAGTTCCGCGAAGAGCTGGGGCGACCGAAGCTGGTTTCGACCACCGTGATTGAAGACGGTCCGGTGACGCGCGTGACGCGGCAGCGGGCGAAGTGGCAGAACTCTGAGATTGTGATGGACATTGCGCAGTTTGCCGGGCGGGATTTTATTGAGCTGCGGTTTGTCATCGACTGGCATGAGCACGAGCAGATGCTGAAGCTGGAGATTCCGACGGCGCTGACCGAGCCGCGGGTCTTTGCCAAGGTTCCGGGAGCGGTGATTGAGCGGACGCTGAACGGCGACGAGCGGCCTTATCAGGATTGGGCGGCGGTGGAGGGAAAGCTGGGCGGCGCCGAGTACACGCTGGCAGTGGTGAACGACGGCAGCTACAGCTATGACAGCCTGGGCGGACTGTTTCGCACGGTGCTGATCCGGTCAGCTCCGTTTGCGCGGCATAACCCGGCGACGGTGCCGCAGAACGACGCGAATGCCTGGCAGGACCAGGGCCGGCAGGAGCGGCGCTTCTGGCTCTGCGGCGCGCGCGGCGCATGCGCGGGGCTTGGGCTGGACCGGCTGGCGGAGGAGTTGCAGACGCCGGCGGAGGTGGTGGTGGACTCGGCGCATCACGGCGCCGAGGCTTGGGAGAACGAATACCTCGAGATTATGCCCAGCAGCGTTTGGGTGCTGGCGGTGAAGCGGGCCGAGGGCGCGCCGGAGGGAACGATTCTGCGCGTGCAGGAGCGGGCGGGGAAGGCGACCAAGGCGACGATCAAGAGCAAGGTTCTGGGCCTGGACCACACGGTGGCGCTGGCCCCGTGGGAGTTAAAGACGCTGCGGGTAAAGCACGTGCCGGGCGGCAAGGCGGAGCTGCGGGAGGTTTCGCTTCTGGAGGTCTAGCCTTGAAAGAGAAATTGAGCCCGAGACGAGAAGGTTTTGCGCGGCAGTGTATACGTTTACACTCGACTTGTTGTACCCTTGCTGGGGGCTGCTTATGGGCATGTTTAACACCTTCGGACAAACCGCCGACACCACCGGGCGCAAGCCTAACACTCTGCGCAAGCTGGAGCGGCTCAACACCGCGCTGCGCCACCAGGAACCGGACCGCGTGCCGATCAGCGACTTTTTCTGGGGCGGCTTTACCGCGCGCTGGCGCAAGGAACTGGGCCTTCCCGCGGACGCCAATCCCTACTACTACTACGACCTGGACTGGATCTCGACGGTGCCGAATATGGACCCTTGGATTCGCCCCTTTGAAACTCTGAAGGAGACGGCCGAAGAGGTCGTCGTCAAGACCGGCTACGGCACCATCATGCACAAGCGCTTCGAGTTTCCCATGCCCGAGATGCGCGGATGGGAGATGGACACCTTTGAAAAGCTGGAGCGCGCCGAGTTTGACGACCCGCGCGACCGGCGGCGCTTCTATGAGGCCGGCGACAACCAGATTGCCGGCGTGGGCGACGGTTTTGAGCGCAACTCCCCGGCCTGGATCGACACGGTGAAGTCGCTGCGCGCGGATTTTCCGGTGTATGGCAGCATGGGCGAAGTGAGCGAGTGCCTGACGCGGCTGATCGGGCAGGAGAACGCCATGATGTGGATGGCCGAGTTCCCCGACCGCATGGGCGCGGTGATCAACCGTATCGGCGCGCATTATCTTGAGTGCGCCAAGGCCGCGATGGATGCGGGCGCGGGGCTGATTGACGGCTTTGTGATCTGGGGCGACGTGGCCTACAAGAAAGGCATGTTCTTTTCGCCGAATTACTGGCGCGAGTACTTCAAGCCGTGGGTGGCGGAAATGACGGCTTACGCGCATGCGCAGGGACTGCCGGTGATTTATCACGGTTGCGGCAACCCGAAGAAGATTTTTCCCGACTACATCGAGATGGGGATCGACGCCTATAACCCGCTGGAGGCCAAGGCCGGGCTGGATTGCGTTGAGCTGCGGCGGCAGTATGGGCAGACGATGGGGATGTGCGGCAACAGCGACATGCAGATCTGGGAGAGCGGCGACCGCGTGGCCATTCGCCGCGAGGTGCTGCGCAAGCTGAATGCAGCCAAGGGCGGCGGCTACATCTTTCAGTCAGACCACTCGGTAAGCAGCGGCGTCTCCGGCCAGACGTACGATTCCATTGTTAAGCTGGTGCGTGAATTCGGAGATTATCCGCTGCAACTGCCGGCGGAGTTCGACGAGAAAATCTGAAGTCTTGAGGCGATCGCCGCCGGGCATGGGGCGCTGCGCGAGGATACTGCATGATGACTGCCAATCCCCTGCTGGGCGCGCTTCTTCACTCTGTGGGCGCGTGCAGTTCCGCGCTCTGTTATACGCCGCAGAAGAAGACCCGCGCATGGTCGTGGCAGACCTATTGGCTGGCGCAGGCATCGGTCTGCTGGCTGATTCTGCCCTGGGTGGGCGCGTGGTTCACCATTCCGCAGTTGGGGGCGGTGCTTGCCCAGGCGCCGGCGGATGTGATGGCCAAAACCTTCCTGCTGGGCGCGCTCTACGGCATCGGCGGAACGGCCTTCGGCGTGGCCATCCGCTACATCGGCTTCTCCATCACCTATGCCATTGCCATCGGCATCTCCTGCGTGCTGGGGACCATGGTGACGCCGCTGCTATCAGGGCAGCTTGCGGCCGTCTTTAACCAGACGGGCGCGGGATGGGTGCTCGCCGGCGTGGCTGTGGCCACCGGTGGCATTCTGGTCTCAGGGCTTGCCGGGTGGCTCAAAGACATTGATCTGCGCAGCTCCGACACCATGCCGGAGGGTTTTCACTTTGGCAAAGGAGTCTTCTTTTGTGTGCTGGCGGGGCTGCTGTCGGCGGTGTTTGGAATCTCTCTGGACGCGGGAAGGCCCCTGGCCGTGCTGGCTTCGGCGCATGGCGCGGGTCAGTTTGAGGGGAATGTGGTTTACATCTTCAGCTGCGGCGGGGCGTTCTTTACCACGGCGCTTTACTGCCTCTTTCTGCATCTGCGCAACCGGTCGCTGGGCGAGTATGTCGAGCTGCCGGCCGGCGAGGTCAACGCCGCCCTGCCCATCAACTTCTCCATGGCCACGCTCACCGGCTTTCTCTGGTATGGGCAGTTCTTCTTTTACGGCCTGGGCCATGTGCGCATGGGGGCTTACAAGTTCACAAGCTGGGCCATCCACATGGCCATGCTGGTCTTCTTCAGCGCGGTGGTCGGGGTGGCGTTGCGGGAGTGGAAGGGATGCCGCGCCCGCACCTGGACAACGCTGCTGGGCGCGCTGCTTGTGCTGCTGACCGCGGTGGGGCTGATGACCTACGGCAACTATCTCGGCTCGCCGCCGGGCGCGCCGTAATTGAACCCGAGCGTGAGACGATTGCCGTGCGGCAGCGGCTCCCAGGCCAGGCTGTTGGCGAATCTGCGCATCAAGCGGATGCCCTGCCCTCCCGGCTTGATCTCATCGAGCGATGCGGGCGCGGGGCTCTCCGGGAACGCGCATGCATTGAAGACCGGCGCATGGTCTTCAATCGTGAACACCAGCTCACCGCCTGCGTTCACGCTGAAGTCGACCGTGAGGCTGTGGTCAGGGGCGCCTTTGTAACCGTGGCGAATGACGTTCGAAAGCGCTTCCTCCAGGCAGAGGTTGATGGCGAATACCTTCTCTTCTGGAAGGCCGTGCTCGGCTGCCAGCCGGTCAACCCAGGGGCAGACCAGCGTCAGTTCCGCCAGCCTGCTGTTCAGGCTGAGCCGAGCTTCCGCCTTGTGGGTACCATCGGGCATGGGCGTGGACGGGCGCAACCTTATGCGAGCGCGGCCAGAGCGGAGCTGAGTTCGTGATGGATGGGAATCAGCGTATCGACGTTGCTGGCCTTCAGAACTTCTTCAACCATGGGCGCCGGCCCAAACGCGACCACCTTGCCGCCGTGGCGCCGCACCGCCTGCGCCGGGACAACAAGGGAGCGCAGGCCCATGGAGCCGAGGAATGTGACCTTCTGCAAGTCTAGAAGCAGAAGCTGGCTGCTGCCGGCGGTCACATTCATCTTCAGATCGACGGCCGCCGCGCCTTCAATATCCAGGCGCCCGTCGAGAATCACCCGGGTCACGCCGCCATCCATCTCTTCAATCGCGATTTGCATTGCAAGGCTCCTTCCGTGCAGGGATAGGCTTCCGGTATCCTACCGGGCTATTGTGACAGTTCTGTTAAAGGCAGGGGAGTCTTGCTCGGCGATTCAGCAACTTGGCCAGGTTGCGCGAGCCTGCATGCCGCTTTGAGGCAAATCACCACGCTGAGGCAGCAAACAAAAATCCGCCCGGGATCTAGGTTCAGGTCTCGGGCGGGGGAGAAATTCCTGTTTGACTTTTTTGCCGATCGGCCCTTTCACTGGAGGCCAGGCAAGGTCAGAAACCGAGGACGTACGTCAGGGATGCGCGATGACATATGTCCCCGATGAGACCGGGCTATTGGTCGTTGCCCCGGGAGCATCGGCAAAGGCACTGATGGTCAGGTTGCTTGAGACTGTGATCGGTCCCGCGGAGATGATCCGGGTCGGGCTGGTGGTTGGGTTGGAGCCGTCCGTGGTGTAACCGAACAGCGCGTTGGGAGTGGCCGAGCTGAGCGTCACATACTGCGTACCGGCATAGTGTCCAGGCGGGGGAGTAAAGATGGGCGCCGCTGCCGCCGGCAACGTGATCGTCACGTAATCCATGCCGACGGTGCTGTTTGTGTAGCTGGCGGCCTGCGCCACGGCTTCAAGAACGGTTGTCTTCTTAACCGCAATCGGGCCAGTGTATACGCTCGCCGTCGCACTGGTGGCGGGGCTGGTGCCGTCCGTCGTGTACAGAATCTGCGCATTGGGAGTGGCTGAGGTGATGCTCACCGTCTGCGTGCCGGAATACGTTCCCGACGAAGGACTGAAGGACGGCGTTGCCGCGAGCGGGTAATTGATGGTGAGGTTGGCGATGGCGACGGCGCTGGTGGTGGCTCCCGTGGCTTTGGCAACTGCTTCAATCGTTTCAGTCTGTTTGACCGCGATCGGCCCTGTGTAGATGCTGGCCGTCGCGCTGCCGGCTGGATTGGTGCCATCGGTGGTGTAGTAGAGGGTTGCGGTGGGCGCGGAGCAACCGATGGTCACCGTCTGGGCCGCGGTGTAGGTTCCGGTTCCCGGGACGATGACGGGCGTCGGTTCGGTGCCGCCGGTGATCGTGTAGGTCCCTGTAGTGACCGGGCTGTTGACGGTGGTTCCGGGCGCATCGGCAAACGCGCTCAACGTCTCTGTTTTTGAGACCGTGATGGGCCCCGAGTACAAGATGCGCGTTGGGCTGGTGTTTGGATCGCTGCCATCCGTTGTATAAGCAAACAGCGCGTTGGGCGTGGTGGATGCGATGGTGACTGTCTGCGAACCGGGATAGGTGCCGGGGAGAGGACTGAAGACCGGGGCAACCGCCGCGGGCAGGATGATGTTATACAGAGCCGACGCAACCACGCTGTTTGTGTATCCCGTCGCTTCTGTTACGGCGTTGATGGTCTGCATCCGAGGAACCGAGATCGGCGCGGTATAGAGGACGGCGGTTGCGCTGCTTGCAGGATTGGAGCCATCCGTGGTGTAGTAGATCGCCGCTCCGGGAGTGGAGGTGGAGAGGCTTACTTTCTGCGCTCCGTTATAGGTGCCCGTGCCGGGACTGAAGACCGGCGGCGCCGCCAGTGGCAGCACTTGATACACGCCAGTGGCCACCGCGCTTGGCGCCGCGTAGCCATCCACTACCGCAATCGCCTTCAGGGTTTCGCTGCTGGCCACCGTGATGGGATCGGCCATGGAGAACACCGGCGACTTGGTGGTGGGCTGCGTGCCATCGGTGGTGTAGTAGATGGTGGCCGCAAGCGACGTGGGCGTGGCGATGGAAACTGTGACCGCGACGCTGTAGCTGCCGGGCAGGGGAGTAAAGACTGGCGTGGCCACCACTGAGCCCGGCACCTTCACGGTGATCGGCGTACTGGTTACCCGGCCATAGGCGTTGGTTGAAACCAGCGTGTAGGTCTGCGTGGCGGTGGGACTGACGGTCACGCTGCCGCTGCCGGACGGCACGGGGCCAAGGATGTCGATGTAATCGTAGGAATCGTCGGCCACGCTGTATGTGAAAGTGACCGGCGTTCCGGAACTGACGGACGTGGCTGACGCGCTGAAGGCGTTGATGACCGGGGGAGGGCCGGAAGGGGCCGTGGCCGAGTCGTAGCCGGGAAACTCGGGGTTCATCTTTACGACTTCAAAGTTCTCCGAGCCAACGGTCTTGAGATTATTCAGATCGCTGTTGTCCCAGCGTGAATCCGGTACGCCCTGGAAGAAGAAGTAGCCGCCATTGTCGGCAAGGATCATGCCGTACTGCTTCATGGCGGTGAGAATCACCTGGTTGGTGGGCGAGAAACCGGAGATGTCAAAGTTTGCCTTGAGCCGGATTCTCATGCCCATCACGTTCGATACGCCCCAGATGTTGCCCGCGGCATGCGTGGCAGGAGCCACGAAGTACCCATTGTTTTGATCGCTTTTGGTATGCGCCATGGTAAAGCGGATGGCGTGCCTGATTGCGCCGGAGGCAACTTCTTCGTAGCGCACCAGTCCGGGAAAGATGGGCAGCCCGGCCGCGTCGGCAGAGGTCCATCCATAGGGGCGCGCCTCATAGTTGTTGAGGTCCCACATGGTCTCGCTGGAAGCATTCCAGTGCCCGTTGCAGCGGTGCGTATTCCAGGTCTCGTAGAGCACGCACTTTGCGCGATCGATGACCAGCGTGTGCGCGTCATAGGGAGCGCTGTTGGCCCCGCCGGCATCTGGCCAGTACGAGCAATCGTCCGGCGCGCCCTCGATGGGCGAGTCGTTGGCAAAGGGCGCCGCCACAACGTCGCTCTCGCCCGCATAATCGATCACGTTGATGGGGACCACCGGCGTCATCGTGGAATCCACAATGTCGTAGGGGTAGCCAAAAGTTGCGCCGTTGCCGAAGTCAGGGTGCAGGGAGAGGCCGGCAAAGCCGGGCACCGAGGTGATGGCAGCCGAGTCGGGATCAACCGGAGCATTCGCGATGTTTGTGTTCCAGATGTTGCTCGCGGGGAACGGGACAAATCCATTGAGATTCGCCTGTGGGCCCAAGGACATTCCGGCGCAGGTCTGCGCATGTGCTGCTGTTGAGGCCAACTGGATGAAAAGCAGAACCATGATCGCGAGAGTGAGGATTCGCCTGACCTGCGAGGGCGTCTTCTCAACGGATGCGACTGGCGCCGATTCATCCATCTGATCTGCGGCTTTGGTTGCAAAGCAAATTCCCGGCACAAAACCAATGAACCTGAACATCCTGATCTCCTTTGTGGCTCCTGCGGCCAGCGAATGAATTGGGCAGAAAGAACGAACTCTCGTCCTGCCAAATCCAGGTCAGCCGCGGAGAAGCCGTCTGAACTGTGGCGACGGTGAAAAAGTAGGGAGGGAATGGAGATTGTGACAGGGTGGCGGAAGTTAATTTCTGGAACCCGGTTTAGACGAAGAAATGGGACGGTACAGGGATCGGCAAATGAGCCCAGACCATCCGCTGCATAAAGGTCGGCGCGGCCGGAGAGCTCCGGCCGCGCTGGTTGTTTCCGCATTCTGCGCGGGTTTATTCGATTCCTCCGTTGCTCTGCCCGGGGGTGGCGGCGGGGCCCACATTGACCACGACTTGCGTCAATGGCTCCGAGGCTGAAGCCGCATGCTGCTTGTCGCCGCCGTAGCTGGCGGTGAGAACATGCTTGCCCGGCGCGAGGCCCGTGAGGGTGAGCCTGGCCGCGCCCGAGGCGAGCGAGCCGGTGGCCACTGTCTTGCCGTTCTCACTCAGCGTGACCACGCCGGTGGGAAGGGTGGTTCCGGAGAGGGGCTTGACACTGGCGCTCAGGTTGATCGCCTTGCCCCTCGGCGCCGGGTTCAGAGTGGACGCCAGTTTGGTGCCGGTAACAATGTTCACATGCGACTGCACCAGGAGCTTCACGCTGCCCGAGGCCTGGGCAAGGTCCACGGTGTCGGTCGGCGTGAATTTCACGGTCAGCGTCACGGTGGCGGCGCTACTTTCCACCGTGCCCGCGGGCGGGGTGTAGACATACGTCCCGGGAACTGTGACGTTGTTGAACGTGGCCTTTGCATTCAGCTGCGTCGCGCTCAGGGCCGTGCCTGTGTAGATCGCGGTCGGCGTGGCCCAAACAATGGCCGGGATTGCCTGCCCGATGGTGAAGGTAAACGAAGCGCTGGCCGGTGCGTTGGATGTATCCCCGTTGTAGGTCGCGGTGAGGGTATAGATGCCCGCCTTCAGAGTTCCCGGCGAGGCAATGGTGGCTGTGGAGACTCCGCCGCTGCCCGCGACAAGGGGCGTTGGAAGGTTGGTGGTCTTGGTGCTTCCGGTTTGCAGAACAAAGGTGACCGTGCCGGTGGGCGCGTTGGGGTTGGCCGGCGACTTGCCGTAGTTGGAGACCTGCGCCGTGAATGGGAAGGCCGTTCCGTACGTGTACAAGGTGGCGGACGGGCTGCCGATGGTCACGGCCGGCGTATCCTGCTGAACGGTAAACGTCGCCGGCGCGCTGGTTGCCGCCGCGTCGTCCGTGTCGCCCAGATAGGTTGCCACCGCAGTCCAGGTTCCGGCCGTCAATCCCGGTACCGGATTGGTATAGGTAAAGGAACTCGTGCCGTTCGTACCCACGGTCAGCATCTGCTCCCCGGCATGCACGACGGCGCTGGTCGTGGTGTTGGTAAAGGTCAGCGTCACCGCACTTCCCGGAGCAGATGGAGCCGCCGGGGTCATTCCTGCGTTCGACACCGTCACCGTCGTCGGAATCACCGTCCCGGGAACAAACGAGAAGTTCGCCGGTGGAGTGCCGATGGTCACCGTCGGAGTCAACTGAACCATCTTGAGGGCGACCGCACTGCTGGTGCCCGCGGCATTCAACGTGTCGCCGGAATAGGCGGCCGAGATGCTCCAGTTCCCCAGGTTAGGGATTGGCATCTGAATCGTCACCGTCGAGGAGCCGTTATTGCCCTGCACCAACGTTCCGCTGTAGGTGTAGGTCGAATAAGGCCCTCCCACGGGAGTGGCCGTTATGGTAACGCTTCCGCTCGGTCCATTGCTCCCCGATGTCGGGCCGTTGGAAACCATCACCGTGGCGCTCGCCGTCCCGGGCAGAAAACTGGTATTCGCCGCCGGGCTGGTGATGGTCACCCCCGGCGTTGCCTGCACAACGCTGAACGCAACCTGGGTTGAACTGGCCGCGGAGCCAAGCGAGTCTCCGTTGTAGTACGCCGTGACCACATAATTCCCCTGCGCCAGTCCGGTGAATTGGTAGGGACTGGGTAACCACGCCCTGCTGGTGCCCGCAATCGGCGCCGTTGGCAAATTCTGTGCGCTCGCCGCCACATTGCTGCTGCCGGCGTTATTCACGATCAGGGTCACCGTGCCGGTCGGCGGCGTCAGATACTGGGGAATCTGGTTGTCGATCACCACCTGGACAGGAACACTGCTTCCGGCCTGGTATGTCGCGCCCGCGATCGGCCGTTGCACGGTGATGGTCGGCGTCGTGGTGCCGGCCAGCCCGTAGCACTTCAGGTGCATGCGGTTCTGGAAGGTGGCCGTGTTGTCGGCAAACGTGATGTCCGCCGTGCGCAGGCCAGCAGCCGTCGGATAGCAACTGAAGCCGAACTGGCAGCTCTGGCCTGACTTCAGCGCGGCGCCCCAACTGCAACTGGTGGTATTTGGATCTTCAACAAAGTCGCCGGGGTTGGCCCCGCCCATGATCTGGTTTGAAACCACCAGGTCGTCGTTGCCGGTGTTGGTCAGCAAGATCGTCATCACCTGCGATTGCTTGCCGACCAGGGTAGTGGGGAAGTTGCGCTGTCCGTCGGGGCCGATCTGGCGGATGACGTAGTTGGGCAGGGTTGTGACTCCGCCTGTGGCGATGCCCGTGTCCACGCTGGCGGTGTAGAGGACGCCGTTGGAGTCGACCGCGACCCCCTTGGCCGCGGAGAGGGTCGCGTCGGTGGCCGGGCCATAATCGCCGGTGTAGCCGGCGCCCGGCAGCGCGCTCGCCGCCACGTTGCCGGCCACGTTGCGCAGCAGGCCGTTGTAGGTGTCCACCCGCCGCAGCAGGTTGTTGGCCGCGTCCACAACGTACATGTCGCCGGCCGCGTCAAACGCGTAACCGGAGATGGATCTGCCGATCTCGGCATTCTGCGCCTTCACGTTGTTGCCGCTGGAGCCGCAGATTCCGTTGCCGATCGCCTTCCAGTTGTAGAGAGAAGCGGGGTTTTCTCCCAGAATGGCGCACATGTTCGGAGCTTCCCACAGGTCTGGCCCGTAGAGGTTGCCGAGCAAATCCACCGCGAAAGGGTTCTGGACAGCAAGCGGGCCGGCGCTTGCCAGGTTGTTGATGGTGAGCTGGATGGGAGACGTGCCCGGCGAGGCAGGCACCTGGTAAAAGCCGGTCTCATCGGTAAGGTCCACATTCCCTGCCGCGTCGACATTGACCCAATCCGGGGCCTGGAGCTGCACATCGAGAACGTGGCATTTATTGGTGGGGTTGCAGCCGCTGGCAGCGGTCTTGCCCAGTCCGGCAAAGGCGGCGACGTAGCCATCCCATAGCATATCCACCGAGTTGGTGGTGGTATCGGCTATGTAGACAGTGAGAAAGCTGTCGGCCGCCAGACCCAGCGGTTTGCCCAGCAGTGTTTGCAAGCCCTGCGACGCGTTGTTCGTGTCCACCACGGGCGAGGTGCCGCCTCCGGCCACCGCGCTCAGGTTTCCGCTCGAATCCATCATGTAAATCATGCCGCCCTTGCCCGGAGCGCCCTGGAAGTCAGAGACGTAGAGGTTGTCGCCCTGGTCCACGAGCACATCGCCGGCCTGATAGAGCAAGGGGCTGTTGGAGGGCATCGACTGCGGCAGTGTGGTAATCAGCGCCGGAACAAAGCTGATGGAGGCGCCCTTCGAGAGCCCCTGAAGGCCCACCACATCTGGATGCGCCGCCCCAGCCGCGGAGAAGCGCAGCAGGCCGGCGCGCTGCCCTGGGCCCTTGGGCTCAAAGCTCACCACCACCGCGCAGGTGTCGCCTTCGTTATAGAGGACGCCCTGGCGGCAGCTTCCGCCCACCACGTGGAAGTCGTTGGTGGCCTCGATGCCGGTCAGTGTCGTCTTTTGGTGGAAGACGACCGGGACCTGCTCGGTGGCCGGTGTTCCCAGGCTTGCGGGCAGCGAGAACTGCCACGCCTCGCGGTCTGGCTGGCCGGGAAGCGACTTGCGGACAACGCTGGGGGCTGCGCTTGTTTGAGCGCCGGGAGCGGCGTTGCGCTCCACCAGGGTGACACGGGCCTGAGGCGCGGAGGCCGCGCCCCACAGACCAGGAGCAGCCAGCAGGGTGACCGCGGCAGCCAGGATCGAGAGGAACTTCTTCATGGAACTTGCTCCGAAGGGGTCGCCGGAATGCGCGACCTGGGGTTTTTCAAACCACCCAAAGTAGGGAGCAGAGGAAAATTGTGACAGGCTGATGTCACCTTTGGAACAGGATTGCCGAAGACAGAAGATGGGAGCGGCGGGATTCGGCCCTTGCGGGCTGGCGCGGCGCGGGCGTCCTGGGCGCTGGTTCCGGCGCCGGCAGGAATGCGGTTCACCCCCGCATCTTCCTGAGACAACCGACTGGTGAAGTGTGAGAAAATCACGCGCAGGTTCCACCAAAAGGTGCGAAGAAGATGGTTGATAGCCCGCGGGCAGGGGAAGATTTGCCGGCAGCCGACGACGCTGGAGAGAACAAGCTCCTGGTGGAGGCCATTGCAGCCGGCGATGCGGCAGCCGAGGAGGCTTTTGTCGCCCGCTTCCTTCCGCTGGTCCGCATCATGCTCGTGACGCGAACCCGCAACCCTGACCTCGCGCAGGATCTGCTGCAGGACGTGATGCTGGGGGCAATCTGCGCCCTGCGCAAGGGCCAGTTGCGCGACCCTGCGCGGCTCTCCTGGTTTGTGCGGGGAATCGCGCGCAATCACCTCAACGAGCACTTTCGGGGCAAGGCGCGGCAGGCAGTTTCTCTGGAGTTCCCCGACCGGATTCCCGATCTGGGCAGCGGGCGCGACGACGCAGAGATGAACCGCCGCGAGACGCTCGCGCTGGCGGGCATCGAGCGCCTCGATCCCACGGACAAGGCGATCCTGCAACTGACCCTTGTGGATGGACTCAAGCCAGGCAAGATCGCGGAGATGCTCAAGCTCAACTCCGACGTTGTGCGCCAGCGCAAGCTGCGCGCCACCCGCCGGTTGATACAATTCGTTGAAAATCAGTCACAAAAGCTGATTGCCTCCTACTCTACAGCCAGGAGAATGCGATGAGAACCTGCGACGGAAAACCCGCAGAGCGTTACGCTCTCGCATACTTTGAAGGAAGTTTGCCCGAGGACGAAACCGAAGCCTTCGAGCAGCACTACTTTGATTGCCCGGTTTGCGCTGAGCGCTTGCAAACCATGCGCGCCGCCTCTCATGTGCTGGCCCGCGAGCCGGCGGTTGACATTGAGGCCTTGCGCCGCAAGCGATTCCTGAGCTGGCCCGTTCCCGCCCCGGCCTGGGGGCTGGCAGCCGCTGCCGTCCTGCTGGTGCTGGGCATTTTCTTCTTCCATCGGCAAGCTCCGGCGCCTCAGCCGCAACTGGCCCAGCTCACCCCGCCTCCGGCGCCCGTTCAAGCCACCGCGGCCCCTGCTCGCCAGGCCGACTTCGACCTGCCGGTATTTGCAGCCCCCGAGTTGCGCGCCGAGCGCGAAGATCCGCACTTCAAAGCCGGCCGAGGCGCCTATGCCCAGGGAGACTTCCCCGGCGCCATCGCCGCGCTCCGCCGCGTGCCTGCTTCCGCGCAGGAATCCCTTGCCGCCCGCTTCTACATTGCCGCTTGCCAAATGAAACAGGGCGACCTGGATGGAGCCGCAACCGCATTTGACCGCGTGGCCCGCGCAGGCGATTCGCCGCAACGCGAGTCGGCATTCTATTACCTGGCGCAGATTGCCCTGGCGCAGGGAAATCTCGGCGAAGCCCGCCGGCGGCTCAACCAGACCATTGCCCTGCGTGGCGACCTGGAGGCCAAAGCGCGTTCGCAGATGGCCGGGCTCGAGGGACCCGGAACTCAATCGGGGAGCCACTGAGAAGACGATGCGCTTAGCCCGAAGCTTCAGTTCGGTTTTTCTGCTGGCGGCTCTTCTCTCGCCACTCTGGGCGCCATCGGCCGCCGGTCAGACGATCGCATCCACCGGCAACGACCCGGTGGCCCAGGCCCGCGAGGCCCTCCGCGCCGCTGAGGCCGCGCATCCCGGCAACACTCCCGAGGTGGCCGACGCCCTCAGCGATTTGCTCTTTGTTCTCACCGAAAACGAACTGGCCGACCCCTCCACGGTCCAGTTGGCCGACCGCGATCTGGCCATCGCCCGCGCCATCGGCCCCCGCAGCCGCCAGATGGTTGACGCGCTCACCGCTGCCGCGCGCGTCCAGAGCCTGTTGAACCACAGCGCGCTGGAGCGCCCCCTGGCCGAACAGGCCTACGAGATTGCGGCAAAGGATTTTCCTGACAGCGACGCGCTGGTCTCCGCATCCGACGCGCTCAGCGATGCCTGCGAGGTGCTCGGCGACTTCCCCTGCGCCTTGCAGGCCAGCCGCATTTCGCTCCAGGCCGAACGGAAGATCGGCGGCAAGATGGAGTGGTCGGCAGTCGGCACCATGTCGAGCATGGCCAACATCCTGGAGGAGTCGGGAAAGCCCGAGGAGGCTGAGACGGTGATTCTTGAGGCGCTGGCCTCGGCCATTCGCCAGCGGCCCGATGCCCCGGAGATCGCCATGCTCGAGGGCAACGCCGGCCAGTCGCTGGTGCGCCACAGAAAGTTCGAGATGGCCACGCCCCATGTGGAGCGCTCCGTGGAGCTGGCTGAGAAGCTTACCGGGCCCGACAGTTGGCTCACTCTGGACACCACCGGCTTTCGCGCCGACCTCTACACCCGCACCGGAAGGTACGCGCTGGCCTGGAAGGACTACGACCGCGCCATCCACGCCCCCTCGGAGCGGATGCTGTTTCTGGCCCGCATGCGCTTCAACTTCTCGCGCTCGCTGGCCGCCGGCGGCGATCCGGTCCGCGCCGCTGAGCAGGCCCTCGAGTCGGCCCGCATGACGCGCGAGACCTTCGTCCTGGAGGCCCGCACGCTGCCCGAGCGCCAGGCCCTGGCCTTTGAGAAGGACCAGCCCTACGGCCTCAGTTGCGCTCTCTCTGTGCTGCTGCGCCACCACCAGGTTGCGCCCATCCCTGTGTTTGAAGAGCTGATGCGCTCGCGCGCGCTGGTGGCCGACGAGATGGCCCGCCGCCAGCGCAACCTGAACCAGGCCAACGATCCTGAGGTGACGCGCCTCATTGCGGAGCTGAACCAGGCACGGGCCGCGGTCATCGATGCTGAAAACAGCGCCACCGTCACTGATCAGGGGCGCGAGGCCGTCCGGCAGGCAACCGAGAAGATGGAGAAGGTTGAGCGGGCACTGGCCGAGCACAGCGCCCAGGTCCGCGACGACCGCCGCCAGAACTCCGCCACTCTCAACGAGCTCCAGGCCAACCTTCCTCCCCATTCAGCGCTCATCTCCTACGCCTACTTTTGGCGGGTCCCGGTTGACAAGCTCGACCCGGACTACAGCTACGACGCCTCGTACATGGCCTTCGTCCTCAGGCCCGGCGACAAGACGCCCGTGAGCTTCGATCTGGGCGACGCCAAATCCATCGACGAGCTGGTGAAGCGAACCCGCCAGGCCGCCGACCGCCAGGCTCGCTCCGGGGGCCTGGGCGCCGTGCGCAACGAGCGCCTCTACCGGGAGGCAGCCGGGGCGCTCCGCAAGCGAATCTGGGATCCGCTGCTGGCCCAGATCAAGGATGCCAGCCTCGCCCTCGTGGTCCCTGACGGCGCGCTGAATCTGATCCCCTTCGCCAGCCTTCCGGTCGGCAACGGCTACATGGTCGAGGGCAAGACCGTCATCCACATCCTCACCTCCGAGCGCGATCTGATTCCCATGCAGCCTGCCGCGAACAAGGCAGGCATTCTGGCCATCGGAAACCCGGACTTCGGACCGCCGCATCCCTCGGCGCAGGCATCGCCGCAAACTTCTGACCAGTCCCGCGGCTCCCAGCCCTGCACGCCCATTGACCGGCTGCAATTTGAGCCGCTTCCCGGTACCGCCGAGGAGACCTCCGGCATTCTGCGCTCGTGGCAGAACTGGCGGGCCGGCGGCCAGGCCGAACTGCTCTCTGGCAAGCAGGCCACGCGCGAGCGCTTTCTTGCCGAGGCCGGGCATTACCGCTTCCTCCACGTCGCCACCCACGCGTTTTTGCTGGACCATCGCTGCGGCAGCAGCAATCCACTTCTGAACTCAGGCCTGGTCTTTGCCGGCGTGAATCCCAACCACGAGGCGGCCATCGTCACCGCCGAGCAGATTGCCTCGCTTGACCTGAGCGGCGTCGAGTTGGCTGTGCTGTCGGCCTGCAACACCGGCAATGGCGAACTGCACGACGGCGAAGGCGTTCTCGGCCTTGAGCGCGCCTTCCGCGTGGCCGGCGTGCGCAGCATCGTGATGACTCTTTGGCCGGTCAACGACCAGCTCACCCGCAACTACATGAGCAACCTTTACGCCGAACGCATCCAGCGCCACGCCTCCACCGCCAACGCCGCCTGGAACGCTTCCCGCCAGTTGCTCCTGGCCCGGCGCGCGGCCGGCGAAAGCACCCATCCCTGGTACTGGGCCGGCTTTGTCGGCGCAGGCGCCCTGCAATAGCCCAAGCGGCAACCAAGCCTCCCCCGCCGCAATCGCTGCGTTGTCAATCTTCGCGAGTGAACCGCCGGCTATGGAAGGATCATGCAAAAATGGCGATGGAAAAAGACAACCTGCCCCAGAAGGGACGCCGGGCATCGACGGGCGTTCCTGTGGGGTGGCGTGGATGGGGACACACGACCCACACGCTACAATCGTTAAAGAAATTGGGCCTGTAGCTCAACGGTTAGAGCAGGGGACTCATAATCCCTTGGTTGGGGGTTCGAATCCCTCCGGGCCCACCACCCCCGATCGTCTCTTGAGTCCCTCGACTCTAGTTCGTCGCGAAGCTCAGCACTGTGCCTGAGGTTGTCCCCACCGCGTTCGACGCGACCACCTGGAAATAATACGTAGTCTTGGTCTTCAGCGTGGTTAGTGCGGCGCTGACTGCCGTGCCCGTTGTGCCTGTCAATGAGCCGGTCTTGGCTGTGGTGCTGGTGAGCGCGGTCTTGCTGGTTCCATACGCAAACCAGTATTGCGTGGTCGCGTTGTTGGCGGTCACGGTTGCGTTCAGCGTTGCCTTGGACGTGTTGATTGCGGTGGCAGCGGTGGTGGTAACGCTGGGCGCGGTGGCAATGGTGTATTTCGCCGAAACCGGTGCGCTGGGGTTGTAGCCGGGCGCGACCGCGATCACCGTCAATGTCTCTGTGGCCGTTACGTTGAGCCCGGCTGAGGGGAACTGTGGCGAAGACGTGGTGGGAGCCGTTCCGTTGGCGGTGTAGTAGAAGATGGCCCCACTGGTTGCATCCGACACGGTCACGGTCACCGCTGTGTTGGAGGTCTCGGCCCCGGGATGGAAGACGGGGTTGGCGGTGGCGCCGAGAGCCGTAACGGTCAGCGTGCCGTTGACGAACTGGAAGCTGTAGTTGGCGGCGGCAAGGGTGCCCTGGGTGATGGCGATGGGATACGTACCCGGGGCGGATTTGGAAGTTGCGGTGGTGGAGAGACTGGGCGCCCCGGTTACGGCATGTGCGGACGTATCGCCGTTGACGAAGCCTTTGAAGGCCGCGGTAAAGGTTGGGTTGGAGGCTCCGTAGGCGCGGCTGGCATTGTTGGCGGTGACGGTGAGAGGGGCTTTGTTGACGGTGAGCGTGACGTTGGCGGTAGCGGTGGAGTAGGCGGAGGAGTTGGTGGGCTTGAAGGTGGCAGTGAGCAACGGCGCGCCGGCAGGCAGGACGGTTCCGGCGGCTGGCGAGTAAGTGAAGGAGCCGGCGACGGAGGCCGTGGCGTTCTGCTGCGTGGCGCTGAGGGCCGTGCCGTACGGTATGGCGGCAGGAGTGCGCCAGGTGATGACGGGCTTGGTGAGGGTGCTCTTGACAACTTGACTGACGGTGTTGGATTTGCTGGAGTTGAAGTTGGAATCGCCGCCGTACGAGGCGGAGATGGAGTTGGTTCCCACGGGCAGGGCCGTGGTGGAGATGGAAGCTGCGTTGGCGCTGAGGGAGGCGGCGCCGAGCGAGGTGCTGCCGCTGGTGAAACCGGCCGAGCCGGTGGCGACGCCGCCGAACTGGCCAGCGACAGTGACATGAAAGGTTACGGATTGGCCGGCATTGGATGGGTTGAGAGAGGAGACCAGGGTGGTGGTGGAACCGGCCTTGGCGACGGTTTGGGTGATGGAAGAAGAAGTGCTGCCGGCAAAGCTGGTATCCCCGGAGTAGACAGCCTTGAGCGAGTCGGAGCCAACGGGGAGCGCGGTGGTGGTGAGGGTGGCCGTGCCCCCGGAGAGCGTGCCAGAGCCGAGAGTGGCGGTTCCGTTCAGGAAGGAGACGGTTTCTCCATTGGGCGGAATGGTGCTGCCGGAAGCCACCTTGGCGGTGAGGGTGACGGGTTCGCCGTAGACGGTGGAAGCCTGAGCGGAGTTGAGCGTGGTGGTGGTGGCGGCTTCTGCAAGGGTGGCGATGAAACCGTGGAAGACCGAGTTCGAGTCAGTGTAGGTGCCGACGATGGTTTTGGACGCGTTGATGGCCAAGCTGCCAGTTCCCTGCTGAACGTCACTGCCGGCTTTGGGGGCGGTGATGGAGGTGATGGTGCCTGTGGAGGAGCGCAGGAAGCCGTGGGAAACTTCATCGCCGTCCGAGTAAAGGCCAACGATGTCGCCGGTGGCGTTGATGGCATAACCGGTTGTGCCCGCAACGGAGTTGCTGGAGGCCACGCTCGCGAGCAGCGGCAAGGCGAAGAGATCGCTGGTGGGTAAGCCAGTCTTGCTGAAGACTGTTCTGAGCCTGTCCGTGAGGTGGTTTCCTTTGTGAGTGGACCTGGCGAATTTTCCGAAGTGGATGCGGGAGGACTTGCGCAGGATGGCCGAGGCGGTGGCGCCGGGAGCGCTGAAGGTGGAGATGTTGCCGCTGCTGGAGCGGACAAAGCCGTGAACGACGTTGCTGGCATCCACATAGTCACCGGCCAGATCGCCTGCGGCGTCGAAGACCCAGGGGTAGGTTCCCTGCGCGGTTCCCGTGCCTGCGCCGGGGGCGTTGAATGGAGTGATCGTTCCATTGGCGGTGCGGATGAAGGCATGCAGCTTGCCGCTGGCGTCTGCGTAGATGCCGCCGATGTCGCCCGCCGCGTCGATGGTGACGGCGGCGGTTCCCTGATTGACAGCGGTACCAGCGTTGGGAGCGCTGAAGAGGGTGATGGCGCCGGCGCTGGAACGGACGAAGCCATGGAGGACGCTTTGACTGTCGATGTAAGTTCCCGCGACGGAGCCGGCGGAGTTGATGGAGGCGATGTAGGTGCCTGGATTGTCTTTCGTCTGGATGCCGTGATTGGTTGCGGCATCGAATTGAGTGAAGGTTCCCGTGGCGGAGCGGATAAAGGCGTGGCCGATGTTGCTGGAGTCGTCATAGATGCCGGCCACAACGCCGGACGCGTTGATGCAAGTGGGGTAGGTTCCCTGGCGATAACCGGAACCGGCGCCGGGGGCGCTGAAGGTAGAGAGGTTGCCACTGGCGGAAAAGAAGAAGCCGTGAAAGACCTTGTTGTCGTCTGTGTAGAGGCCGGCGACATCGCCCGCGGAGTCGATTCCTATGGGGATTGCGGGGTTCTGGCCGCTGAGGATTCCGGCATTGGTGGTTTCAAAGGTGGAGTAGGCGCCGTTGGCCGAACGCACAAAGCCGTGTTCAACGTTGTTGGCATCAAGATAGGCGCCGGCGACAGCGCCAGCGGCATTGATGTAGACAGCGGCCGTACCCTGGTCGGCGCCTGTGCCTGCGCCGGGACCGTCAATGACGGTAAAGCTGGGGGAACTGCTGGCCTGGGGCGCGGTTGAGCTTGCTGACGGGTCCTGGGGCGGGAGGGCAGAGAGGGTTTGGAGCGAAGCTGCCGCGATGATTCCGGATCCAAAGAGGAAGCGAAGGCGCGTAACGTTCATGCGAAAGATCATGGCGATATCCTCGGAGGCCGGCTTTTTATCTGTAGTCAGGGCCGCGGCTCTTGAATTTGCCAAGAATTATAGACCCGATCGTGGCAGCGGACCTGACTTTCCAATAAACCGTGAGGAGCGGACCGGAGGGTGGGACGCGGCGGGCTCTACGGCATCGCGTTACCGGAGCTCATGATTCCTTGGTTGGGCAGCGCGAATCTCTCCGCGCCCACTAGAGCGAAACCAGGGTTACTGTGTCCTGTTCGGTCCTGAGGAAGGTCGCCGCTCTCTCCACCCCACGGATGAAGACCTATCCGTGGGGGCCCCGGTCCTGGTGGTCCAAGTCAACTTGGCTGTCGTGCTTTCGGGATATAGCGTCCCTGGTTTCGCTGTAGCTCCCGAGTCAATCCCACGCGCACAAAAACGCGCCTCGCCCAGGTGAGGACGAGGCGCGCGTGTCTTTTGCCGTTTACGCCTTGCGGAACTCGACTCTGCCCTTGGCGATGGGCAGGCCGATCACTTCAATGCGCTTCAGGTCGCGCGTGCCGATGCCTGCCTCTTCAGCCAGCTTCAACATGCTGTAGCTGGTTTCAAAGGGCGGCGCGCCGTGCTCGGCCATGGGATCGAAGCCCATCAGCGCCGTGCACACCGAGTCGGTGGTGACGCAATTCATGCCCGCGATCAACACGTTGGCGCGCACCGGCCGCATGCCCTTCACCCACGGACCTTCGCCGCCGGCTACGGTCTCAATGCCGTCGATGATGCTGAGGTGAATGGGCCGCGCGCCCACCAGGTCCACCGTCACGCGGGGAACGCGATAGCCGGGGTCGCGCGACGAGTTCGGATCGATCTCAGAGAGCGCGGATTTGGATGGTTGCCGGTTGCCCACGTGCAGCATCCCCCGTCCGCCGCCTGCCTCTTTGCTCGGCTCGTCCACTCCGGCCTTTTCACCATAGATGGTAGTGGGCGTAATGCCGAACGAGTTCTTCATGGCCGCGGTAATGCCCGTGGTGCTGTGCTCCTTGAGCTTGGCCAGCGAGACAAAGACATCGCAGTCTTCATAGGCGCGACTCATGTCGTAGGCCTTGAAGGCCAGACCGCCGCCGGGAACCCACAGGCGCGTGTACTTGTTGGATGCCCCGGCGAAGTTGGTATTTTCAAACTCCACGCCCGAGGCCGCGCTGGTAAAGTCAGAAAGCTTCCAGCCGGCTTCGGTCAAAAACTGCTCCAGCGTATGAGCCTGCGACGAGGTCGGGCTCTCCACCAGCCGAATGCGCCGCGCGCCGGCCTTGCCCAGCAGGTGAATGGTGGCGCTCACCACCTCGGGGTGCACCCAATAGGTCTGCCCCTGCGGAATGCCGTTGTAACGCATGGTGGAGCTGCCGGTGGTGTTGACCTTGATGACTACAGTCTTGCCGGTGACCAGTTTTTTAAGGCCGCCGATTTGATCGAACATCGTAGCCAGACTGGTGACCACTTCCGGGCCATAGCTTGTGCAACGAGCCACGGCAACAGGCGCGGTGGGCGCGGCGGTGGCTGCCAGCAGCCGGGTTGCGGGAACGTACAAGCCCAGGGCTGCGGCGCTTGCGCCCTGGAGGAATTCTCTGCGGTTGACGTTCATTCTCATGGTGTCTCCTGCTCCCGCGAAGGGGTCCGATGCATGGCCCCGATGGTATGCCAAGGCCTGCGCCGCTGGCAAGCGGAAACGGCCCCTCGAACCAATGCGCCAACGGTCTGCACCGAAGCATGTGCAGACCTCCGCCAGCCCCACCAGCCCGGCGGTATACTGGCTCGTCGCCGCGTGACGCAGATTGCGCATCGCCTGTTTCGCGTGGCCGGGGGATTCTGCATGCAGCGTCGCGATTTGTTAAAGACTATCGCCGGGTCAGGAATGCTGGCCATGGCGCCACGCTTGGCGGCAGCCGAGGAGCAGGTTGCCCGCGCCACGCGCGCCATGCCCTCGCCGCGCATCAAAGACATCCGCGTGATTGAGTGCCAGCCTGCCGGCGTGCGCCTCACCGTGGTCAAGATCACCACCGACCAGGACGGACTCTACGGCTACGGCTGCGCCACCTTCACGCAGCGAGCGGACCTGGTGAAGCCCGCCGTCGAGAAGTATCTCAAGCCGTTCCTGCTGGGCAAAACCACCGACCGCATTGAAGACATCTGGCAGTCCTGTTACGACAGCTCTTATTGGAAGAACGGCCCGGTGCTGAACAACGCGCTCAGCGGCGTCGATCAGGCGCTGTGGGATATCAAGGGCCGCCAGGCCGGCATGCCTGTCTACCAGCTTGCCGGCGGCAAATGCCGCGAGGCCGTGGACTGCTATACCCACGCCAGCGGCGCGGAGTTTGAAGATGTGGTGGCCGATGCGCGCAGGCTCATGGCTCTTGGCTTCCGCAACGTGCGCGTGCAGGTGGAGCTGCCCGGCATGTCAGGCTATGGTGCGGCCCACGGCGGCGGCAACGCGCTCAAAGCGCTGCATGACAAGCCGCTCTTCGAGCCGGCCTATCAGATGCGTCGCGCGTTGAAGCTCTTGGAAATCTGCCGCCGCGAACTCGGCGACGAAGTGGAACTGCTCCATGACATGCACGAGCGCCTCACTCCCAACGAGGCAGTGCGGTTCTGCAAGGAGGCCGAGCAGTTCAGAATGTTCTTCCTCGAAGACCCGCTGTCGCCGGAAGATCTGGGCTACTTCCGCCAGATTCGCCAGAACTGCGCCACGCCCATCGCCATGGGTGAGCTCTTCAACAGCCCGCATGAGTGGCAGCCGCTGATCCAGGAGCAACTCATCGATTACATCCGCGTGCATGTTTCGCAGGCCGGCGGATTCTCGCCCTCGCGCAAGATCGCGATTCTCGCCGAGCAATTTGGCGTGAAGACGGCATGGCATGGGCCGGGCGATGTTTCGCCGGTGGGCCACGCGGCCAACGCCACGCTGGACCTGGTGAGTTATAACTTCGGCATTCAGGAGTACTCGGCTTTCAACGACCGCGCCAAGGCCATCTTCCAGGGCTGCCCCGAGATGAAAGACGGCTACCTCTGGGTCAGCGAGAAGCCCGGCTGGGGCATTGAGATCGATGAGAAAGAAGCGGCCAAGGCGCCCTTCGCTGAGAGTCCGCTCAATGGCGGATGGGGCGAGATTCGCAAACGCGACGGCACCGTGCTCAAGCAATAGCGGCGCGCGGAAATCGAAATCGAGAATCGGCTAAAGGAGAAACTCCATGGGAAACTCGGATGCAGAGCTGAGAACATCGGACGCGGCGACCAACCTGTTCACGCCAGACCGCCGGGAGTTTGTCAAGCTCGCCGTGGGCGGCGCTTTCAGCGCGGCGGCCTTTCTGCCCGCGGCCACAACGGCTTCGGCATCGGTGCACAAAAGTGCGCCGGGCATCAAGCTGTGCGCGCAGGTCTCGCCCCGGCCCACCGATGAAGAGCTTCTCTTTCTCAAGCAGATCGGCGCGGAGTATGTCAGCGTCTGGTCCACTCCCGATCTCCGCACCGCCGAGGGCTTCCTCGAAATCAAGAAGCGCTATGCCGATGCAGGCATCACCGTGTGGAACATCGGCAACATGAGCGTGCATAACATGTCAGAGGTCACGCTCAACCTGCCCGGCCGCGACCAGAAAATCGAGGAGTACAAGCAAAATCTCCGCAACCTCGGCAAGGCGGGCATCTACTACACCACCTACGCGCATATGGGCAACGGCATCTGGAGCAGCGGAAGCGCCGTCATCCGCGGGTCAAGAGGCCGGGAGTTTGATAGGTCCAGCCCCAACAAGTACGGCGCGTGGGGCGATCAGAAGTTTTATGAGCCTCTCTCGCACGGGCGCAGGTTTACGCAGGAAGAAATCTGGGACAACTACACTTACTTCATCCGCCAGGTGGCGCCCGTCGCGGAAGAGAACAACGTACGCATCGGCATTCATCCCGATGATCCGCCCGAGCCGGAGCTGGCCGGGGTACCGCGCTGCATCTTCTCGAACTTTGAGGGCTACAAGCGAGCAATGGAGATTGCCAACAGCCCCAACGTGGGTATCTGCCTCTGCTGCGGCTGCTGGAACGAGGGCGGCAAAGCGCTGATGCACAAGGACCCGGCCGAGATGATCCGCTACTTTGGCGCGGAGAAGATCTGGAAGATTCACTTCCGCAACGTCAGCGCGCCGCTGCCTCACTTTGTTGAGACCTTCATGGATAACGGCTACTACGATATGTCCAAGATCATGGATGCGCTGGTGGATGTGAAGTACGACGGCATCGTGATTCTCGACCACACGCCGGAAGTGGTGGGCGGGCATTACCCCGAGCAGGCCTACGGGTTCGCCTATATGAAGGCGCTGAAAAATCGATCGGAAGCGCGGGCTTGAAGCTGCAATGCTTTTTTGAATCAATGCGTCGCGCGCTCTGCGCGACAAAGTGAGAGTTATGGAGAGTCCGATGAAGAAACTGATTGTTTCTGCCTTGTTGGTTTGTGGACTGTTGGCAGCCACGCCGGCCAGCAGCCAGGTGAAGATGACCCGCGAACAGATGATGTTTTACACGTCGAACTGGAAGGGCGACCGCTTCCCCGACGGAAGGCCGAAGCTGCCCGATGGCCTGCTCAAGCGCGCCGTCGACATCTCCATTGAAGATATCTGGGACTTTCTGCGCGGGCATGGCTACAACAACCAGTTCGAGTCCGGCTGGCAGGCGCTGCACATTGAAAAGCCCTTCGCCGGCCGCGCGCTCACCGCGCAGTACATGCCCATCCGCCCGGATATGCGCGAGGCCATCCTGGCCGAAGGCAAGGCCGAGGGCCGCGTGGGCGGAAACAATATGTGGCCCATCAACGAGCTGCAGATTGGCGACGTCTACGTTGCCGATGGTTTTGGAAAGATCGTCGAAGGCACACTGATCGGCTCCAACCTGGGCAATGCCGTGGCCGCGCACACGCATACTGGATTTGTGTTTGACGCCGGCATCCGCGACCAGGAAGAGAACCGCGAGATTCCCAACTTCAACGGCTTCTATCGCGGCTACGACCCTTCGGCATGGGCAGAGATGGAGCTGACGTCAATCAACGCGCCCATCCGCATTGGCCGGGCAGTGGTGTTGCCGGGCGACCTGGTGCTGGCCAAGACAGAAGGCGTACTTTTCATTCCCGCCATCCTTGCTGAAGAAGCCATCGGCACGGCCGAGTTTACCGGCCTCAAAGACGACTTCAACTTTGAGCTGAATCGCGAAGGCAAGAACGGCGCGGAGTTTGAAGGCGGGTGGACGGTTGCGAAATACGATGGCCTTGCTAAATGGATTGACGCGCATCCGGAAAAGCTGAAGATGGCCCGCAGCGAGTTTGACGCCATGGTTGCGAAGGCGAAGGCGCACGCGGATAAGGAATAAGTCGGCGACTCAATGACGACAGTGGAGAAAATGACGAGCCGGTGTCTGCCCATCCGCTACCTGCTGGTGGCGTGGATCATGGTGCTCAGCGCCGTAGCGTACATGGATCGCACGAATGTGGCGATTGCCGGCGTGCACATCGGCAAGGAATTCGGCATTGACAACGCGCGCCTCGGTTGGATCTTCAGCGCATTCCTTGTCGGCTATGCCTGCTTCCAGATTCCCGGAGGCGTGCTGGCGCGGCGCTTCGGTTCGCGCCGGCTGCTCGCCGTCAGCGTCACCTGGTGGGCTATCTTTATCGCGCTTACCGCGTTCATACCGCCCGGCGTCAAGGGCGCGCTGCTCATCCTGATCGTGCTTCGTTTCTCGCTGGGCGCGGGCGAAGCCACCATGTATCCCGCGGCCAACCAGTTTGTCGAGCGCTGGTTTCCCATCGAGGAGCGCGGCAAGGCCAACGGCATCATCTTTGCCGGCGTCGGCCTCGGCGCCGGGCTGAGCCCGCCGCTGCTGACGGCCATCATTCTCGAGTTCGGCTGGCGCGCCTCCTTCCGATTCTGTGCAGTGCTCGGCGCGATTGCCGGATTGGTCTGGTTTCTGGCCGCGCGCAATACTCCCGAAGAACATCCAGTTGTAAGTGCCGGGGAGTTACAGCACATCGCTGCCGGTCGCGGCGACTTACCAAACAAACTAGCTGGCCAGCCCGCCTCCCGGCCCGCAACGCCCTGGGCCAGGATATGCCGCAGCAAAGTGATTCTGGCGGTAACGTTCAGTTATTTCACCTATGGCTATGTCGCCTGGATCTTCTTCAGTTGGTTCTATATTTATCTTGCCCAGGTGCGCGGGCTCAACCTGAAGGCCAGCGCAGTTTATTCCATGCTGCCGTTTATTGCCATGACTCTGGGCTCGCTCGGCGGCGGCGTGCTAAGCGATTGGCTGGCGCGCAACGTGAGCGCGCGTACCGGGCGGTGCATTCTGCCGGCCATTGCGCTGGGGGCGACGGCAGTTCTGCTCTTAGCCGGCTCGCGGGCGCATAACACGCAGGTAGCCAGCCTCGTACTCGCTTGCGGAGCCGGCGCGCTCTATGTTTCGCAGAGCTGCTTCTGGACCGTCACTGCCGATTACGCCGGGCAGCATGCGGGCGTAGTCTCCGGCGCAATGAACATGGGCGGCCAGTTCGGCGGAGCCGCAACGGCGTCACTGACGCCATTGATTGCCTTGCACTTCGGATGGGAGGCGTCTTTCCTCGCCGCCGCCGTGCTGGCGACCTTGGGTGCGCTGGCGTGGCTCAACGTGAATCCTGATGCACGGCTTGCGCCGGCGGAAAACCCAGACGTTCCTTAATTCGGCTTTGTGGCATCGCATCCTTGCCGGAAAGAGCCCGGCAAGGATGGGGCACGGGTTGATGTGCTGCTTGCTCGCCGATCTTCCGCGATTCGCGCGGTTATCCGGCCTTTTCTACCACCAGCGCCGCTTGCAACATGGCTTTCGCATAAGCCACATCGTACAGATCCCCGCCATACCCGCCGCCGCCCGGATATCCGTGAATCGGCCCGCGCGCGCGGTCATAGTCGAGCCCACGCGGATGCTCCGGATTCAGTTCCCGCGAATACTTCAGCCGCACCAGTTCCCGCATCACGGCAAACATGTTCACGTCGCCCTCATCGATGAAGCCTTCGTCGTATTTCAGATACGGCGTCATGATGTGCGGATTGCGGTAGTGCATGTGGTTGATGCGGTCGCGCGAGCCGAAGTAGCGGCAGACGGCAACCGGATCTTCGCCCAGTTCGCGCGTGACGCCGCAGTCAAACGTGATTCCATTCGCAGGGCTGTCCACAATCTCGATCAGGTGCTTCCATCCATCCAGCGTCGACATGATCTGCTGCGAGCCGCGGCTCACCGGGAACGGCGGATCGTTGGGATGCAGCGCCAGCCGCACGTTGGCCTTCTCGGCAACCGGAACCACAGCCTTCAAAAAATAGCCGATGTTGGCCCACATCTCGCTCAGCGTGTGCGCGCCTTCTTCCGGCAGTGGCGGCAAGTCTTTCATGCGGTCGTAGTCCACGCCAGTGATACCTGCGCCGCCACGGCCCTCCTGCTCAAAGTAGCCCTCCATGGCGCGGTGCGCATAAAAGTTGTACTCGACCACGGGAATCCCCACCTGGCCCGCGGCCTGGATGGATTGCCGCACCTTGTCGATTTCTTCGTCGCGCCCGGGCCGTCCGTAGATGGTGTTGGGAAAGCCGCCGATCATCAGGTTGCCCAGCGTCACGCCG
>Ga0302320_10004381_pt1 | contig 32103 bp, 32 predicted proteins | sample Bog_T0_3_FD_202130 | JGI IMG/M metagenome (GOLD analysis project Ga0302320, IMG submission 202130) | Peat permafrost microbial communities from Stordalen Mire near Abisko, Sweden - Bog_T0_3 | ecosystem: Environmental > Terrestrial > Soil > Wetlands > Peat | place: Sweden: Abisko, Stordalen Mire... | reverse complement strand
ACCGTGTCGGCCAGGCGGCTGCTCTCCATCCATGCCCAGAGTTCGAGCCGGTTTTCCGGCATGGACCAGAAGTATTCCGTTTCATCCAGGCCAGTCTGCGCGTTCAGCCCTTCCGCGCCGTTGCGCTCCGCAATGTCAGTGAACTGGTTGGGGACGACAAACTTGTGCGCTTCATTCTGCGCCTCGACGAAAGCCTTCTTCAGCTCAGCCAGCTTCTTCGGATCACGCCCTACAGGTTTCAGATACTCGGCCTCGTAGGCATCGTTGGCGGCTTCCACCTTTGCCAGGGCCACCTTCTCGGCGGCGTAGTCGGTGGTGCCGATCTCGCTGGTTCCCTTGAAGGCCAGGTGCTCGAACATGTGGGCCAGACCGCTTTGCCCCGACGGGTCGTTCACGTCCCCGGCATCAATAAAGGTGGAGTAGCTGAAGACCGGCGCGTCGGGCCGCTCGCAGAGGATCAGCGTAAGGCCGTTGGGCAGCACCTTGGTGGTGATTTTCTGCTCAAAGCTCTTCAGGTCTTGCGCGTGTGCGACGCTTGCGGCGATCAGGGCCAGCGTCGCCAGTCCCAGTACGCATGGTAAAAGTGGGACAGCGGTTCGGATTCTGCGGGTCATCCAATCTCCTCGTGAGCGAGCGGGAACAAGAGTTCCCGCATCCTTCCAAACTAGTGCCCGGGCCCGGAGGGGGTCAAACTGCCGCCGGAGTGGCTGCGGAGCGTTGAGCTCGACAATTCTGCTCATTCCGCGGAGTTTTTTGCTTTTCAGGATGAACCTGGGCCGGATCGAGAACGTATTAAAGCGAACTGGAGTGAATCATGCTGCGTTGGACGTTGCGGATTGCGAGTTGGCTCGTGGTGGCGAGTTTCGTCTTCGCTGCGGTGGTCTGGTGGAGGGTATATTACCCGCGGCGCACGCCGCATCCGCCACTGCAATTAGCGCACGGCATGCTGGCGATCGAGCATGCGCGCATCTACATCTCTCCAACCGACCCGCCCCTGGAAGATGGGACGATCCTGGTGCGCGACGGACGCATTGCCGCCGTCGGCGCCGGCGTCGATGTCCCGCCAGGCGCGATCGTGCTGCCGTGCGTTCACTGCGTGGTGACGGCGGGCTTCTGGAATGCCCATGTCCACTTTACCGAATCGAAATGGAGCGGTGCGGAGTGGAAGAACGCGGGCGACCTCAACGCGCAACTTGCGGATATGTTCTTGAGCCGCGGCTTTACCACGGTGGTCGATCTCGGGTCGAACCCTTCCGATACGATTTCGATTCGTCGCAGAATTGAGGAGGGCGAGTTGAATGGGCCCTTCGTGTATACCGCAGGCACGGCGCTTTATCCGCCGCATGGTGTGCCGTTTTATTTACGCGATCAGGTTCCGCGCTGGATGCTTGCGTTCATGCCGCAGCCGGAGACGCCGCAACAGGCGCGCAGCGTGGTTCGCAGGAATCTGGGTGGGGGCGCGGACCTGACCAAGCTGTTTACCGGTTCGTGGGTGCAGCACGGGCATGTGTTGCCCATGCCGCTGGACATTGCTTCCGCGGCTGTGGAAGAAACCCATCAGAGAGGCAAACTGGTGTTTGCCCACCCCTCGAACCTGGCCGGAACGCGCGTGGCCATGGACAGCGGCGTCGACGTCCTGGCACATGCCGCCGACGATACGGACGGCATCACCAAGGGGTTGCTGGAAGCCGTGGTCAGCCACCATATGGCCATGACGCCGACGCTGAAGATGTTCGCCACCACCGTGACTGCGGACCCGCATTACCTTGACCCGATTTATGCCGAAGTGCGCCGGTTTCACGCACTGGGCGGAACGCTGATCTTTGGCACAGATGTGGGTTACATGACCGACTATTCGACCGAGGGCGAATTTGAGGGCCTGGCCAAGTGCGGGCTGAATGCGCAGGATGTCCTGGCCATGTTGACGACCAACCCGGCTGCGCGCATGCGGGTCCTGGATCAAGAGGGAACGATTACGATGGGCAAGCTGGCCGATCTGACCATCCTGGATGCGGACCCAGCGGAAAGCTTGAGCAACTTCTCCCGGGTGCGCATGACGATCCGCTCCGGGAGAGTCGTCTACCGCAAGCCTTGAGAATCTGGGGCTGCAAGGCGTCGCGAGTTGGTTGAAAGGGCCGCGCGCTGCCGGCAACCGCATGGGGAATTGTTGGAGCACCTTCGTCGAATTGTCATCCTGAGGAGCGCTGCGACGAAGGATCTGCCCTGAAAACTGGAGAGCACAGGCCAACCCCGGCACTGTCATCCTCTTTGCAACGAACGTTTGTCATCCTGAACGTCGTGAAGGATCTGCGGTTGTTTTCTCCCTAGTTTGCAGGGAAGGTTGGAGAACCCGCGATTTCGAATTTGAAAGGCGATTGCCCTGACCGCGCACGGTTGTCAGCAGGTCTCGGCCGCATTCTTGCTACTCTAGAAGCTCCTATGGCGAAGAACTCAGACGGCCGGACGCGCCGCATGCCGCTTTGGCGAGCAGCGATCGAGATCGCATTTATTGTTTTTCTGTTTTATTCCAACCTGTTGATGGGCGAGTTTACGCGATCGAATGGACCCGGCAAGAGCATGACGGTCGCACTTCGCGACATCTTCACCGGAACAAACTTCGCGATCGCCCTGTTTTCTGCGTTGATTGGCTACCTGGTGTTTGAAAGTCTGCGCAAACAGCTCTAACACCGCGCCCGGTTGAGAAGCCCGTCCGCGCCTTGACCCCTCGCCGCGCACTTCCGTATCCTTCGAGAGTTTCCGCGCGGCTGGGGTTTTGGTCAGTCAGGCCGCTTGAGGGAGATTCCGTATGAGTTCTACCGCTTTGGCCGCCGCTCCCGCTGCCGGTCTTTCCGCAAAACCATTGCTGGTGCGCCGCGCGGCCGTTCTTGGCGCCGGAACCATGGGTTCGCGCATCGCCGCCCACCTGGCCAATGCCGGAATTCCCACGCTGCTGTTGGATATGGTTCCGGCCGGTGAGGGTGACCGCAACCGGCTCGCCAAGGGGGCGCTGGAAGCTCTGCGAACGGCCAAGCCTGCGGCGTTCTACGAGGCTTCCGCCGCGGCCTTGGTCACGCCCGGCAATTTTGACGACGATCTGGCCAAGCTTTCCGCATGCGACTGGGTGATTGAGGCCGTGGCAGAAAATCTAGCCATCAAGACGGCTCTGCTAGCGAAGGTTGTGCCGCATCTCGCGCCACGCCTCGTACTCACAACCAATACCTCCGGCTTGCCGGTGAAGCAAATCGCGGCCGGGTTAGGCGGCCATCGCACCCGATTCTTCGGGACGCACTTTTTCAATCCTCCCCGCTACATGCGGCTGCTGGAAGTGATTCCAACCGACGAGACCGACGCCGAGCTGGTTGCGCAGTTTGCAGCCTTCGCCGACAGGAACCTCGGCAAGCAAGTGGTGTTTGCCAAGGACACGCCCAACTTCATCGCCAACCGCATCGGCGTTGCGGTAATGTTTACCGCGGCCACGCTCCTGCTGGATCAGGGCCTGACCGTGGAGGAAGTCGACGTGCTCACCGGGTCGGCGATTGGATGGCCGCGGACCGGAACCTTCCGGCTGGCTGACATGGTGGGCATCGATATTTTGGCCCATGTGGCGGCCAACTTCCCGCAAGGCGTGCCCCAGGGCAAGTTCGCCACGGTGCTGGAAGAGATTGTGAAGCGGGGCTGGCTGGGCGACAAGACAGGGCAGGGCTTCTACAGGAAGAGTCGCGGCGCCGATGGCAAACACGTGCGGCTCGTGCTGGACCTGAATACGTTCGAATACCGGCCGGCGACGAAAGCCGCCCTCCCAGGCCTGGAGATGGCGAAGAATGCCGACAGCGTGAAAGAGCGCCTGAAACTGCTGCTGGCCAACGACCCGGCGAAGGACAAAGCCGCGAAGTTTCTTTGGCCATTCCTCTCGTCCCTATGGAACTTTGCCGCTGACCGCATTGGCGAGGTCGCCGACCATGTGCCCTCCATCGACAGTGCCATGCGCGCTGGCTTCAACTGGGAGCTAGGCCCATTTGAGATGTGGGATGCAGCCGGCGTGCGCGAGACAGCCGGCCGGATGAAGGCGCTCGGATTCCCGGTGAGCGCCGCCGCACAAATGCTGCTGGATGCAGGACCGGAGAGCGCCACCGTCTCCTGGTATTCGCCGGACGGGCCGCAGTGTTACAGCCCCCTGGCGCACAGTTGGGAGCCGGTTCCGGAGCAGGCCGGGCATGCACGGGTTGCCGATTTCCGTCGCGCCAACGGGGTGGTGAAGTCGAACGCGGGCTGTTCGCTCATCGACCTGGGGGACGGCATTGGCTGCATTGAACTGCACTCGCTGAAGAACGCCATCGGCGGCGACGTGTTGGCGATGATCTCGTCCGTACTGAAGCCGGACTCCGACGCGGTGCGCAACTTTGACGGCTTTGTGATTGCCAGCGATCGCGAAAGCTTCTCCGTCGGCGCCAACTTGATGCAGCTTCTCCTGGCCGCGCAGGAAGGCGAGTGGGAAGAACTCGCTTCTGTCATTCACGGTTTCCAGCAGATGACAGCGGCTATCAAGTTTTGCCCGAGGCCCGTGGTGGCTGCGCCGTTCGGCCTCACGTTGGGGGGAGGCGCAGAGATCTGCCTGCACGCCGCGCGGCGGCAAGCGCATGCAGAGACGTACATCGGTCTGGTGGAGGCGGGGGTTGGACTGATCCCCGCCGGCGGCGGCACCAAGGAGATGCTGTTGCGCGCCTTCGACCAAGCTGTGGCCGTTGCGCCGCCCGACCCGAAAGATCCGCCGTCGCGGTTTGCGCAGGGCGCCGAGATGGGTGCGGCGCTGAAGCGGGTGTTTGAGACGATTGCGCTGGCCAAAGTGTCCACGTCGGCGGCAGAAGCCCGGCCCTTGGGAATGCTCGGGCCAGTGGATCGGATCACATTGAACCGCGAACGCCAGTTGCTGGATGCGAAGGCGTATGCCGCGGAGTTGGCTGCTGGAAGTTATTCGGCTCCGCAGCCACGCACACAGATTCCTGGGCCGGGAACCGGAGCGTTGGCCATGCTGGAGACGGGTGTGTTTCTGATGGGCGAAGCCGGGTATGCCTCGGAGCACGACCAGAAGGTGGCCCGATGGGCTGCGTACATTCTGTGCGGCGGACGCGTGACCGCGGGCTCCCTGGTGAGCGAGCAGTACCTGCTGGACCTCGAACTCGAAGCGTTTCTTTCTCTCTGCGGCGAGCCCAAGACGCAGGAGCGGATCGCTTTCACGCTGAAAACCGGAAAGCCTTTGCGGAACTAGCGATGAGAAAGAGCCACAACCTGATTGCAGGGGCCTTGTTGGGGGTCGGCATGCTCCGCGTTTTGGGCCAGAGCCCAGCGCCGTTGTGGGATCAGGACTCGCCCCATTTGCTCGACGCGGGACAGATTGTGATTGCCGGCAAGCCGACTGCCTACGTGATCCGCCATCTGCCGGTGAGCTCATTTCCAGAGCTCCCGAGCGCCGTTGTGGATCTGCTCACGCAGCGGGGATGCACGATTCCTCAGACCTTCGAGGCGCATCGGCCGGAAAACGTGGTGCACGCCAGCCTGGAGCGGGCGGGCTCGTCGGATTGGGCCGTGCTTTGCTCGGTGAAGGGCACCGTCTCGCTGCTCGTGTTTTTCGACGGCGGCCGGGGCGGAGAGACTGTTGAAAAGCCGGTGATACTGGTCACGGCACCGGAAGAGCAGCGGTTGCAGTCCCATGACGCCAGCGGTGTGCTCGGCTTCAACTGGGGCATCGATCCGGCCTCGCCGCAACGGGTTCACGAGGCGCAAGTGGGAATGGCGCGTCTGCCTGCCCGCGTGGACCACGACGCGCTGGCCGACTCGATTGTGGATCGCCGCACGATCTATCACTTTTATACGAAGCTGAACTGGACGTTGCTGGATATGCCTGAGTAGTCCCAGGCAGGCCAGAGAATTTGAAGGAGCAGAACCCATGCCGGAATCTGTCATTATCAGCGCTGTGCGCACGCCCGTGGGCCGCGCACCCAAAGGGGCTCTTTCTACTACCAGGCCGGACGACCTGGCGGCGCTGGCCATCGGCGCAGCGCTCGACCGAGTCCCGGGGCTCGACAAGAGCGAGATCGACGACGTGATTCTGGGCTGTGCGCAGCCGGAAGGTGAGTCGGGCTGGGACATTGCGCGCTGGGCAGTGCTGCGGGCAGGACTGCCGGTGGAGATTCCCGGCGTGACGGTGAATCGACTGTGCTCCTCCGGGCTGGAAGCCATTGCGCAGGCGGACATGCGCATTCGCACCGGCGACGACCGGGTGGTGATCGCCGGCGGTGCGGAAACCATGAGTCTCCTGCCCTTCGGCGGGTTGAAGGCCAGCCCCAATCCTTACCTGGCCCAGCACTACCCGGCTTCTCTGCTGACCATGGGGCTTACGGCCGAGCGGGTGGCGCGCCACTACAGAATCTCTCGCGAAGACCAGGACGCCTTTGCCCTGGCCAGCCACCAGAAAGCTCTGGCCGCGCAAGCCGCGGGAAGATTCGCTGACGAACGGATTCCGGTCACCGTGACAACGTCGGCTCCCGGAGCCAAGGGAGGGAAACCGGTGACCACAGAGACGGTGTTTGCCATCGACGAAGGTCCGCGGGCGGATACCTCCGCCGCGGCTCTAGCCAAGCTCAAGCCGGCGTTTCATGCGCAGGGGTCCGTTACGGCGGGAAACTCGTCGCAAACCTCGGACGGAGCAGCAGCGGTGGTGTTGATGGAAGCGGGCCGGGCAAGGGAATTGGGCCTTCAGCCGCTGGGACGGCTGCTGGCCTACGCGGTGACCGGTTGCCTTCCCGAAGAGATGGGCATCGGCCCGGTGACCGCCATTCCCAAGGCGCTGAAACGCGCTGGACTCACGTTGAATGACATTGGCTTGATCGAGTTGAACGAGGCCTTTGCTGCGCAGGTGCTGGCCGTCATCCGGGAGCTGGGACTCGATCCGGAGCGCGTGAATGTGAACGGGGGAGCGATTGCCCTGGGGCATCCGTTGGGCTGCACCGGGGCCAAGTTGACCGCCACCCTGCTCAACGAGATGCGGCGGCGCAGCGTGCGCTACGGCATGGTGACCATGTGCGTCGGCGGAGGGATGGGCGCGGCGGGGATCTTCGAACGGCTGTAGAGCCAATTCTCGCTCCGGCCTTTCATTGACTTACCGCGCCGGCCCCTGCACCATGATCGGCAAAATCATGAGCCCTGAAAGCTGGTAGATCATGAAGACCTTGAACAGGTTTGCAGGAGCCTGCGCGGTTTCTGCACTGTTTACGCCTCTTGCCTGTTTTGCCCAAAACAATGCATCGAATGCGGCTGGCGGCCTCGCCGGATGTGGCTGCTGCGGCACTTTCATCTTTATTCCAATCGCACTTTTTGTCCTGAGTATCGCGTTGCTGGTGTGGGTTGCCAAGGACGCGAAGGCACGTGGCATGGATAACGCAGTTGGCTGGATGGCGCTGGTATTCTTCCTGAACCTGATTGGCTTGGTGATTTATATCTTCGCCCGGCCTCAAGGGAATACCATTGCATGCCCCAACTGTGGCAACCAGCGCCTTCAGTCCAGTGTGAAATGCCCCCATTGCGGAATTGGCGGCTAAAGGCACGGTTCGCTCGCTGTCTCAAGGGGCCGGCGCCGTGGCTTGGGTCGTTCCTGATTATGGCCATGCTTTTTGGGGCGGACGCAATGCGCCTGCCCCAACATCAGGTCAGTGTGCGCGTTTTCGAGGCCTCTGTCGTCGGCTATCACCGTTTTATTCATCCGCTGACGGGCCGATTTATCCGATGCCGTTACACCCCGACGTGCTCCCGGTACGCGGTCCAGGCGGTGTGCAAGTACGGGATTGCCAAGGGTGGGTGGATGGGCTTGCGCAGGATTGAATCCTGCCGGCCGAGCGTCCCTTTAGGAACCGTTGACCCTGTGCCATGACCCCCGTTTGTGCGAAGAATTGAAGAGATTTGCGGGACGCGATGCGGCCCCGCAATGTGCGCTACGGGGATCTTCGAGCGGCACGAGCACTTCGGTCATCACGCCGTCGCCACAGCCTAACTCCAATAGTTGCGTTCCAGGCGCAAAGGACTTAGCCCAGTCGCGGACGACCGATTGACCAATGCGGGGACTGCGGCAGCGCATGAATTCTTCGGCGTTTGCCTCATAGCCGTTGGAAGGGTCGGGCATAATGACCTCGGCTACGAATAGAAATAGCAACAGCCGGGAGCGTTCCCGGCTGTGGTCGTCTGCTTGGATCTTGCGAAAAGGCTACGCCTTGGCGGTGGCCAGCGCCTTGAGGCGGGCGTTCAGGCGGCTCTTGTACCGGGAGACGGTGTTGTCGTGCAGAATGCCCTTCTGCACGCTCTTGTCGAGAATGGAGACGGTCTCGCGGTACTGGGCCTGGGCAGCGGGCACGTCGCCCTTGGCGATGGCTTCGCGCAGGGTGCGCAGACTCGTGCGCACCCTGCTGCGGTTGGCGCGGTTGACTTCGGTGCGGGTTACGGCCTGACGGGCGCGCTTGAGCGACGATACATGGTTTGCCATTGTTCTTCCTTAATCTTTTGAACCCCGGAACCGAAACAGACCTGCGCCGGTCAGGGGAGATGATGCGGGGCCAGAATGCTGCTCGATCCGCATCCCTCGCAATTCCTTAGTCTACGGGAATTCTCGCTGAGGGTCAATTCAAAATCTGGTATTGCCCATGGGATCTCCCCTCTGCTATTCCCGTGCGTTAGACCGTATGGATCGATGAGAAACAACCGCAGACCCTCCGCTGCGGCTCAGGATGACAGTGTGCCTGAGAAGGGGAAGTGCAGAGGGTCCCGGGTGGTTGTTGCTATCCGGAAGTTGATCTTCGGGCAATATGGTTCCGAGAGCGATTCCTGGGGGAAGTGGCGAAGGGCGCGGCGACGGGCATTTGATTGGTTTTGTCCGGCGCCCAGGTAACCGCCGGGGCACACGATTCATCGAATATTGTGACGCAGGTGATTGACGCCGCGAGCGGTTGGCGCTAGTCTCAAGCGCAGATACCCGATTTGGTCGCCAACACCATCCCGCGGTTTCGTCCGGCAGCAGAGGGCTTCGGCCTGCGCCCGGTTCTCGCCCATAGAACGTCCATAAGACCTCGCCCTACTCCTCACCTCGATGCCCCATTTGTGCTCCGGCGCTGCGTCTGGAGCGTTTTCCGGGGTGTTTCGCTTGAAGTTCCTCCTTCCGTTTCCGATAGAACGGCTCAAACTGCCCCGGTTTCTGCTCCCTTGAGCAGGGGCCGGAAAACCACACTCCTACCGCAATGCCTTGGAGGCTGCTGAATCCTTTGAAGATCGCTCTGGAGATCACGCCCAACCTTGAGCCCCTGTTCGGGACTCGCGATGAAAACCTCAGGCTGATGGAAGACTCGCTCGGCGTGCGGATCGATCTTCGTTCCGACGCGGTGCGGGTGGAGGGCCTGGAAGAAGGCGTGACGCGCGTACAGCGCATCTTCCAGGACTTTGAGGCATTGCGCAAGCAGGGAATTCATCCCCACAATGGCGAGTTGAACGGCATGTTGAAGCTGGTGGTGGCTGACCCGGCGACCACGCTCAAGGGGCTGGCCGACAGCGGCAAGCAGCGCTCGGCGGGCGCCAAGCGAACCGTGCAGCCGCGCTCGGTGAACCAGCGCAAGTACGTGGAAGCGATCGAACAGAACGATATGACCTTCGGCGTGGGGCCGGCGGGCACGGGCAAAACCTATCTGGCGGTGGCCATGGCCGTGGCGGCGATCAACGCCAAAAAGGTGAGCCGGATTGTGCTGGTCCGTCCGGCCGTGGAAGCTGGGGAAAAGCTGGGCTTCTTGCCCGGCAGTTTGCAGGAGAAGGTGGATCCGTATCTGCGTCCCCTGTACGACGCGCTCTACGATCTGCTGGAGCCGGAGAAGGTGGACAAGATGCTGGAGAAGAACGTGATCGAGGTGGCGCCCCTGGCCTTCATGCGCGGGCGTACGCTGAACGACGCGTTCATCATCATGGACGAGGCGCAGAACACCACCGTGGAACAGATGAAGATGTTTCTAACGCGCATGGGCGCCAACTCGAAGGCGGTCATTACTGGCGACATCACGCAGATCGATCTGCCCAATCCGCGCAAATCGGGGTTGGTAGATGCGATCAACGTGCTCGACGGCGTGGAAGGGATCCACTTCTGCCACTTCGAAGACGGGGACGTGGTGCGGCACGCGCTGGTGCAGCGGATTGTGCGGGCCTACGAGACTGCCAAGCCGCAGCAGCAGGAGTTGCCGCTGGCCATGGGCGAAGGCCTGGAGGCCGGGGCTCAACCGCGCGAACGGCGGGTTTCCGGGCAGGCGCAGCACGCGCCCAAACCGCAGTAAAGGCCGATCCAAGGTCGCGCGACGGTGATTGAAATCCCAGGTCCCAAAATCGGGACCTGGGTTATCTGGGCTGCCGGACCAGTGCTACTAAACTTAGAAACGGCTGAGCCGGGTGCCGCGGCCCGAGACCGAATTCGACGGCACTGTCAGAATCGTATTGTACGAATCAGGAGAGCACCATATACCGGAAGCGGCGCGGAAGCACCTTCCGCGCTACCCCTTGGTCAGCGCCACGTTGCTGGGGCGGCTGGCCGTGGCGAGCGAGTTTCAGGAGGGCTGCGGCTCGATTCTTTTGGCCAAGGCTCTTACCAAGGCGCATGAGAGCGCAGCGCAGGTTGGTTCCTCGATGGTGGTCGTGGATGCGATCGACGAACGAGCGTCACGGTTCTACGCCGTGCATGGATTCATCCCACTGCCGGAGTCGATGCGGCTGGTCCTGCCGATACAGACAATTGCGGCCTCGATTTCGTTCTAGCGTAGAATAAGAGGGAATCGGGGTCTGGCTGGAACGTTCGGACCCGGCCCCGAGCACGATGATCCTGCTTGATCCAGACTTGGACCCCGCCCCGGCGCCGATGCGAAAAACGGCGAAGCGGAGTGTCGCGTCGGCCCATCCCTCCAAATTGAAGACCCCTGCCCGCGATATCCATCTGCCCACAGCTCGCACTCTGGCACGGTTTCTTGCCGCGGCTCAGAAGGCGGTGCGTCTGAAGGGGCAGGTAAGCGTCTTGCTGACCACCGACGCCGCCATTCGCAAGCTCAACCGCCAATTTCGCGGCAAGAACAAGGCGACGGATGTGTTGTCCTTTCCCGCCGAAGGGGTTGGTGCGGAAGGGGTTGCGGGCGATCTGGCGGTCAGCGTGACCACCGCGTTAAGCCAGGCTGCCGAGCAGGGACATCCGCTGACTACAGAGATTAAAGTGCTGATCTTGCATGGGCTCTTGCATCTTGCCGGATACGACCACGAGGCTGACACAGGGCAGATGGCGCGGCGGGAGCGGGTGTTGCGGGAGAGGTTGAAGCTGCCGCAGGGACTTATCGAGCGGTCCGGCGGGAAAGTCCCTCCCGCAGGGGCTAAAGCCCGCACCCTTCAACCTGCGGATTCCAGTAAATCTCGGGTGCCCCCGGTCTCGACCTTGAGACCGGGGAATCGAGCCCGCAAGACCACCAGCAAGGCGAAGCGCGTATGAGTGCTTTAGCCATATCCATGGTTCTTTTGCTGGCAGCGGTGGAGACACTGGCCAGCTACATGACGCGGGTCTACGCGGAGTTCGGCAAAATTCTGGCCCATGAGATTGAAGAGAATCTCGATGCGTGGGAAGAACTGGTTGAGCCTCAGCTTGGCCTGACGCGCGAGCACGCGGCCATCGGCGCGGCGGTGGTGCAGCAGCTCGCGCTGGGCATTATCGCGCTGGAGTTTGGTGCGGTGCTCTTCGATCGCGCGCCGCACCTGGCTCGGCCTACCTATCCCGAGATTGCGCAGGCGGTGCTGGGCGTGGTGCTGGTGGTGGTTTTCTGCAATCAGTTTTTCCCGTCGCTGCTCTTCAACCGCACCAAGGGGCGTTGGGTGCGGTCCCTGGTGTGGCCGATTCGGCTGCTGCTGTGGCTGATGACGCCGATCACGGTGTTTGTGCGCTTCTTCCTTTCCGTGGCCTCGCTTGCGGAAGAGCCGGTGAGCGAAGAGGAAGAGTCGGCTGTGGATGTCGAGGCCCTGCTCGAAGCCGGCCAGGAAGAGGGCATCCTCGAAGAGAGCGATCGCGACCTGGTCCGCTCGGCCGTGGAGTTCGGCGATAAGCTGGTGCGCGAGGTGATGACGCCGCGCCCGGAAGTATTTGCCGTTCCGGCAACCATCACGCTGGAGCAGTTTTTGGAGATGCTGCGCGCCCACAACTATTCGCGCGTGCCGGTCTACTCCGGCTCGCTGGATCATGTGACCGGCATCGCGTTTGCGCACGACCTGCTCCAGATCTCGGATGAAGAGGCGCGGACGCGCACGGTGGAGTCGATCGAGCGCGAGGCGGAGTTTGTCCCGGAGACCAAACGCGGCTACGAATTGCTGCGCGAGATGCAGCGCGAAAAGCAGCACATGCGCATTGTGATCGACGAATACGGCGGCGTGGCTGGGCTGGTGACGATTGAGGATTTGCTGGAAGAGATTGTGGGCAACATCCGCGACGAGCACGAGGAGGAAGTCTCCATCGAGGAGCCGCAGCGCGAACCGAATGGCGTGTGGCTGGTGCCGGGAAACTTTCCCGTCAATCAGTTGAGCGATCTTTTTGGCGAGCCGGTGGCGATGGACGAGGAGTATGAGGCCACGACTCTGGGCGGCCTGGTGAGCGAGATTGAAGGGCGCATTCCGCTGGCGGGCGAGGTCGTGCTGCTGGAATCGATCGGGCTGCGCATGGAGATTGTGGCCTCGACCGATCGGCGCGTGGAACGGCTGCGGGTGTTTCCGCCGGTCGTTTCAGAGGCTGAAGCCTCGTGAGCGACGGAGATGGCGCGCGTGCATGGCGAACCGCAGGTCCTTCGACTCCGCTTCGCGGCGCTCAGGATGACAGTCTCTAAACGATAAGGATTGGTCGCAGTCTATTAGCGTTTGAGCAAGCCATTCACGATGGCTTGGCGGCCGCTGAGGCGCAGATTGCTGTGCGGCAGGCGGCGACCCCGTTCGAAGACCGCCATGCTGTCGTAGAAGTGCATGGACAGCGTGGAGTGCGTGAATTCCGTCGGCGGCAGCGCATCGCGGCTCCAGTCGGCGTTCAGCTCGTCGATCATTCCCTTGCAGAGCTCGATGAAGGTGCCGTCGCGCTTCAATCCGCCGCCGAACTCCTCCCAATATGCCGTGTGCAGATCTTCGACGAGGTAGACGCCGTTGGCCGAGGTGCGGGGATATAGGAAGCGGAAGGTTTCCGCGACGTGCGGCATCTGGTGGCTGCCGTCGTCGAGAACGATATCGGGCGTGCCAAATTCATCGAGGACGGCTTGCAGGAAGCCGGTGTCGGCCTGGCTCCCGATGCGGATATGGATCTGGTCTTCCTCAAACTCCTTGCACTCCGGATTCACGTCGATGCCGACGATGGTTGCGTGCGGACCCAGGTAGCGTTTCCACATTTGCGCCGAGCCGCCGCGGCCGCAACCGATTTCAAGAAAGAACAGCGGGCGATTGACGAAGCGGCTGAAGTGGGCTTCGTAGACAGGGAAGTAGTGCTTCCATTTGTGAATGGTTCGCTGCTTGTTGTTGACGAATTCCGACCAGAGAGTCAACGGGTCCTCGCTCCAATTGCAGAGGTTCAATCTCCTCATCCTAATTCGTCGGAGGTGGCTGAAGCTTGCCGGCTTTGAACGCGCGCCATTCGTCGGCCGTGATCTCCCAAATCTCCGCCGGGAGGCGGCCACAGACAAAGTCCTTCTCAAACTGGGCAACGACGCGCATGCCCTGCTTCTGAGAGATGCGCCGGGAGGCGGTGTTTGGCTCTGCCTTGGGGATGCGCATCACCGGAAAGCCGAGCGTGTCAAACCAGAAATCATTCACCGCCGCGCAGGCCTCGCTCATCAGCCCGCGGCCGCGCCACGGAACGCCCAGCCAGAACCCGCGGTTGTCGTCGTCCCCCTTCGTCAGGCTGATGGCGCCGATGACCTGCCCGGGCTCTTCCATCAACCGCAGGGTCCAGTGCCACGCCTCGCCGCGATCAGCCTGCGGGAGCGCGATGTCGCGGCAGTACTCGAGCGCGCCCTCTTCCGGGTAGGGCCAGGGAACGCGATTGGCCAGGAATTGCACGACTTCCCACTGCGGGAAAAGCTTCTGAATCTGCGCGGCATCGGCCAGGCACAGGGGCTTGAGAATCAGCCGTTTTGTGCGCAGCTCCGAATCCATAGGCCATGATAACAACGCGACGAACGCCCATCCGCGATAATAGGCACTGGGAGTCTCTCTTGAAATCTGGGTTTGTTGCCATTTTGGGCCGGCCGAATGCCGGCAAAAGTACGCTGCTGAACGCTCTCACGGGCGAAAAGGTGGCAATTGTTTCGGCCAAGCCGCAAACCACGCGCAATCGCATCGCCGGCGTGGTGGAGGTTGAGGCGGTAAAGGGTGTGCATCCGGCGGCGCAGATCGTGTTTGTGGATACGCCGGGGGTGCACAAGCCTGGCTCGCATCTGGACAGGCGCATGCTGCAGGAAGTCTACGAGGCGCTGGAGACGCGCGACGTGGTGCTCGTGTTGATGGATGCCACGCGGAAAGTGCAGTTGGAGGGCGCTTCGATTTCCGCTTCGGGTTCCGGCGGGGCGCCCCCGATCTCAGAAGCGAGACCGGGCGCACCCGAAGCGGGGAATGCCGATGAAGGAGACGCAGATCCTTCGCCTGCGCTGCGCTCCGCTCAGGATGACAGGCATTTATTGGACGCTCAGGTTGACAAGACTTCCAAGAGCGAGCGGACGAACTGGGCCAGCGAAGACGAGTTTTTGTTTGGGCTGATCCGCAAGGTGGATTGCCCCGTGTTCCTGGTGCTCACCAAGATTGATCTGGTGCCCAAGGATCACTTGTTGCCGCTGATCGATACGTTGACGCGGCATTACAACTTTGCCCAGATTATTCCCGTAAGCGCGCGCAAGCGGGACGGGCTGGATCGGTTGGTGCGTGCCATTGTGGATGCGTTGCCCAAGGGCGAGCGCTATTATCCAAAGGATCAATACACCGATCAGCCGCAGCGCTTCATGGTGGCCGAGTTGATTCGCGAGAGCATCCTGGTCGAGACCGGCGAAGAAGTGCCCTACGCGGCCGCGGTGGTGATCGAGCGTTTCGAGGAGCCCAAGCCGTTTGTGCCCCGGAAAAAAGGCGCAGTGCCTGCGCGCGCGCCGTTGACCCGCATTGCCGCCGCGATCTATTGCGAGCGCGATGGGCAGAAGGCGATTCTGATCGGTAAAGGCGGCGCCAAGTTGAAAGAGATTGGCACGGGCGCGCGGCGAAAGATCGAGTCGCTGCTGGGCACACGGGTCTATCTCGAGTTGCACGTGATTGTGGAACCCAACTGGCGTGAGTCAAAGAGCTTTGTCGAATCGCTCGACTGGCGGAACCAACTGGAGCGTTTGGGCGTAGATCAGAGCACGGAAGAGAACACGGCCACCGAGGAATAAGCTGGCGTGTTGGGTGGTTTCGGTAAGAAACCGGCGCTGATGTGGAGTAAGATCCCTGCTTCGCCAGCCTTGGCAGTCAAATTGGAAAAGTGCATGAACGTCGTTTTCACATCAATCCGGGCCCTCACGCGACGCTGCCCCGCGTGGGTTGTGGTGTTCTGCCTTGGGACGCTGTTTGCAGCGGCGCAAGCCGTGCCGGCTTCTTCCCCTGTTTCCGGTGCGGACACCGGTCGACTGCGTGGCACTCTGCATTTGGATGGCCCCTGGCGATTTCAAATGGGCGACGACCCGCGTTGGGCCGATCCAACCTTCGACGATTCTGCATGGACACCGATCAAACTCGGTCAGCCCATCAACGAACAGGGCATCGACACCTACAGCGGCTACGGCTGGTATCGCATGCATGTGCAGCCGCGGCAGGTCGCCCGCCTGGAAGCAGCGGCCACTGGATCGCAATTGAACGCCCTGCTCACCGGCTACACGGTGGGTCAATTCACAGTTTTTGTGAATGGAGTGGAGACCGCGCGCACCCAGGGCATGACGGATCGCCCGGTGATGTACGAGTCGCCGCCGCTGATCGTCCCCCTGGGCCAGCCTCTTGCCGACGGCGGCTTTGAGATTGCGATTCGGAGTTGGGCTGCTCCCGGGCTGCCCATCCGTCATGGCCTGGTGGATAAGGTGGAACTCGGCACGCAGGCCGATATTGCCGATGCGCTTACGGCGGCGCGGGACCGCAACTGGATGCAGAACGAAATTGCCGGCCTGGTGGTGAGCTTTCTGTTCCTCTCCGTGGCGCTGCTGGGTGCAACACTTTACCGGTCGCAGCGGCACCATGCTGAATACCTTTGGCTCACGCTCCTGTGCTTAACGGTCGCCCTTACCGGCGCAGAGGAGTTTGCCGCCCGGCAGGCGATCCTTCCTGTCGCCTGGTTCAACGTGCTCAATCTCTGGATGGGGCGCGTATTTATGGCGGTGACGCTGGAGTTTGTTTTGCGCTTCACCGGCGGCCATATGCGCAGGGTGGTCCGCGTGGCGCAGGTTTCGTTCCTGGTGCTGCCGTTCCTTTTCTTGCTCCACCTGGATCAGGTCTATGACTACTTTGCGGTATCGGCGGAAATCGTCTTCACGGCACTCGTGTCGGTGCTTCTCTACCGCGCGTGGCGTAGGGGGCTGCACGAAGCGGGCGTGATGCTGCTGCCCTTTTTTCTGGCAGCCACCGCCGACTCCATGGATACGGTACTCGGATACGCGGCCAGCAATCACTGGATCTCTGCCGCACTTGCGTATCGCAAGTTTCACCTCGGGCCCATTGAATTCCCGCTGAGCGTCCTCACCTATGCGGTCTTCCTGGCCAGCCTGCTGGCCGTGATCTTGTACCGCTTCATTCATGTGAGCCAGGAAGAACAGCGGTCCGTTGCAGAGATTGAGGCGGCGCGCAGCGTGCAGGCCATGCTCATTCCCACCGAACTGCCGTCCAACCACCATTTCATGCTGGAGAGCGCGTATCTCCCCGCCAATGGGGTGGGAGGCGACTTTTTCCAGGTACTGCCGCTGAAAGACGATTCGATGCTGATCGTAGTGGGCGATGTCAGCGGCAAGGGACTGCAGGCGGCCATGAATGCCAGCACGCTGGTTGGCGCATTGCGCAACGAGCTCTCCAGCGATCCAGCGACGGTGTTGAACCGGTTGAACAACGTGCTGCTGGGCGCAACGCAAGGACAGGGAGCGGTGCCGAATCTGAAGGCTGCCGCAAGCTTTGCCACGTGCGTCTGCGCCCGGGTCTATCCCGACGGGACCATGATCATCGCCAACGCCGGGCACCTGCATCCCTACCGCGACGGACGGGAACTCGATTTGGCCGCGGATCTACCCTTGGGCGTTGTCCCCGACATCCAGTACGAGCAGGCAACCTTCGAGTTGAAGGTGGGAGATCGGCTGATCTTTCTCTCCGATGGCGTGGTGGAAGCCACCAACGCGCATGGCGAGCTGTTCGGGTTTGAGAGAACCCAGCAGGTGAGCAACGAGTCGGCGCGCTACATTGCGCAAACTGCCAAGCGCTTTGGCCAGAATGACGACATCACCGTGGTGTCTATGTATTTTGCGTCGCGGAGTGCGCATCGGGTGCGTCAGTCTGTGCCCGAAAAAGTCTAACGGAAGACCCTAGGCCGAGCGCAGGTGTCCGCGGCCGGCGGCCTTCACCAGAAACATGCGCGCATCGGCGGCGCCGATGATAGCATGTACGGTGACTCCATCGGCCGGGGAGGTTGCCAGGCCCACGCTGGCCCCGATATGCAACTGGAGACCGGGCCGGATGATGAAAGCCGTTTCCGAGAGCTTGCTGAGAATCTTCCCGCAGAGGGCTTGCGACGCAATGGCGCCGGTCTCCGGCATGAGAATCACAAACTCGTCGCCGCCATAGCGGAAACACAGATTGCGCTGGCTTCCGGAGGGGCCCCGGCTCAGTTGTTCGAGCCTCTTTCCGGTCAGGCTCAGCAACTGACTGCCCACCAGGTGCCCGTGGACATCGTTCACCAGCTTGAAGCGGTCGAGGTCGAAAAACGCGAGACTCACCGGCAATCCGAGCAGCGTACAGCGCTCCAACTCGCGTTCCAGTACATCGTAAAGGTGGCGCGCGTTGAAGAGCCCGGTGCAATCGTCGGTGATGCTCAACTGATGAATGCGGGCGATGTCGCGCGCGTTTTCGATGGCGATGGCCGCATGATCGGCCAGGATATGGAGAAAAGCGATCATCGTGTCGCTGGTTCGTTCCGGGCGCGGATTGAAAATCTCGATGACCGCATGCGTCCCTTTGCGGCCGCGCACCGGGAGCGCGATCACCGCATGCAGGTTGCGGTGCGGCTCGCCGCCGAAGCGTGGATCGTTCTCGATCTCCGGGACAATCAGCGTCTCCCCGTGCAGCGCGACCCAGCCGGCAACGCCTTCTCCCACTTTGACACGAACGCCGCTCAGCGCCTCCTGCTCGCCTCGCGAGGCAATGGCGTAGCTCAGCTCCTGGGCCTCTTCATCCAGCATGAGGAGCGCCCAGAAGTCCGCTTCCACGGTGCGTTCCATGTGTTCGAGAATGGTACACAGGATTGCAGCCAGGTCGAAGCTCGTAGTCAGCGAGCGCGTCAACTGGTGAAAAAACAGCAGATCGGCGAACGGTATACGGTCTTCCGTCTCAAATGTCATCTGCTCGACCCATGGGGGAGTCTCGCAAGCATTCTTCCACACTCGGGGAGCCGCGGCGCGGGCATTTGTGCAAATCAACGAGACGGCAGGGGGCGCTGTTGCCCCGCGGAGGGGGGCCGGATCACCCGCCGATGTGGACCATGGAACGCGATGGCCGCAGGAATCCCGGCTCCCCGATGTGGTGGCGTGCTTCTTTCCCCTGGACGATACGGTGAATCGTTGCGCGAAGTTCCGCATCTGTTGCACCGCCGCGCATCCGGCTGTAAAGATCGTGTTCCTGCTGGGAGAACAGGCAGGTCCGGATTTTGCCGTCGGAGGTGAGGCGGACGCGGCTGCACGCTCCGCAAAACGATTGTGTGACCGGCGCGACGATGCCGATTTCTCCCACTCCATCGCCGAACGTGTAGCGCCGTGCCGTCTCACTGGCCTCGCGCGGAGCAAGCTCCGTCAGCGGGAGTACGCGGCCAATGCGGCTGACGATCTCCTTGAGCGGGACAACGATCTCCGGCGTCCACAGCCGGCCCTCTTCCAAGGGCATGAACTCAATAAAGCGGACCACCACATCTTCTTCGCGCGCGAAATGGGCAAACCCTTCCACCTGGTCGTCATTGAAGCCGCGGAGAAGAACGCAATTGACCTTGAGCGGCGTGAGCCCGGCGGCACGGGCTGCGCGGATGCCGGCCAGCACCTTGCGGTAGCTGCCGGGAACGCGGGTAATGCGTTCGAACATCGCCGCATCCACGGCGTCCATGCTGACGGTGACCCGGCTCAGCCCCGCCGCCTTCAGCGGCTCGGCCAGTTCCGCCAGCGCGTGTCCGTTGGTGGTGATGGCTACATCCAGTCGATCGCCCCCGGCCGTGTGCATCCCGGAAAGCTCCCGGACCATGTCCACCAGGCCGCGGCGCAGCAGCGGTTCGCCGCCGGTGAGCCGGACCTTGGTGATGCCCAGGTCGACAAACAGGCGGATGACGCGCAGGTAGTCTGCAATGGGGAGTTCGGCGTACTGCGCGCCGACTTCGCCGGTGCGGCAGTAGACACACTTGTAGTTACACCGGTCGGTGACGGAGACACGCAGATCGTGGATCACGCGGCCGTGGCTATCGGTGAGGCGCGCATCTGCGGTTGCCGATGGGGAAGGACTTGGGGAAACAGCGGCCATTGACAACTTAAAGGCTATACCGATTCGCCCCGTTGCGCGAATCGGCGGCCTTTCTCATCGACAGCTTTTGGGAAGACCGCCTAATCGAGACGGGGCGTACCCTTGCGCAGGACGATGCCGGTGATGCCGAAAACAACAATGATGGCGACCGCAATGGCGAAGTAGTACGCCATGGGGTGCGCCCAGCCCGGCGAGTAGGTCAGATCCTGCCCGATCCACAAAAGAAGGATGGTGGCAATCACGGCAAACTGTCCTGCGATCACCAGGAAGGTGTGCCCGAGGTCGCGCCGTTTGTCCAGCGCCTCCACCTGGTCGGGGGTCAGGTTGCGCTCTTCAGGGGGAAGCAGGGAATTGGCCATCGTCTCTCTCCGTTCGGGTGCAAGGCGGGCGGGAATCCGCCTGTCCTGCCCTTCTTCGATTCAATCACATTCGGCAAGGCTGCGCCAGAGGGATGCGCCCATGCCAATTCCGCACGTGCAGTCCGCCAAATTCAAGGATCCAAACCAGTTCAAGAAGGCTCGTCGTCTCCTTTGAAAGCCAGAAGAAGTCAAGATACAGGCGGTCCAAGGCCCGCCCAGACGAGTTGGTGGAACTGAGCATCCATCTCTTCCGGCGTTGCGGGTTGCTTGTGGTCGATCCACCATTGCAGCGACGCCGTCAAGGCGCCCGCCAACGCATGGGCCCTGACCTTCAGCAACACCGAGGGCAACTCGGTTCCGGCCTGCTGAATGCGCTCTTCGATGGAGCGCGCGAACACCCCCTGTGCCAATTCGAGAACGTCCGCAAGCTTTCCCGCCGCAGCCAGCGAGGCATAGAGTTAGTTGGCATCGGCCACGTGCGCGAACAGCTCGCGGACCGGCGCCACACGTCGCGGGCCGGCGCCGGTCCGCACCAGCAAGGTGGACATGAACTGCAGGAAGTCCTCAACGTCGCTGAGGAGAAGGTCATTCTTGTCGCGGTAATGAGCATAGAACGTCGACCGGCCCACCCCGGCGCGATCCAGAACCTCCTGCACGCTGATGCTCTCGAATTCTTTCTCCTGGATCAAGGCGATCAGGGCATCGCCGAGCACGTCGCGGGTGCGGCGAACCCGCCGATCCAATCGTGGGACCGTGGCTTTGACAAGCGATGGGCTGCCATTTCCGGACATAGACACCTGGTTTGTTCAGCATCGCACCTGGAGCCGCATTTAGGCAGTCACTGGCAGGTTTTTTCTGTTTACAGTACATCCCATGACTGACAACAAAAAATCCGGTATCGCCTTGGTGCTCGGTACGTTCGGGGGCATCGTGACCATGGGGATTCACCCCACCAGCTCTGGGAGCGTCACCCCTCCACAGCTTGAGCACCTCGCATTGCATTCGGCCATCGCGCACTCGCTGGCCATGGTCAGCTGCTTTGTCCTGGTGCTTGGCGTCTGCGGGTTGACCCGGCACCTGGCGAGGCCCAATCGCCTGGCGTTCAGCGCCATGGTGGCGTACTGCTTCGCCGCGGTCGCAGTGTTGATTGCCACCGCCGTCAGCGGATTCATTGTGCCGCAGATCATGCTGCGCATGGCCCAGGATGTCCCAAGCGCGGCATCCCAATGGCATATTGCGATCGTGTCGATCTTCCAGATCAACCAGGCCTTTTCCAAGATCTACACGGTCGCCGTCTCGGTGGCTATGGGGCTTTGGTCGATTTCGGCACTACGCCACGGGGGGTTGGGGCGCAAAATCTCGCTGTATGAGTGCCTGGCGGCGGTCGTCTTGGTCTTGGCGATCGCGAGCGGACTTCTGAAGCTGGACGTGCATGGGATGACGATTGTGGTGTTGGCCCAGGCCATCTGGTTCGTCGGTGCCGGGATGCAGCTCGGTCTGGCGAAGCAGGATCCCACGGCCGCGGCTGAGGCGCTGTGACCGGGACCGCTTGATGCAGACTACTCGGACAGGAATGCAAGCGACTGCAGTTGCGTGATCTCAAACGGTTTGCGGCACCGGATGTTGGCACAGGCAAGCTTGTCGTCGCGCCGCACCATGTAAGACTGCGCCTTCGCAAAACGGGCGCGGTCGCGCTCATCGGCGTTGCGCGGCAGTTGCGCACGCTTGCGCCGCACCACCCAGGTCACTTTGTACTCAGCGGCCTGGCCGCACTTGGGGCAACTTAACGTGTGGGTACGTTGCTCGGTTGTTTCGTTGAAGAATTCCCGCTCTTCCATGGTCTCCGGCTCTTCCCGTCAAGCAGAATCTACTCCATACTAGCCCCTCGGCCCCGGGTATGACAGAATGGCAAGGCGGGCGCGGCGGGGAGGCTCCATGACCAAACGAAAAGTGGAGAAATTCTCCGCCACCAAGGCGGTCAAGTCGAATGCCCGGGATCGCGTGGGCCAGCCCAAACCGGCGCGCGTTGTGGACACGGAGCCGCGCACCGGCCGCGACGCCAAGCACAAACCCAAAATGCAAGATATACTGCGCGAGCAAGAGTAGCGCGAACGGATCAACGAAACCTGGGGAGGATCGGCAATGGCCAAGGTTGTGGGATTCGGTGGGGTGTTTTTGAAGGCGCAGGATCCAAAGGCGCTTTCTGCCTGGTATGCCACGCATCTGGGAGTCCCGGTGCAATACGGGTCTGCGCTCGTCTTCGAGGGCCCCGCATCTGCCGGCACGACGGTGTTCAGCCATTTTCCGGCCAATACCGCCTATTTTGGCGACGGGCCGCAGACCACCATGCTGAACTTCCGCGTGGACAACCTGGACGAGCTGCTCAAGCAACTGGCCGAGGCCGATGTGCGGATCGATCCCAAGCGTGACAACCACGAGTACGGTAAATTTGCGTGGATCTGGGATCTGGAAGGCAATCGCGTGGAGTTGTGGGAGCCGGCGCCCGAATAGGGACAGGTTTCCGAAGGGCCTTGGGAGCGGGAGCGGTTGTCAGACCGTCTTCCGCTTGGTCGGCCGCGTGTCAACCAGCGTTGGACATTGTCCTGCGCATGTCTTGCCGTTGTCAGACATTTGCCTTACGCCCGCAAGGACCTGTCCAACAAGCATGTCTTGCGGGGAACGGGCTTCCCAGGCTGCGGAAAACCTCATCCCGGCGGTAGGTCGGGGACCCCTCTTCGCCCAAAATCGACCGACGGACAGCTTGTAAGACAAATGTCTGACCCGTAAGGCGCCGTGAGGGCATTTTTGCGTCTGCTGTAGACTTCCGTGCCCCATCCTTTCCGCTTCTTCCTGCGGAAAGGGTGGGAAACCAATCAAATTCGGGTCTACCCCCTCCCCAAAATGCTCTGGACACGTGTCTCCCCAGTGTCCGACGTGCGTCTTGCGCGTGGATCGTATGTCTCGCGGCGAAAATGACCGGCTCCGGCCTGGAATGGAACGCCTACCGCTTGCCCTGCGCCTCCAGCCAGGCCGCCATCTCCGCGTGACCGCGCTCGCGCGCAAATTCCGCCGCCGTTTTGCCCTGGTCGCTGGTGCGCTTGGGATCGGCGCCGTGGGCAAGAAGCAGTTCCACCAGGTCCCGGCGATCGGCGACCGCTGCGGAAAATAGGGGCGTGAAGCCGCCTGCCTGCGCCCCGTTTGGATCGGCTCCATGCGCGAGAAGCAACTGAACGGTCTCGGGTTTCTTACCGAGCGCGAGCGCCGCGTGCAAAGGCTGATTGTGCTGCGGATTGCTGCTGAAGGTGTCCACACGCGCTCCAGCGTCGAGCAGAACGGCCACCGCAGCAGGTGTTCCGAAGGCCGCCGCCAGGTGCAGCGCCGTCCAGCCATCGCCGGAAAAAGCTTCGACTCGCTCCGGCTCGGCCTTCAGCAGAGGTTGCAAGGCTGCCTCGTCCCCGACAGCCGCGGCTTCAAAGACCTCCAGAGGCAAACCATTCGAGGCAAGGCGGGAGAGCAGAAAATCGCGGATGAGTGTCTGGCCGCAATAGACCGACCAGAGCAGCATCGATACCCCGTTGGGGTCGCGGGCGCTGGCCAGACCGGGGTCGGCGAGGACGGCATCGGCCACCTCGGCCGTCGCTCCGGTTTGGATCAATTTGAGAAACGGTGCGCTCATAGAGTCTCCTGGGAAGCAGCCTGCGCTGCCCCCCAGAGAATACAAGAAGAGCGGTCGGCCTGCGGACTCAGTTGTGATGCACGCTGTAGGGACCGGGGAGGACCACCGCGGGTGCGGCTTGGGCGGCGGGAGCTTCCTGGCGGGCAACATCGGTGTCGGCCGCAGGCTTGCTGGTGGCCCCGGTGCGCGCCGAATAGATGTGGAACTCGACAATCAGATCGAGCAGGACAGGGACGGGACGGCCATTCTTGATCGCCGGCTCAAACGCGGCTTTGCGAATGGAGTCGGCCGCGCTCTCGTCGAGGCCAAAGCCGATGGGGCGCGCCACGGCAATCTCTCCCGGTTTGCCGTCCGGTCCGATCACCACGTGATAGAGCGCCAAACCGGCAACGCCGTGGGCCTGCGCAAATTCGTTGGAAGCCGGCTCGAAGACAGAGATCAGCCGCGCCTTCTTGTCCACCGCGCTCTGCCGCTGCACGGAGGGGTCCTGGGGCCGATAATCGGACTTGGCCGCAACGGCCTGGTAGTAGAGCTTCCAGAAGTCGGGCATGGCGGCCATCATGCGGTCGTCGAAGCCCACGGAAAAGATGCGATCGATAGCGTCTTTCAGCACTGCGGCCGCATGAGCCGGCGAGGTTGTCGTGGTGATGCTGCCGGGATCAACGGGGCGCTCGGTCGCGGGGATGGATGCATCCGCCGCGTTTTCCGTGGGCTCTTGCCGATACTGGGCCGCAATCGCCTTTTGGGCTGCTTCAGAGTCGGCCTCCGTGGAGGCGCCGGACTTCTTCCCCTTCTCCTTCGGCTCCTTCACCTTCTTCGGCGTCACCACTGTTTCGCGATCGATGCCGATGCGTAGCACTTTTTTCTTGGGCGTAATCAGCACACGATCCATGGCCGTGGTGGGGTCTTCTGAAGGCAGCGCGCCCAGAAAGTGCAGGCCATAGCGCTGGCCTTCAAGTTCCACCTTGTGTTTGGTCAGGCGCACGCGCTCGATGGCCACGCCGGAGAGCGTATACGACCCTTGCGGAGAGTGCCCGCTGAGAACCCCGTGCTCGTTGAAACTCAAATTGTCATCGAGATAGCCGCCGCGCAGGTACAGAACTTTGCCCACCAGCTGCTTGCGGATCTCGTCTTCGCTGATGCCGCCAGGCTGCGCAGCTTCCGCAGGGGACGCGGCCTGCGATGAACCGGGGGAAGCAGGCTGAGCCAAAGAATCGGTCGCGGAGGCGGACGGCGCTTGCGCCGGAGCGCCTTGGCCGGCCGGAGCCCCCGCAGCTGGCTTGTCGGCCGCGGTCTGTGGTTGCTGGGCGGCTGCCGGGAGACCGAGTCGAACGCCCGCGCAGGCCAACAGAATCGCCACCGACAGAGCGCGCGACTGGGCGGTTCGGGATGAACCGAGAGCCAGAATCATGGGGAGCCTTCGAGCCCACTGTAGCAGGATTTTCAATCGAAAATCCGCTCGATTTGCCCGCATTAACGCGATAGTTGTAGACGCCGGTAAGGGTTTCGCTCAGTTCGGGTTTGAAGGATGCGCAAGCCGGAAGAGAATGCGCCGAAACAGGCCGAGCATGCGGCGGGTGTCGCGGGCCGAGGGCGCCAGCCGCCGCAGCAGCAGGCGCAGGTCGTGACGATTGGACCCCTGCATCGCGGTGGGCGAGTAACCCGCATAGGCCATGGTCTCTTCAATCACTTCCGCTAGCCGGTCGAGGTGGGCCGAAGGTGCAGCCGTCGCAGGCGAATGCTGCAGTGCCGGAATTTCGACAACGGGTTGGTCGGGAGGTGCGGGAACAGCCGCTCGTGCGGCCAATTCGTACAGGCACACAGCCACGGCCTGGCCAAGATTCATGGAGGGCTGCCGCGGGTTGGTGGGGATTTCCACCAGCAGATGGCACCACGAAAGGTCTTCGCGGGTGAGGCCGTGCTTCTCCGGGCCGAACACCAGCGCGATGCGGCCATTGCGGTCGAGTTCCCTGCGCACCCGCGGCGCGAGGTCCAGAAGAGAAACCACCTCCTGCTCGGCCTTGCGATGGGTGAGCGTCCCGGTGCCGATCACCAGCGTGCACGCGGCCACCGCTTCGGCGAGGGTCTCCGTCCTTTTGGCCTGTTGCAGCAGGTCGTCGGCGCCCACGGCGGATCGTGCCTCCTGCCAGTGTGGTTCCCAGGGCGCGACCACGGCGAGATGCGGGAAGCCGAAGTTGGCCAGGGCGCGGGCCACCGCACCAATATTGAGCGGATTGCGCGGCGACACCAGCACCACGTCGACGGATTGGAAGCAGGCGGGCAAAGGAAGATCGGCAAAAGACGATTGTAAAGCGACAGCGGATTGCTACACTGCGCATAGCGATGGACGCCAATACGAATTCTCTTTCCACCGTTGCCGAATCGCTCTGCGCGACGGCGCGATGGTGCTATACGCAAGGCTGGGTTCCCGCCACCAGCGGCAACTTCAGCGTGCGCCACGAGGGCCGCATTCTCGTCACGGCCAGCGGGTTGGACAAGGGTTCGCTCACCCCGGCGGGGCTGCTGGAAGTGGACCCCGAAGGGCGCGTGGTGAGTGGCGCGGGGAAGCCCTCCGCGGAGACCGACCTGCATATGGTCTTGTATAAAGCGCGGCCCAAGGCTGGCGCCATCCTGCACGTGCATACGGTTTGGAATACGTTGCTCTCTGGCATACATGAGGCGGCAGGCCAAGTTGCGATCTCCGGCTACGAATTGCTGAAGGGGCTGTCGGGCGTCTCATCGCACGAACATGTCGAGCGGATTCCGATTCTCAAGAACTCGCAGGATTACCCGGAGTTGAAGGACGAACTGGCTAGAGCCCTGGAGGAGTTTCAGGAAACGCACGGCGTTCTGCTGAGCCGGCACGGGCTTTATACTTGGGGGGATTCGGTGGCCGATGCGCGGCGGCATTTGGAGACGCTCGAGTTTCTGTTTCAGGTGGAAGTGCGGCGGGGGTTGGAAGTGCAGGTTTGAGGCGCCCGCTCACCGGGCTGTCGTCCTGAGCGAGCGAAGCGAGTCGAAGGATCTCCGGTTGTACTTCGGAATTCATGTTGTGAAGTTTTGAGACGCCGAACGGGTGAGTTGCAAGGCCAGGAGCGGATATGGCAGTTCTTCGATTTCTTCCCGATGAAAACCGGATCGACGATGAAGTCGAGATTCGCACTCGACTATCCACGCTGGGCGTCGATTACGAGCGCTGGGACCTCTCGCGCGTTGAAGCCGATGCGCCGGCTGACGCGCTCTTGACGGCATACGCGCAAGAGATTGACGCGATGAAGCAGCGCGGCGGCTACGTGACGGCAGACGTGATCGATGTCCATCCGCAGACGCCGGGTCTCGATGCCATGCTGGCCCGCTTCGACAAGGAGCACACCCACTCCGAAGATGAGGTTCGCTTTATCCTCGCCGGGCGGGGCATCTTCTTTCTGCATCTTCACGGGAAGGTCGCTTCCGTCGAAGTCGGCCCCGGCGATATGCTGCGCGTGCCGCGCGGAACTACACACTGGTTTACGCTGTGCGAGGATCGCCGTATCCGCGCCGTTCGCTGGTTTCAGACAACCTCCGGATGGTCTCCCCTTTACACAGATTCGGGCTTGGAAGGCAGTTACCAGCCGCTGTGCTTTGGGCCCGCGTACTTCGGAACGCGCGTAAAAAGAACCGTTGTTCTCGATCGAAACGCATGAACCCGGAGCTACCGCGCGTCTATCTGCTCGATGTGGAGGGTACGGTTGCGCCGCTCACTCTGACCACCGACGTGCTGTTTCCCTACGCACGGGCGCATTTCGAGCCCTTCCTTTGGCAAACCGAGACGGACGCGCAGGCCAGGATTGCGCGCGGGGAAGATGTGCTGGAAGAGGGCAGTGTCTGGCGCGACCTGATGGCCCTCGGGCTGGAAAACACCAAGGAGACCGATGCGGAGGCTCCGCGCATCTGGCCCGATCGAACGAACGAAGACGGCCCAGCAGGCATACCGCGCACGGTTTCGATGTCCCCTCAGGCGGCGATTCCGAAGTTTCTCGCGTACATCCATTGGCTCATGGATCGCGATCGCAAGTCGACGGCGTTGAAGAGCCTGCAAGGAAAGATCTGGAAAGCGGGCTTCGCGTCGGGGGACTTGAAGGGCACGCTCTTTCCCGATGTGCCCGCTGCGCTTGAACGATGGGCCGCGCAAGCAAAAGTGGCCATCTACTCTTCGGGATCGACCGAGGCGCAGCAACTGCTCTTTCGCTACTCGACCTTTGGCGATCTGGCGCATCGTATCGCGGCCTACTTCGACACCCGCACGGGCGCGAAAACCGAGAGCGCCAGCTATGCAGCGATTGCTCGAATCCTTCAAGTTCCGCCGCACGCAGTGCTCTTCTTCTCCGATATGGTGCGGGAGTTGGATCCAGCGCGCGAAGCAGGCTGCCAGACGCGGCTGGTTGTGCGAGAAGGAAATTCGCCGGTCGAAGATGCACGCGGGCACGTCGTCCTGCGTTCCTTTGATCGGACGGCGTGATCGCAAGCCCGCTCCAGATGCAATGTGGATTCAGCGGATAGGTGTGGCTGCTTGAGGCGCATTGGTCGCATTCGTACTGCCGGGATGCAGGGGGATCTCCAGAGTGCCCGCTTTTCCCGTGCCCCAGTCGTAGACGCCGGTCTCCAGGTAGACCTCGCTGTTCGGAAGATCGATCTCCATATGCGCGGGCACCCCGGATTTATGGATTGCCGCGTACACATCCGGCTTTAGGCTCATGCCCTGGGTTGCGCCCACCCAGTTCACAGGCTTGCCATCGCGATCGTAGGCCAGCAAGCCGACCTGGATTTTTCCGGAGTGTGAACCTTCTGGTGCCGCGTCGAGACGAACGTCCGACAATCGAATCATGAAGTCCACACTGTAGCGCGTGAAGGGGCCTGTCAGTTTGGGATTCTTGCCGGCGCGTGTGGCGTTGGGTGCGGGTTGAGGCGCGAGAGGAGCCACGCGCACGCCGTAGAGAATCTGTGTTGCGCTGGGCAGGCCGCGGGTGAGAAGCGGCCGCAACGGATCGGTTTCGGTGGCGGCGCCGGTGGTCAGCGCATCGTCGGCGTTGTAGCCACGGCGATACGAGAGCCTGTAATGGCTGTCGGGAACTTTGACTTCGACCTTGCGATAGTGCCCGTCGAGTTTTGGGTTGGTGGGTGCATAGGCCAGCGTGTAGTACTGAGAACCGTCGCTCACGGCGCGCAAGGTGGCGGCGTTCAGATCGTTGGTGTTGTAGATGGCCTTGCCACCGGTGTCGGAGGCGATTTGATTCATGCCCGCGATCAGTGCGCCTCGATCGCTGCTGCTGTCGATATAGGCATCCATATTGGACATGGCGGCCATGCGCGTCGGGTTGACTGCCGAAGACGGGCTGCGGTTGACAGAGGTAAGAATGTCCTCGGTCATCATGCCGTTGGCGAAGACGGGGTAGACCGCGACACGAGCCGAAGTGAGCAGATCGGCAGTCTTCTGGATCTGGCTGGTGGGGATGGTGTTCTGTTCTGCTTCCATCCGCTGATCGAATTTGGGAAAGATCACAACGGGGAAGTCGCCCGCAAACCAAATCAGGTTCTTGCGCCCGGGCACGGCGGCGAGATAGCGCGCGATCCCGGAGATCGCTTCGAGCGTCATGCGGGTGCGGTTGGCATTCTTGAAGTTCTGATACGTAGCGAAGGCATCCTGGATATCCTGCGCGGCCATGGTCGAGCCACCGGAAGTGGCTCCCGCAGGACCGGCGCCTGCCGCGCCCTCGCTGTTGAGGAAGGCCACGTTCTCCTGGTTCGTAGCGATTTCGCCGGACGAGACCAGCGATTGGCTCATGCCGCCTTTGGATTTTTCGCGGACCGCTGCAGCCAGAAGTGCGGTGTCCGTTGTAAATCCCTGGACGAAGTTGACCTTGTCGGTAAGGGTAATGATCGCCAGACGCGTGCCGGGCTTCACGTTGTTGAGAAAGGCCAGTACCGCGCTCCGCGCATAGGAGAACTGTTCGGTGGACGTATTGAGGGTGTCGAGAAGAAGCACGTTCACGGCATCGTCAGCGGGTGCCGGCGGCACATTGGTGTACACCCCCGTGGGCATCTTGGGAGTTTCAGGAAGCGCGCCTGGAGCGAGCGTTCTTCCCATGTGTTCTTCAAAAAAATCGATGGCTTGCGGCTTGCCATCTTCGAAGACCTGAAACTCACGCTTGCCCAGAGCATGCACGGGTTCGCCATTGCCCTGGGTGACCACCACATCGATCAGGACGGTGCGGGCATTGGTCCTGAACACCGGTACCTGGCTGGCTGCTGGAGCCTGCGCCTGCAGCGATGAAATGGCAAACAGGATCATGCACGAAAGACTGAAGAATGCGGCTCGGCAACGCATGATGCCCCCCTGAAAAACGATCGCAATTGAGCATGCAGATGGCTATGAATTATTAGACCGTGCGATTCTACGCGCAGCTAGGTTGTTTTGATTCGGAGGCCAAAGATGGCCTCTGTCTGGTGGCGGGAAAGAAGGAAATGTTCTAGCCTCAAGACGTGATCTTGACCAATCCAGCCGAGGCGGCTTTGACCCAACTGTCCCGCGTACCGTGGGTGCACTTCGCCGTACTTGCTCTCAGTTCAATCTTCTTCCTGGTCGACCCGTTTGCCGCGATCGGCTCGTTTCTAGCGATCACTGCTGGTGCCGATGCGGCACGCCGCAAACGCATGGCGCGCAAAGCCTGTCTGACGTGCTTCATCGTCCTCACCAGCTTTGCCTTGGGCGGCCAGCTGATCTTCAAGATGTTTGGCATCACCCTGCCGGCGTTTGAGATCGCAGGCGGCTTGATCCTGCTGCTCATTGGCCTGGACATGCTGGAGGCCAAACGCTCGCCTACCCAGGAAGCGAGCGGCGATACCGAAGAGGCGTCCACCAAGGAAGACGCGGGGATTGTGCCTTTAGGCATCCCCATGCTGGCCGGCCCGGGCGCCATCTCGTCGGTCATGGTGCTGGTGGGCCAGGTGCCCACGATGCTGAATTGGGAGATGGGCGCAATTTTAGGGTCGATTGCGTTAACCAGCCTGATCAGCTACTGGGTGCTGGCCGGCGCAGATCGCGTGCGCAAGTTCCTCGGCGAAACCGGCATTCGCATTCTTGTGCGCATCATGGGTTTGCTGCTGGTGGCGCTGGCCATGCAGTTCTTCGTCAATGGGCTCACCGACTTAGGCGTAATTCAACATCAATAGGGAGGCGCGTGGAGGCGCGTTTCCCACAGAAAGAGAAGGCTTTCCACAGAGAAGGAACTTGCGTTCATCCGGATGGATTGCTATTCTCGGGAAGTCGCAGCAAGGGGCTACGGTTTTTGTGAACAACTTGTTGCAATGCGAAGTACCCTGTGCTACTCTTTGAAAGTTGCACTGAGCAGTTGCAGGAAGCAGTAAAGCCTCCCGGTGGCCGAATGGCCTGCCCAATGAGGGAAGTGGGAAGCCAAGGTAATGGAACAGTTCGCTGGATCAGGTGAGGCAAGAGCCCCTGAGTCCGCTGTAGGGAATCCCTAGAGAGAACAAGCCATTGCATGACCCAGGAGTTTATCTCCTGCAAGCCCTAGCGGCTTGCGAAGTTGTCGGGTCGATGTTTGATATTTCGCGCAGTGCGAACCGACTTGAAGAGCAGCTTCTTCTCAACGGCAAAAGAAAGTTAAACTTTTGCTTGACAGAAAGAAACGAAGTTGATAACTTTAGAAAGTTCGCGCAAAAACGCCGATCATTGCCTGCAAAGGTAATAACGGCGAGCGCAACAAGTTCGAGGACACCCCGGCGTCACAGCTTGGGCCTCGATCCAAAAAGGCGCCGCTCAGGCGGACCGCCTCAAGGATCTTTGACAAATTGGTTGAACATGCCAGTCGTGAGAAGTGATCGAGTTTGGCTTGATCATTCTCACAAGGTAAGAGCATCTGCAAGCACCCTATCTTTCGAGATAGAAGTGCAGATGCCGTCGGTCTCTCGCTGACCTCCGTCAGAGGAGAGCCGACATCAGGTTTCAAACGAGAGTTTGATCCTGGCTCAGAATCAACGCTGGCGGCGTGCCTAACACATGCAAGTCGAACGAGAAAGGGTAGCAATACCTGAGTAAAGTGGCGCACGGGTGAGTAACACGTGACTAACCTACCCTAGAGTGGGGGATAACTGAGGGAAACCTTAGCTAATACCGCATAATACCCACGGGTCAAAGGAGCAATTCGCTTTAGGAGGGGGTCGCGGCCGATTAGT
>Ga0302320_10004379_pt1 | contig 32110 bp, 28 predicted proteins | sample Bog_T0_3_FD_202130 | JGI IMG/M metagenome (GOLD analysis project Ga0302320, IMG submission 202130) | Peat permafrost microbial communities from Stordalen Mire near Abisko, Sweden - Bog_T0_3 | ecosystem: Environmental > Terrestrial > Soil > Wetlands > Peat | place: Sweden: Abisko, Stordalen Mire... | reverse complement strand
TGGAGCTGGCCGTGACCGGGGCCGTGGGGCTGGGGCTGGCGGTCCGCGTGATGGTGGGGCTGGCCGATGGGCTGGCGCTGAGGGTGGGGCTGGGCGTGGCGGTGGGCGTGATCGTGGGGGTGTTGGTCCGGGTCTCATAGACGGGCCAGGGCGTGGCGATGGTGGCGATCGGCGTCACGCCCGGGGCGGTCGGGTCGGTCGGGTCGATGATGCAGGCCTCCAAGGCCTGGACCTCGGTGTCGCTGAGGACCCGGTTGAATACCATCACCTTCATGATGTCCCCGATGAAGATGGTGCCAGCGACCTGCCCGTCGTTGCCCAGCGTGAAGATGGCGCTGCCGGCGCTGGCGGTCACCACCGCCGGCCCGCTGCCCGAGGCCACGCCGTCCATGCGCAGGCTCTGGCTGGTGGGGCTGGAACGGAAGACCGTCACGGCGCAATGGCCTGGGATGGCCTGAACGCTGCCCTGCCAATTGTTCATGCCCCAAGCCATGCTGCCGTTGAGGCCCAGCCAGGGCTGGTAGTAGCCCGAATCCGCCTCCTCACTGCATAGGATGCCCTGGGGGCTCGTCATGCCGGGCGTGGGGCGCAGCTTCAGCACCACGGTCAGGTTGGCGGGGTCCTTCACCAGGTCCCCGCCGCTGCGGTTCAGGCGCAGGAGGCCGGTCCCATTGAAGCGCACCGCGTGGCGCCCCAGGGCGTCGGCGGGAAGCAGCACGGGCCGCTGGTAGTAGCCGTTGACCGCGTGGTGGCGCTTGCCGCTGAGGTCGTCCCAACGGTTGACCAAGCCATTGGGGTCGCAATGCAGGCCCTGCTCCGCGTCCAGCCACAGGCTGAGGGCGGGGTCGGGCCCCATGGCGCAGGGGCCCGGCACCGGCGCCGGGGTGGGCGTGGGCTGCAGCAGGCACTGGCAGGTGCTGGGGTCGGCAGGTTCCAGCGCCTTGAAGCAGTGCATGGCATTGTTCGAGTCGGCGAAGAACGCCTGGTCGCCGTCCACCGCTATGTCGGTGAAGCTGTTGGAGGCATCGGTGGTGAAGGTCCACAGCACTTTGCCGCTGCCCAATTCGACGCCATAAAGCTCATTGGCGCAGCCGCTGATGTAAACGATCCCGCAGATGAGGATGGGCGCCATGCGGGCGAAGTTGCCGGAGAAGGTGCGCCACCACAGGACGTTGCCGGTGGCGGCATCGAAGGCGTAGAGGTGCCGGTCGTCGCTGGCACCGACCAGGATGCCATTGCATAGGCCCAGGTTGCTGCTGCTGAAGCTCTGGGTCTGGTAGCTCCACACCAGGCTGCCATTGCTGCGCAGGCGGCATTCCACCTTGCCGGTCTGGCTCATCACAAAAAGATGGGTGGCGTCCAGCGTCACCGCCGAGTTGAAGGGAAGGCCATCGCTGGCCTGCCAGACCAAGGCGCCATTGGCGGCGTTGACGCAGAAAAGGCCCTGCTGCCGGCCGGTGAAAAAGAGCTGGCCCTGGTCGTAGGCGGGGGTGTTCAGGCCCTGGGCTTGGGCGAAGCGCCACTGCACCGTTTGGGTGTCAGGGTCCAGGCTGGCAAGCCCGTTGCCGGCGGTGCCGAAGATCAGGCGCGACGGCTGCCCCGGCAGCAGGATGGGGGAGGCGCTGTTGTACGTCCCAGAGGCATAGCTCTCGGTATGCAGCCAGGCCATGGCGCCGCTGTTTAGGTCCAAGGCCTCCACATAACCGTATTGGCTGCCCACGTAGATCAAGCCGCGGCCCGGATCCAGGCAGCCGGTCTTGGCATTGCTGCCGGTGAGCGTGTAGGTGGACCATAGCACTCCGCCATCCTTGCGCGACAGGGCCGACACGCCGCTGGTGGAGACCATGTAGGCGATGTCGTCGGTCAGCAGGGGATGGTTATTGGGGTAGCCAAGGTTCGGCATGGCTACCGCCCATTGCTCGTCCAGCGGCCCGCGCAGGGATGACGGGGCCTGGGCGTGGTTGCTGTGCATCAGGTCGCCGCCTTCCATCGGGTAGCTGCCGGCGATCAGCATGGCGGGTAGCAGGGCCAACGCCAAGGCCAGGACCCGGGGCCTCATGGCTTCACCCCGTCAAAGGCGTGGTTCTCCATGAGCTTATGCTCCTGGAATAGCGTGGGCTCCGGCAAGCCCAGGCCGGCTTGCGCGCGCCGTAGGGCCACCTCGTCCATCAAGGCGCCCCAATCCGCGCCATGCGCCTTGGAGATCTCGCCCCAGCTGCGGGTGCGGCGTTCGGCCGCGAGGGCCTGCGGGCTCAGGCCGCTGCGGTTCGACAGCAGCAGCAGGGCCCAGGTGGCCAGCTCCGGCAGCCCCAGGCGCCGGGCGGCGCGGACCTGCGCAGGGCTGCTGTCGAAGGCCGCCGCCACTGCCGCGGCCGGCAAGGCCTCTGCGGGCGGGTCCAGGCGGATCTCGTCAAAGGACCAGGTGCTGCCGGCTTGGGGCTTCAGGCTCAAGGCTTGGGCCTTCAAAGGCATCGGTTGGCGCCGGGCGGATCGGAATGCCAGGGGGTCGTCGCTCGGGGGCAGCGGCAGGCGGACCTCGTGCCAAGCGGTATCGGCCGCTTGCAGGCTGGCGCAGAGCTCGCCGGCCGTGTTGCCGCCTTCCAGGCAGACCCGGCACTGGGTCCCGACCGCCTCGGCCTTCCAAATGACGATCACACTGCGGCTGGAGCTGTTGCGTTCCAAGATCAATCCGTCCTCGGCCAGAGGCAGGAGCACCGTCGTGCCTTCGCCGAGGCTCTCCACGCTCAGGCTGCCGCCTTGAAGGGTGTAATCGCTGGCGGCGCTGAGGCTTAGGCGCGCCTGTTGGCTGGTGATGCCGCCGCCGAGGGCGTTGAACTGTCCTTGGTCGAAGTCCGCCAGCATGGGAAGGCCTTGGGCTTGGACAAAGTTGGTGGCCATTAAAAAGGCCATGACAAGGAGGCTCATCACCCGCTCCAGGAATAGGGTTTCACTTATATAGACGGCATTTAAAGCCGTTTATTTCATGTCAAAGATCATTTATATCTTTATTTAACAATGCTTTTAATGGATATGGGCGGGGAGTTTGAGAAAACTTTCACAAAGTTCGGGCGATGAGGCACTCAAAGGCGTCATGCGCGTTTAGAATGCAGGCCGAATGAAAACTCGCGTCGCCATCCTCATCACTCGCCTGGACCTGGGCGGGGCCCAAGAAGTAGCCCTTGAAACCGCCGTCCGCTTGGACCGAGAGCGGTTTGATGTCCTATTGTTGGCCGGCCCCGGGGGGGCTTTGGATGAGCAGGCGGCTCAACGCCTGGGGGCGCGATTCATCCACGTGCCATCCTTGGTCCATCCCATCCGCCCGATCCAAGACTTTTGGACTGTGCTATGGCTGTGGGCCTTCCTGCGCCGCGAGGGCATCGACGTCCTGCACACCCATTCCAGCAAGGCGGGGCTGCTGGGCCGCTTGGCCGGGGCCCTGGCCAGGGTGCCGCGGGTGATGCACACGGTGCATGGTTGGTCCTTCAACGACTTCCAAAGCCAGGCGGCGTTCCAAGCCTATGCGATGATCGAGCGCTGGATGGCCCGCGTCACTGACCGCCTGGTGGTGGTGGCCGCCAGCCTGCGTGACAAGGGCCTGCTGCAGGGCATCGGCCGGCCTGACCAGTACATGGTGCTGCGCGCAGGCGTGGACCTGGAAGCTTGGGCTTCCACGCCGCGGTCGCGCGCCGCGCTGAAGCGCTTGCTGCCGCAACTGCGGCCCCATGTGGTGGGCGTGGTGGCCAACTTGAAGCCGCAGAAGGCCCCGCTGGATTTTGTGCGGGTGGCCGCCTTGGTCGCGAAAGGCCGTAAAGATGTGGATTTCGTGTACATCGGCGACGGTCCTTTGAAGGCCGAAGCCCAGGCTTTGGCCCGGTCCCTGGGCGTGGGCCAGCAAGCGCATTTCCTGGGCTGGCAGCGCGACCCCCGGCTCCTGGCAGCCGGCTTTGACGTGTTCCTGCTGCCATCGCTGTTCGAAGGCCTGCCTTGCGTCTATCCGCAGGCTCTCAGCCTGGGCCTTCCGGTGGTCGCCACGGCCGTGGATGGCGCCGCCGAGGCCGTCAAGGAAGGGGTCAACGGCTATCTCTGCCAGCCGCGCGACGTGGAGGCGCTGGCTGACCGCGTCGGCGCGCTGCTGGATGATGGGGCCCTGCGCCGGCGCATGGGCGCCGCCGCCCGCGCCAGCGTGGGGCCTGAGTTCGGCTTCGATGCCATGGTCCAGCGCAGCGCCCAGGCCTACCTGGCATGACCCTGCGCCTGCTGGTCCTCTCGCCCGTGCTGCCCGACAGCCCCTGTGATGGGGACCGCCTGCGCCTCTATCATTGGCTGCGCGCGTGGGGCGGGGCCCACGACGTCACGCTGGCTTGCTTCAGCGACCCGGCCCGGCCGGCGGACCGCGCGGAGCGCATTGAAGGCGTTCGCCTGAAGGCCCTGCATAGGGTGGCGCGGAGCGGGGGGCAGCGCGTTCTGGCGGCGGGCCTGCGCGTGGCCACGGCTCTGCCGGTGAGCGTCAGCTCGGCGGCCGACCCGGCCATGACGGCAAGGGTCGACGGGCTGTTGAGCAGCGGCGGTTTCGACGCGGTGCTGGCCTATCGCTTGAAGATGGCGCCTTATGCCCTGCGCTGGCGTGGGCCGCGCTTCCTGGACTATTGCGACGCGCTGACCCGCTACACCGAACGCCGCGCCGCAGCCCAAGCCTTGGAGGGTCGGGGCTTGGCGGCCGCGTGGTCGCGGGCCCAGGCCCGTCGCCTGGCCGCCTACGAGGCTTGGTGCGCGGGCCAGTTCGACGGCGGCTTCTTCAATGCCGCGGGCGACTGCCAGGCCGTGCAGGCCATGCATCCGGGCGCGGCGCGCGGGTTGCAGGTCGCGGCCAATGGCGTGGATGCGGGCCTGTTCCGCCGTCCGGCGGGGTCCCGGCGCGACGCCAAGACCCTGCTGTTCGTGGGGCACCTGGCCTATGCGCCCAACGCCGAGGCGGTGCTCTGGTTCGCGGCCAAGGTCCTGCCGCTGCTGCGCGCCCGTGACCCCGGCATCCGATTCAAGGTGGTGGGCGGGGATGCCCCGCCAGCCGTGCTGGCCCTGCGGGGCCTGCCCGGGGTGGAGTTGACCGGTTTCGCCCCCGACACCCGGCCCCACCTGTGGTCCGCCGCCGTCAGCGTATGCCCGGTGCGCACCGGCGCCGGCCGGCAGAACAAGCTCTTGGAGGCCTTCGCCGCAGGCCTGCCCTGCGTCGGCACGCCCTTGGCGGCGCAAGGGGCCGAGGCGGTGTCGGGCCGCCATTTGTTGGTGGCCGACGACCCGGCCGCCTTCGCCGCCGCCGTGGCGAGGCTGTTGCATAGCCCGCCGCTGGGGCGTAGCCTGGCCGCCGCCGCCGCCAGCCTGATGGAGCGCCGCTACCGTTGGGAGGCCAACGCGGCGGTGATCGAGCGCGCGATGAAGCGCGCGGTCGGTCGGCCTTTGTGGTAGCCTTGACCCCTTTCCCATGAATCCCATGCATCCCATCCGGTTCCCCTCTTTGTTGCTGGCCGTGGCCTTGGTCAGCGGTTGCGCCACCCATCAGCTGCGCCTTCAGCCGTTGCGCGGATTGCCGGCGGATGAGGCGGCACGGCTGAAGCAGGGGCAGCTGGCCGTTGGCCGGGACCGCCTTTTCGATGCCGCCGCCACCACGCTGGAGCACGAGCCCTTCCTGCACTGGGACATCGACCTGTTGGACCGCGCCAACGGATTCATCAAGGCATCGGCGGGCCTTTTTCGCGAGGTGCAGATCCGCGTGACCGGGGACGGTGGCCCGAACAGCCAGCTGGCCGTGAGCGTGCCGCGCCGCGAGCTGAAGACCCGCGCCAAGATCTGGATCAAGCCCGATGGCACCGCCACGGCCTATGAGCCTTCCGCCGAGCTGAAGGCGCAGAGCCGGGTGGTCAGCGCGGATGTCGAGCTGGATGACCTGTATTTCTACTCCTTCGTCTGGCATGCCTTGCACGATCGGGCCGAGGTGCCCTTCGACCTCCTGTCCTACGACGCCGAGGCCCCCATCGCCGCCGCCGCGCCGCTGGCCCTGCAGCCCATGGTGCCGGCTCAGGCGCCGAGCCCGACGTCCGAGGCTATGGCGTTGAGCCCGGCGGCCCAGGCTGCAGCCGTGAGCCCGGCCGCGCAGGCGCTGCCGTTGACCCCGACCCCGGGCATGGAGCGCTGATATGGGCTTCCTGAAGGCTGATGTGGCGACGGTGGACGTGGTCGAAGGCGTCATGCCGTGGCTGGTGCCCGATCAGGACGAGGTGCGGCGCAGCGACGCTGCCGCTGAGGCTGCCGGCGGTCTGCCCAGCGAAAGGGTCCTGCATGAGCTGTTCCTGCTGAAGGCCGGGCTGGGCCTGGAGTATGGCCTGGGCCTCCTGGAGTCCTTGGGCATGCGCCAGGAAGGCCTGGAGCAGTACCATGCTTTTTACACCCGCCGCCTGGCCGAGGGCCTGGTGCTCAGCTTCCCCCGGGACCGCGAGGCTGCCGTCGGGCTGCTGGGGGCCCGCCTGAAAGCCTACACGCTGGCCCTGCATGGGGAGCACCCGGAGGACCCGCACTTGGCGGTGGCGGACGCCTTCACCCGCTTCTGCGGGGCGGCGGATGAGCGGGCCCTGGTGAGCCTATGCCTGGACGCGTGCAAGGCGATGCATCAACGCTTCATCGACGAGATCGCCGAACTCGGCCGTCAGGCCGGGCGTGAAGGAGATCAGCCCTGAGACTGCGCCGTGACCTTCATCTGACCGTGGGCCTGGCCTTGCTGGGCGGGCTTTGCGCATGCAGCGCTTTGCGCCGTCCGGACGCCCCGGTCCAACCCAAGGCGGTGCCGGCGCCGCGTCAAGGCCAGAGCCAGTTCCTAGGCCGCGGTGAAGCGCCGGCCAAGCTGGATGGCCCCCACAGCGACGCGGAATGGGGCGATGAGTACTACAAAAAGGGTGATTTCCGACGGGCCGTGTCCTTCCTCAGCGAGGCGGTGAAGCAGGACCAGGGCAATGCCCGGCTTTGGCGCAACTTGGGCAGCTCCTATGCCATGGCGGATGATTACGACAACGCCATCCTTTGCTTTGACCGGGCGCTGAAGCGCAATCCTGCGGACATCAAGAGCTTCTATGACCTGAGCCTGGTGCAGGGTTGGAAGGGCAGCCTGCCCCAGGCCGAGGAGGCCGCCAAGGCGGGGCTGGTCCTGCAACCGGAGCACGCGGGCCTGCATTCCAGCCTGGGTAATATCCTGGCGGATGAGGACAAGGAGTCGGAGGCCCTGCAGGAATACGCCACGGCCTTGCGGATCAATCCCAAGGACCCGGTCACCCGCTTCAACAAGGGCGGCCTGCATTTCAAGCGCAAGGAGCTGAAGGAGGCCGAGGCCGAGTTCGGGCAGGTCTTGCAGCTGGCTCCGGGCGACGTGCAGGCGGCCCAGAACCTGGCGGCGGTCTACATCCTTCAGGACCGCCTGGTGGAAGCCGAGAAGCTGAATAAGTGGGTGGTGAAGCAGCGGCCCAAGGACGAGGACACGCTGGAGAACGCCTACTTCAACCTGGGCATCATCTACGACCGGCAGAACAAGCTGGAACAAGCCTTGAACCTGTACAAGCTGGCGCTGCAAGTGGCCCCCTGGGATGCGGCGGCCTATGTCAACACGGCGGTGATCCTCGAGCGGCTGAAGCGCAAGAGCGAGGCGCTGGCGTTCTGGGAGAAATACCAGCGCCTGTTCCCGGCCAGCCGGCGGGCCGACGAGATCTCCAAGCGCATCGAGATACTGCGCAAGATGGTGGCTTTGGAGCGTGGCGAGGCCAAGAAAACCCCGGCCAAGCCCTAATATCCTAGAAATGGCTTGCCCCTGGGGGGGGCTTGCCCGAAGATGAGCCCTGGTAACGACCTCGAACTCTTTTTTGTGCCATGAGCGACCAGACCAGCGACGGATTCAAGATCGTGGGCGTGGGGGTGGTGGAAAAGGACGGAAAAGTCCTGATCACCCAGCGCAAGTATGATGACCACCTCGGCGGGGTGTGGGAATTCCCGGGCGGCAAGAAGCGCCCCGAGGAAGGCGATGAAGCATGCGTCGAGCGTGAGCTGGCTGAAGAGCTGGGCATCAAGGTCAAGGCCGACAACCACCTGCAGACCATCCGCTACAGCTATCCCGACCGTCGCCTGGAGCTGCGCTTTTATTCCTGCACCTTGCTGGGCGGCGAGCCTAAGGCCGTCGAGGTCCAGGACTTCCGCTGGGTGCAGCCCGCCGAGCTGATCTACTACCAATTCCCCAAGGCCGACCGCGACCTGGTGGACCGCTTGGCCAAGCGGGACACCAACTGACCCCATGGCCGACCCCCGCTCCATGATCCGCTTCTTCACGCTGGACGAGGCCAATGCGCTGTTGCCGCGCGTGCGCCAGCAGCTGGGCCTCTTGCGCGAGATCCGCCAACGCATCGTCAGCCTGCAAGCCAAGGTGGACATTGAGGAGCTGACCTCGGCGGCCGCCCAGCCCGATCAGCGGCGCATGGAAGAGCTGTTGAGGGGCATTGACGCCGACGTGCAGTCCTTCCACCGCACGCTGGAAGGCTTTCACGCCTTGGGATGCGAGCTCAAGGACCTGGAGCGCGGTTTGGTCGATTTTTACAGCATGCGCGACAATGAGGTGGTCTATTTGTGCTGGCTGGATGGTGAGGACAGCATCCAATGGTGGCACCCCGTGGACACCGGTTTTAGGGACCGTCAAGCCCTCTAGAAATAGGCAAAAAAAAGCTGGCAGGAGAGCCCCCAGCTTGGTAGGCTTGTGGCATCGGCGCGAACCCAGACTTGTTTGACTTTTCGAAGCACCCTTGCATCGCCGAATATTGAGACGCAGCGACCATCAGGACCGAACGGACGTTTGACCGCGACTTGAGCGAGACCGCCCAGTTCTAACCGAAGACATAAAACGACCATGTACGACGCGCTCTTTGTGCACCTGTGGCCCTGGTGGGTCGCCGGCCCCTTGATAGGGCTGTATGCGGTGCTCTTCTTCGCCTTTGCTAAACGCAATTTGGGGGCCTCCAGCGGTTTTCCGGCCGCGCTGGAAGCCCTGCGCGGTACGGATGACCTGTCCCGCCTGGATTTGACCCGCCCTGATGACCCTTTGGCCCTGCCCCAGTCCCCTAATGATCCCGCGCCGCGCTGGCGGGTTTGGTGGCTGGCGGGCCTGCTGCTTTCGGGCCTTTTGGTCTGGGCCTTGGGTGGCGAGGGCGCCGGGACCCTGGATCTGCCGGGCTTCGAAAAGACTTGGGTGGGTTTTTCACTGGCGGGCCGCTTGGCGGTGCTGTTCTTGGGCGGCATCCTCATCGGTTTTGGGACCCGCATGAGCGGGGGCTGCACCAGTGGCCACGCCATCTTTGGCATCAGCCAGCGCCAACTGCCCAGCTTGTGGGCTACCTGCACTTTCTTCGCCGTGGGCATGGCCACCGCCTTTTTCATCCACTGGCTGCTGGGTGGCGCGTGAAGGCCAAGGCTCATCTCCCCTATCTGTTCTGGGGCTTGGGTTTCGGGTTCCTTATCGCCCGCGCTGGCGCGGTGCGGTTCGACCTTATCCGCGACATGTTCCTGCTGCGGAGCATCCAGCTTTACGGGGTCATCGGGACGGCTATCGTGACGGCGCTGCCGCTGTTCTGGTGGCTGGAACGCCTTAGCCAGGACAAGGCCAGCCGTTTCAAGGGGCTGCGCTGGCCGCATCGCCGCATGACGCCGGGGACCCTGGCCGGCGCGGCGATCTTCGGCCTTGGGTGGTCCTTGACCGGCACCTGCCCCGGCCCGGCGGTGGTCCAGATCGGTTTGGGGCACTGGGTGGCTTTGGCCACCGTCGCGGGCGTCTTCGCGGGCACTCTGTGCTATGAGCGCGCGCACCGGCGCTGGTTCCACTGGCGCCCCGACAGCTGTGCTTGAGGCTTTGATGGACGATCAGACTTATTTCGACAGACGCGACCCTGTCAAGAGGAGCAGCCATGCCTGCCTTTGAGAACCTCCGCATACACATGGTGCATGGGGACAACAGCAAGACCGCCGCCTTCGTCAGCTGCAAGATCATCACCGAAGCGGGGGCGCTGTTCCTCAACAGCATGGCTCTGGTGCGGGGCGCCAATGGCCTTTATCTGAGCTTCCCCAGCCGCAAGCGCGATGGCCAGCCGGTTAAAGGGTTCGAGGACTATTACTACATGGAGCGCGGCCTGAAGGAACTGGTGCAGGCCACCGCCATTGAAGAGTTCAAGGCACGCTGCGCCGAAATGGGCGTGGATGCCGAGAAAGCCAGCGCGCCCCTGCCCCCGGGCATGCACGCTGACGAGGAAGAAGAGCACCATGCGCCTCGCGAACCCCGCGAGCGCGAGCCTCGCAGCCAACCGCGCAGCGAGCCCCGCGAACCGCGTGGTGAGCCGCGTGAGCCGCGCGGCGAAGCCCCCCAGCGCCAGCCTTTCAGCAATGAGTCACGGCCGATCAATGGCGGCGTGAATGGGGGCGGGTATCGGGGCGGTGGTTACAATGGCGGTGGCAGCAGCGGTGGCGGCGGTGGATACCGCGGCAACGGCGGCGGCTACGGTGATCGCGGCGGCAGCGGCAGCGGCGGCGGATATCGCGGCAACGGCGATCGTGCCGGCAGCGGCAGCGGCGGATATCGCGGCGGCAGCGGCGGCTACAGCGATCGAGGCGGCAGCAGCGGCGGCGGCGGTGGATACCGTGGCGGCAGCGGCAGCTACGACAACCGAGGTGGCGGCCAGGGCGGCTACCGCGGGGAAGATTTCGGCAACCGCGCCGGGGGGCGCGGCGGCTATGACAATGGCAATCGGAACAACTACGGTTTCCCCACCGGGCCGAGCTTGGCGAATCGCCCGCTCAGCAGCCGGTTCAATCCGTATACCGGTAACAATGACCTGCAGATCGACAAGTCGGCTCCAGCTGAGAGCCCGCGTAAGAATGGACAGGATGAAGGAGAAGCGTGAAAGGTCCCAAAATTTACGAGTACTGACCCCAATATATTGTGGTCAAAATAGAAGGGCCCCCATAATTGGGGGCTTTTTTATTGACTAAAGTCATAAAAAAACGCTCATTCCTGTGTAGCCGTATGGTTTTTCAGCTAAACTGGGCGGCTTGAACGCGCGCTTAGGCGTGCGCCTCTTTTGAACAAAAAACTACTCCCTGTTCGCCCGCCTGCGGCCTCATCCTTCCGCCGCATTCGGGTCGGCACCCACCTTATTCCCACCGGCGGGCAGGGTCTGAATCGACACGACACTCAGGATATCGCCATGGGCGAAATTTTTCGCAAACTGACCGAAGACCCCCAGGTCGACCAACAGGAGATCCAGGAATGGGTCGACTCGTTGGCCTCGTTGAAGGCGCGTTATGGCGCCGACACCGCAGCCTTGATCCTGGGCTACCTGCAAGAGCGGGCCTTCGCCGAAGGCATCCACATGCCCTTCACAGCCAACACGCCCTATGTCAACACCATCGCGGCGGACAAGCAGCCGGCCTTCCCGGGCGATCGGGAGCTGGAGCGGCGCATCAAGAACGCGGTGCGCTGGAACGCCATGGCCATGGTGACGCGGGCCAACCGTGACAAGGCCGCCCCGGGCGGGCACATCAGCACCTTTGCCAGCAGCGCCACGCTCTACGAGATCGGCTTCAACCACTTCTTCCGCGCGCCCAAGCGGGAGCAGCAGTTCCCCGGCGACCTGGTCTTCTACCAGGGTCACGCCGCGCCCGGCATTTATGCCCGTGCTTACGTGGAAGGCCGGCTCACCGAAGATCACCTGATGAATTTCCGCCGTGAGCTGAAGGAGAAGCCCGGCCTCAGCAGCTACCCCCATCCCTGGTTGATGCCGGACTTCTGGCAGTTCCCCACGGTGAGCATGGGCCTGGGGCCCATCGGCGCCATCTACCAGGCCCGCTTCATGCGCTACCTGGAGCATCGCGGGCTGATCCCGGCCTCAGACGCCAAGGTGTGGTGCTTCGTGGGCGACGGCGAGAGCGACGAGCCGGAGACGCTGGGCGCCATCAATCTGGCCGTGCGGGAGAAGCTGGACAACCTGATCTTCGTGGTGAACTGCAACCTGCAGCGCCTGGACGGCCCCGTGCGAGGCAACGGCAAGATCATCCAGGAGCTGGAGCGCATCTTCCGGGGCAGCGGCTGGAACACGCTCAAGGTGATCTGGTCGGGCGAATGGGACCCCATCCTGGCCGCTGACGATGGCGAGCTGGTGGCCCGCATGGGCGAGGTGGTCGACGGCGAGTACCAGAAATACAGCGTCAGCGACGGCGCCTGGGTGAGGGAGCATTTTTTCAACAGCCCCAAGCTGCAGCAGCTGGTGGCGCACCTTTCCGACGAGCAGATCCATAAGATCAAGCGCGGCGGCCACGACCCGGAGAAGGTCTTCGCGGCCTTCGACGCGGCCACCAAGACCCAGGGCCTGCCCACCGTGATCCTGGCCAAGACCATCAAGGGGTATGGCCTGGGGGAGGCCGGCGAGGGCCGCAACGTCACGCACAACAACAAGAAGTTGAACGAGGACCAGCTGAAGGAGTTCCGCACCCGCTTCAGCATCCCCATCAGCGACGAGCAGGTGGCCGAGGCCCCCTTCTACCGGCCTGGCCCCGAGAGCCCCGAGATGCGCTACATGCAGTCCCGCCGCCAGGCCCTGGGCGGGTCGGTGCCGCAGCGCCTGCCCATGGCCCAGCCGTTGAACGCGCCGACCATGGAGGAGATGAAGGAGTTCCTGGCCGGCAGCAAGGGCCGGGCCATCAGCACCACCATGGGCTTCAACCTGATCCTGGCCAAGCTGCTCAAGAGCAAGGAGCTGGGCAAGCTCATCGTGCCCATCATCCCCGACGAGGCCCGCACCTTCGGCCTGGACCCGCTCTTCGCCCAGATCGGCATCTACGCCAGCCAGGGCCAGCTCTACGACCCGGTGGACGCCGACAACGTGGCGTACTACCGCGAGGCCAAGAACGGCCAGATACTGGAGGAGGGCATCAACGAGGCCGGCTCCATGGCCAGCTTCGTGGCCGCCGGCACCGCCTACAGCGTGTATGGGGTCAACACCATCCCCTTCTACATCTACTACTCCATGTTCGGCTTCCAGCGCGTGGGCGACCAGATCTGGCTGGCCGCGGACAGCCGCACCAAGGGCTTCCTGGTCGGCGGGACCGCCGGCCGCACCACGCTCAATGGCGAGGGCCTGCAGCACGAGGACGGCCACAGCCATCTGGCCGCCAGCGCCGTGCCCAACCTGCAGGCGTACGACCCCAGCTTCCAGGCCGAGCTGGCCGTCATCATCCAGGACGGCATCAAGCGCATGTACCAGGATGACGAGCAGATCTTCTACTACGTCACCGTGGGCAACGAGAACTATGAGCAGCTGCCCCTGCCCGAAGGCGCTGAAGAGGGCGTCCGCAAGGGCCTGTACAAGTTCACCAGCGTGAAGGCGGCCGCCGAGAAGGGCAAGGTCCACCTCTTCGGCAGCGGCAGCATCTTCAACGAGGCCCTGCGCGCCTCCAAGCTGCTGGCCGAGCGGTTCAACGTCAGCTCGGATGTCTGGTCGGCGACCAGCTACAAGCGCCTGCGCCTGGACGCCCTGGAGGCCGAGCGCTTCAACCGCCTGCACCCCGATCAGCCGGCCCAGAAGAGCTACCTGCACAGCTTGGCCGAGGGCTTCAAGGAGCCGGTGATCGCCAGCAGCGACTACGTGCGGCTGGTCAGCGAGCAGGTGAAGCCCTGGATCGCCGACTTCACTGCGCTGGGCACCGACGGCTTCGGCCGCAGCGAGGGCCGCGAGGAGCTGCGCCGCTTCTTCGAAGTGGACGCCGAGAACATCGCCTACGAGGCCCTGCGCAGCCTGGCCAAGCGCGGCCAGTTCGACGCCAAGCAGCTGGGCGCCGCCATCAAGACGCTGGGCCTGGACGCGCCCCGCAAGAACCCGTTGAAGGACTAGGACCAATGCCGACTGAATTCAAATTGCCCAACCTGGGCGAGGGCGTGGACTCCGGCGAAGTGGTCGGCGTCAGCGTGAAGGCCGGTGACAGCGTCTCCAAGGGCCAGAGCATGCTGGAAGTGGAGACCAACAAGGCGGTGATGGATGTGCCCGCCCCGGCCGACGCCGTGATCGCCAGCGTCAACGTCAAGCAGGGCGACAAGGTGAAGCCCGGCCAGGTGATGGTGACCTACGAGGCCGCCCCTTCGGGGGCCGCCAAGGCGCCGGTGGCCGCCTCAGGACAGGCTCCCATCGCTGCCGCTGCCAAGGCGGAGGCGCCCAAGGCCGCCCCGGTTCCGGCGCCTGCCGCCCCTAGCCCTGCAACGCCTAGCGAGCCTGCCCTGAGGAGCCCGCAGCAACCTCAGGCGGGCCTCGAAGGGGGCGCGCTGGTGGCGGCCAGCCCGGGCACGCGCAAGTTCGCCCGCGAGCTGGGCGTGGACCTGACCCTGGTGCCGGGCACGGGCGGCGGCGGGCGCATCCTGGAAGAGGATGTGAAGGAGTACGTGAAGAAGGCGCTCAGCGCCGGGCCTTCGGCCGGCTCGGGCAGCCTGGCGGCCCCGCCGCTGCCGGACTTCGGCAAGTGGGGCGCCGTGGAGCGCCTGCCGCTGAAGGGGGTTCGCAAGGCCACCGCCAACGGTTTGGGCGCCACCTGGCCGCTGATGCCCCGCGTCACCCAGTTCGACGTGGCCGACATCACCGGCACCGAGAACGCCCGCAAGAAATTCAGCGACAGCCGCAAGGGCCAGCCCGGCAAGGTGACCATGACCATCCTGGCCATCAAGGCCGTCACCAAGGCCTTGGGCGAGTTCCCCCATTTCGCCAGCAGCATCGACATGGCCCGCGGCGAGATCATCCAAAAATCCTACCGCCACATCGGCATCGCCGTGGACAGCCCCAACGGCCTGATGGTCCCGGTGCTGCGCGACACCGACCAGAAGAGCCTGCCCCAGCTGGCCACCGAGCTTGAAGGCCTGGCTGAGAAGGTGCGCAGCCGCAAGATCAGCCTGGATGAGATGCAGGGCGGCGTGTTCACCATCAGCAACCTGGGCGGCATCGGCGGAACCTTCTTCACCCCCATCGTCAACTGGCCGGAGGTCGCCATCCTCGGCATCTCCAAGGCCCGCCAGGAGCTGCAGATGGTCGACGGCCAGATCGAGGCCCGCCTGATGCTGGGCCTGTCCCTGAGCTACGACCACCGCGTCATCGACGGCGCCGACGGCGCGCGCTTCCTGAAGCGGGTGTGCGAGATCCTGGCGAATCCGTTCGAATTGGTGAACTGACATGGCCGACTTCCGACTCCCCAATCTTGGCGAAGGCGTCGACTCTGGCGAGATCGTCGGCGTCTCCGTGAAAGCCGGCGACGTGGTGGCCAAGGGCCAAAGCTTGGCCGAGGTCGAGACCAACAAGGCTGTGATGGATGTGACGTCGAACTTCGACGGCACCATCAGCGCCGTGGCCATCAAGCCCGGCGACAAGGTGAAGCCCGGCGCGGTGCTGGTCACCTATGAAGCGGGTGCCTCTACGCCGGCCGCCGCCAAGGCCGCTGCCCCCGTGCCCGGCCCGGTGAAGCCCGACGACCGTCAGGCCCCGCGCCCCGCCAGTGCCGCCGCTCCGGCTCCCGCCAAGGCAGCCGCCCCTGCCGCTCCTGCGGCGGACCTGAACCAGCTGCCCCGCGGCCTGCGCCCTCACGCCATCACCGGCGAGAAGCACCATGGCATGAGCCCGGAAGAGGCCGCCACCAAGCATGTGGTGGTGATCGGTGCCGGCCCCGGCGGTTACGCGGCGGCCTTCTATGCCAGCGACCTTGGGTTCAAGGTCACGCTGGTGAACAAGGAGCGGCAGCTGGGCGGCGTCTGCACGCTGCGCGGGTGCATCCCCAGCAAGGGCTTGTTGCACATCGCCAAGCTGGTGAACGAGGCCAAGCATGCCCCCGCCTGGGGCGTCAGCTTCGGCGAGCCCAAGATCGACATCGCCGGCGTGCGCGCCTTCAAGGAAGGCTTCGTCAACACGCTGGCCAGCGGCATCGGTCAGGTGGCCGCCGCCCGCAAGGTGACGGTCATCCAGGCCAAGGCCCGCTTCAAGGATGCCCACACGCTCACCTTGCTGGAAGGCGAGGAGGAGGACGGCACCGTCAGCGGCCCTAAGCCGGCGCAGGCCGAGCTGGGCTTCGACTACTGCATCATCGCCACCGGCTCCATCCCGGTCATGCCGGGCCCCTGGCGAGCCTTGAATGACGACCGCATCATGGACAGCACGGGCGCCCTGCAGCTGAAGGACATCCCCAAGCGCCTGCTGGTCGTGGGCGGCGGCTACATCGGCCTGGAGATGGCCTGCTTCAACGCCGGCCTGGGCTCCGAAGTCACGGTGGTCGAGTTCGCCCCGGGCCTGCTGATGGCGGCTGACCGCGACCTAGTGCGGCCCCTGCAGGCCCGCTTGGCCAAGCAGTTCAAGGCCATCCACACCAACACCAAGGTCGCCAAGCTGGAGCCCCAGAAGGACGGCATCAAAGTGACGTTCGAAGGGGAAGGCATCGAGCCCACCCAGGTCTTCGACCGGGTGCTGGTGTCGGTGGGACGCCGCCCGGAGGCCAAGGGCCTGGGCTTGGAGAGCACCAAGATCGCCACCGACGCCAAGGGATTCATCGTTCATGACAGCCAGTGCCGCACGGCCGAACCCAACGTCTTCGTCATCGGCGACATCGCCGGTGAGCCCATGCTGGCCCACAAGGCCCACGCGGAGGCCAAGGTCGCCGTCGAGGCCCTAGCCGGCCAGCGCAGCGTCTATGATGTCGTCGCCATGCCGGGCGTGGTCTTCACTGACCCCGAGCTGGCCTGGGTGGGCGTGACCGAGCAGGAAGCCAAGGAGAAGGGCCTGGACGTGGAGGTCAGCCGCTACCCCTGGGCCGCCAATGGCAAGGCCCACGCCGTGAGCGCCACGGACGGCCTGAGCAAGGTGGTCGTGGATAAGAAGACCCAGCGCATCATCGGCGCCGGCGTGGTCGGCCTGGAGGCCGGCAGCATGATCAGCGAGTACGCCCTGGCCATTGAGATGGGTTGCACCGCCGAGGATGTGAGCCTGACCGTGCATCCGCATCCCACGCTGGGCGAGACCCTGCTGGGCGCGGTGGATGTGAGCCTGGGCCACGCCACGGACATCTACCGGCCTAAGCGGAAGTAGAGGCAGGCAGTGGCATGGGCATGGTGACGGGGGCTGCTGCTGGCAGCTCCCGTCGCATTTAGGGGAGGAGGCGTTCATGCCTAGCGTCAAAGGTCGGGCCCTGGCGACGCTGCTATGGCTGCTGGCCGGCGCCCTGCGGGCTGGCGTGCCGGACAGCCCCACGCCCACAGTCATCCCTACCGACACGGTCAGCTTGCAGGCCGAGGTCTACAACGCCGCTGGCGAGCCCGTGCGCGCCCTCTACAACGGCGGCATCGACGCAGTGCCAGCCTCAGTGGCCTTGGACGCGGGGACCTTCGTCGAGGGATCCGTCTCGGCCACCGTGCTGCTGGCCGGCGACCTCGCCCCGACCGGGCCCATCGTCTGGGACGGTTTGACCGATGGGGCGGATCCGGCGGCGCCAGGCAGTTATTACATCACCGTCACCACGGTGGACGGCACCAGCCAAACGACTCAGTGGAAATTGTCGGTCGTGGTGCTGGCGCCGACGCCCACCCCCAGCGCCACCCCCACCATCAGCCCCACGTTGACCGTCAGCCCCACCGCCAGTCCCACGGCCAGCATCAGCCCGACGGCCACCCGCACCGTCACGCCGGCCTTCCGCGCCAGCGGCCAGCCCCGCAGCATCCTGGGCCCCTCGCCTTTGCGCGGCCACCAGCCGCTGTGCCTGAGTTTCGCGCAAGCGCCCACGGCCAGTCACTGGCAGGTCTACAGCCTGGACGGGGCCAAGGTCGCCGAGCTGGGCTTCGGCAGCCAGAGGGACCAATGCTGGGAGCCGGCCGGCGTGGCTGAGGGCATTTACATGGTCCACCTGGACATCACCTTGGCCGGTGGCGGGCACGAGCAGCGCTGGCAAAAGGTGGCTTTGCTGCCCTGAACCGAGCGCCTCCCAAGGCTTCTTGCTTTCTGATCCACGGTCGCGCCTGACCAAGGCCTCTGTGCCAGGGAGGCCTTTTTTATTGGGTAGGGCGACAACAACCCTGACGCCCGTCATGGTTCGCAAAGTCATAAAAGCCCATGATTCCCGTCAGTCTGCCCCTTCCCGAAGAAGGGCGCGCCCACCGTCTGAAGGGAGCCAGCCTTGCTTACCCACCGTTTTGACCTGACCGAGAATGATATCCCCACCCATTGGCTGAACCTGGCCCCCAGCTTCAAGGCGCCCATGGCTCCGCCCCTGCATCCGGGCACGAAGCAGCCGGTGGGCCTGGAAGACATGACCGCCATCTTCCCCGAAGCCCTGGTGATGCAGGAGATGTGCCCCAATGCGCGGGTGGAGATCCCCCAGGCGGTGCGCGACGTCTACAGCCTGTGGCGGCCCACTCCCTTGCTGAGGGCGGTGCGTTTTGAGAAAGCCTTGGGCACTTCGGCCCACATCTACTACAAGTATGAAGGCGCATCGCCGGTGGGCAGTCACAAGCCCAACACGGCGGTCCCGCAGGCCTACTACAACAAATTGGCGGGTACCAAGCGCCTGGCCACCGAGACCGGCGCGGGCCAGTGGGGCAGCAGCCTGGCCTTCGCCTGCAGCCAGTTCGGCATGGAGTGCAAGGTCTACATGGTCAAGGTCAGCTACGGGCAGAAGCCCTACCGCCGCCTGATGATGCAGACTTACGGCGGCAGCGTGGTGGCCAGCCCCAGCATGGACACGGAAGTGGGCCGCCAGGCGTTGGCGGCGGATCCCGACAACATGGGCTCCCTGGGCCTTGCCATCAGCGAGGCCGTGGAGGATACCGTCACGCATCCCGGCACCAAGTACGCGCTGGGTTCGGTGCTGAACCACGTGTGCCTGCACCAGAGCGTGGTGGGCCAGGAGGCCCTCAAGCAAATGGCCCTGGCCGGCGAGTACCCGGACCTGGTGATGGCCAGCGCCGGCGGCGGCAGCAATTTCGCCGGGTTGGCGTTCCCGTTCATGGAGGCCGCGTTGAAGGGGGGGCCCCGGCCCCGCATCATCGCAGTGGAGCCGGAGAGCTGCCCCAGCCTCACCAAGGGCGAGTTCCGTTACGATTTTGGCGACACAGCCGGCATGACGCCGCTGATGAAGATGCACACGCTGGGCCACCAATTCATGCCGCCCAGCCTGCACGCCGGCGGCCTGCGCTATCACGGCATGGCGCCCATGGTCAGCCACGCCATGACGCAGGGCCTGATGGAGGCCACCGCCGTGGGCCAAAAGGATGTCTTCGAGGCTGGCGTGCTGTTCGCCCGCAGCGAGGGGCTGATCCCCGCCCCCGAGAGCGCCCATGCCATCGCCGCCGTGGTGCGTGAAGCCAAGCAGGCCCAGAAGGAAGGCAAGAAAAAGGTGATCCTGTTCAACCTGTCCGGGCATGGCCTGCTGGATCTGGCAAGTTACGACGCCTTCCTGACCGGTCAGATCCTGTAGGGTGATGCGCCTCCCCTGGATGTCAAGAAAGGTCCTTCCTTGCCAGGGAGGGCCTTTCTTCGTTTAAGGCAAGCTACAAAACTTAACCATCGAAAACCCGAAAGACGTTGGTAATGAAGGGCTGCGGTTTGGCAGGCCGTATGCATGAACTGCGGGTGGGCCGCATCGAGGCGGCTGGAGCCGTCGCCATTAGAAGGAGGGGTCATGCAAGCGTTCTTTGATCTTCCGTTCGTGATGCAGTTGACAGCCTGTGTGGTCCTATTGGCCCTGTTGGTCTGGGCCAGCGGCCTGACCATCGTGGCCGAGGACCAGGTGGGCATGGTCATCAAGAAGTTCGCCACGGACAGCCTGCCGGCCGGGCGCTTGCTGGCGATGCATGGCGAGGCCGGCTACCAGGCCGACCTGCTGGCGCCGGGCTGGCACTTGGGCTACTTCCCTTGGCAGTACACGGTGAAGAAGGCGCCGTGGATCGAGATCCCCCAGGGCGAGATCGGCTTGGTGCTGGCGGTGGATGGGGCGCCTATCCCTTCAACCCGCATCCTGGCGAAGGTGGTGGATTGCGACCATTTCCAAGATGCGCGGCGCTTCCTCAGCACCGGCGGCGAGAAGGGCCGCCAGCTGATGATCCTGACGGCCGGGCGTTACCGCATCCACCCCATGCTGTTCCAGGTGATCACCGCCGACAACGCCAAGGAGCATGGCATGCACCCGCAACAGTTGCAGGTGTTCCGCATGGAGAGCGACCGCGTGGGCATCGTCACCACCTTGGACGGCGCGCCCATTGACGCTGGCGAGATCGCCGGGCCCATCGTGGACGGGCACGAGAGCTTTCAGAATCCCCGCGTGTTCATGGACAACGGCGGCCGCCGCGGCCTGCAGGAGCAGGTGCTGCTGTCGGGCACCTGGAACCTGAACCCCTGGTTCGCCGAGGTGGAGGTCACCGGCATGACCGAGGTGCCCGTGGGCCACGTAGGCGTGGTGATCAGCTTCGTGGGCAAGGTGCACCAGGACGTCAGCGGCTCCACCTTCAAGCATGGCGACCTGGTCGATAACGGCCACAAGGGCGTGTGGGTCAGCCCGCTGTACCCCGGCAAGCACCCGGTGAACATCCAGGCCATGAAGGTGGAGCTGGTGCCTACCACGAACATCGTGCTGAACTGGGCGGACCGCACCGAGAGCCACAAGTACGACGAACGCCTCAGCAGCATCACCGTGCGCAGCAAGGACGGCTTCAGCTTCAACCTGGACGTGTCGGAGATCATCCATGTGGCGGCCACCGAGGCGCCCAAAGTGATCAGCCGCGTGGGCAGCATGCAGAACCTGGTCGACAACGTGCTGGAGCCCACCATCGGCAACTATTTCCGCAACAGCGCCCAGAATTACACCGTGCTGGACTTCCTGGCCGCCCGCGCCGAGCGCCAGAGCATGGCGGCTGAGCAGATCCGGACGGCCATCCACATCTACGACGTCGAGGCCATCGACACGCTGATCGGCGACATCACGCCCCCTGCGGCGCTCATGCAGACCCAAACGGACCGCAAGATCGCCGAGGAGCAGAAGAAGACCTATGAGATGCAGGAAGCCGCCCAGGTGCAGCGCCAGAAATTGGTGCGCGAGACCTCGCAGGCGGAGATCCAGGACGCCCTGGTGAAAAGCGAGCAGGGCGTGCGCATCGCCGAGCTTCAGGCGGCCCAGCGGGTGAAGGCGGCCTATGGCGACGGTGAGAGCGCCAAGGTGCTGGCCACCGGCGAGGCCGAAGCCGTGAAGCTGCGGGCTGAAGGCGACGGCCAGGCGCAGCGCTTGCGCGGCTTGGGCGAGGCCGAGGCCATCCGGGCGGTGGGCGCGGCCAAGGCCGAGGCTTACCAGGCGGGCACCCAGAGCCTGGGTGCGGGGCCCTACACGCTGATCCAGCTGATGCAGGCCATCGCCGAGGGCAAGGTCAAGGTCACCCCTGACATGCTGGTGCAAGGCGGGGAAGGCCACGGGACCTTGATGGACACGCTGTTGGGCCTGCTCAGCCAGAGCCTGGCGCGGGGTCACAAGGACGCCGGCCAAGCCTGAACGGCCCGCGGTCCCAGAAGCAGAAGAGCCCTCCCGGGGTGCCGGGAGGGCTCTTCTTTTTGCAGGTCGAAACCGGGCCTTAGGCGGGCTGGGCCACCGGCAGGTTCAGGCTTTCCAGCTCTTCGACCAAGGCCTGCAGCCCCTGGTCAAAGGCTTCCCGCCCGTGACGCAGGCGGTCCTTGACCCGGCTGCGGTAGAAATCCACGCCATCAAGCAGGTTGGCCTTGAAGGTCTGGTAGTAGGCTGGCGGATGCACGGCCAGCTTCAGCTTGTGCCGGTGCAGCTCTTCCTTCAGGTAATCCACGTACAGCTTCATCTCATTGACGAACACATGCGGGCGCGCCTTGTCCTTCAGCAGGTCCAGGCGCCCGTAGATGTGACCGATCATCTCATCCAGGCTGTACTCGCGGTCGAACCAGGCCAGGTTGGGCCCGGGGCAGACCGCCGTGGCCGGGACCTGCTTGGCCCCCAGCAGCTTGAGCGCGGGCCCGGACAGCTCCCAGCAGATGCACGCCTTATCCACCACATCAGCCTTGGCGGCGTCACGCTCCTCCAGCGTCAGGGTGGCGTCGGCCTCGACCTGGGCCAGCTTCTGCTTTTGATAATGGGCGCTGGCTGTGCACTGGGGGTTGCCGCCGAACTCGGTGTTGAACACCAAGTACGAGTGGGGGCAGGGGCTGCCGGGTCTGCCCTCGGCGATCCTTTTGAGCTTCAGCTCCTCGGCTTCGCTATTGCGCAGGGTCCAGAACGGCAGGCCCAGTGGCGAGCTGCGGCTCAAATGCACGTCATCGGCGGTGGCCGCGGCCAGCTTGGTGCGGGTGGCCTGGTCGCATAGCGTGGCCTCCTTCACCAGCAGGAAGGGCGTGCCCCAGCCGGTGGCGTCCACCTCGAAGGCCTCGCTGAAAAGCTGGGCCTCATCAGCCGTGCCCAGGCCGCCCTGGGCGGTCAGGCGGCCCCGGCGGGGCTCCAAAGCGGCGTTGCCGCGGGCGGCTTGGGCGGCCATCCATATGCTGCGCAGGCTGTCGTGCAGGGCCTCGCGCTTGGAGCGGAACTCCTCCAGGATGGGCCCCAGCAGGATGCCGTCGGTGGCGAAGGCGTGGCCGCCGCAGTTCAGGCCGCTTTCCACGCGGAACTCGCTGAGCCACACGCCCTTCTTGGCCAGGTAGCGCCCCTGGATCTCGGCGCTGCGGTAGTCCGAGACCTTCATGATGACTTCCTTTTCCAGCACGCCATCGGGGCGGGGCTGGAAGGCGTCCAAGCGGCCCAGCAGGCCGTATAAGCGGGGGTTCATGCCGGCCGAGAAGACCACGGCCCCACGGACTTTACTGGCGGCGAAACCGCGCAGGCCCGCCAGCGCGTCGCTGTTGTCGGGGCCCAGGTCCTTGCCCAGATGGGTCACGCTGCGGTCCACCTTGGTCATGATGTTCACGTCGATGCGCCCGGCGTGCAGGCTTTGGCGCAGGCGCCGCTCCAGCACCAGTTTGCGGGCGCCGGCCGGCTCGGTTTGCCAGCGTTGGAAGGCCATGCGGGCGGCGCCTTCGGGCAGCAGCTCAAAACTGCGCCACAAGTCGGTGCCGGGCTCCAGCGGCTGGGTCAGAAGGGTCTCGAGCTGGGCGTCCACCAGGTCCTGCATCTGGTCCAGGTAGGCCGTCAGGCGCCGCGCGCGGCAGTCCGGCTCGTTCTCGTTGATCGGATCATAGGGAAGGCCATTTTCCTCGGCCTGGGCTTTGCGCAGGCGCTCGCACATGCGATCGTCGCCCAAAGACACCACCGAATGGATCCCATAACGGGCCACCTTTAAGGGGGTATCAACGGTGTAGGCGGTCCCCATGACGGGGATGTGGAAGCGATGCAGGTCGGTTTGGGTCATCCAGATCTCTAAACCAAGGGAAGGCATTCCGGTGCGGGCTCGGACCGGCTCAGCTCTAAGCTACCCCCGCTTTGCCTAAGGAGCCAGCAAAATTGGAACAAAAAACCTGACAAAATCCACCATGTGAAATCGTCAAAAGGGCATAAAATGGCGCCATGCTTTACAGCCTGCTCAGCGTGGGGTCCCGCGGCGACACCCAGCCTTACCTGGCCTTGGCCTTGGCGCTTAAAGCGCGCGGGCACCAGGCCCGTCTTTGCGCGCCCTCCAACTTCGCCCCCTTGGCCCAGGGCCTGGGCGTGGATTTCGTCCCCCTGCCCTGGGATACCCAGCGAGCCCTGGAAGACCCTGCCTTGCGCCAGCGCCTCTTGGCGGGGGACGTGGTGGGTTTCTTCCGCAAGATCCAGCAGCGGGCCTGGGACCTGCGCCAGGACCTCTGGCGGGCTTGGGAGCTCGCCATCGCCGATGCGGATGTGCTGGTGCCGGGCAGCACCGTGGAGGATGCGGCCCTGCTGTTGGGCCGGATGAGGGGTCAAAAAGTGGTGCTCAACGAGCTGATGCCCTTCGCGCCTCGGCTCGACCGGGCGCCCGTGGTGCTGGGCCACCGCAGCCTGGGGCCGCTGAACCGGCCCGCCCATTGGCTGACGCGTCAGGCCTGGTGGTGGGTCAACCGGGCCAGCACCGCCGCCTTGGCCCAGCACCTGGGCCAACCGCGACCGTGGAATGCGCCATCCTTGCGCGCGTTGGCCGGTGGGGCGCCCCTGCTGGGCGCCTACAGCCCGGCGCTGTTGCCGCTCCCCGCCGTGTGGGACCATGAGAACCGTCCCGTCCACGGCGCTTGGCGCCTGAGCCCAGAGGCGGCCCAGGCCCTGCCGGGCGACCATCGGGATGCGGGTTTTTCCGCCTGGCTGGAGGATGGCCCTCCGCCGGTCTACCTGGGTTTTGGCTCCATGCCCCTGAGCCCGGACCTGGACCTGTTGGAATTCGCCGGTGACCTGGCCGAGCTGCTGGAGACCCGCGTGGTGCTGGGGGCGGGTTGGAGCGGCGTGGACCCCGGCGCGGACTGCGACCTGCCCGAGGGCGTAGCCATCGTGGGCGAATGCGATCACGGCTGGTTGTTCGAGCGCTGCAGCGCGGTGGTGCACCATGGCGGGGCCGGCACCACCCATTCGGCGGCGGCCAGCGGCTTGCCCCAGGTGGTCTGCCCCTTCTTCGCGGACCAGCCTTTTTGGGCGCAGACCGTGCGGGCGACCGGGGCCGGGCGCATCCTGCCCTACGCGCGCTTGACGCCGTCGGCCTTGGCGCAAGAGCTGCTGCGGTCCATGGACGCCTGTGCGGATCGGGCGGCTGGGTTGGCCCAGGTCATGCAGTCCGAGCCCGGCGCCGCCGGGGCGGCCGCCTGGCTGGAGCGCCAGGGCGAAAAACCAGGCCGATGACCCGCATCATCGACCCTAGGCCGGCGCCGGCGCACCCTGGGTGCATCCAAACCCACTTGAGGGATGCCCCCATGCATCTTCACGAAAAATGCGAGATCTGCGGCGCGAGCCAATTAGACCGGCCCTTGATCCAAGCCCATTTTTCCGGCGAGCCCATCCACCTTTGCGTGGGCTGCATGCCCAAGATCTGCCAGGGTTACGATTTTCAAGCCTTGGCCGAGCGCATGCGCCAGCAGCGAAGCCTGGAGCTGAACAGCCTTCCTCTGGACAAGCCCGGCCTGCGGTATTGAAATAGACCAGCCCTTGGGAGGTGTGCCATGGCTGTCGCGAACAAGAATACCCGTGAGGAGATGGTCCGGGAGCTCTTCCTGGTCCTGGCCAAGAAGTGGGACGTCCACGATAAGGCCACGGCTCGGAACCTGGCCCGGCATTGCGTGGACATGGTGGACGGCTACTACGAGGTGCTGGACACTGTGTACGCGGCCAAGAAGCCGGAGAAGCATAGCGCCTGAACATGTGAGCTAGGAGACCCAGCATGGCAGACCCGTTCTCCATCCGCCGCAAGGCCGAGGCCGACAGCGGCGACCTGGCGGAGCAGTTGAAGTCGAAGCGCGAAGCCGTGCTGGATGCCGAGCGTGAGCGCATCAAGCGTTTGGTGCGCCTCAAGGTGGGCTACTATTTCGACCCCGTGACCCGGGAGATCCTGCGCAAAGTGGGCAGCCAGTTCGTGTTCGTTCGTCACGACCGGCGCCGCACCTCGCGTGAGGGCGGCTCCACCGAGACGGTGAAGCTGAAGCCCATCCAAGGCGGCCTTTTCTGGGACGCCGCCGCCATGGCGGTCTACCAATTCCGCACAGGGCACTACGTGCTTTACAGCCGCGACCGGCGCAAGGTCCCGGTCGGCAAGAGCCCCACGGGCAAGGAGCGGCGCAAGGCTTGAGCCGGGTCTGATGGGCTCCATTGTAGGCGCGGGCCGGGGGCATTCGCCTCCGGCCCGTTCCATTTTTGGCCGGCTGGGCCTACCATGGCCGGCCCCCTTCTTCAGGCCCGCATGAGCCCCTTAGACCCCCTTGGACCCAAAGTGGTGCTGCATCAGGGCCGGTACCTGCGCCTGGTGCGCCAAGGCACCTGGGAGTATGTCGAGCGCCTGGGCATCAGCGGCATCGTGGGCTTGATCCCGGTGACGCCGGCCGCGGAGCTGGTGTTGGTCGAGCAGTACCGCGTGCCTTCCGGTTGCCGCGTGGTGGAGCTGCCCGCGGGCTTGGCCGGGGACATCGCCGGCCAGGAGCATGAGCCGCTGGAGCTGGCCGCCGCCCGCGAGCTGGAGGAGGAGACCGGCTACCGCGCCGGCCGCCTGCGCCGCCTGATGAAGGGCCCCACCTCGGCCGGCAGCAGCAACAGCCAGATGACCTTTTTCCTGGCCGACCAGCTGTTGAAGGTGGGCGCCGGCGGCGGCGACGAGCACGAGGACATCACCGTGCATGTGGTGCCGATGGCCGGCCTGTGGCCATGGCTGCAGGCGCAGGAGGCCTTGGGCAAGGCCATCGACCCCAAGATCTTCGCGGGGCTGTGGTTCGCGGAGCATCTTTTGTAGGCGATGAGGCTGCCGGGGCGGCCTTGGCTTGACAGCCATTTTTGACAGTCTTACCGTTGAACGGTCAACTTCGGAGCCCTATTGCCGTCCATCTGCGTGAGGGAAGCCCTCAAGCCGCCGCTGCCCGGGGCGCATTTTGCAGCCAAGAAGAAGGCGCCAGGGCCGAGGCCTCAGCCATGATCCGCCCCGCCGATGCCGCTGGCATCGCCGCCGCGGCCGAGCTGCTGCGCCAGGGGGGCCTGGTGGGCCTGCCCACCGAGACCGTCTATGGCCTGGCGGCCGATGCCTTCAACGCGCCCGCTTGCGCCCGCATCTTCGAGGTCAAGGCTCGGCCCACCTTCGACCCGCTGATCGTCCACCTGGCCGAGGCGGCCTGGCTGCCGCGGGTCGCGGACCTGGGCGCCTTGAGCGTCGAGCGCCGCGACCTATTGGATCGGCTGGCGGCGAGGTTCTGGCCGGGCCCGCTGACGCTGGTGCTGCCCAAGGCCGCCGCCGTGCCAGGCATCGTCACCAGCGGCCTGGGCACCGTGGCCTTGCGCGTGCCGGCGCACCCGGTGGCGCTAGCCCTGCTGCGCGCCGTGGATGCGCCCTTAGCCGCGCCCAGCGCCAACCGCTTTGGCGAGCTGAGCCCCACCAAGCCGCAGCATGTGGTCCTGGGCCTGGGCGCGGCGGTGACGCTGGTGCTGGATGGCGGCCCCTGCGTGGTGGGCGTGGAGAGCAGCATCGTGGACTTGAGCGGCGGGATCCCGCTGTTGCTGCGGCCCGGCGGCCTGCCCCGCGAACTGATCGAAGAAGTGCTAGGCGGGTCCTTGGCGTCGGGCGCAGCGGTGCTGGAACAGCCCTTGGCTCCAGGCCAGCTGGCCAGCCACTATGCGCCGGGCACGCCGCTGCGCCTTTTGGACGGTCCCGCCGCCCATGACAGCGGCAGCGAAGGCCAGGGCTTGCTGTGCTTCCAGGCCCCGCCCGCGCATCATCATTACGGCGCGGTCCAGGTCCTCAGCCCCAGCGGCAACCTGGCTGAGGCGGCGGCGCGGCTCTTCGATTGCCTGCATCGGCTGGATGGCCTCCGCCTGGAGGGCTTGGACGTCGAGCCTGTGCCGGCTTTGGGGCTGGGGCTGGCCATCATGGACCGCTTGCGCAAGGCGGCGGCCAAGGGGGGGGCATGACCTATCAACAGCTGCTGGCTCAGGCGTTGATCTCGCTGGGCGAGGATGACGACGCCGGGGCCATGGCCTGGCTGGACGACGCCCTGGCCGAGGCTGGTCGCATCGACCCGGAAGGCCCGCGCGTGGCCGAGGTGCTGACCTATTTGGTCCAGGTGCACCGATTGGCCGGGCGCACCGCGGAAGCTTGGGCCAGCTTGGAGCGCCTGAAGGCCATCCATGCGCGCTTTCCGCAGCTGGCGGAGGGCTTCTAGCCCGGCACGTTGCCTGGCGGCGGCCTTGGGCCTATACTCTTCGCACCCGCCTGAGCTAGGGCGGGTTTTGCTTTCTGGCGGCGTCCCATGGACCGTGACGGCTTGCTGGTGATCCTGCAGCATTACTTCAAAGAAGAAGTGAAGACGGGCTGGGCCTTCCTGGCGATGGCCTTTTTGGCGTTGGGCCTGGCGTCCTGGCTTTGGCGCACCCAGAGCGCGTTCCGGCACGCCCTATGGCCGTTGCTGGGCCTGGCTTTGCTGCAGCTGGCCGTGGGCGGCGTGCTGGTGCTGAGGACCCCCGTCAGGGTGGCCGCCCTGCAGGCCCAGTTGGCGCAGGACCCGGCGGCCTTCAAGGACCAGGAGGGCCAGCGCGTGGCCCGCGTCCTGGACGCCTTCCGCCTCTACAAGCTGGCCGAGATCGCGTTGATCCTGACGGCCCTGGGCCTGGCCTTGTTCCTGCCCCAGAACACCCTGGCCCGCGGCTGGGCCCTCGGGCTGCTGTTGCAGAGCGCGCTGCTGCTGGCCGCCGGCCTGGTGGCCGAACAGCGCGCTGAGGCCTATTTGGACGCCATCCGGCACCTTTAACCACCCCCACCGGGAAGACCATGGACCTGAAGCAGACCTGGAAAGGCCACTATGGCGTGGCACCCCGCCAGCTTGAGCGTTTGAAGCAGGTGAGGGGCGTGGCCAGCGTGTTCAATGCCAACATCGATGCGGTTCTGAAGGTGCAGCCTGCCATGGTGCTGGAGTGGATGGAGAAGGCCGAGGCCGACGAATGGCAGGTGCTCAACGCCGGTTCCAAGCGCATCAGCGCGCCGGTGGATGTGCTGCGCGGCTTCGTGGAATGCTTCAGCAAGGGCATCGCCCAGGAGTGGCTGGTCACCGACGCGGCGGCGTTCGCCTGGATGCGGGACCATCTGGGCTACGACCGACTGCAGATGGGCGGCCAGGGCGGCATCATCGCCAACGTGATGGCGGTGGGCGGGGTGCAACAGGTCTACGTGCATTGCGCCAGCCTGCCGGGCCAGCAAGCCGGGCTCTTCCTTGGGCATCCCAGCCTGGTGAGCGCCGACCAGTCCGGCTGCCTGCATCCGGCCAGCCAGATCGACCGGGCCGGCGACCTGCCGCTGATCCATTGGATCCTGGAATTCGACAAGGGCGCCGAGCTGAAGATCGGCGGTTTGACCTTGGTCGCGCCCAAGAGCAACCGTTTCATCGCCACCTATGACCCCTTGAACTTCGTCCTGGCCATCGACCCCGGCTTCGACGCGGCCCTGCGCCGGAGCGAGAACCCCTTGGATGTGATCCTGCTCAGCGGCTATCAGATGCTCAGCGAGCCCCTGCTAGGCCAGGCAGCCGGCACGGGCTTGCGGCGCATCCATGAGAGCTGGGCCCAGGTGAGCGCTTGGAAGCAGGCCCATCCTGGCTCAGTGGTGCATTTCGAGTTCGCCAGCACCCAGGACACCGCCATTCGCAAGGCTCTGGCCGACCATCTGGCCCCCCAGGCGGATAGCGTGGGCTGCAACGAGCAGGAGCTCATCGGCATCCTGGAGGTCATCGGCGAAGCGGCCTTGGCCAAGGGCTGCGCGGGCCTGGATGCGGTAGGCCTGTTCAAGGGCCTGTTGCGGGTCTTTGAGGCGCTGAAGCTCAAGCGCATCCAGCTCCACATGTTCGGCCTTTACGCCACCCTGCTGGATCCTGCTGCCGAGGCCTTGGGCCCCGCGTTCCAAGCAGAGCCCAACCGCGACGGCATGGTCTTTGCCGCCACGCTGGCCGCCGCCAAGGCTGGCACGGGCAGCTTGGAGGATGCCGACCGCCTGTTGTGGGCCCAGGGCCAGTTAGTGGCCGACCCCAGCCTCAAGGAGCTGGGCGCGCTGGACGCGCATATGCGCCAGGCCTTCGGGGTGGAGGGCCTGGCCCAGGACGGCATCGTCCGCACGCCTGGATTCACCCTGGTGGCGGTGCCCACCATCCTGATCGAGAAGCCGGTGACGCTGGTGGGCATGGGCGACACCATCAGCTCCCTTTCGCTGGTGGGTGCGCGGTGAAGCGCGTCCGCCTGGGCTCGGCGTTCCTGAACCAGACGCCCTTGGCCTGGGACCAGAATTTGGCCAACGTGAGCGCGGCGCTGGATCTTGCCCGGGAGCGCGGGGTCGGCTTCTTGTGCCTGCCCGAGCTGGCTTTGACCGGTTACGGCTGTGAGGATCTTTTCTTGGCCCCGCACCTGCGGCGCAAGGCCCTGGAGCTGTTGGCCGAGCTGGTGCCCCGCACCAAAGGCCTGTTCACCGCCTTCGGCCTGCCCTTGGAGATCGAAGGCCACGTTTACAACGCCCTGGCGGTCTGCGCGGATGGGCAGTTGTTGGGCGTGGTCCCCAAGCAGCAGCTGGCCTTGACCGGCTTGCATTATGAGCCGCGCTGGTTCCGGGCCTGGTCGCCGGGGCGGCAGACCCGGCTGAAGCTGGGGGGCCGGGAGACGAGGGTGGGCGACCTGGCCTTCCAGGTGGATGGGGCCTGCGTGGGCTTCGAGATCTGCGAGGACGCCTGGAGCGGCGAGTTGCGCCCCGCCCCGCGCTTGGCCGCCCGCGGCGTGAACCTCCTCTTGAGCCCTGCGGCCAGCCATTTCGCCTTTGGAAAGAGCCTGCAGCGTCGGCGCCTGGGTGAGGATGTGGCCCGGCGGCATGCCCTGGCCTATGCCTACGCCAATCTGATGGGCAACGAAAGCGGCCGGGTGGTCTTTGATGGCGGGGCCTACCTGCTGGATGCCCAGGGCCGCCTGGTGGCCGAGGGCGCACGGTTCAGTTTTCAGGGGCTGGGGCTCGTCGATGCCGTGGTCGAGCTGAAGACCCGGCCGGTGGAGGAGGGCCCGGGCCTGGTGGAGGCCGGCTTCCATCCGGACCCGCCCAAGGCGCCTCTCAGCGAGCCCCTGGCAGGCGCCCAGCGCTGGGAAGCGCAGCCGCACGAGGAGTTCGCGCGAGCCGTGGCCTTGGGGCTTTTCGATTATCTGCGCAAGAGCCGCACCCGCGGCTTCGCGATCAGCCTTTCCGGTGGGGCCGATTCCGCGGCCTGCGCGGTGCTGGTGAGGCTGATGGCCGACCTGGGCGCGGCCGACCTGGGCTGGCCGGCGTTCAGCCGCGCGTTGGACTGCGTGCCGGGCCTGGGACAAGCCGGGTCCCCGGGGGCGGCCATGCCGCTGCTGTTGCGCACGCTTTACCAGGGCACGGCCCACAGCGGCCCGGTGACCCGTGCGGCGGCCAGCGCCGTGGCCAAGGCGGTGGGCTCGCGCCACGACACCGTGGAGATCCAATTCCTGGTCGATGGATACCGCCAGTTGGCCGAGCGCGTGCTGGGCCGCGGGCTGGCTTGGCAGGAGGATGACCTGACCCTGCAGAACTTGCAGGCCCGCGTGCGCAGCCCGGGCATCTGGGCCCTGGCCAACGCCGAGGACCGCCTCCTGCTGGCCACCAACAACCGCAGTGAGTCCGCCGCCGGCTACACCACCATGGATGGCGACACCAGCGGCGGCCTCGCCCCGGTGGCCGGGGTGGGCAAGCATTTCCTGAGGAACTGGCTGCGTTGGATGGAGGCGCAGGGCCCGGAGGGGCTGCAGCCCATCCCAGCCTTGAAGGCGGTCAACGACCAGAGCCCCACCGCCGAGCTGCGCCCGCCCGAGGACGGCCAAACGGACGAGGGCGACCTGATGCCCTACGAGGTGCTGGACGCCCTCGAGCATGCCTGTGTGGTCGAGCGCCTGACGCCGCTGGAAGCCTGGCGCACGGTGCGGCCCGCCTTCCCAGCCTATACGTCCGAGGAGATGCGGCATTGGACCCGCCGCCTCTACCAGCTGTGGAGCCACGCGCAATGGAAGCGCGAGCGCCTGGCCCTGAGCTTCCACCTGGACGACCATAACGTCGACCCGCGCAGTTGGTGCCGTTGGCCGGTGCTCAGCGGAGCTTTCAAGGTGGAGCTGGCCGAGCTTGAATCCGCCGCCGATTGAGCGGGCTTGAGCGGATCGGGCCTGCAAAAGAAGAAGGCGGAGCCCAGCGGCTCCGCCTTCTTCATTTGCAGGGGCCGTCCGCCGGCCTAGTGCAGCACCGCCAGCTTGAAGGCCCGGCGGGCGTTGCCTTGCAGGGCCTCGCATAGGTAGACGCCTGAAGCCAGGCCATGCAGGTCCAGGTCCACATGGC
>Ga0302320_10004377_pt1 | contig 32113 bp, 22 predicted proteins | sample Bog_T0_3_FD_202130 | JGI IMG/M metagenome (GOLD analysis project Ga0302320, IMG submission 202130) | Peat permafrost microbial communities from Stordalen Mire near Abisko, Sweden - Bog_T0_3 | ecosystem: Environmental > Terrestrial > Soil > Wetlands > Peat | place: Sweden: Abisko, Stordalen Mire... | reverse complement strand
GGCAGTGGCTACAGCTCCAAGCCTATTGGTTAAAGACCAGTACGGCAATGTAGTGAGCGGTGCAAGCGTGACCTTCGCAGTAGCAAGCGGCGGTGGCACGGTATCGCCAATAACTTCACTCACAACGAACAGCAGCGGTATCGCCACAGTCACGAGTTGGACGCTCGGGTCAACAGTTGGAAGCAATACCCTGACGGCGACGAGTACTGGCCTCACTGGCTCTCCGCTGACCTTTACGGCAAATGCAACATTTGGCTCTCTTGCTAAATTCGCATTTTCAAATATTGGGACACAAACTGCAGGTGCTGCTTTCTCTGTAACAATCACTGCACAAGATACCTACGGCAATACGGTTACATCATTTAACTCTTCCGTTAATTTGACCACCAATGCAGGTACAATCAGCCCAGCCACATCAAATGCATTTGCAAGTGGTGTGCTTACACAAAATTTCTCTGTTACTCAGGCAGGATCTAACAAAACGATCACCGCAACATCCGGCTCAACAGGAACAAGCAATACATTCACAGTAAATGCCGGTTCGTTATCAGCATTAAACATCAGCAATGTCTCCAGCCCTCAACCAGTTGATGCGAGCATCGCCCCGTCGGTTACCATCACCGGTACAGATGCCTATGGCAATGCGGTTAACGGCGGAACTATAAATATGACTACTACAGCGGGTTCAATCACTCCGGCAAGCGTAACACTTAATGCCAGCGGGATTGTTACTGTCAGCAATTTTGTGGTAACATCATCAGGTTCTAACCAAACCATCACTGCCACATCAGCAGCTAACAGTTCGATTCATGCAACCAGCAATTCATTCACAGTAAGTGGATTTACAGATAACTTGAGCGGCGACTACTTCAGAACAAATGCACCAAGCGATTGGACGTATCTTGCAACATGGCAAGGCTCACATGATGGCACAAATTGGTACGCTGCTACCGCTGTTCCAACAAGCACTGCTGCTTCTATTTTGGTAAGCAACAGCATCACCATAAGCAGTTCTGTAACCTCGTCGAAACTAACAGTCAGCGGAGGCATCATCAATATCAACTCTGGTGGCAACCTGACTAATTCAGGCACAATTACCGGGGCAAATACTTCAACATTATTAGTGAACAGCGGCGGAACTTATACACATGCACTTGATGGCGGTACCATACCGACTGCAACATGGAACACCAACTCCACCTGCAATGTAACTGGCATTACGGTGACAGCGCCATCAGGCCTTGGCCAGAGTTTTGGCAACTTTACATGGAGCAGTAATATGACCGGTGGTTATGTTGAACTGAACAGTGCCTTGACTACCATCAATGGGACCTTTACATTCAGCACTCCTTCAACAAGCAACAGCCTTCGCCTTGCAACCAATAGTTCGCTCACTTTAAATATTGGAGGCAATTTCGTGATATCCGGCGGAGGCGTCCTCAGATTGTCTGATGGCTCTGCAAATCCCATCATTAATGTAACCGGCAATTTAGCTATATCTAATGGGAGTACACTTGACTTTGGCGCCGGAACATCTCCTGCTGCAAGCGGAACAGGAATTGTCAATCTTAAAGGCTCCGGTTTTTCGGTTTCCGGATCTTCTGATCTGGAGGTATCCGGATACTATAACCCTAATGGCACAATAAACTTCCTAAACGCATCTCCAACTATAACGTCTTCATCAAATGCCGGCTTATCAAGCATCGATTTTAACATCAATAGCGCCAGTACTGCCACTTTGCTATCAGGCCTGATATTGGATTCTTACAGTAGTTTCATTATATCATCTGGTGGCACATTGATAATGGGCGCTTATGCAATCACAGATGATGATCAAAGCTGTTCAATTATCGCTTCTGCTGGAAGTACAATCCAATTGGGATCGGCTGCCGGAATAACTAAGAATTCATATAATCATGGTGCTTATACCCCCAACACTGGTAATGTGATTTTGAACACAGGGAATTATAATTTTAATTCAGGTGCCAACTACATCTATAATGGCTCAGGTTCCCAAACAACAGGCAACGCCCTGCCAACAGCCTTAACAGATAGCCTTACTATTAACAATAACAGCGGTGTGACCTTAAGCCAGGCGACAATCATCAACAGCCCTGGGAAATTGCTGCTGAAAACAGGCACGTTCACGAATTCCAGTACTTTGACACTGGGCAATGGCTCAACCTTAGTGAGAGACAACGGTTCATTATCTGCTGCACCTGTTTTCAATGCCACCGTGAACGTTAGCTATACTAACCTTGGTGCTAATGTACTGACCCAAACCACAGGCAATGAGTTGCCAGGTTCTGCCACCGCATTAGGCAACCTCACTATCAACAAAACAGGCGCAGTCATTACGCTTGGGGCAAGCGCAACAATAAATGGAATTTTATATCTTACCGATGGATTGTTAACAACATCATCTACCAACCTCTTGAAAATAAGCAGCACAGGTTCTGTTATTATGGCAAATACAGCATATAACAGTTCTTCCTATGTGAATGGCCCAGTGCAAAGAACAGGAACAGGTTCTTTTACCTTCCCTATAGGCAAATCTGGAACAGGCTATGTGCCCATCGGCGTAAACCCAGCTACCAGTCAGACATTCACTGCGGAATATTTCAGGGCAAGCGCTTTGAGCGTAGGTTCTGAATTTGTGACCGGAACAGCCCTTAAAAATTTGAGCACTTGCGATTACTGGAGGCTTGACCTTGGGACTACTTACCCGACCAGTACAAATAGCACCCTTTCGGGAACAGCTAGTGTCACCTTATACTGGAATCAGAACAATCCATGTGGAGGCAATCCATACGTAACCAATCTAAGCACTCTTGCGATCGGACACTACAATTTCAGCAATGGCTGGGATGTGATAGGTGTTGGTTCATACAGTACTTCCGGAGACAATACCAGCGGTTCAATAACCTTTACAGGTTCCAATTTGTCCTTCAGCCCATTTGCCCTTGGGTCTACCAGTTCTACCAGCAACCCGCTGCCCATCATCCTGGATTATTTCACAGCGTCGAAAGCTGTTGGTTATAACAAGCTTGCATGGAAAGTGGAATGCAATGTGAGCTTCAGCAGCTTTGCAGTAGAACGCTCTTATGATGGCACCAGCTTTGAGGCCATCGGCAGCATCACGGGCAGTGCAGCATCTGATTGCTCATCGCCGTATAGTTACAATGATTACAGCAGCGTTGGCAACAAAGCATACTACCGCATCAAGATCACAGATGAAAACGGCAATGTGTTTTATTCGAACATTCAACTGATAGTGAGCAGCGCGAATGTTATGGAGCTGATCAGCGTGCAGCCCAACCCGGTCTATGGTGATGCGATGCTGAACATATCAGCCTCATCCACACAGAACATCGAGCTCGCGATCATGAGCATTGATGGCAAAGAAATCCAGCACCGGACTGTGCAGGTGATGCAGGGCACAAACAACCTGAGCCTTCAAACGTCCGGTCTTGCCAAGGGAGTGTACATCGTGAAAGGCATATTCGGCAACGGCCAGACCAACACGATCAAGTTTATCAAACAATAAAGTACAATAAACAAAAACCAAAATGCACAGGCCCTGCAGCGAAAGCTGCGGGGTTTGTTGTTTTGCCTGCAGTCTTAAAAAAATTTCACGCAAAGATCGCAAAGGAGGCAGCGGGCGCAAAGCAAAGGATTCGTTGTGTCTTTGTATCCATTGTCCCGTGCGATACAAATCGCTAATGCGCCAGATATATTTCGTTCATACTCATCTGATACTTGTTCCATACTGGGTTGGTACTGTTCTGATACTTCAGATATACCTCAGCTATATATTTGCCATACTATGCCGATACTGTCGGCATACTCTTCTCATACTGTTCCCATACTCTTCTCATACTGTTTCCATACGGAAATGATACGGAAACCATACGGCGGCCATACGGAAATGACCTGTTTTTGTGGGTTTATGATACCGCAAAATTGTAATAAACTGGGAAAATAAATTTTTGTGGAAGGTTAAGATAAAAGAGGCAACTAACGAAGAGATTTTTTTAGGATAGTTAAGGAGTAGTTCGTCTCAGAAGCTGCCTAAAAAGGGATAAAAAGCTGCTTTCTTGGCGAGCTTTGCGAAAACCTTTGTATTCTTTGCGGTGCAAAAGTGTTTTAAACCGCAAAGACCCGCTGAGAAATACATCGAAAGCGGCAAAAAGCCGATCGCTGATTATTTGAAATTCCATTTTTAGGCAACCTCCAATACCACTGTTATACTGCCATCTTACCCATAGATAACTGATATGCATCAACGGGGACAATGAACTCATTAACCAAATTGGTTTGGCCCGGTGGTAGTAGTCATTGAATACTGATTACTAAAACGTCTTCGGCTGATGCCATTGGATTTCATAAGCTAAAAACATGAAGTGGTTACCCGATGGTTTGGCTTTTCTCAAATAGGCAAGAAGAGCGCAGTTTTAAATTTGGTGGTTCCTGTCATTTGCTCATCAGCAATTTCTCCAGTTTCTCGATTCTTCGATTTTGGTCCTCAATAATTTTTTGCTGTTCCTGGATGGCTTTGGTAAGAACAGGTATGAGCTCAGTTGTATTGAGGCCCAGATATTTATTATCCAGATTACTTACCAGTTCATAGCTTTTGTCCATTTTGTTCTGCACCATATCATTCTGCACATCCTGAGCTATAAAACCAAGTGCCCTGGCTTCATTTCTTGCATTGTTATAAATAAATTCAACAGGCTTTAGCCCCATGACAAAATCAAGGCCGATGGGTAGTTCTTTAATCCCGTGCTTTAGATTTCTGTCAGAAGCGTTAGTCCAGCCAGCAGCGTAAATCCGGTACGAATTATTTGAAGCATTGCCAACCGTAACCTCATTGCTTATGGTTGGTGCTGATGGCTGTGCATTATTGCCAATAACGATGTTATTGTCTCCTGAACTCAGACTGGAACCGGCATCATAACCCAATGCAGTGTTGTTTGCGCCTGTGATATTCGATTGCAAAGCCTGGTATCCTATGGCGACATTATTGCTGCCATGAAGGTTAGCTCCCATTGATAAAGAACCAACAGCCGTATTATTGTTGCCGTCCTGATTAACATTTAATGCACTATAGCCAAAAGCAGCATTGCTTGTACCGCTAAAGTTGCTTTGCATGCATTGAGTGCCATAAGCAGTATTAAGCCCTCCGAATATATTGTACTGCATAGCCAATGCTCCGGTAGCAGTATTCAGATAGCCAGTTGTGCTGTATTGCAAACTTCCTGCGCCTATCGCAGTGTTCTGTGCACCGGTGGTATTTGAGGTAAGGGCATTTGTTCCAAAAGCAGCGTTATCGTTTCCTGTTGCAGTTAACTGCAAAGAGTTGAACCCAAAAGAAGTGTTCAGCAATGGATTGTTGAGCCATCCGGATACAATGTTTTTAATTTTGAATACTAAATCGGTGCTGTCAGTGGTGCCTATAAAATTAATTCCTGCTGTAGTACCCGCATTGCCTGTAAGACTCCAGCTTGTTGAGCTTACGCTTAGCCATTTTGTGCCATCGTTATAGTAAATGCCGGGAGCAACATCGTTAATGGTGGCAGTATTAAATACCGTCATACCCTGCACATTGGCCGAAAGCGGGGAAGGCAAGGTGGTTTGCGTCAATGCAACCCGTGGAAGCAACAATCCTTTATTCGTCGATTCCAATTCTAATAATGAATTGGCGTTAATGGTTGTTGGGTTGTTCCCAAATTTTACTTGTGTGCTGCCAGCCAGGCTGGCAAGCAACAAAATGCCACACAACAAGGTTTTTTTTATTTTTCTCATATTTTTTATGTTAAGATTAGTTATATAAAATATAGCGCAGTTGCGCATTCGTTTTATCTGATCAATACAACAGTCCCCTTATTGAAAATCACTCTTCCATTAGGGGCTACCCCTTCTGCCATCCACACATAAGTGCCGGGGTCGCAAAGCTTGCTGCCCATTTTGCCATCCCATCCCACGCTTGCATTGTTTGTGTAAAACAAACGCCGGCCCCATCTGTCGTACACGACAAAATACCGGAGTTCCTGAATGCCAATGGGAATGGCTTTCAATATATCATTCCTGCCATCTCCATTGGGCGTGAACCCGGAAGGCACATATATCGCAGGGCCGGGTTCTACTTTGATGCTTATCTCCGCTGTTGCCTGGCAGCCATCTGGTGCCATAGCTGTTACCGTGTAGGTGACATCCTTATCCAGCGTAGCAACCGGGTTTTGTATTGATGGATTGTTCAAGCCATAAGCAGGTGACCAGTTGAATTGATTATATCCTGTACTGTCCACATCAATAGCATTCAACTGCAAAGGTTGGTTGATGGCGATACTGGTGTCATTCCCTGCAAAAATGATCCCGGGCGAATTCCCTTTTATAATGACACTTACCGTATCCGTTAATCCATAACTGTCCTTTATGGTAACAATGTAGTTGCCGGAATCAAGCCCGGTGAAAATATTGCTGGTTTGAAAGTGAATGCCGTCGATGGAGAACTGATAAGGTGGGGTTCCCTTTGAACCTATAGCAGTGATGGTATCGCTGATCTGACCGCAGGCCGGAGTATTTGCAGTGGCGGTTACAACTGGTGGAGGAACAAAACCCAGTGTGAACGCTGCATATGTAGACAGATTCACATTTCCTGTGCTGCTGATGGAGCTGCCCGGTGCAAGCCCAGTTGCAATGGCTGAAGGCACTTGTTCCCACTGGCCTGCGGAAATATTCCAACCAACTATAAACAGCGCAGCTAAGTTAGCAGAACTGTAGTCTCCATTAAATGTTAGGGTTAAGCCGGCTGCCGGAGTCCCGGTCGCACTAATATTCCAATATTCCGTAGGGCTTACAGTCAGATTTGCAGTGCTAACTGATGTAATGGGGAAAGGCCCTCCTTCAAACGTTGCCGCTGTGCTGCCGCTTGCATTGTAATACGCAGCAGTAAGGGAGTTGCCAGAACCCATAGCGCCAACAGCAATCGGTGCATAAACCGCCCGGTCTGCGAGCGGGAAAATGAACGCAGCCGCATCACCGTCTTTTTTCAGGTATCCGTTGACGTTATTGTTAGCATTAGCCCCTGAAATAACCGCATTAGCATCAATGTGCAGATTATTGATCAATATGGCACTGGCATTTCTGAGTGTGGTTACCTGTGCATTCTGTCCGTTGAAATTAAAGTTCGTGATGATCTCTAAACCCGTTGAAGGGTTGTTGATCATTAAGCCGCCAGAGCCATTATTGAGAACGGCATTGCCAATTTGACTAGCAGTGCCGCCACCAGCATTGGCAAGTAGCTGGTGTTGCGCATTTGCTTTGCTCCCGAAGAAATATACTGTTGCAGAAACGGCACTTGTTATTGAACCATCATTATATGTGGTGTCGGTAAAGATGCTTTGAAAGCTGTTAGGCCCCAGGTAGTTTGTTGCTGCATTTGGAGTATAGCCTCCGTATTGCGCCAACAGCAAATGCGGGGCAAAAACAGCCGCCATAACGATAGAAAAAAATTTCGTATTTCCGGGGAATATTTTCAATAGAGAAAATAAGATTTTGATGCGACTGTTGCTTTAATCAAACAGCATCTGCAATCTACTAAGTCAATTTTTAAAAAAAACCACCGAACCATAAGGCACTAGCGTAAACTTATTTGCAAACACCGCGCTGTCGGAATGGATGTAGTATCCCTTTAATGGAAGTGCTATATTATTTAAAGAAGCATTATATTCAAAATGGATATTAGCTCCATCCGATATTTTCAAATCAGGCATTTTTGAATTCAGGTCTTGATTATAGGCTGTCTGCCATGCTGAAACAGAAAAATTTTTAGCAGCGCTTTTGCTGGTCCAGATATTGGTCATCGTCTGAATAGCAACATCATCATTTGTTGAACGATAATAATAATTGCTGTCTGAAATGCCGAAGGATCGGATTTCATCATCAGGCGATAGGATGCTCAGGCAAATCTGGCCTGCTGCCCCGCAGAAAAAAATATTTCTGCGGGCACTGACATCTTTTATCGGGCTGTTTGGCCATAAATTGTCATGCTGGAGCAATAATTGGATACTATTATTGAAAATAGTATTGTCTTCTATTTTAATGTTATGGGCATTATGGATCATAATGCCTGCGTGCGGGCAGTTGACAACTGAATTAGCCTGAATGTCCACATCAGCGCTGTTATCATCTATATAAATACCTTCAACTTGTAGCGGGAATCTGGTATTTGTACCTTCCGGCGATCCTACGCCATTCAAAATAATATTCCCGATTATTTTTTTTCCGGCAGAAGGAAACCAATCGCCCAGGTAGATGCCGGCACCGTCATCTTTCACAATACAGAAATATTGGATCAGGTTATTTTTTGCAGTTGATCGGTTGCCTCCGAAATAGATTCCATTATACCCTGTGCTGTCTATTTCATTATACTCAATGATGCTGCTTTCTCCAAAAGCTGATATTGCCTGATAAGTGCCGGTCCCATTTTTGCCCATGCCGGCCATTAGTGCGGTATTCCTGATGAGATTGTTTCTGATGCGGGCCGATCTGCAAATGCTGTCTAAAGTAATTGCATCATTTTGGGAATGATCAATGGCTGAGTTTTCTATGGACAAGTTGGAGGATCCTGATGCATAAATGGCATCGGTTCCGGAAAAATCGATCCTGCAATTTTGGACAGTGATGTTTTTTGAGTTGATGATCCGGAATGCGTTGATGTTTGCTCCTTCGAATAAAAGGTTTTTAAATTCTATAAAACTTTGACCGTTGATATTCACGAGTATATTTTCTGCGCTTGCATTCACTGAATATAAGCTCGGATTTGCGTTTCCAAAAAATACCCGCATTTTTTTTGCAGATGAATCAAAATACCATTCACCAAATTGATCAAGTGTCCTGGGGTCATTTTCTATAAAGTAACCATAATTGTCTGTTGGTGTGCCTGAAGTGCCGCCTGCATAATTTATTATGCCACTGGTTTGAGAGGTGATATTGCCCCGGTCAATGATCCAATGCTTTTTTTTGATCACTATATCAGCTCCTGTCCAGTTGGGAAAATCAGGAAGGGTTTTATCAGAAATGGATTTGTTGCCATTGTGAGATTGAAAGCTTAGGTAGCCTTTGTTTGGGTAACGGCCTAACGTTTGTAAGTTTCCATTAATGATTAAAATATTGTCTGTTGCGACGCATGAGGCGCAGGTGCTTTCATAAATTCCCTCAGCTTTTAATGTCCATGAAGATAGTCTGGCAAACGCCGAGATCACAGGAGCATCTCCTGTTCCATAACAGCTCACCACAATAGGCAAAGATGAACTGCCTGATCTTTTTGCATTGATGGATCCATAAAAAATTTCGCCTCTGTGGAATAGCACAGAATCCCCTGGTTTCAGATTGTCAAAAAAAGCATTCAGCTTATCAATCGTTTTCCAGGGAGTAACAGGGTTTTGCGCATAGCTGCTGGTTCTCGAATCATCTCCTTTTGAAGTTGAAAAATAATAACTTGAAGCGCTTGCCATGTGGATAGCAAAAAGAGGAAATATGATCAGGGATATGTTGCGGATTTTATCAAATGTTTTCTTCATTTTCACGATGCAGTAAATAGAATTATTCAAAATAAAGAGCAACATATTTTTCCCATTATGAAGGAAGTAAATTTAAATAATTTCATTATTTAACTCTCAGAACGAACTTCTTTTTTATAATTATATAGATTTATAAGCCTGTATAAGTTGTGCGGCATTCTTGCTCCATTGAAACCGCTTCACATGGTCAATCCCATTTGCGATATTATATTGCTGTATTGCTGCATTGCCTAAAAAATCATAAACAATACCTGCTGCTTTTTCTGCATCATTCAAATCTACAAAGCAGGCATAACCGCCACTTACCTCTCTCAAAACAGGGATATCTGAGCAGATAACCGGCAAGCCGATAGCCTGTGCTTCTATCACAGGCAGGCCAAACCCTTCATACTCGCTTAAAAGAATCATGAAATCTGCATCAGCAAAAATTTCAGATATGGAGCATTGTGCAACATAGCCTTCGATGCTAATCCTTTCTCTGCAGGAAGATTGTTTTGCCCTTTCCAATATTGAATTGAAATATTTTTCATTGCCCGGGTTTCCCCTGAAATGCAGCATTATATCGAGATGATATCTGGAAACCAATAATTCTACCAACCTGATAACATTCAAATGGCCCTTATGGGGGTAATAGCCTGCAACACAATAAAAGCTCAATGTCTTTTTGTTTTTGCATGGAACCGGGATTTCATTTACAGAATTTCCCAAACCGATAACCCGCACATTTTTATTGCCGTACTTTCCTGTTAATTCATTCTTAATTGAAAAAGAATTCGCAATAATGAGCCTGCTTTTTTTTACGGCAATTTTTTCAATGAATTTAAAATAATGAGATTTTAATAACCCAAATAAGTCATTTCTGTAGTATCCTTTTTCAAGATAAAAGTCGCTCATGAAATCATGTATCGTTACGATTACACTGCCTCTGTAAAAAAAGGGAACCTCGGTAGCCAGTTTATGTAAAACGTCTACATGAAATCTTTTGCATAGCCGGGGTAGCACCAGATGAACATACCTTAAGCGGTTTATTAAAGGCTCTGTATTCAAATCTGTCCGAATGACATCAATATGCTTAAGATTAAGATCAAAAGCTTTGTTCACAAAAACTTTAACCTTGATGCCTGACTCGTTTTCCACCAGGTCATCAAGTGCCATGAGCACATTTTTGGCATAGGTCCATATCCCTCCTCCGGTGCCCCCTTTGCCGGGAATAATTGTTGCCACATCAATACCGATTACGCTCAATTTTTTGAAATTATTTTATTAATATCATTTATCAGGGCGCCGGACACACGATCAGCTTTAAATACAGCAGCAGATGCAAGCGCATTAATTGAAAATCTTTCATAATCTCCCAGTATTGTTTCAATGCTTTGAACATATTCATCATCGCTGAATATTACCGGTAATAAAAACCCATTGTAGTTGCTTTTCAGAAATCGTGGAATATCTCCTGTATTTGTTGAGATCACCGGCACTCCCAACGACAAGGCTTCGGCAATGGCCATCGGAAATCCTTCCTGCGAAGAAGCCATCAGGAGTATCTTCTTTGAAGAATCAACTTCAATCAGATCGTCATTTTTTAAATTGCCCAAAAAAAACACATTGCCATGAATAGGTAATGATGCTGCAAGTTCTTTCAATACATTTTCCTGTGAGCCCATTCCTGCTATATATAAAGGATTGACTTTCTGAATGGCAGGGCTCAGTTTTGCGTATACCCTGATTATTTTATCAATGTTTTTTATTTTTTCAAGCCGGCCAGAAAATATAAACCCGGATTTCGAATCGAAGCTTTTTATTTTCACACTGTGATAAATGGGGTTAAAAATTTTTGGTATGCCCGGTCTTTCATTGCCAACTGTGTACAGGAGGGCTGCCTTTTTGATGATCCTTCGTTCCATGAATTCAAATACACGTTTAAAATATTTTCCGTACCAAAAGCGGGACTGTGACATGGGATTAAAATTTCCATGGAAAATATGGACAAAAGGAACATTTCCGTATGAAACGATATAAGATCCTTCAGGCACATGCGATAAAACCACATCAAATTTTTTTAAACGCCTTCTGTTGGCAATCATGTACATCATAAATATCAGGCGCCTGGGTATAAATTGTATGTTATGCAGAAAATCAGGAAGCACTAAATATTTGACATCAAAAGCATCATTTAAAAAGGGATCCAGATTTTTCATGAATGGCGCAATGCCCCCGTAAGACTTTTCTATCGAGCAGCTATTTACAATGCATAATTTCAGTTTTGCCATAAATAAAATTCTCAGCCTTTTTGCTCTGAAGAAAATTGATAAATTGAAGGAACAGTTTTAACAATTGACCTGGTGCTTCGGGCCACGCAAGAAGCTACTAAATTATTTTAATAACAATATTTGGAAATCAATTCCCGGATGATGTTATTTTTTTTCAACACTAACCTCTGTGAACATATCAATGTACCTGGCATTCAGGCTGTCTGAGGAATATCGCGAACGTGTATGATTGCGCATGTTTGCCAACAACGCGTCATATTCTTTATCATGTTCATTTAATACTTTGATTAATATTCTTTCTAAATCTTTTACATCACCAGTTTTGAATAAAAATCCATTGATGCCTTCTTCAATTTCGTCTTTGAAACCTGTTAAGTCCGAGGCAATAATGGGTAAATTATAATTGAAAGCTATTTTCAAAACGCCACTTTGCGATGTTGAACGATAGGGTTGCACGAGATAATGGCTTCGCGTGAACAAATCAGGTATCTCGGCGTTTTGGATCTTTCTGATATCGCACTCAAAAATTTCAGGATACCGGATTTTGGATTGATAAAAACCCCAGTTTGCGCAGTAGCCATTTATGGATATCTTGAATCCTTTTTGCCCCTGCTCATAAATATTGCATGCGGCTTCGATCAGCAAATCAATATTCTTTGCATGGTTGATGTTCCCGAAGGACAAGAAAGTGACAACCGCTGAACACTTCTCCAAATTGCTTTGCCCGAAAGATTTCAAAGCCATTGGGATCATAAAAATCCTGGCTTTGGGGTAATGCTTCCGGAAAACATTGGCTGCAAAAGGTGAGAACAGGTGAACAAATTTTGCATACGGATACACGTTTTTCAGCAGCATATTGCTCAGGAAAGGCAGCTTAAAATTGTCATTCACATGTCCTTCATGAACCGCAAAGATTGTTTTGTTTTTATTCAAAGCCCAAAAGAAAGGAATGGCATAAGGATCTACGGGACCATAACTGAGATACAATAAATCGTAAGGCTCAATATTTATTTTGCGATAAAGTGATGCGAAAAAAAATATCCGGCGAGGGTCTCTTTGCCGAAAACTTAGATACATGAATTGTATCTCCATTCCCTCCGATTTAGCAAGCTCTTCAAAATCCGATTCTTTAAAAAAGCTTTCGCCCCTTGGCAAAATGATTATCCATTTAATGTCAAAGCTGGATAATAACAAGTGAAATAATGAAGGATTAAAATCTGAGTCCAGAAAATTATCGGGCGTGACCCAAACCATTTTCTTTTTCTTGATGCCCTGATCCATTAGTGATGTTTGTCAGTTTTTTTTAATTGTAATTTTCTGGTCAAAGGGAATTCGGTGCGGTGTTTGGCTTTGTTTAGAATGCGTTTTCGTCACCCTTGATGGTTTTGAACAGCGTAAGGAATATTATTTTAACATCAAGCCATAAGCTCCAGTTCTCAAGGTACCAAAGATCAAATTCAATTCTTTTTTTCATTTTTGAGATGTTTTGTATTTCTCCCCTGAACCCATTTACCTGTGCCCAACCCGTGATGCCCGGTTTTAAAAATTGCCTGACCATATATTTATCTACAATTTTTTTATAAGATTCGTTTAGCGCCAGCGGATGAGGCCTTGGGCCGCATACGCTCATTTGCCCGAGGAGCACATTAATGAACTGTGGCAGTTCATCTAAACTGGTCCTTCTGAGGAACCTTCCTATTTTGTGCACTCTTTCATCATTCTTTATCACCTGTTTAAAACCTTTTCCGCTTTCATTGGATTTCAGGGTCCGGAATTTATACACTTTAAATACTTTATTATCCCTGCCCGATCTTTTTTGGGTAAATAAAACAGGCCCTTTTGAGCTCAACTTTATCAGCAACGCAATAATGGGGTACAACCAGCTCAACAACAACAGGACAACAACAAGACTAAAAGCAATGTCAAATACCCGTTTTTTGGTCCGATTGCTCATGTTCTCAAGCGGTTCATGCCTTAATGAGATTATTGGTATTTCATTTAAAAAATCAACCTGGCCATATCCTGCGATAAAAAGTTTTAAATCGGGTATCACTTTAAACCTTATGCAATGCAACTCGGCATCATTGATGATTCTATAAATATCCGGGTTCTGCTCAGGAGCGATGGTGGAATATATCTCTGAAGCGCCATATTGATGGCACATTTCAAGCGCATTGCCAACATTGCTCAATATGGGGTAATTGGTTAGTTCATTAATATTTTCGTCTTCTTCACAAAAGCCTACCACGCTTTTGTTTGAAAACTCGTTTTCCAGATAGCTGACTAATTTTTTCGATAGACTGTTGTATCCGATGACAATTACTTTGTTCAATAAGTTGCCGTTTCTTTTGAAATAATTGAAAATAAACAGATACAGAAAACGATTGAACAACAGAGCCGATGCAAAACTCAGCATGACCACGATAGTGAATGTCCTTGAGATAAAAAACTGATGAGAGAAAAACAGATAAGCGATACTCAATAACAGGAAATAAATAAATGCATGCATTGACCTTCTGGAAAAGAGCTCAAATGAGACTATATTTTTCTCGTGATACTCATTCACAATCAATGCAACACTCAGCCAGATAATATTTAAATACCCAATAAAAAATGCATACTGGGAGTAGAAGCCCCGGATAAAATGCTCCTGATAATAATAACAGGCAGAGCAAAAAACAGCGTTGAGGGACAAAATATCCAGCCCAACCAGGAGCGCCTGCATTGAAAGCATAAATTTTTTATTCATAAGCTTGTGCTATAATTATTAAAGTAAATGCCGTTAAGATGGGTTTTAGAAAAATGAGCATCGAACCGATTACTTTCGAGGGGTAATCAATGAAATACCAGACATCAGGCAGTTGAGATACAATGCGATGGCTTGCATGCTTTTTGTAAAATCATGCTGTTTTTTTCAGCAATTTTATTCGAAGAAATTCCCTGAATACTATAAAAATGAAATACGGATTTGTGATAGCATACCTTTTAAACAGACGCCTGGGTTCAATTGACAGCCGGAAGAGCCATTCTAACCCGTAATCTTGCATCCATTTGGGAGCTCTTTTTTGAGCACCGATCAGCAATGGGAGTGCACCTCCGATCCCTATCATGATTGAATTGATTTTGCCTTTCATTGCATGCATCCATTTTTCCTGTTTCGGGCAACCCAGCACAACCATTACAATATTTGCATTTGAATCGTTTATTGCTGATATCGCATCTTGTGTCTCATTTTCCGATAATTCTCTGAAGGGAGGGCTATACAGCCCGGCTACTTTCAAATCGGGATATTTATTTTTCAAAAAATCGGAAGTCCCATCCAATAATTTTTTTGAGCCCCCGTAAAAAAATACCGACAGGCCGGATGCTTCGCATTGTTGCAGCAAGTCGGGCAAGATATCGCTTCCGGCTACCCGGTCTTGCTGGATACCATATAATAAACGCATTCCCCAGGTCAAAGGCATCCCATCGGGCGTTATGATATCTGCATCGTGGATGACGTTACAAAAGCCTTTATCGCGATATGCCTCAACAAACATGTGAACGTTTGCCACGCATACATAGTACGAAGATTTTTTTTTTGCAAGCCCGACGATCCGTGTGATGAATGATGAATAACTCCCGAGGGACAGGTCGAAATGAATAAGTTTGCCTCTTTGCATATTCTTATTTACTAAAAGATGTAGTGATAAATGATTTCAGCAGGGGAAGCATAGGGTTTAAAAAAAATAGATGATGCAATGCCGGTCAGGTAAGGGATGCAAATACCTTTCCCATTTCAGTGCATATTTTATTTCTTGAAAATTGTTTGCTTAACAGGATATTGTTAGCTGACATGGACTTTCTGAGTGGTTCGTTTTTTACCAGTTCTTCAATTGCTTTTGCTACCTGCTTTTCAGATTTTGCTTCCACCCACAGCACATTCTCTGGCATACTCAAATAATCACTTGCAGCTCGTGTTTTAGTGGTAATGACAGGAAGGCCTGCAGCTACCGATTTAAAAAGAGCCATCGGGAACCCTTCGTCAAAAAATGTAGGGAAGACGAAAATATCCACATTGGCGTAAAAATTGTCTGCCTCTTGCTCATCGAACCAACCCAGAAATTTCACATAGCTGGTTATCCCTTTTTTAATGGCCAATTCCTTCAGATCTTGAAGACATGGGCCGTCACCCACAAAAATGAATTCGCATTGGTCACTGCAGTCTGTCAGCGGGATGCTATTCAGAAACTCGAAGACCCCTTTCTCATTAATGGTTCTGCCTATGAACAAAATTTTGATTTTGTCATCAGAAAAATGATATTTTTTTCTGAATTCAGAAGAAGGCTTTGATCGTGAGGGATCTATAATGTTAGCGGTAACAAATATCTTATCAGCCAGCACCGGGGCGTACTTGCCTGCAATATTTTTTTCTTCGGTAGAAAGGAAAAACCATGCGTCAACATGTTTTGACAAATACGGAATCATGATGCGCTTGTACAAAAAAGAATTTTTGATCAGCACAGATGGTTCTGACCCGTGCGATTTGATCACCACTTTTAACCTTTTAAAATAAAAACATTTTATCAGGGACACAGTGATAAAATCCCGTACTGCAGCGATCGGCTCTACTCTTGAATTCAAATATAGAATAGCCGGAGAAAATTTATATAAAGCAATAATGATACTAAATGCATTTGTTATAACATCAAATAGCCGTAGCATAAAGCCACTCGAAAAATCCTTTCGGCCAAACCGCACTGATCTGCATTCAAATCCAATTTCATTCAGTCCGTTCAATTCATCATTTGCCAGCAGCAGATGGCTTTTAGGGTTAATCCCGATAAGTATCTTCATTTACAGGAAAATTCAGAAAAATTTTTAAGTTGGTATTTATTTTGTCGATATAGCAATACAAATGAAAAATTGCATGATAATCCGCGGGCTTTTTCGTAAAGCGGCGAATGAGTTCAAAGGTGTTGCTTTGGAATCTTTGGGATAGCGGGGTTGCCAACTGCAATTCGGTCCTTAGGTATACTGGTGATGACTACAGCGCCGCATCCGATTTTTACATTGTCTCCTATCGTAATATCTCCGATAATACATACATTGCTGCCCACATCAACATGGTTACCTATGACAGGCGATCCGCTGAAACTGTGATCATTTAATTGCTTGTTGCCAATCGTGGTGCAATGCCTCAGGGTGCAGTTTTCACCTATCACTACATTATTGTTCATCACCAACGCCTGGCCGTGGAACAATGTGAGGTTCTTGCCGATTTTTACATTCCACGGAATTTCAACACTGAATAGCCATTCTACAAAAAACCGGTAGAACAAGAGATACGGGAAGCCAAAGTAGTAGTATATTTTTCTTGTCGAGCAAAAATTTGCTATCCTGAAAAGTAGCAAAATGATCCTGCCCTTAGGGTTTCCATTATTGATTTTCCAGTCTTGCACCACAAATTGGAAAAATGATATTTTAGTTTTGATTTGTTTTTCCACCAGCTTTTATATTTGATCCGGACACATCATCTTGCTTCTATTTAATTTCATTCAACTGCCATCGCATTTATTTTAGGCCATACACATCCACATACCCTGAAAATGTTGCAAGATAAACATGCCCGTTGGCAATAGTAGGTGATGAAAATTTTGCATAGTTGCCCACCGCATCGCTTTGGTTACCGAGGCTGCTCCACAATTGCGTGGTGATATTGCTTGCACTGAATGCATACAATACGCCGGGGCATGCCCCATGTCCTGCATCGCATCCGGGGGTTGCGAATGCAGCCCATAAAATACCCGTGCTGTCTGCGTTGCCATTTGAGGATACGGATGTCACAGCGCCGCTTCCACCAGTAGGGCCGCTCGCAGAAGATACAAGGATATTATTTACATCAATCATGCCCGTGCTTCGATTGAATGGGAATGCCTGCAGGCTGGTATTTTCCGACCATGCATATACATACTCGTTAGCCGCTCCATTATAATAACTACCCTGGCAGTGTTCATCATTCAGATTAAGCGCAAGGACCTGATGTGCCGGATCGGATGCAGGCAGGTATCCTCCCATATTATCCTTATCCAATAAATAAAATACACCTCCCTTGCGGCCTGTAAAAAAATAATTGGAATTGGGGATCAGCAAAGAGCCGAAAGACCCTAAATCATTATCAACTGAATCAAGGAATGCAAAATTATATGGGGTAAAATAGCTGGCAACAGTTAAGGTAGATCCGGAAACCGATAATTTCGTTGCGCTCTCACCCCTGTTACGCAAATTCGTTGGATCTCCGGGAACACCTGCCGTGCCGTTCCCTGCTGCCACATAAAGGTTCCCTGCATCATCGGCGGCTAAGCCCTGACCACTTTCCCAAATCCCCCCGTCGCTTCCATCGGGTGTGTTATTGTACACTATCTCCTGCTGCAATGTTTTTGAGTTGTAGCCCAGTATCCATCCATGGTAGGGAGCCAGATCGCAATGCGATGACCAGGTGACATAAACCCTCCCATTTACCAGGGTGAGTGCCTGCCGCTGGTTTTGCCTTTGCCCGTCGAAGGTGATGACATTGTTCACACTTCCATCGCCGGTGCCGTTGTATGTCGCACTGATTTGCACCGGGCTTCCGGCTATGTCTCCGCCTGTGATAATATTTACTGCATGGAGATGCTGGACAAAAGTCGTTCCATCCGTACTGCGTGCAACGAAATACATAAGCTGCGCAGCAGAATCTATTACCGGAGTACCAACTATCCCTATATTTTCTGTAAAATCAAAATAAGCGGAACTGCAGGCGCCGATTGCGCTCATATCTGTATTGGTGGGAGGCCTCATGCCTGCAATCGTGTAATTTTTTTGCCAAAGCAGAGATCCATTGTCTGCATCATAAGCATAAACTGAATTGTTTGTGGTGGCAATGTAAACCACATTGTGCGTTGCGCTGTTGATGGCGAGATTGCTGATGACCAATGGCTGTGAGTAAACCTGGTCATCTACGGCAAGCTCAAACAGTTTGCCGAATTGCTGCGCATTTACATTTTTGGTGTTTAATTTTATTTCATGGCTATTCAGCCCGGTTCGGTTATTGTCATTGTGCTGGGTAGTTACCGAAACAAATTGATTGCTGTTGCCACCGTTGTTGTTTTGCATTTCACCTTTCTTTCTGCAGGTCAGGCATAAAGCGAGCAGCAGGAGAGAAAACAGATAGATTTTATTCATACATGCTATTTAATAGAAAATTTTAAACCACGGAGCAATCGTTGAAGCTATTGGCAGTTTTACGGTCATGGATAACCGATATTATGAAGGAGCTTTCGTTTTGTGATTATTTTTCAGGAAAATGTGTCTGCGTCAAAAAAGGTCACTGTTCGATGTAGACACAAAAATCAGGTATGATCAGTTATTCCCGCTTATAATGACAGCCCTGGTTTTGGTGTTTTTTTCCATAATGCCAACAGGATGCATGCTGTTATCAGGCTCCAAACCAGAAAAAAGAGTATTTGCCCTGAAAATCTTGATGCAAGATAAATATATCCTGTTACAAAGCCTGCGCTTAATAAATAAAACCCAATCACGTGCTTGGCCGTTGCAATACCCCTCCTGATCAGAAAGTAATCCTGGCAAATATGAAAAACGAGAAAAGAAATAAAAATGGAAATATTGATCACAGAAAGCGATTTCACAAAGGAAAGCCCGATCGCCATCAGCAAAATGCTCACCACAAGGCTTATTACATTGATCACCATATCTATCCTTTCCAGTTTCATTGACGTGAGCATGATGGCCTGAAGAAGACCAGTTGGGAACAATAATATGGTGAGAAACATTTCTTTGGCATATGCTGGCGTGGTTTGATAGTTATGGCCGAAAACAAAGGGTATTAATTTGTCTGCGAAAGAATAAATAAATGTGTACATGAAAAGGCCATATATCCAGAAGAGATAAAAATACTTCTTGTAGAATGCGCTGAATTTTATTTTATCACCACTGTTATGCAGTTCTATCAGATGCGGATACAGGGATGAAGAAATAATAAGCGGCAAGACCTGAGCTACAGAAAATACCCGGAAAGAAATTTCATATACCGCAACGTCCAAAAGAGACAACGTTTTTGAAATAATGATATTCCCGATCCGCCAGTAAATAATAGAGACGCTGCTGATGACGAGAAAGGGCCAGTTGACAAGCACAATCTTCTTCACTTCGATGAGCGATATTTTATAAGCCCAAAGCAACCGCAGGTTAATGGCTTTTCTGGAACCGTATTTCAAAAACAGGTTCAGTGTAAGAAACCTGATGCATATCAAACCGGTCGATAAAACAACGATAGAGAAGGAATGAAAAAGCAAAAGAAAAACCATCAGGAACTTAAGAGATGAATCCAATATGATAATTTTGAAAGTTATATTCTGTTCAAATCTTGCAATGTTCAGGCTCTTGATCACATAAATCAGATTGTCAAAAACGATATTGATCCCCAATAGAATTACTAAAAGACGAATCTCATGGCTGCTGTACAATGCAAAGGCAAGAAAGAAATTAACGATATAAAAGCAAATGCCCGAATAGAACTGCAGTTTCAAAAATTTATTCACTATTTCTTCATGGCCGGGAACGCTTACAATTTCTCTTGTGAACCATTGGCCCAGCCCGAGATTGGAAATGGTTGCAAGAAATTGATAAACGGAGTTGGCAATCAGAAAATAAGAGAATTCGGATACGGCATATTTTCTTGCAAGGATCACATAGAATAAACTCATCAATACAGATTGGGACCCGTTTGCCGCTATGCCCCAAAAGCTATTGCGGGCCAGATTCGACTTGCGCAATGAAAAAATCTTTTTTAAAGGAAATATGTTCATAATAAATTACTGCAAATCTGCCTTATGCAAAGAGAGAATAATGATGCCGGTTTCGCATTGCAATCATTGTTCATATTGGATTGTCCTGTTGCTATACCCTTTGATCAAAAAGCAAATTAATGAAACCAATAAAATAACAATTCTCCTGTCAGTCAATGTGTAAAGCGAATTGAATGAAACAAGCCAGCAAATAATGGATGCTGTAAACAAGAGTATCAGATAATTTTTTTTGAGTGTGAAATGAAAATAGACTGCTTTTGCGATCGGGATGATAATAAGCAACAATGAAATGATGAAACCGAAAAAACCAGCTTCAGTTAAAACTTTCAAATATCCATTTTCAGGCTGGTCAAGCATCAATATCCCGCCATCTGCAAGCACATAATACTGGTCAGCAGAATAGCGCTCAACATAATTTTTGTAATTGCCAAAACCGATTCCCAAAACCTGATGGTTAGTGAAAATTTCATATGCTTCTTTCCAGATATAGGCCCGGAACTGATAAGAATCGTCAAAACTGTCTAACCTTTGAAAAAGTACAAATGAATCTTTCAAGAAGGGGATAACAGCAACGAAAGCCAGTGCCGAAAAAATAATAAAATATTTTAGCCGCCAGCCAAAAAATAACAAAAGGAAAAAAAGGCCTGCGCCCAGTCCTAAAAAAGCCGATCGGCCGCCTGAGTAAAAAAGCGTTGTCAGCACCAGGCTGAATAAAACGAAGTTTACCAAAGCAGGTTTTTTGATATTCTTAAAGTTGATCAGGAATAAAAAACTCAACATGCCCAGATACTGGGCATTTACCTGCGCATCAGCAAAAAACCCGGGGTACCTTGTGCCGTCGGAAGTGGTGATATTCGGGTTGAGATCCTTATAGAAAGTGAATTTCAGGCCAATCAGTATCTGCATCGCAATGAAAGTCGCGGCTATCCAAAATGAAAGCTTAAAGCCCCGTATCAGTTTATTCCTGAGATCAGGATTCGATGCCAGTTCTTTGGTCAGCAGCCTTGCATAAATGAAGATCGGGAAGACAGACAGCATGCTTATCAGCGAGTGCTGAACAAAATCAGAGTGAAGGCTGCCAATAAGCAGAATAAAAATCAAAATACAGAACAAAGAAATATATATCCGGTTCTTTCCTGAGATGATGATGAAATCTTTAAAAAAGAAAACAAACCCAAAGTAACACAAGGCATCAAACACGGTTAGACCTCCAAATGCTTCCGGGGTTACACCCAGGCTCATTAAGGGGCAGAAATATACAATGAAGAGCAGATAGGATGCTCTTGTATATTTATTCCAGATAAAAAAAAGGAAGAATAAAAATAACGTGAAGCCAGCTAAAGCAATTAATAGCAGCATAGCTGAATAGAATGGTTCATTGAAAAGAAATAAAAGCCTCTGAGAAGCTGTTTAAAATAGAATTGTAAAAGCCATTAATACAACTTTGAGGCCTATGCGTTGTACTTTCTTACCAAGCCTTTGCGTTGAATGCATTTTTTAATGCAAAGAGTAAAAAAATTTTCCGCTACCTGTATTTGGTCGTGTAAACTGCTCAACCGTATCATATTTCTTAATTAACCAAAAGGATTTGCCTGTGTTATAAATATGACGGCCCATAAACTATTTACCCGGATTTCAATTGCCGGTTTTAGGATAAGGGATCATGCTTGTCTTTACAACTTCAATATCTGACCTTTTGACTTCTGCATACATCATGTAACCCAGAGAGGGCAAAAGGATTTTTACGGATTTGTGTTTCAAAGAAACGACAAGGCCTTTCTGTTCCATAAAAGCACCGCCTGTTATTTTAACCACATCGTTAGGCTTCACCGGAACTTTTTCCAGATGCACGTTTTCAAATTCATTCAGAAATCGTTTGATGGCCTCTATTTCTTCGTCCCTGATAAGAGCAGGCTTATTAAGCCAATGCACAAAATTGATCACCCCGTTTGTATCCCGAACAGATGGCTGTGCTGTTTCATCAATGTTCACAAATACATAAGCAGTAAACAATGGCTCCAATATGATCTTCTTTCGGTCGCTCCATTGGCGGCTAACCCTGTTTACCGGGCAATAGTTGTCAATATTTTTTTTTGATAACAGATCCGCTACCTTTTTTTCCCAACGGGGCCTGGTATAAACAACATGCCATTTTTTCAAAGCTTGCATAGTTTTAGTCGAATTATCTGGGAATGTCTTTAGAAGGCACAGCTTCGCAAATCCACTCCCATAATAAAAATGGGTGTACCGGGATTCAATAACAAGTTCCCTACCAGGGCCTCAAATCAGTCACGCTTTGGCAGCAGATTTCTTTTTGCTGGCTTTGCCATAATAGCCATATCCGATATTGCTTGTGTAACCATAGCCAAATGCCTGCCCATATCCGGTTGTGCCAAAACCTCTTTTTTTAATGCCATTGAAGACGATATTGATGTTCTTCAGGCTTTGCATTTCCATATCTTCGTCAAGAGCCTGGATATTTATTTTGGGAGTGACCCCATGGCGAACAACAAACAGCGTGATATCTGCAAACCTGCTTATCATATATGTATCAGCTACCGGGTTTACAGGAACTGCATCTATGATAATAATATCGTAGACGTTTTCCAGATCCTTCATCAATATTTCTATATTGTCTTTCATCAAGAGTTCTGATGGATTTGAAGGTACTTCACCAGCAGGAATGATGAAAAGATTTTCGCTCAGGCTGGTAGCATGAATTGAAGAACCCGGCATCATGTTTTCAGGCTTTTCATTCAAAAGATCGCTCAGCCCTTTATTGAGTTTCAGATGAAAGACCGGGCTGATTTTGGGCTTGTACATATCAGCCTCAATCAAAACCACTTTTTTGCCTGCCTGTGCAAAAATGATGGCGAGATTACAGGCAACAAAACTTTTGCCCTCTCCGGAGATAGAAGAGGTAACCAATATTTTCTTTCCCTTTTGTTTTAATAAACGAGACCCTATATTGCTGCGCAAACTCCTGAACTGTTCTGTGATCAGCGTTCTTTCGCTGGTTTCTGTAACCAATAACTGCGCTGAATTATCATAAGCCAATTCGCCTATTACCGGGATCACTGTGAACTCTTCAATGCTGCGCCTGAATAAAATCTTTCCATTGGTCATTTCTTTCAGGCTGATCAGGCCGGCAAGCAGGGGGAATGGAAATAGTATCGCAACCAGATAAACGATCCAGTGTTTGGGGCTCACGGGGTTGATAGAGGATTCTGCCTTATCAATAAGTCGGCTGTCAGAGACTGCAGCATTGAATGACAAGGCAGCTTCTTCTTTTTTCTGCAACAGGAAACTGTATATACTGTTTTTAATTGTTTGTTGCCTGCTGATCTCTACCAATTGCCTTTCCTTTTCGGGAAGCGTATTCAGCATCGTATTGTACCTGTTGCTTGTTCCCGTCAGGTTATCTCTTGCCGCTTCAATGCTTTTGCGTTCGCTTTTTATGTTCTCAAGAATACTGGGCTTGATCTTAATGATTTCGTTTTTTATGGACACAAGGATTGGATTGTCTTCAGCGGTTGTCTTTCTCAGTTTTTCATATTGAATTTCCGAGTCGTATAATTTTTCAAGCAATTGTGTCAGCAAAGGGTCAGTGATTCCAAAAGTTGTTGGCACAAGGCCAGGCTGGCCATTTTTCGATTCAATATATTTTTCAATCTGGTCAAGAACGGAAAGCTGCACATCCATCTCGCTTAGTTTCTGATCATTCTCTCCCACATTCTGCAGGTATTGGCTGCTCTGCTGGCTGATATCAACCACCCCGTTTTTTGTCCTGAATTTCTGAATGCCTGTCTCGAGCGCATCTAATTCTCTTACCATCAGTTGAAGCCTCTTATCTACAAACTCCAGCGTATTGGAGGCCATGGTATTTTTGTCGTCAATAGAGGCTTTATTATAGTCATTGATCAGCTCATTCAAAATCGTTTCGCCACGCTGGGGAACTGCATCTTTCAGATCAATATTGATAACCGTTGATAATTTATTGGATGGAGATATTTCGAGTGCATTCTGGAGGTCATACACTACTTTTTGCATGTTCACCAAAGAAAAGAAAAACTGCTTTGGTTGATCTGTTTTTGCATAAAACGGATTTTCCGAAAAGCGGATATTCCCCCACGGAGATGATACCCATTGATTCAGCGGGTAGGCCTTTGCGTCAATCATAACAGCCTTGGAATCCTCATTATAGCTGAACCTGATTCTGTCAGCCTCTTTCAATGAATCAGGCTTTTCAAGAGAAATGATCACCGGGCTTGTTATATAAGCTGAACGATATAGGAGACCTGACTTTTCTTCAACCGGGGCATATAATTGAAGGCCCATGGCAACCTGCGATATAATTGACCTTGAATGAAGCACTTCAATTTCATTTTCCACAATTTTTTTTGCTCCGAAAAGATTCAGCGCATCCAGCACTTTTGAATCGTCCAGACCGCGCTTTTCATCCTTTACCAGTATGCTCGCTGTCACATCATATAAGGGAGTTTTTACCTTGACAAAGAGAAATGCCATGCCAATGCTCAAAATCAGCAACAAAACAAATAATGGCCAATAAGGCAGGAATCTGTAAACAGATTGCTGCAGCAAATTGGTTTCACTTGTTTCAATATCTGCATTATGGGTCACTTTCATTCTCCTCATAATAATTATTTATATAAAATGACGCTTGCAACAACAGTCAGGAAACTCAATCCTGCAAAGACAATTGGCATAACTTGTCTTGAATCGCTCACGCTCCTTACTCTGTTTTTATTAGGTTCCACATATATCACATCATTCGATTTCAGGTAATAAAAAGGAGAGGCCAGGATATCTGGCGAGTTCAGGTCAATATGCTGAATAATCTTTTTGTCCTCATTTTCGCGGATCAATAATACATTATCGCGCCTGCCGTAAATGGTGAGGTCGCCGGCAAGGCCCAGTGCTTCCAGGAGGGTTATTTGTTCGTTGGGGACCGGAATAACGCCAGGACGCCCTACTTCTCCAAGCACAGTAACCCTGAAGTTGAGGATTCGGATAGCAACAATCGGGTCAACGAGCATTTTCTTATCATAAAGCATTCTGGTGATGCTGTCGGTAAGCTCTTTTACAGACAAACCATCCGCATGCACGCTTCCCAAAACCGGGAACTGTATATCTCCCCGCTCATTCACGAGGTATCCGGCCAATTGAGAGGGCGTTCCCAACATATTTGCGGACGTGTTGGGGTGCAGGTTGGGAGAGTTGAACAGAGCTGATGCATCAGGGTTCAGACTGCTGACCGAAATGCTGAGTATATCATTTTTGTGTATGGAAGGGATGATGGCAACGGCAGATTTGATTTCTCCATCATGCAGGTCATTAAAATACGTGGTTTTTCTCATGTCGATGCATGAAAAAAACGAGATTGAGAATAAAAATAAGATTCCAGTCCTGAATAGTTGATTTCTAATCATAATAATGGGTAACCGGCAATGCAAAAAATGCTTTTAACTAAAATAGTAAAGGGAGATCAGCAGCTTGCGTTTAGGAATTGGGAGGCCTTGTTTTTGAGGAAATCGGATAAGATTCAAATATAAAAAATGAAGATAGATAGTTTTGCCCAATCCGCAAACAAATAGGGCATAGTAAATATACGAATGGCCTCATTTATTTAATGTTATCATGGGAAAGTAAGGCCTGATGCATAACACAAAAAGGAGAAGATTTATCGGGTCATTATACAGATGATTCTCTCCTATTGCTTTAAGATCGGGATCAGTTGCCTTTCTTTGGGGTTGCTCACTACTATCACATACCAGCCAATCGGCCATCTGGATACGTCAATCGTGGTGCTTGGATTTGAAATGCTCCTGGAAAAGATCGCTCTGCCATTTTCATCAAATACCTGTATCAGGTTTGTTTTAGCCGCATTGACACCGGTTGTCACAACCATCTGCGTAATTACCGGGTTAGGATAAGCATTTGCCTGAAGGATTGTCTGATCAGAAACAGATATGACCGGACTATAAAAAGGCGCTGATTCAGCGCTGGTGATCCTCAACCGGTAATAGTTCAGACCGTTCCATGGAAGGGAGTCTGTAAAACGATAGTTAGAGGATGATGAGCCGGCATTTATCTTAACTCCCAGCACTTCAGTAATAGAAGTATCATTATTGCCTCGTTCTATGTAAATTGAATCTGTTGACCTGGCAGAGTTATATTGCCAGGTAAGCACATTATAGGTTCCCATTGAATTGACCGCCCATGCGGTAAGACCGACTGCTGGCGTTACGGGCTCAGTTGCGGGTGCTGTTGCCGGTGGAGCCGGAGCTGGGGTAGGATTTGTAGCAGGAGGAGTAGGCGGAGGCGTTGCAGCCACAGCAACATATTGATAAGCCCCGATGTCTATGGTGCCGGTTCTTGTATTGCCATCATGGTCGTTTGAAGGAGCATCTGTTTTAGTGCCTGCATGTATCGCAATGCTTCCGGAATCAAGGTGGAAATTGGCAACCAGGTAATTGATAGAAGCATTTGCAAACAGCGGATTACCTGTTTTAGTATTAGTGCCCTGGGGATCGGCAATCCCGGCATTGGCAGCAAGCAGATTATGATCTGCAATGATCCCGGTTGACTGGTACTGGCTAAGGGGGCTGAGATTATCATGCGGGAAAGCAATGTTATTGATGAAAGAAACATTCCCGGCATAAATGGCAGAAAGCTCCGAGCTTGGCACTTGCGGGCTCTGGCAGTTATAGTAACAGGTATTGTTTACTGCTATCACGTTGTCAGATGAAAAAACATGGATACCGCGGCCTCCATTGCCATACACTATGTTATTCGCGATATAGGTGGTGCTTTTATAAGGCCCAAGGGTTGAATTGTTTTGAGTGTTTCTTGAATCGTCAATGATAATGCCGTTGCCGTCAGTGATAGATCCTGAAGCCAGGGCAGGGATATAATTTCTGTTGTTGAAGCACGTATTGTTGGTAATGAAATTCTTTGTGGTGATGACAGAGTCGGAATTCCAGTTTTGATACAGTGAAATGCCGCTGGCATCGTAGGGGCCATACCAGCCGCATTCCGATACGGTGTTGCTGTCTATGGTTATATAGTCTGCGCTGCCGCTGCCAATGCCGCCGCCGCCGCATTTCTTCACGATGCAGTTTCGCACGATGATATGATGCGAACGGTTTGAATTATCCGAATACTGGCTCTGAATGGAAATGCCATTGCCGGCAGTCAGGGGGTTTTCGGGATTGGTCTGTTGGGCCTGGGCGTAGGCAAGCGTGATATTGTCATTGTTTCCGATTACGGTGAAGCCATCAACGATCACATAGGCCGCGCCGGCCAGCGCGATGCCCTGCCAGTTTCCTGACATTTGTATAACCGGAGCGTCGCCCGGATAATTTTTGAACACCAGCCAGTGCGCAGCATTGGCCTTGGTGCCGATGGTGACCACATTGGAAGTAAATGCAGTATTGGTGTATGTGCCGTTCATGACCAAAACAGTATCTCCGGCCTGTGCAATATCTGCAGCCTGTTGTATTGTCTGGAAAGCGTTTGTAGGGGATAACCCCGTTGTATTGTCTCCTGTGGGGCTTACATAATAGACGGATGAGAATGCTTTTCCTGTTATTGCGGAGCACAATAACAGTAACAGAATTTGGGTTTTCATGGTACTGGATTACGGATATTTTCTTTAAACGGGCCTCAACGCATTACAAAAAAATGGCCGGGGCAATTGTTTAGTAGCCAAAGATTATGCCATTATCTTCGATAGAAATAAAAGCTGGTTTCAAACAAAGAAATTTCACGCAACGGGCGCAACGGAGGCAAAGGGCGCAAATATTTTCGCTCATACTTGCCTTATATTTGTTCCATACTGGTTTGATACTGTCCTGATACGTCAGATATGCCGCAGCTATACATTTCCCATACTATGCTGATACTGTCGGCATACTCTTCTCATACTCTCCCCATACTGTTCTCATACTGTTTCCATACGGAAACCATACGGAAATGATACGGAAACCATACGGCGGCCATACGGAAATGACCTGTTTTTTGCAGTTTCATGTAAGGATCATAAAGCCAGGCATTCGTTGTCTCTTTGTTTTCTTTGTCCCTTTGTGTGAAACAAAAAAGCAGGGCTTTATGCAGCGGAAATCAGAAAAAATCCAGCAGATAATTCCAGTTATAGGGAATATTTTTTCAGGAATTATCATTTTATATGGTATTATTACTAATTTTTTTAAAAATTCGCATATAACTAAAAAAAATTATTTAGTTTCGCGTCCTTATCATTTCCGACTCTCTGAATGCAATGCTCCAGACCCGCGCTTACACCTTTTTTATGAATTTGCTTAGTTGATCATTCCCGGTAAAATGCCGATTATTTGATTTCATTGACAACCATTGCTGTTATGACTCATAGCGGATTGGAAGTATTTGGCCTGTATGGGCTTGATTTCAATGATAGAGGTTTGCGCAGTTTACTTTAGATATTTAAAACTAACTGAATATGCAGAGGATTTTATTCTCCATCGGGTTTTATTTGTCATTACCAGCAGTCTCATACTGCCGCCTCGCTGAAGGCTATTCTTTCCAGTACAATCTAAAAAAGATTACATATAGATATTTCTGAAGATTTTAGTTCTAAAGGGTACGATCAACAACCGCCGGGCTTTTCCAAGCCTGGCTTTTTTTTTGGACATACGAGATCAGTGATTTCAGGGTCAATGTTTTGGTTAGCAGGTCAAAGGAACGGCATTTATTTGTCACAAGAGCCCCACCAATAGGCATCGTCATTTCGACCGGCACCAGTGGGGTGCTGCATTAGAGGCGATCATCGGCGCCGGGAGAAATCCCCTAGCATTTGATGGGTCGGTGGGGGATTTCTCGCCCCGCGTGTCATGCTTTATGTCAGGAGACGCTGGGGCGGGGCTTCGAAATGACGGGAAGGTGAGGGGCCAATAACGAGGGGTATGCATGCCAGTTAGCATCCCCTGTTTGCCGCTTCGGAGCTACGCCGATACCCATCGTCATTTCGAGCGGCGCCCCGGGGTGCTGCATTAGAGGCGATCATCGGCGCCGGGAGAAATCCCCTTGCTATTTTTCGATAAGTCGGCGGGGGATTTCTCGCCCCGCGTGTTATGCTTTAATTCATGAGATGCTGGGGCGGGGCTTCGAAATGACGGGAAGGTGAGGGATCAATAACGAGAGATATACATGGCTGTTGTTTGTTGTCCTTGAGGGCCACCGATACGCATCGTCATTTCGAGCGGCGCCCCGGGTGCTGCATTAGAGGCGATCATCGGCTTCGGGAGAAATCCCCTTGCTATTTTTCGATAAGTCGGTGGGGGATTTCTCGCCCCGCGTGTCATGCTTTAATTCAGGAGATGCTGGGGCGGGGCTTCGAAATGACGACTGCGGGTTTCATCTTGCTTCCGGAGTTTTATAAGCTTGGAAGTCTACGTGGTCTGTCAGGGTATCGCAATTTTTTATAAATAACTTTTAAGAAGTTGACTTGAAAACGCATTTATATTATTTGATTTACATTTCAGGTTTTAAAAGTAAATTTGTTTAAAAAGAATAATATGAAAGGTGTGAAATATCTGACTGATGGAAGCAATAAAAAAGTGGCTGTTCAGATCGACTTAAAACTTTTGGAAAAATACGATGATGAAATGGAAGATCTTATTGACGGTATCATTGCCGAATCCCGGAAAGATGAAAACCGCAAACCTTTAGCAGCGGTTATTAAGACTCTTAAAAGACAGGGTAAACTAAAATGAAACTATACTCAGTTGTATTGACACAAACTGCAGAAAAAGAATTAGGAAAACTTCCGTTAAAGGTAATTGAAAAGATTGTATCTATCCTGAAATCGATGGAAGAAAACCCACGCCCACCCGGTTGCAGGAAATTGAAAGGTTACAGGAATTTGTGGAGAGCAAGGGCAGGAGATTACCGGATCATTTATGCGATTGAAGATGTGATCCTGCTCGTTGATGTGAGGGAAATTGGTCACCGAAAAGACATTTACGATAAATTATAAGGCAGAACAACGTAACAAAGCCCCGCTCTGCTTTCAACGAGACGGTGTTTTGACTTGTGCTACCACTGCTGCGCCTCAAGTTACTGATCTGTTCACCCAAGGCCTGTCTATGTGAATTATCCTTCTATATGGGATTCCAGTTTTCAAATCATCATTGTCATTTATGAAATGACGACTGCGTGTGTTGGCAATATAATTGGATATGCGTGGCCGTTAATATCCCTTGCTTGCAGTCTCAACAGGTTTATCAATAGTAGTCGTCATTTCGAGCTGCGCCAGCGGAGGCTGGGAGTTGCAGTTATAATCGGCGCGGCGAGAAATCCCCTGCCGTTAGATAGGCCGGCAGGGATTTCCCGGTTTTGTCAATTATATTTTTGATTAGGCACTATTGATAGCCTGTAGTGCAACTGTATGCTAATTGAAAAATGTGGCACCAGAAAGGGAATGCAAAAACATGAAAGCTGCCCTTAACGGCCATGTTCCTTTAAACTTGCAGAGATCCTTTCCAATTCATTTTTAAAAGAAGGAAGTTCATTTTTTATTACATTCCATACCATTGGCAGATCGATCCCAAAGTATTCGTGGATTAAGCGGTTGCGCATGCCTTTTATTAATTTCCATGGAATCATGGGCTCCCCGTCTTTCACGTCATCTGGCAATTTTCCAACTGCTTCACTTATGATGTGGATATTATACAGGCTGGCTTAACGTACCATAAAATCATTTGCAAAATCATCAAAACTGTGCCCGGCTGTATATAACAAAATATGATCGATACAGTATAATATATCCTTAATTACCAGGGAAGGGTTTCTTTCAGACATATACAATGTCTTTTTCTACATGCGCCAGGTAATCTTTTTTTATTGCGCGTTTTGGAACTACGTCTGTTTTAATTCCAAAGAGGTTTTCGATCTCGTCAGCCATCGCTACAAAGCTAAGCCCCATTGGCCCTGTGATGTCCACTGCTATATCAATATCGCTTTTTTCAGTGGCTTCACCCCTGGCATAAGACCCAAACACACCCAAACGTGAAACCGGGTATTTCCGTTGAAGCTCCGGCTTATTCTGCCGCAAAATCTGCACTATTTTTTCCAGTGTGTACATTCACACGCAAATTAATATTTTTATTGAATAAAAACATGATGCGTTGCCGGGGGATTTCTCGCCCCGCGATGCATTCTTCATTTCATGAGAGGCTGGGGCGGGGCTTCGAAATGACGGCGGTGTGAGTGGCTGGATAACAGGATATGCCTGGCTGCTAGCATTAGCGAAACCTCGCCGATACTCATCGTCATTTCGAGCGGCGCCGGCGGGGTGCTGCATTAGGGGCGATTATCGGCGCCGGGAGAAATCCCCTTGCTATTTTTCGATAAGTCG
>Ga0302320_10004371_pt1 | contig 32119 bp, 26 predicted proteins | sample Bog_T0_3_FD_202130 | JGI IMG/M metagenome (GOLD analysis project Ga0302320, IMG submission 202130) | Peat permafrost microbial communities from Stordalen Mire near Abisko, Sweden - Bog_T0_3 | ecosystem: Environmental > Terrestrial > Soil > Wetlands > Peat | place: Sweden: Abisko, Stordalen Mire... | reverse complement strand
TGTCCCAAACTGGTCTCGTTTTCGTTGCCGCACTTCAGACAAAGTCTCATAAACGGTGTGATGTAATGCTGCCTAACAAGATAGTGAGCCACGGATTTGTGGTTTATCACTTTTCATGGCTGCCGTTTTAATCCCATTTTTCTCGCATGTCGAGTGTTTTTTTGTATAGAATGTGTCAAAATTATGGACAATGCAAAAACCACGGAACGGCGGGAGGGCTTTATTCCCAATCCCAAGTTGCGGCTGCGGGAGCAACTGCGGGAGGTGGTGCGGTTCAAGCAGTTTTCCCTGCGCACGGAAGAGGCGTATTGGGTCTGGATCCGGCAGTTCATCCTGTTTCACGGCAAACGCCATCCGCGCGAAATGGGCAAGCCGGAGGTGGAAGCCTTTTTGTCGCATTTGACGACCGCCAAAAAGGTCGCCGCCAGCACGCAGAATCAGGCGCTGAATGCGCTGGTGTTTCTGTATCGCGAGGTGTTGCATCACCCCTTTGAGCAACTGGGGGCCATTGCCCGCCCATTGCGGCGGCCGAAGGTGCCGGTGGTCTTGAGCCGGGAGGAGGCGCAACGGCTCTTGGCGGTGATGGAGGGCACCCCGGGGTTGTTTGCACGGCTGTTGTATGGCACGGGTCTGCGGCTGATGGAGGGCTTGCGGCTGCGCGTGAAGGATGTGGATTTCGAGCGGAACCAGATCATCGTGCATGACGGCAAGGGGTTCAAGGACCGGGTGACGATGCTGCCCGACAAACTCAAGCTGGAACTCCAAGGCCACTTGGAGCGGGTGCGCCGTTTGCATGCGCAGGATTTGCAGGCGGGACTGGGCAGGGTCTGGTTGCCGGGGGCGTTGCGGGTAAAATATCCCCAGGCGGAACGGGAGTGGATCTGGCAGTACATATTTCCATCCAAAGCGATCTCGGTGGATCCAGAAAGCAAATTGCGACGGCGGCATCACGTGAATGAAATGAGCATTCAGCGCGCGGTCAAGTCCGCGGCACAATTGGCCGGCCTGCGCAAAATGGTCACCCCGCACACCTTGCGCCATTCCTTCGCCACGCATCTCTTGGAGCACGGCTATGACATCCGCACCGTGCAGGATTTGCTCGGCCACAAAGACGTGACGACGACGCAGATTTACACCCACGTCATGCAGAAGCCCGGGCTGGGGGTCAAAAGTCCTTTGGACCAGCTTTGAAGCCGGGAAAAGAGGCCGGAACGGGAAGGCGCCAAAGAAACATCACGCATTACGCATCACGCATCACGCTTCATTCAAGCTCCTTCATTCAATTCGATTCCAAACCGGGGCTGGTTTTGCTATTTTCACGCCACCATGAATCCAAAAACAGGCTCAAGCCCTGCACAGGCCCAGACCACCGCCCTGATGCCACCCCAGCCGCCAGTTGTTGCTTTCGTTCAGGACGACGCCACTCGCCCACAGTTGGGCTCTGCTCCAATGGGGAATCCAGCCCGGAAAAAAGCCTGGTCGGCCGCTAAGAAACGGACAACCACCCTCTCAACTCGCTGCGCTGGGACCAACCCACCTACAGCGCCGACCAATACTGCCAGTTCGCCCAACCGCACCTCAGTGGCTCCAAAAACAAACCGCAAGGGAAGACCTCGTTCCGACTGACCCGCTGAACCTCTGACGCGCCTCCGTCCAACCCAGGAATGCAATTAACCAGAAGTGAAGCGGCGGGGCGTCCTCACTTATCCCATATCTCGCTCCGCTTCACTTCTGGTTAACTACATTCCTTCTGCTGTTAGGCATCATGCAAACGCCAGTCACAACGCAACCTCTTCCAAAACAAGGGCGACCAGTTTTTTGGATTCTGGCTGCTATCTGCGTCATTCTTTCCGCTTTACTTTGCATTGCGTTGTTTCTTCATGATTTTTATGTCGGTTCCGCGTCGCTTGCACCTGGTACCGAGATCCGTCCGATGGGTTTGACCGCGGTGCTTGGTTTTAGCGGGACATGCTCGATTTTGCTTGGAGGTGGGCTTGGAGTTGCTGGTTTTGTCGTGAGCCTAAAGCAGCGGCGTTGGTGGCTTGCTTTGGTTGCCTTGATTGTCATCGGATTGAGCTGGACACCGTGGAAGGTGAGTTATCGCGGCTTTCACTATGTCGTTGATCTGCGGCAGTTAGTTTTAGAGGAATAGTAATTGTATGTTCGTCCAACCATTCCCCGGAGCCGGCGCCGTTTGCGTCCGTCCCTCCGCATTCGCGGGTTAAATCACAAATCCGGCGCGGCTCAGGTCACGGTCGTTAGGCCGATTCGCATCACATGACTATTCTCGCCAGACTTTGTTTGATTTTGGGCGCGGCTTTCATCGGCTATGGAATTGCTGTCGCGACTATTGTTCCAGACATTCTGTCGAAGCAGGACGCAGCTTTTCAGCGGTTCATTACGGCGCACACGGCTGAGATTAACTCGAGTTTTTCGCAGCCCACCAACACACCAACCAAGCAGGATTTTTATCGGCTGAAGATGCGCGTGATGTTGTCGGGCGGTTTGTATCCGGGATGGGCACAGGCTATCATGCCAAGCAGTTTCGGCTTGATGTTTATTGCGGTCAGTTACTATTTCTCACAAAAGAAGAGAAGAAGGATGTTGGACATGACCCATCGGCCTAACATTCGCCGGAGCAGCCCGCCGTTGTCGCTGGCCGTTCCGATGTCGCTGTTCAAATCAGAGATCGTCGGCGGCTCGGCTCATGATCGTTAGTGCGGCATTAGCGTATTGAAAACATGGCAGAAATGACGTGCCAAAAATGCGGCAAAAAATACTACGGTATTGGTTGCCCGTATTGTGATTATCCGCCTGTCCCGCCTGATAAGCGGGCAGCGCAGATCAGTTTGGTTATGGGATTTGTTCTGCTGGTGGTGGGTATCTATATTGCCACACGCTTTGTTTTCGATAAGACATGGCATCAATGGCCGGTGTTGGATGCAGGCGTGGCATTTGCGTTAGGTGGGTTACAGCTGGTGGGAGTGCAACTGCTTTACGACGAAAATGGGCGCGCGTCGGCAATGGTAGGGGGATTGATTCTTGCCGCATTTTCGCTTCTGTGTTTTTATGGCGCCTTCTCACAAGATGCCCATTGGAGTTCTCTCATCCCTTTCATTCCCGAATCGTGGGACCAAATGTTAGCCAGAACGCTTTCCGGCCTTTTTGGAGTCATGTGCGTCGTTTTTTTGTTGCGAAGCTTTTATTTGGCAGTCAAACCGAAATATAAAAAATGACCATGCCGCCCGCCGTTCCCCGGAGCCATCGCCGATCACGCTGGTACGTCCGCGTTCGCGGTTGACGGTGTCAGGGCGGCGTGGCTCACGTCATGATCATTAGGCCTCGCCCACCCGGCCTATCATCCTCCAGCCTCGACCTCCCACTCTCTTCGGCTCCCGGCCTGCTGTCTCGTGCCCGGTGGCCCTGGGTTTGGCCCCTTGCGCACGCATCCTCCGCCCCTCACGCATCACGCATCACGCATCGAGTGTGAGACAAAATTCTTCAAACGGCGGTTTTTGCCTATTTTTCCGCGAAATGGTGTCTAGACGACGAGGCACTTTGGTTTCTTCACCCGTTTCCGTCGTCCCTTCAGGACGAATTCACTTTTCCCGCGTTACCAGACACGGGCGTGTCTGGCTAATTTCCGGTGCCCTTTCAGGGCCAAGCGGACGCCCGCGTAGAATTTTGTCTCACACCCCCGCGCGGGTCACGCATCGCGCTTTACTTGGCGGCGCGGCTGGTTCATTTTTCCCGTCATGGTTTTCACCCGCAGGAATGTGGATTGGTGGTGCGAGCGCGGCATTTTGGCGCTGGTGCTGGGGGCGCTGGTGTTTGCCCCCCTGGCGTTTGGGGCGGTCTATACGTGGACCTTCCTGGTGGTGCAGGCGCTCGCGCTGGGGGTGGCCCTGCTCTGGCTGGTCCGGATCTGGGCCGGCCACAAGCCCAAACTCCTCTGGCCGCCCCTGGCTTGGGCGGTGGCGGCCTTTGTGCTGTATGCCCTGGCGCGATATTTCACGGCGGACATCGAATACGCGGCGCGGCTGGAACTCATCCGGGTTTTGCTTTATGCCTTCCTGTTCCTGGCGGTGCTCAGCAATTTATACGGCCAGGAGGCGGCGGAAGCCGTCACGTACACGCTGACGGCCGTGGCGGCGCTGACCGCGTCCTACGCGGCGGCCCAATTCTTCCATCACTCGAATCACGTTTGGAATGAGGTTTCGCCGTACGTGGGCCGCGCGTCTGGAACCTACATCAGCCCGGACCATTTCGCCGGTTTTTTGGAACTGGTGCTGCCCCTGCCGCTGGCGTTTTTATTGGCGGGCAGGGTGGGGGTCATCACGCGGCTCCTGCTGGGTTACGCCACCGTGGCCATCCTGGCGGGACTGGCGGTCACGTTTTCGCGCGGCGGCTGGATGGCGGCCGCGGCCGGACTTTTCCTGTTGCTTGGGTTGCTGATGTGCCATCGGAATCATCGTCTCCGCGCCTTCCTCGTGCTGGTGCTCCTGCTGGGCGGCGGCGTCTTTGCGGCGCGAGTCCTGTCCAACACCGTCAGCTACATGCGGCGCGTAGCCCCAATGGAGGACGCCAAGGGAACCGTCGGGGACCAGATCGCACGGTTTGACATCTGGAGCGGGACGATACACATGTGGCGCGATCATCCGTGGTGGGGCGTCGGGCCGGGGCACTTTGATTACCGGTTTCGCGAATATCGTCCGGAGCGAATTCAGAGTCGTCCGGAGCACGCCCATGACGACTACCTCGAATTGCTTGCGGACTGGGGACTGGCGGGCGCGCTCATCGTCGGCGGCGGCATCGGAATGTTTGTGCTTGGCCTCCGGCGAAGCTGGCCGCACGTCCGACGCGAGGAAAATGATTTTGGCTCCGGGCTGAGCAGCCGGTACGCGTTTTTTTTGGGTGGCATCAGCGGGCTGTTCGCCCTGGCCGTGCACTCGCTGGTGGACTTCAACCTGCATGTCACGGCCAATGCGCTGGCCGGGGTGGTCGTGCTCGGATTGGTGGCCGGCAATTTGCGGTTTGCCACCAAGCGCTATTGGGTGCGCGCGCGGCGGCCGCTGCAATGGGCTGTGACCGGCGCGCTGGGCGCGCTGATGATGTATTTTGGCGCGCAAATCTGGCGGCGCGGCGGCGAAATGATCTGGACCGCGCGGGCGGAAGGGCTGCCGGTTTATTCCAACGAGCAGGCGGCCGCATTGCAGCAAGCCCTGGCCTGCGAGCCGGCGGACTATCTGACGGCCTACAACATCGGCGAATGTTTCTACCACCAAAGCCTGGATGGCGGCGACAATTATGCCGAGCTGGCGCAGCAGGCGCTCAAGTTCTATGCGCTGGGCACCCGGCTGAACCCGCACGACGCCTACTGCCGGCTGCGGACGGGCATGTGCCTGGACTGGCTGGGGCGGCATGCCGAGGCCGAAAAGTATTATTCCGAGGCCGAACAGCGGGATCCCAACGGCAATTTTGTGGTGGCCAACATCGGCTGGCATTTCCTACAGGTTGGTGATTATGCCGCTGCCCGCCAATGGTTTATGCGCGCCGCCAGGCTCTCCAACTGGGCGAATGACCTGGCCAAAAACAATCTCTTCGAGATTTGCCAGCCCAAGTTGATGGATCGGGCTTCCGGACGGCTTCCCCTATCGCTGTATTTTGATGCAAAAGACAATTGACAATTGGATTGAGGGCAGGGTATTGTTGAAACAGCCTAAAGTTTAGGCTGAAATTCTATGAAAAAACTGCAAACTCTTCTGGCCATCGCAATGAGCGGTGTGCTTTTGAACGCGGGTCTGTCAGCTTCCGCCCAGCCGGCCAAGCCCGGCTACGCCACGGTGATTCGCGTCAAGGGCGAGACCACTTATTCGCTCGACAATGGCGCGCACAAGTACGCCTTGGTGGCGGGAAAATATTTGGAAGCTGGTTCCACCATTTATACCGGTCCGGACGGGATAGTGGACGTGGTCCTTGGCAAGGCCATAGAAGAGCCGCAGGCCACTTGGGCGCCAAGACGCGTATCGCTCGCGGCGGATTCACCGGTTCGCGGCTTGGTTTCCTACAAGCCTACCGCCGAACAAAACACCGTGCGTCTAATGCCCGACAGTGCGCTGACCATTAACAAGCTGACCACCACCTCATCCGGCGCCGATACGGTGAGCGACACGGAACTCGAATTAAAGAATGGCGGAATCTACGCCAGCGTGAAAAAGCTTTCTCCTGCCGCGCAATATCTGGTGAAGACCCCCACCGGCATCGCGGGTGTGCGGGGGACGGAATTTGCCATCTCGCTCAACCCCGACGGTACCATCAAGAACGTGGAGGTTTACAAAACCGTCGGTGATGACGGGCTGGTTCTGGCCATTACTTCGGCCGCTGGCACCACCCAAACGCTCCTCATCAAAGATGGCGAGATGTGGTCGCCCGGCGCCCCCAATCCGGTGCCGATTCCCCCGGCTATCATGACAATCTTGCAGGAGGTCTTTTCCCATTCGAAAACCCCGTTCTGGCAAATTGTGAGTTTTGATTACGACCGCACCCAAACCCGCACCTCCTCGGATGTCGGTGATTCCTTTTAGCCGTCCGTTTCCCACCGGGTGAGCCGGAGGAAATGTTGGATTTTAAACCAGAGCAGCCTTGAGTTGCTCTGGTTTTTGCTTTAACTCCAAGGCGTGAGATTCAAACGCCTCAAACGCGGCCCCGTGGCCCTGGCCTTGGCGGTGCTTTTGTTGGTTTGCGTCGTCCGTCTGGTCAACCCGGATATCCTGGATCAGTTGGAGTGCCGGACTTATGACCAGCGCGTTCGCATCGCCCAGAAGCATCCCGCGCCGTTCGCCACCAACCTGGCTTTCGTGGCGATGGAGGATTCCAGCATCAAGGTGATCCGCAGCGGAAAGCTGCTGGGCCGGCCCTACGGGCTTTACTGGCCGCGGCACGTGTATGGCCGGGTGGTGGAGGAACTGTCGGCGCAGGGCGCCAAGGCCATTGCCTTCGATGTGCTGTTTGGAGAACTGCGGCCGGATCATGCCCCCGTGCAAATGGCCGACGGCAGCAGCATGGAATCCGATGATTTTTTTGCCGCGCAAATGCGTCAGGCGGGCAACGTCATCACCGCTTTTACCCCCGAAACCACGCCGCCGGACTTGTTCATCACCAACTCCCTGGCGCTCGGCGACATTTCCACCGAAAGGGATTCCGACGGCGTTTTGCGCCGGATCAAAAGTTTCAATCTAAAGTGGCATGCGGCTTTCAAATCCGCCTCCCACCAGCTCGGGATTGATCTGGCCCAGGCCCGCTTCGAGCCGGATAGGATTTTGCTGACGCTGCCCGGGGGCGGGAGCTACCCGGTGAAGCTGGACCGGGACGGAAATTTTGACCTCACAAATTTTGTGGGCGCCGAAATTCCGCCGGGCTGGAAACGCTTCGACCGGCCCTTCACGCGCGTCTGGGACCTGGGCATCGTCCTGGCCGCGCGGGAATTGAACCTGGATCTGGACCGCGCCACGGTGGATCTGCGGGGCGGAAAGATTGTTTTGCGCGGGGCCAACGGCGTTGAACGCCTGCTGCCCGTTGATGAAAATGGCTTCTTTTACATCAACTGGCAGCTGACCGCCGACGATCCCCGCCTGGTGTGTGCGCCGATTGAAGCCGTGCTCCAGCAGGACAAATTGCGGCTGCAGGATCAGACCAACGCGCTGCGCGACGACTTCCGCGGCCGGCTGGTCGTCATTGGTTCCAAAGCTCAGGGCAACGACTTGAGCGACCACGGCGCAACCCCGCTGGCGAATGACACGTTGCTGGTGAGCAAGCACTGGAACGTGGCCAACTCCCTCATCACCGGGCGGTTTATCCATCGCGCGTCCCTGCCGCTGGAATTCGCCCTGCTGGTATTGCTCGGGCTGGCCACCACCTTTCTGACCTGGGAGCTGCGCGCCTTGGCGGCCAGTTTTGCCGTCTTCCTGCTGCTGGCCGGTTATGCGGCCGTGGCGGTGATGGTATTCGTCAAATTTCGCTGGTGGCTCCCGGTGATTTATCCGCTCGCCGGCGCCGTGGCCTTGCAGCACGTCGCGCTGGTAACCCATCGCGTCGTCTTTGAAGAGCGCGAAAAGCGCCGCGTTCGTTCGGTTTTTTCCAAGGTGGTCTCCCCCAACGTGGTCAACGAACTGCTGGGCGCCGACATCCAGGCGCTCAACGGCGCCCGCCGTGAAGTCACCATGTTTTTCGCCGATGTGCGCGGCTTCACCGCGCTGACCGACCAGGCCCAGGAGCGGATTTCGGAGTACATCCGCCACAGCGACGTGGACCTGATCACCGCGGAAAAATACTTTGAGGCCTCCGCGCGGGATATGTTGGAGACCGTGAACTTGTATCTGGCCGCGGTCGCCGATGTCATCAAAGATCACGGTGGCACGCTGGACAAATACATTGGCGATTGCGTGATGGCGTTCTGGAACGCGCCCACGCCGAACGAAAAGCATGCGCTGGCCTGCGTGGAGGCCGCCATTGGAGCGCAGCGCGCCATCCAGACGTTGAACGAGCAGCGGCTGGCGCAAAACACGGCGCGCGAATTGGATAATCGCGCCCGGCTGGCGGCTGGACTGCCGCTGCGGCCCATGCACGTGGCCTTGCAGTTGGGCACTGGCATCAATACCGGGCTGGTCACGGTCGGCTTGATGGGGTCGGACCAGCATATTTTGAACTACACCGTTTTCGGCCGCGAAGTGAACCTGGCCAGCCGCCTGGAGGGCGAGTCCGGCAGCGGCCGCATCATCATCAGCGATACCACCTACAACCATCTGCTCCGGCACAGCCCCGCGCTGGCATCCACTTGCGTGGAGCTGTTTCCCGTCAAGCCCAAAGGCTTCCAGAATCCTGTGCGGATCTACGAAGTGCCGTGGCGGCCGTAGCGCCGTCTCGGCCGAGCGCCGCCGGCTATTCAAATATCCGTCTGCCTCCACCCAGTCCCGCCCGGAACGATGCTTCACACTTGTCTCTGACCACCGGTCACCGTTAATCTTCCCTCATGCGCATCGCGATTTATCCCGGCAGTTTCGACCCTTTGACCAACGGCCATCTGGACGTGGTCCAGCGGGCCGCCAAGCTGTTTGACCGCGTGATCGTGGCGGTGGCCCAAAACGACTCCAAGCAGCCTTTGTTCACGCTGTCCGAGCGGCAGGCGCTGGTGAAAAAGGCGGTAGTGCACCTGCCGCACGTCTTGACCGATGCGTTCGACGGCCTGCTGGTGGAATATGTCGCGTCGAAGAAGGCCAGCGTCATCGTGCGCGGCCTGCGCGCGGTTTCGGATTTTGAATTTGAATTTCAATTGGCCCTGATGAACCGCAAGCTGGATGAAAAAATTGAGACGATTTTCATGATGCCCAAGGACACCTATACGTTTTTGAGCTCGCGGATTGTGAAGGAAATCGCCCGGCTGGGCGGCGATGTCAGCCCTTTCGTCCCGGCGCACGTCCAGACGGCCTTGCGCAAGAAGTTGAGAATTCCGTGATCGCCGGGCTCACGCGGCTCCCGCGGAAGAAAACATGGAGCCTTGCGGCGGCGGATGCTACAATGACGCATATAATTATGCTCAAAGTCAACCTGCGCCATCTGGAAGAGCATGGGCTCCGCCTGCAAGGTGAACTGCCCATTGCCGAGCTGGATCTGGGCGTGAACGATGAATTGATCCGGGTGGAAAAGCCGCTGCGCTATGATTTGGCGGTGGAATTGCTGAACGACGCCGTTTTGGTGACCGGTTCCCTGGCCCTGCCGCTGGATTGCGAGTGCTCCCGCTGCCTGAAACCGTTCGCCACGCACCTGAAACTGGCCGGCTGGGCCTTGCACCTGCCCCTGGAGGGAGACGACAAGGTGGCGGTGGATAATGATTGTGTGGACTTGACTCCGTTCATGCGGGAAGATATTCTGCTCGACTTTCCGCGACATCCGTTGTGCAGACCGGATTGCGCGGGATTGAAAAGCAAAACCGCCCGCATGTCCAAGGCCGCCGAAAAACCGGCCGCGGAGGTGTGGGCCCAACTGGATAAACTGAAACTGAAATAGAATTTATGGGCGTTCCAAAACGTAAACCATCCACGAGCCGGCAGAAACAGCGCCGGGCTTACAACAGTGTGCTCAAGCTCCCGCAGATGAGCAAATGTCCGCAATGCGACGCGCCCTACGTGCCGCACCGCGTCTGTCCCGCCTGCGGATTTTACAAGGGCCGCCAGGTGCTGACCGTCACTGCGGGCGCGTGACAGGTTCGCCATGCGAATCGCAGTGGATGTCATGGGCGGCGACCACGGCTGCGGCGTGATTATCGCCGGCGTCAAGCGCGCCTTGGAGGAGAGCCAGGACATTTCCGTCATCTATCTCGTCGGCAACAAGGACGAAATCCATGCCTCATTGCCGCCGCGCGGTTTTCGCGACCATCGCGTCCGCGTCGTGCATGCCTCGGAAGTCGTGGAGATGGAGGAGAAGCAGCCGGTGGCGGCGCTGCGCAAGAAAAGGGATTCCTCCATCGCCCGCGCGGCTGAGCTGGTGAGCGAAGGCAAGGCTGACGCGCTCGTCTCCCTGGGCAACACCGGCGGCATCTTCGCCGCGGGCACCTTCAAAGTTGGACGGATTCCCGGGGTGGACCGCGGCTGCATCGCCACGGTGATGCCGCGCCAGGGAAACGAATTCGTCCTGCTGGATGCCGGCGCCAACGTGGAGTGCAAGCCGGTCCATCTCGCGCAGTTTGCGGTGATGGGCAGCGTTTATTCCCGCGAAGTCCTGAAGCACAAAAACCCGCGCGTGGGCATCCTGAGCATTGGCACCGAGGATACCAAGGGCAACGAACTGACGCTGGGGGCATTCCGGCTTTGCAAGCAGCTGGATTTGAATTTTATCGGCAACGTGGAAGGCCACGATTTGTTCAAGGATCACGTGGATGTCGTCGTTTGCGATGGCTTCGTCGGCAACGTGGTTTTGAAGTCGGTGGAAAGCCTGGCCGTGGCGATGTTTTCGATGCTGAAGCGCGAGCTGATGCACAGCGCCCAGCGCCAGTTGGGCGCGTATCTGGCCAAAGGGGCGTTCCAGTCCATCCGCCGCCGCATGGACCCCGAAGTGTACGGCGGCGCGCCGCTCCTCGGCTTTAATGGCGTCGTTTTCAAGGCTCACGCCTCCGCCCGGGAGCGCGCGGTGACCAGCGCCATTCGCATGACCGCCAATGCCGTGAAAAATCAGATCAGCCAAACCATCGCCCGGCACATCGCGGCGGCCAACAAAATTCTCGAAGCCGATGCCGCCAGTACCGCCAAATCATGAAGTATCCGCGCGCCAAACATAATTTCGTCGGCCGCACCTGCTCCATCACCGGCGTGGGCTCGTATGTGCCCGAAAGAATCCTGACCAACGCCGACCTCGAAAAGATGGTGGAAACGTCGGATGAATGGATCACCACGCGGACAGGCATCAAGGAGCGCCGCATTGCCGCCGCCGATGAGTTCACCTCCGACTTGGCCACCAAGGCCGCCCTCCGCGCCATGGAGATGGCCGGCGTGACCGCCGCGCAGATTGACCTGATCATCGTCGCCAGCATCACGCCTGACATGCCGTTTCCCAACACCGCCTGCCTGGTGCAGCAAAAAATCGGCGCGCGGCGCATTCCGGCCTTCGACATCGAGGCGGCCTGCTCCGGGTTTCTCTACGCGCTGGAAATCGGCCAGAGTTTCATCACCGGGCGCACTTTTGAAACCGTCCTGGTCATCGGCGCGGAAAAACTTTCCTCCATCACCAATTGGAAGGACCGCAACACCTGCGTGCTGTTTGGCGATGGCGCCGGCGCGGCGGTGCTGCAAAACCGTCCGCTTTCGCACGGCCTGCTCACCACGGTTCTCGGCGCCGACGGGTCCAAGGCGGAGTTGCTTTCCATGCCCGGCGGCGGCAGCCGCCGCCCCGCTTCGGAGCAAACGCTGCAAGACGGTCTGCATTTTCTGCGCATGGACGGCAAGGAAACTTTCAAGAATGCCGTCCAAGCCATGTGCGGCGCAGCCAAGGAGGTGCTGGCCCGCTGCGAAATTGACATCACCAAGATCAAGTGCGTCATTCCCCACCAGGCTAACCGCCGCATCATCGACGCCGTCGGTGAACGGCTCGGGGCCACGCCGGCGCAATTGTTTGTGAATCTGCACAAATATGGCAACACCTCCGCCGCCTCCGTGGCAATTGCCCTGGATGAAGCGGTGCGCTCCGGCCGGATCCTCCGCGGCGACCTGATCCTGATCGTGGGCTTCGGGGCGGGGCTGACTTGGGGGGCGGCCATCATTGAATGGTAGCCCCTCGAACCGCTGGGCGGACGGAGCGCCGGTCTCCTGACCTGGCCCGTGGGCCGAGCGATTTTGAAACCGGCCGGCGCAGGAGGCCGGCGCTCCGTCCGCCGGGCGAATCCATCCCTCCGCCAAAGGGTGAGCTAATCCATTTGATGGAAACCTCTAATTTGACTGATTGAGGGGTTGTGTTATTGTGGCATACTGAATTATGAGTGCTAAAAGATATACGGGTACCAATGGGTTCCAGACTTCGGTCAGCGTCAGCGGGCGCGATGCGAAACTGGAGTTGTCCGCCGAAGCGGTTTCCATCCATAAAAACGGCGTTGAATTTCGCAGCCCCACGCCGTTCAACGAATGGAGCGAGATGACGGTCGCGCTGGTTTCGCCCCGGGATGGCGGCCGGATCTCCTGCCATGGCGTGATTGTCGGCTGCGCCGGCACCAAGCACACAGGCTATCATATTTCCCTGGTCTTTACCGGCCTCAATTCGGAAACCGAAAAGCAGCTCGGCACCATGGCCCGCTCCGAGTTTGGCGCCGGCTGATTGCCAGGCACAGCCGGCTTTCTTTCCCCGCCGGGAAATGCTTACCTGAGGCATGGTTCCCTGCGTGATTTTTGAGGATGAACACCTGCTGGCCGTGAACAAGCCGGCCGGCTGGAATACTCACTCCCCGTCTCCTTTCGCCGGGGAAGGCATTTACGAGTGGCTGAGGCAGCGCGAGCCGCGCTGGGCTTCCCTTGCCATCCTGCACCGGCTGGACAAGGAAACCAGCGGCGTGCTGGTGTTCGGCAAAACATCGCTGGCCAACCGCTCGCTCACGGAACAGTTCGCCCGGCGCGACGTGCGCAAAAACTACCTGCTCCTCACGGATCGCGAAATTCCGCGGCTGGCCTTCACCATGAAAAGCGCGCTGATCCGCGTGGGTGATAAATATGCCAGCCGCCCGGGCGGCGAGCCGGCGGAGACCCTTTTTGTCCCCCTCTTGGAAACCCCGTTCAGCCGCGAGAACTCCCGGTTGAGGCTGGCGCGCGCGGAGCCGCTCACGGGGCGGACTCACCAGATCCGCGTTCACGCCGCGGAAAACGGCTTCCCGATTCTCGGGGACACGCTCTACGGCGGCACGGCTGCCCCGCGTGTCTTTCTGCACGCCGCCGGTATTGCCTTCCGGCATCCAGCCACCAACGCGCCGGTGGCGCTTTCGGCCCCGGACAATTTTGAGGCGGAGCCGCGCCTGGCGCTCCGCGCCTCGGTCATTGATCCCGAAACCACCAATGCGTTCCGCCTCATCCACGGCGCGAGCGACGGCTGGTCCGGCGGGCAAGTGGATAAATTGGGCGGCTTCTTGCTCTCCCAATCCGAGGCGCCGCTATCGGCGTCTCAGCAGGCGGAACTGGTGCGGTTGGCGGGGAAATTCTCAGCCCGCGGCGCATATCATAAACGGTTGACACGCCACGTCCGGCAGGCCACCCCCGCTGAAACCTCGCCGCAGTTGGTCTGGGGTGAACCCGCTCCCGCACCGTTTGAGATTCTGGAGAATGGTGTCCGTTATGAGCTGAATTTCAACGAGGGATATTCGACCGGGTTGTTCTTGGATCAGCGTGACAACCGGCGGCGCTGGCTCACCGGCCACGTGGCGGCGGATTTCCAATTGCCAATGGCCGATGGCCGATGGGGAAGCGCTCCGCCAGTCCAAGTCCAAGGTCCGAAGGCCGAAATCCGAAATCCGAAACCCGAAATTCTGAACGTGTTTGCCTATACCTGCGCATTCTCGGTTTGCGCGGCGATGGCTGGGGCGCGCGTTGCCAGCCTCGACCTGTCCCGCAAATACCTCGAATGGGGGCGGCGCAATTTTGCGCTGAATGGCCTGGCGTCGGGGGCGCATGACTTCATTTATGGTGACGCGTTCGATTGGCTGCGGCGGCTGGCGAAAAAGGGCCGCCGTTTCGACGCCGTGGTGCTGGATCCGCCAACGTTTTCACAATCGAAGCAACATGGTGTTTTTCGAGTGGAGCGAGACTTGGGCGACCTGGTGGCTGCGGCGGTGCGCGTTCTGCCGCCGGGCGGCGTGCTGCTGGTTTCGGCGAACACCGCTGGTTGGGAGGCGGAGCAGTTCGTCGCCAGCGTGGAATCCGGACTGCAACTCGGGAAACGGGCCATACTGAAGCGGCATTATGTGCCGCAACCGCCGGATTTTCCCATCAGTCGGGCCGAGCCGGCGCACTTCAAGTCGCTGTGGTTGCAAATTGATTGACGAGAGATTTCCCGGAACAGATTCACACATCGAACTCCTGGACCGCGATTACAGGCAAAGCAGGCAGGCACCTGCCCCGCAGCGAAGCCGACGCGTGGCTCGCGCTAACGCGTTCGCGGGGCAGGCGAGATCTGTTCTACTTTGGGGTTCATGGGAACACAGCACACCACTGAAGCCTGCCGGTTTACTGTCCAATGAGACAATGCGATGTCCTGTTGTGGGACAATGTACTACGATGGACTACAATATGGATGCCAAAAGTCTAGAGGTAATGCTTTAAAACACGAAAAAAGGAACCTTCAAATACAAATATTTGTGACTTTTCTGACGATTTTCCCTTGGAAGTTTCCTTGAATTGCGCGATGTGGATAAAATGTCTGGACATTGGCACCTAGGTTGCTAAACCAGTGTCATCATGGTTGCGGCAGGCAATCAAGCGAACAAAAGTGAAATCATATTCATTCAACCCGCCAGCCGCTTCGTTCCGCCATGATAAAAAAAAAGAAAGCAACATAATGAAACAGACCAAAAACATGCGGAAAGCGGGCTTCACCCTGGTGGAAATCATGATCGTCGTGGCCATCATCGGACTCCTCGCGGCCATCGCGATTCCGAACTTCGTGAAAGCACGCGCAACCTCACAGGCCAATGCCTGCATCAACAACCTTCGCCAGATCGACGCGGCGGCCAATGAATTCGCCTTGGAGCAGCACAAGGTCTCCGGCGGCGCCATTACTTATCCGAGCGATTTGACGCCTTACATCAAGCTCAATGCCTCGAGCAGCATTCCTCCGTGCCCGGCCGGTGGTACTTATGCTGACGCCACGGTGGGTCTCAGCCCGAGCTGCAGCTTGGGCAATACGGTGACTCCTGGTCACTATCTCCCGTAATTTAACAGATTCAAAACACCCCGGTGCTGACGCACCGGGGTGTTTTTTTTACCTGGGTGTGTCTTCAAAACGCGGACGGGGCGCGAGTCTGTGACCCGGAGCAATCACGCCCGGCGGAACGCGCGTGCAATGCGTCACAAAACCTTGGAGTTCGGGCGGCTCACGGAGCCGCTCTCCATATTTCGAAATCACGCCGTGGAATTTTGACACCGCTGCGGATCGCCGCGCCGCGCTCCAGCAAAAGGCGGTGGCACTTGAAGTGCTCCTAGTTTGACCGCGGTGCCAACCGGCAATCTGTGAACGAGTCCGTTATTATTATATCAAACCGCTGGTTGGTGGTTCACGCCGCGTAGAAACATATGAAAACCACCCGGACTAGAGTCGGTTTGGGCGGATTCACGCTGGTGGAGATAATGATTGTGATTGCGATCATCGGGCTGCTGTGTGCAATTGCGATACCGAACTATGTGAAATCCCGTGCCAACTCGCAGGCGAATGCCTGCATCAACAACCTGCGGCAAATTGATGGCGCCATGCAACAATTTGCCATCGAAAACAAGAAAAAGGTGGGCGACCCGGTCACTTACCCGAGCGACCTGACACCGTATATCAAGCTCAACGCCGCAAGCAGCATTCCCGGCTGTCCGGCAAACGGCACTTACACCGTGGCGGCGGTGGGCATTGATCCTACGGTTCTATGTTCACTGGGGAATACGGTTTCCCCGCCACACACCTATTGACCTGGAGTTGGCGGTTGCCAGCGGAGCGCCGGGCGCCGCCCCGGCTTGCCGACCCACCCAGCGTCGTGCTCGGAAACCGCTCCGGCCACCAGCTTGGTTTCTTTCCTGCCGCGCCCGCCTGGAAACGCCAGCCGGCAAGAATCCTCTGGCAAACCCCGTGAGATTGGCGGACGATTCAACTTATGCGAAACGTCCTTTTGATCGGCGCCACTTCGGCCATCGCACAGGCGGTGGGCCGCCTCCTGGCGCGCGAGGGCGCCCGCTTGCTTTTATGGGGCCGGGCGCGCGAAAAATTGGAAATTGTCGCCGCCGATCTCCGTGTCCGCGGAGCGAAGAGTGTGGAATTGGACGTTTTTGATTTCAACGATTTTGCCCGCCACGAGGAAGCCTTGCAAAGAGCGCTGGCCACCGGCGACTGGGACACAGCCGTTATTTGTCATGGCAGCCTGGGTGACCAGGCGGGCGGTGAAAAAAACTTCGCCGTGGCCGAACTGGAATTCCGAACCAATTGCTTGAGCGCGCTTTCTTTTCTGACCGTGCTGGCGAATTATTTTGAAGCCCGCGGCGGCGGGACGCTGGCGGTGATATCCTCCGTGGCCGGGGACCGCGGACGCGGAAGCAATTACATCTATGGCGCGGCCAAATCCGCGGTGACGACTTTTGCCGCCGGGCTGCGCCAGCGTTTGTGGGCCAAAGGAGTCCGGGTGTTGACCATCAAACCCGGTTTTGTTGCCACGCCCATGACGGCGCATTTGCCCAAGCACCGACTGTTTGCCTCGCCGGAGGAAGTGGCCGGTGATATACTTAAGGCCCTCAAAACCGGTAAAGGCGTGCTTTACACTCCCTGGTTTTGGCGGTGGATCATGCTGGTCATCAAACTCATTCCCGAGCCTATAGTCCGACGGTTGAAATTATGAGGCAGGCCATGGTGAACCTGACGATGGGCGCGCGGCGTTTACGCCGCTTCATCTTCCCAGATGGCCCCTGCTTCGCACCTCGAAGCGGTGTGAACACCGCGCGCCTGGTTCAGGTTCCCAAGATGCGGCAAAAAGGCCGTGAACGGATCCCATGAACCTGCTCCTCGCCCGTCATCGCGTCGTAATCATCTGTCTGGGCCTGGCCTTGGTCACCGCCGGGTTGTACTGGCCGGTCACTCACCATGATTTTATCAACGTTGACGATCCGCGGTTCGTGACGGAAAACCCGCAGGTCCAGGCTGGCTTGACCTGGCCGGGAATCCGTTGGGCCATGCACAGCGTGTACACCGAGAGCTGGCAACCCCTGACCTGGTTTTCGCACATGCTCGACTGTCAGATTCATGGGCTGAAGGCCGGGGGGCATCACTTTACCAGCCTCTTGTTCCATCTGGCCAATACCGTGCTCCTGTTCCTTTGGCTGAACCAGCTCACCCAAGCGACCGGGCGCAGCGCGTTTGTGGCGGCCCTGTTTGCCTGGCATCCGCTGCACGTCGAATCGGTGGCGTGGGTCTGTGAGCGCAAAGATGTTTTGAGCGCGTTTTTCTGGCTGCTGGCCCTGCTGGCCTACACGCGCTACGCGAGGAAACCGGATGCCTGCGCCTACCTGCTGGTGTTGGGACTGTTCGCCCTGGGGCTGATGGCCAAACCCATGTTGATAACCTTGCCCTGTGTTTTGCTCCTGCTGGATTTCTGGCCGTTGAACCGGTTCGCGCTGAATTTCATTCCGGCCGGCGAGAACCTCCGCCATGGTGCCGGCTCCGAGAGCGGCGGAGGGAATCCGCCGGCAAATTTTATTGGCAAGACTTCGCTCCGGAAAGCCGTCCCTCTGATCGGCGAAAAGATTCCTTTTTTCTGCCTCGCCTTGGCCATGAGCGCAGCCACCATATTCGCGCAAGTCGCCGGCGGTTCTCTGGCCAGCGTCGGCGGGTTGCCGATCCGCCTCCGGGTGGCCAACGCCCTGGCCAGCTACCTGAGTTATCTGACCAAGACATTCTGGCCGACCGGTCTGGCGTATTTTTATCCTTACTCCCTTGATCTTCCACTCGCAACGGTCCTCGGGGCCGGGCTCTTGCTGGCGATTTGGACCGTCTGGTTTGTGCTGCGCGTGCGATCGCAACCGGTTTTGCTGGTTGGCTGGCTTTGGTTTCTGGGGACCTTGGTGCCCACCATCGGCTTGGTGCAATTCTGCATCCAAGCCAAGGCTGACCGTTACACGTATATCCCGAGCATCGGATTGTTCATGGCGCTGGCGTGGGGCCTGCAGGATCTTTTTGAGCGCTGGCCGGCCCGGCGGAAATCACTGCCGGTGTTGGCCGGCGTGGCGCTCGCCGGCTGCCTGGCCGCAAGCTCGGTCCAACTCAGCTACTGGCAAAACAGCCTCACGGTGTCGCGTCACGCCCTGGAAGTGACGGACAATAATTACGTCGCTTATGAAAGCCATGGGGAGGCCATCGCCGCACTGGGGCAACCGGAGAGCGCGCTCTACTTTTTTGCCGAGGCGGTGCGCCTGTCGCCGGGCTGGCCGCAGGGACAGTTCAACCTTGGCATCACGCTCAGCAAGATCGGACACACAAACGACGCCATCGAACACTTGCGGGAGGGGGTGAAACTTGTGCCGGACTATCCCGAAGGGCGGTCATTATTGGGGCAAACCCTGTTGCGCTACGGGGAAACCGATGAAGCCATCCACGAGTTCGCTGAAGTCGTGCAGCTGGAGCCACATTCCGCCGAGGCGCGCTGCCGGCTCGCTAATGCCCTGGAGCAACGGGGGAAATTCAGCGAGGCCGCCCTGCAGTATCGCGAGGCGCTGCGGCAAACGGGCGGTTTTCCGAAAGCCAAAACCGCGCTGGATCAGATGCTTTCGATGCATCCGGATTTGAAATGAGCGAATAGCTGGTTGATAAATTGGTGAATTGATTGTGAATAATTTTCTGGGAGGAAAGTTTCGCTTGGACAGCCTGTGTCCAACGTACCCTGCGACGCTAGTGGGACTATGAAAAACGAAAATCCGCCGAACCCGGGCGCATCAGAAAATTCCATCCCTCCAAAAACCAAGACCAAAAAGGCCCGCCGCGTGGCACTGGAACCCGAACTGGAAGAAATCGCCGCCTTTTGGTCTGCCGCCAAGCGCTTCGAGATGGCCCGCAAATTCCGCCGCTGGGCCCGTCAATTGCGGGTGAGCGCGTTCATTTTGTTCCATGACTCCCACCCGGCTTCGCCGCCTTCATTGCGATTTGTTGCGCCTCGGAAAGCCCGGCTGAACTGACCAGCAACCGCCGTTCGATTTCATCCAGATACTCACGCAAAATGCCAATCACCTGCTTCTGCCCGGGTTGGTCCGACTGCGACAGCTTTTCCGCCACCTCCCCAACGTTCTGGATCAGCGTGTCGGTGGACAACAAGGCCAGCAGCGGATTGGCCGGAGCCGGACCGCTCGCGCCGGGCATGGCCTCCTTCAATTCGCAAGACGTCTCTCCCGGAGTTCGATACAGCGGTGATTGTTCGAGCGATTCGAACAATTTACGAAGCGAGGGTCCCGGGGATTTTTTCCCCAATTCAATCATCGAAATGTAATTCCCACTCACGCCCAGGCGCTCGCCAAGCTCATCCTGCGACAATTTGGCGCGGCCGCGGAATTCTCTAACTCTTTTCGATAATTCTAACTTTTTTTGTTGACTCATTCAAACTTTATAATACTATGCCAGGAACGATTGATACTATTTATAACATAGTACTACACAAAAGCCAACAAGAAAGTGCAAAAAAAGCGCATGACCCGCAGGAAACTCAGGCAGATCGTGGCTCAAGCCGCGGCGAAACAATTGCCTGCGCTGCCGCCGCGCGAGCGAGCCGATCTCATCGAAGGCATCGCGCTCCTGTTGACGGATGCCAGCGAGAAAGACCTCGCGCGCCACACTGTGGGTCTGATCCGGCAGGCCGAGGAACACCAACTGAAACTGCTCCAGCAGCTCGCCAGATCACAAACCCGAAAACTAAAACCGGAAATCCGAAATCGTAAATCCGCATGAACCCCGACGTTTATCAATTCGACATCGCCCGCGCCGATCTCGCCGCCGACCTCCATGTGTTGCACGCCGACATTACCGCGGATGACACACTCACAATGGATGAAAAGCAGGAATTGCTCGCGCAAATCGCGCTGGCGTTTGGCCGGCGCAATGCCAGGGCAAACGCAAACCGCAAATCCCGGTGGTAAGCACCCTGCACCACCGAGACCATGAACCATCATCAGATGGCAAATCATAAATCGTGAATTCTTTATGCCCCCTTCACTTCTCCCTTCCAGCCCGGCGCCATCGCCCGTGGCTTATCGTCTCCCGCTGAGTCCACGTGTCCCCCTGGTAAAGTTGGACACCGTCATCGCCGCGCGCGGCGAAAATTCCCACATCATTGAAAAATACGTGGACCGGGGCCGTTTGTGCTGGGTCTTCAACGTTTCCGTCAAACTGAAGGGCATCCGCGACCTGCGCTTCTGGACCCGCGAGATTTCGGCCTTTGCCTCCGCCCAACGCGACGAGCTCGCCGCCATTCACGCCGCCGACGTCCGCTCCGTCCTGAACGAAATTTTGGGTGACCGCGCGGAATTCCAGCCCGGCGACATCTGCCTGCTGCTCGGCATTCGCCGTCCCACGCTCATGCGGTTGCGGGCCGAACTGCTCGCCACCAGACAGCAATGCTTCCCCCGGGCCGGCCTCGAACGATTTCTGAAACGGAGGCTGCTGCCATGAGCTGGACCCACCATTTGAACTCGCGCCGCTCGCGCGTCAGCCGCCTCGATTACCAATGGCGGAAACGCCGCACCCTGCGAACCACCGCCACAATCCCGCCCGTGGCAGCCGACGCCGGCGTAAGGAGGCTCAAACTTCAATTAATCCATCAATCCGCACTCCACCCATCCACCCATCAACCCATAACCGCCTAAATCGCAAATCGCAAATCGCAAATATGAATACTCTGCTAATCATCGAAACGAACTGCCGCCACCTTGCCGCCCTGCGCGGCCAACTCCGCAAAAAATTTGAAGCCCGGCGAAACGCCCAGAACCTCCTGGACACCGCGCACAATCCGGGCATCCGGGACCTTCAGGAACAGTGCCAGGCTCTCCGCGCCACGCTGCTGGGCAACCTCGCTGCGGGGCGCGACCTCTTCCTCAATCGCAAGACCCAGGAATTTCACGGCATCACCGTGGGGTTCGAGAAAGAGCGCGACAGCCTCACGCTCCCGCCCGAGGAGATCCTGGTGGATCGCATCCAAAAAATGCTCCCCGCAGCCCAGGGCAAAACCCTGCTGGACTGCACCGTGAAGGTCATCAAGCACGCGTTCAAAAAGCTACCGCTGGAAACCTTGCAGAAACTCGGCTGCTCTGTCATCAAAGGCGGCGACAAATCCGTCGTCCGCGCCAACGACGACGACATCGAGGCCCTGGTGCAAAAAAGCCTCGGCAGCACTCCGCCCGGAACGCCGGTCTCCTGACCCGGCGCGATAATGGCTTGCACCGTCTTGCCATGTTGATAGGCGACGCCGGCGAAAGCGCCAGAGGACTGGACGCAAGACGCAAGCGGAACGGATGTCTTTGGGGCAGCCTTTTGGTGGGCGCAGGAAAAGCGGCGGTGAACGCGCTCTCCAGGCGCTTCGCGAAATTGGATACGCTCCGAACTCGCGCCAGCGTCTTGGACTGCGTGCGGCCCTCCGCCGTTTTTGGCGGGCAGCGGCAATCATGGACGGAGCGGCCCATCTCGACATTTGCCGGCCCCGGGGCTAAACTCCGCTCCATGACGAGCACGGAAAAGTTGCTGGCGGAACTCATCGAGATGCCCAGTGTCAACCCCGGCTTCGCCCCGGCTGGCGTGGCCGCGGCGCGCCCCACTTTCCGGCACGGGCGGTACGGCGAAAAGAACGTGGCGGATTTTCTGGCGGCCAAAGCCGCGCAATCTGGACTGGACATCGAATTTCAAGAAGTGCTTCCGGACCGCTCCAATTTCATCGCCCGGCTGCTCCCCAAGAACAAAATCAAACAGACCATTCTGCTCGCGCCCCATCTGGACACGGTGGACGCGCCCGACGCGCTGTTTGTCCCAAAGCGGAAAAATGGCCGACTGTATGGCCGTGGCGCATGCGACACCAAAGGGTCGGTTGCCGCGCTGCTCATGGCGCTGTGCGAACTGGCGGCATCCAAATCGCGTCCCCGGGCCATGCAGATCGTGTTCGCGGGCCTGGTGGACGAGGAATACGCGCAGGCCGGTTCGCGGGCGCTGGCGGCCAGCGGTTTTGCGGCGGAGTTGGCCATCGTGGGCGAACCCACCCGATTGCAGGTCGTTACCGCGCACAAGGGCAGCCTGTGGTTGGAAATGGAAACACGCGGCAAGGCGGCGCATGGCTCCACGCCGCAGCTCGGCAAAAACGCAGTCCACGCCATGGCGGGGGTGGTGGACCTCTTGGAGTCGGATTATGCGGCGCGGTTGCGCCGCCGGAAGCACCGGTTGCTCGGCCCCGCCACGGTGAACGTGGGGCAAATCGCCGGCGGCACCCAACCCAATATCGTGCCGGCGGCTTGTGTGATCACCGTTGACCGCCGCACCCTGCCGGGCGAAACCGACGCCAGCGTCTGCCGGGAATTGGCCGGCCTATTGCGGAAAAAGCATTTGCGGGCGAAAATCAGAAACTTCAAGCTCGTGCCCGCCCCGGCCATGGAAACCAGCCCTCGACTGCCGCTGGTCCGGCAGTTTTTCGCGTCCGTGGGCCAGACGCGTCCGGCGGGGGTGGATTACTTTTGCGACGCGGCGGTGTTGTCCGCCGGCGGCATCCCGGCCGTGGTCTTCGGGCCGGGGGACATTGCGCAGGCGCACACGGCGGACGAGTGGATTTCACTGGCGCAGCTCGAACGCGCGAAGAATCTGCTGCTGACGTTTCTGAAATCGCTTTCCTGAGCCACCCGCATTGCGTATTTTCCCGCGTCAATGTCTGAAGTGAAATACCCAGCCGGTCCGCCCGCCCCGCACAAGCATGCGGTGTTTTTCCGCCAGAGCGGCTGGCTGATGATCGCCAATGTTGGCAGCGGCGCGCTGTTCGTGCTGATCCATCTGTTGAGCAAGAAGATTTCCGTGGCGGAATACGGCGCGTTTGGCGTCATGCTGGCGGTGGTGATGTGCGTGCCCAACATGCCGCTGCAAATGGTGTTTGCGCAGCAGGCGGCGCGGGCGCTGGCCACCGGGCGCGAGCGGGCGCTGGCGGGGATGATCCGGCTGGCTTGGCTGGGAACCCTGGGCCTGGCCCTGCTGCTCACCGCGGCCACGCTCCTCTGGCATACTCAGATCATGACGGCGTGGAAACTCCCCACCGCCGCCGGTTTGTGGATCACACTGGTGGTGGTCCTGCTCTCATTCTGGCTGCCCATGTTCCTGGGACTGATGCAGGGACAGCAGAACTTTTTCTGGCTCGGCTGGGTGAACATTTACAACGCGGTGGCCCGGATCCTGGTGGCGGGGATCCTGGTTTTCTTCTTCGCCGGGGCCTCCACCTCGATGATCTTTGGCGTCTGCGCGGGTTTGGCGGCGGCGATGGGCATTGGCGTGTGGCAGACGCGCGGCCTGTGGGCGCTGCGCGCGGAGCCATTCAACGTGCGCGAACTCCTCGCCCAGATTGTGCCGCTGATGATCGGCTTCGCCGCGGTGCAGTTTTTATTCACGGCGGACACGATGTTTGTGAAGGTTTATTTCACCGCCGACGAATCGGGGTTTTATGTCAGTGCGGGAACCTTGTCCCGGGCGCTGTTGTGGCTGGTGCTGCCGCTGGCCACGGTGATGTTTCCCAAGATCGTCCACAGTTCGGCGAAGTCGGAGAAGAGCAATCTCCTTGGCCTGGTGATGTTGGGCACGGCGGGCCTGGCGGCTGGCGCCGCGGTGGGGTTGACGGTGCTGGGGCCGTATGTCGTCCGGTTTGCCTTCACGGCAGCCTACGTGCCCGTGGCGACCACGCTGCTGCCGTGGTATGCGTGGGCCATGGTGCCGTTGTCGCTGGCCAACGCGCTGGTCAACAATCTCCTCGCGCGCTCGCAATTCCGCATTGTGCCGGTGCTGCTGGTGCTGGCGGTGGGCTATGGCGTGGCACTGACCCGGTTTCACGACAACCTCATCATGGTGCTCAAGACCCTGGGCTGCTTCAACCTGCTGCTGCTGGCGGCCTGCGCCTGGTTCACCTGGCGGGGCGCGCTTAAGACGAAGATAGAGGATGGAGAGTAGAGGATGAAGGATGGCCATCTGCTATCTTCGATCTTCTCCTTTGGGCTCCGTGGGCCGGGGCAGGGGCTGCGGCTGGCGCAATTTTTTATAGATCCAGCCTTCGAGCGGGCGCAACGGCTTCAGCCAGCGGTAGAGCCGCGGCGAATAAATCAACTTGATGCGCACCACCGACAGGAACATCGTGAACGACGTGCGAAAGAGGGAGGAGGTCACTTTGGACCCGACCACATCGGTCCATTCGATGGGTACTTCCAGCAGCCGGAAACCGGCCCGTTTCATGGCCACCAGCAGGTTCACGTCGAAGGCCAGGTCCGCGATGCGCAAATACGGATGAATTTTTTCCACCGCCGACCGGCGCATTAATTTGCACGGGCATTGCGTGTCTTTGATATGCAGCCAGAACAGCAGTTCCACGATCAGATGAAAGCAGCGGCTAATGACCTGCCGGAATTTGGGCTGGGCCTTCAAGAGCACGCTGCCGGGCAGCCAGCGCGACCCCACCACGCAATCCGCCTCCTGAAGGTGAGGCAGCAATTGGAGCACCGCCGCCGGTCCGGTGGCCCCGTCCGCGTCCACGTAACCGACGACATCGGCATCGGCGACCAGCTTCAGCCCTTCGATCAGCGCGCCGCCCTTGCCGATGGGCGCGGGAAAATCCAGCCAAGTGACGGTGGAGAATTCCTTGGCCACCCGCTGCACCACGCCCAGCGTATTATCCCGACAGCCGTTGAGCACCACCACCAGCTTGAACTTGCCCGCATAATTCCCCTGGAAAAAAGTGGCATACCGGCGCAGCACCGGTTCGATGCGCGCCTCTTCGTTGTACGCCGGAATGAGGAGCAGGAGGCTTGGGTCAGGCATACTGGTTCAATAGCAGAAAGCCGCGGCACAAGCAATCGCCTTGAATGTGGCCCTGCCCCGCGCCCCTGCGGCGAGGTGGGAGACAAAATTCTTCAGATTCGCGGGTCTGCGACCCGCAGCAAACTGGAAGCACTTTGAAGCTCGAACGTTGCTGCGGCCCACAGAGCCGCGCTCCCGAAAAAGTGCACCCGCTTCCCGAATTCGCGGCTGGACGGTAATGGGACATTTGCGAGACAGTCTTGCCTCAAAACGGTACGCAAGAATCGGGTTGGCAAATCTCATTTGAGCATTTTGCCAAACAAATGGACACCACCGACTTGACCGTTGCATCAACAACTTACAGCCGAAGGCCACCTGCGCTATGCTGGTTTGGCATCGGATTTGCGTTGTGTGCCAGACAGTTGGTCGAGAATGGGAACCAACCGCCTTCGAGCGGCGTGGTTTTGCCTTTTCAGCCAACCGAATGCGGTGCGCATGAAAAAACTTGAAAGATTTCCTTAAGGTTTTCACCAGGCTGCCGACAACACCAGAAGTGAACCGCAATTAGGTTGCGGACGCTTTTTTCGGACCGGACTTTGGGCCGGTCAGGTAAAGGCACAACTAAACGATTCGTCTCATCGGGAGCGAATGGTTGTTTAGTTGTGCCTTTTTCTTTTTTCGCCAACGGCCAAGCCGGCGGCATGGATATTGAAATTTAAATAAATAATAACGGCTGCCGAAGTCCACAGCTTCGAAGCCGAAAACCCGGATTGCAGAAGTATTAACCAACCACTTTTAGAGTGAAACGAGCAACAATGAAAACCGCAAATATGCAAATGATTCCAATTACACGGCACCCCTCCTCAAGCACAGGCAAGGTTATCAAACATCCCGCATCCACCAAAAACGTTGCCCGAGTCGTATTGGCGTCGGCAGCATTGCTGTTCGCCTCGGCGGCTGGTTTTGCCCAAAGCCTGTACTGGGACATTAATGGATCGGCCGGCGGCGCGGGCGGGTCATCACCGGCTGGAACTTGGGATGGAGTCACACCTGATTGGAACACCAACTCTGCCGGCACGGGCACGACGGGCGATTGGGTCGGCGGCGGCACCGCAATCTTCTCCGCGGGCTCCGATGCCACCGGCAACTACACGGTCACTTTGAGCGGGCCGCAGACGGCGGCCGGCGTGACCTTCCAGAGCGGCATCAGCACCTTGACCAACGGCTCGCTGAATTTAACCGGGGGCGGTTTGATTTCCGTGAGCGCTGCGCCGGTCAAAGGAATCATTGCTTCGCCCCTGACAGGTTCGGTCGGCGTGACCAAAACTTCGTCCGGCGAGCTGATCCTGCAGGCGACGAATACTTTCACTGGAAACCTGACTAACCGGGCGGGCATCCTGACCTTGAACAATAATCAAGCGGCCGGCAATGGTTCGATCGTGCTCAATCCGAGCTCGCCGGTTTCGCTTCACAGCTCCCAATCTTTGACGACCCTGACCAACAAAATATCCATGGTCGGGGGTACTTCGACCATCGAAGTTGACGCGGACTCGGCAAACACACTGGTCTTGAGCGGCCTAATCGCCGGCTCGCATAACTGGAGCGTTAACGGGCAGGGCACCGTGATCCTTGCTGGTTCCATCCCGAATACGTTTGCCGGCGTTTTGACGGTTTCCCAGGGCACATTGGTGGTCGCTCAGGATGGCGCGCTCGGAGGCACTGGCGACGGCACGATCGTGAATAACGGGGCCACGCTGGCTTTTGATGGCGGTTTTGAATATACGTCCACCGAACAGATTACGCTGAATGGCACTGGCGTCGGCGGGGGTGCGGCCTTGACTAGTTTCACCGGCGACAATACTTTCGATGGGTCAATTATTTTGGCGGCCAACAGCTTGATCGGCGCCGAAACCAACGGCAGCCTCACGCTGGTGGAACCGGTGACGGGCAATTATGGTCTGACCAAAGTGGACAGCGGCGTGCTGGTGCTGGCCGCTAATGCCAACACTTACGGCAGCACCTTGGTCAGCCAGGGTCTTTTTTATGTCCAGGAAGGCGGCACCGCCGGGAGCGGCCTCATCACGGTAAACAGCGGGGCAATGCTGGCGGGCGTGACCGCGACTAATGCTTCCTCCATTACCCTGCCAGGAGGCGTGAATCTGTCTGGGACAATTTTTGCCGGTGACAACGCCTTTGTCTCCGATGACGGTTCTTTTCCCAGTGTTTTGAGTTCGGGTCCGCAAACTTGGAATTCGGGCGCCAGTTATCAGTGGGCGATCAACGATGCCACTGGTTCAGCCGGCAACGATCCCGGCTGGTCCTGGCTTAACATCAACGGAAGCCTGACCCTCGGCACAATTTCCGGAAGTCCATTTACCATTCAGGTGACATCTTTTGATCCCAGTTATTATTCGCCCGGAGCAGCGGCAGATTTTGACAATGCCCAGGATTATTCCTGGGTTATTGCCACGGCGAGCGGCGGGATCAGCGGCTTTAACGCCTCGGCGTTTTCCGTGGACGCGTCCGGCTTTCAGAATAGTCTGGGCAACGGCGCTTTTATTGTCCAATTATCCGGCAACAGCCTGGTTTTACGCTTTGTTCAAAAGCCGCAGTTCACCTCCGGTCTGGCTAATCAGGCCAGTGTCTATGGCGGCAGCGCGACCTTCACGGCCAGCGCCACCGGCAGCGGAACGCTCAACTATCAATGGTTCGATAATAACCATAGCCCGATCAGCAACTCAGACGCGCCTGCTTTGACCCTCAGCAATTTGGTGCTTGGCAATGCGGGGACCTATACCGTTGTGGTTTCCAATCTTTCCGGTTATTCGGTCACCAACTCGGCCAACTTGACGGTAGGGCAGGCAATGCCAGTTATTGCCTGGAGCAATCCTGCAGATATTATTTATGGGTCGGCGTTGAGCGGGACACAGTTGAACGCGACGGCGAATGGGGTGTCCGGCAGTTTTGTTTACACGCCCGCGAGTGGCACAGTGTTGAACGCCGGCAGCAGCCAGACGTTGAGCGTGCAGTTCACGCCCACAGACACAACCGCTTTCTATACGCCGGCACCCGATGCTGTGACCATTAATGTGGCAAAAGCCGACCAGGCAATAACCTTTGGGACGCTGCCGGCCAAAACCTTTGGAAATGAAGCGTTCACGCTTGGAGCGAGCGCAAGTTCGGCGCTAACAGTGAGCTACGCCAGTTCGGATACCACCGTGGCGAGCGTGACGGGATCCAACGTGGTCATTTTGAAAGCGGGCACCGCCACGATTACCGCCAGTCAGGCGGGCAATACCAACTTCAATGCGGCCACCACCGTTTCACAAACACTGACAGTGAGTCAGGCCAGCAGTGCCGTGGCAGTGGGGGCATCGTCCAACCCGTCAGTGTTCGGGCAGAGCATGACGTTCACGGCGATCGTGAGTGACAACTCTCTCGGTTCCACCGGAACACCCAGCGGAGGCGCGGTGCAATTTTTTACGAATGCGGTGGCCCTCGGCGCCCCGGTGACACTGACTAACGGGAGTGCCAGCAGTGTGGCGTTGCTGGCGGGCAACTTCAGCATAGGGACTAACGTGCCGCTTCCAGCAGTGGTCAGCGCGAATGATTTCAGCATGATTCCTATAAATGGAAATTCGACGCTCGATAATAGCGCTAACATTAATGGCTTTCCCCTCGGCACAAATACTTATCTGGGCGGTGTTCCCTTTGACCAAACAAACGGTCTTGGCCAGGTTTGGAACGCATACTTGGTCCCGGGAGGCGAGGGTCCGAAAAGCCTCACACTTTCGGTGAATATTCCGGACGCCACCGGTGTTTATACCCTCATTAATACCTATTGGGGACAACCGTTTCCCGCCGGACCTTATGCGGCCGTCATTTTCGGGTTTAGCGACGGGAGTTCCTTTACAAAAAGTTTGTTTGGCAATGTGGATATCCGTGATTTTAACAACCCCGGTTCCGGTTGGACAACTTCCATCAACGGCACGACGACAACTCAAGTATACCAGAATACGTCAGGAAGCTCCTATTATATTGATCGCCAGTGGTTTGACTTCAGCGCCGCTGGAGACAGTGGCAAAACCTTGACTTCAATCACCTTTCAGGACACGGGCCGGACAGCTTTTCAGCGCATCCTGGTCTCGGGGGTCACCGTCCAGAGCGGTCTCGTGGGCCAGATAACGGCGCCGATGATCACTACCGGGGGGACAGGCGGCCTGGGAGCGCCACAGCCGCCGCTTATTGATTATTCCATGATGGTGACGGCAGTTTACAGCGGGGACACAGACTTTACGGGTTCGACCAACACGCTCATGCAGACGGTCAACAAGGCCAGCAGCGCCGTGACGGTGGCCTCAAGTTCCAATCCGTCATGGTTTGGCCAGAGCGATGTGACCTTTACCGCGACGGTGAGTGACAGCGCAGACGGATCCAGCGGAACGCCAACCGGCACGGTACAGTTTATGACCAACGGGGTAAACTTTGGAGATTCGGTTACGCTTAATAGCGGCGGTGCCAGCAGCGGCGCGGTGCCGAAATATCTGGCGGCGGGCAATTGCCTGGTGACGGCGACTTACAGCGGGGACGCGAATTTCCTGCCTTTCTCCGGAACGCTTACGCAGCACGTCAACCAAGCCAGCAGCGCCGTGAACGTGACCTCATCGTCCAATCCGTCATTGTTCGGGCAGAGCGGGGTGACGTTGACGGCGACAATCAGCGACATCTCCAGCAACTCCAGCGGGACCCCTAGGGTAGGCACGGTGCAGTTCACGACCAACGGGGTCAACTTCCGCGGGCCGGTGACGATTTCGGACGGAAGTGCCAGCGTGGTGTTGCCGAATCATTTGCCCGAGGGGCTTTATGCGGTGACGGCCATATACAGCGGGGACGCGAACTTCGTTACTTCGTCGGGCGTGCTGACGCAAACGGTCGATCCAGCCAGCAGCATCGTGACGCTGACGTCATCTTCCGCTCCGTCATTGTTCGGCCAGAATGGGGTGACGTTGACGGCGACTTTACTTGATGGTTCGACAAATTCCAGCGGAACACCAAGAAATGGCACAGTACAGTTTACGACCAACGGAATCAATTTCGGCGCGCCGGTGACGATTTCCAGCGGCAGCGCCAGCGTGGTGTGGCCCAACCATTTGCCCGTCGGGGCCTATACGGTAACAGCTATATACAGCGGAGACGGGAACTTCGTGACCGCTTCGAGCGCATTCACGCAGACGGTAAATCAGGCCAGCAGTGCGGTGGCATTGAAATCATCCTCGAACCCGTCATTGTTCGGGCAAGGGGGAGCTAGCGGCCCGGAATCGTTTTCAATGGAGCTGGTGGCCGACAACGACTTCGCCGTCTTTGGCGGGACCGCCACTGGCGTGAACGACCTGCTTTACCAGAACAATTCCGCTTGGCCCCAGCAAATCTCCGACTTAGGGCCCCTGAGTTTTGCCTTGCAGCCTGGTGATACGATGTTTTATGTCCTGGGCCTTGGCGGCGGCGGAGAGGAAAACATAAGCGGTACGGTGAATGGCGTGAACATCACCAGCATCGATGTTTCCATGAGTTCAGATTTAGGTCCGTATCTCGTCGGCTACGAAGCTCAAATGGCCAATGTCGCAGCGGGAACGTACAGCGTAAACCTGGCTGATGTTCAAACAGTTTTTCCGAATTTGACCTGGGGCGCACCCACGATTAATACCAGCGATGCGGTGATCGAACGAGCCGCCCCTAATGGGGTTGGGTATCATTTTGACCCAAGTACAGCACACCTGTTCGGTTTTAATACGACCGCAGTTGGAGTTGTGCCCCAAGTGACGTTTACGGCGACGGTCAGTGACAGTTCCAGCGGTTCTACTGGCACTCCAAGCGGGGGCACAGTTCAATTCTATACGAACGCAGTGGCTTTCGGCGCCCCCGTGACAATTTCCGGAGGCAACGCGAGCAGCTTGGCCATGCCGCAGTATTTTCCGGTGGGTGGTTACGCAGTGACCGCGGTTTACAGCGGGGACACGAACTTCACTGGTTCGTCCAGCGCGCTCACACAGACGGTAGATCAATCCGACAGTGCCGTGACGTTGGTGTCCTCGTCGCCTGTTTCGGTCTTTGGCCAGAGCGGGGTGACATTTACGGCGACGGTCAGTAATAGTTCCAGCGGTTCGGCCGGAACTCCAAGCGGGGGCGCAGTCCAATTCTATACGAACGCAGTGGCTTTCGGCGCCCCAGTGACAATTTCCGGAGTCAGCGCCAGCAGCGTGGCGTTGCCACAGTATTTGCCGGCGGCCAGTTACGCGGTGACAGCCATTTACAGCGGGGACGCAAACTTCACGGCCTCGACCAACTCCCTCACCCAGACGATCATTCAGGCCCATAGCGGCGTGTCGGTGGTGTCCTCTTTATCCCCTTCAGTTTTTGGCCAAAGCGGGGTGACTTTTACAGCGACGGTGACGGACAGTTCAACAAATTCCAGCGGGACCCCAAGGCGGGGTACGGTGCAATTTTATACGAACACAGTGGCCTTTGGCAGCCCAGTGACGATTTCCGGCGGCAGCGCCAGCAGCGCCGCCTTGCCGCAGTATTTGGCGGCGGGCAGCTACGCGGTGACCGCGGTTTACAGCGGGGACACGAACTTCACGGGTTTGTCAGGTGCGCTCACGCAGACGGTCGGGCAGGCGACGCCGGTGATGAGTGTGACGGGCGGGACGTTCACGTATAACGGCGAGCCCCAGGGTGGGAGCGGAACGGCCACGGGTGGCCATAACGAAACTCTGGCGGTGGCGCTGAGCTACAGCGGGACGGGCGGGACGAGCTACGCGGCGACGGCGAACGCGCCCAGCGCGGCGGGGAC
>Ga0302320_10004370_pt1 | contig 32124 bp, 36 predicted proteins | sample Bog_T0_3_FD_202130 | JGI IMG/M metagenome (GOLD analysis project Ga0302320, IMG submission 202130) | Peat permafrost microbial communities from Stordalen Mire near Abisko, Sweden - Bog_T0_3 | ecosystem: Environmental > Terrestrial > Soil > Wetlands > Peat | place: Sweden: Abisko, Stordalen Mire... | reverse complement strand
TTGCTCTTGCTGTTGCTCTTGCTCTCGCTGTTGCTGTTGCTCCTGCCCCTGAGTTGTCATTCCGAGCGCAGCGAGGAATCCCAGCACCGCTCAAATCTCCACTGCGGTTCCAGAGGCACTTCAGCCTCCACCCTTCCAGTTGTGTTTATAGAATTACTGAAAAAGAAAATAGGTTAGCGCCGCCGCAGCGATTCCCGGATCGCGTTCTCGTATACCTGTGCGGGAGGCAAGTTGCTTGGTGCGGTAAACGCGAGGGCCACTTGGTCAATGGTGGTTGTGAAGTGTCCCATGGCTACAAGCTCCCTCTGCTGTCCGGCGGGAACATCCGGGCCGATGTCGTACCACATAATAGTCAACGACCCAGGCTGAATAGGATATGACCGAAGTCCGCCACCCAGCCGTTCGCCTATTTTCTGGTAAACAGGAGTAGTACAAACGAAGAACAGTCCCTTCTGGCAAAGCGGTTCCTGCCTGAGAACATGCCCTTTGTAAATCAGTTGGGGGACAATTCTCTTGTTCACGTTTTCCCAGTTGAATCCAGCCGTGCTGCGTCCTGGAAACGGTTGATTCAAGAGATATGCCTCGCGTTCGCCGCGATAATTGCCCGTTGTATCGATGGACTGAACTTCAACTGCAACGAAATCGATCAACACGCCTGTGGCGCTCACCCGCGCTAGAACCCAATCCACGAAGTAGCTGCCACTGTGCCCACGGCTAGGAAGCCTCAGCTCTTTTCCCCACCCTTTTCCGAATACCACAACGCATTCGCCCGAATCCTCCGTTATCCTGTTCGCAGGCAACAGTGGAACGACAGCACCGAACGCTACTCGTGCGATATCGCGCAGCACCTCGTAGTTCCCCGCATATAGACGAATCGGGCAACAAATAACCGGACCTCCGTTCTTAGGTTTAAGCGTACACGCACCGCTTATCTCTCCATCACTCAGGGTCTTTACACATTGCCGGTTCAGGAACGGACAATGCCTTCCGGCGCGTGCCTGTGCGGCAACCTCAGAACTGTCATGCGGGCTGTAGCCGAAGAACTCAATTATGTTGCTAGCCATGCGCCACTTCCTGCGTAGCTTTCGGAAGAATCCGATGCGCTTCGAGGTGTTTGCGAATCTGTTCCGCAATGGCTCGGGCCATCAACACAGGTACAGCGTTGCCTACCTGCTCATATTGCGATACGCGCGGACCGAGAAAGCGATAGCTATCCGGGAAGGACTGAAACCTTGCGGCTTCGCGCACGGTTAGCGAGCGTTCCTGATCAGGAAGAAACACCGTTCCCCAGTGTGGGTCGCACTTCGTCATCACCGTTCCAGCCAAACCATCGTTCAGAAGTCGACCGTAACGCTTCGTATGATCTGACTTGCGGGCGCGCTGCATCCCTTTGGGAAGCAATGCGTGAGGAATATCGCGCCAGGAACCGCCCGGCTTTACATGTTTCATTCGCTCGGCATTCTGCTTTGAGAGTTTGGCTGCGAAATGGTTGAACGTCACGCCCTCCGGATTGCGAATGGCGCGAGCGAACGCACTCTCGGCTCCGTGCGTATAGCCAATCATTTCGGCTCCTTCGCCCATTTCGAGGCGGGGCAGATCCCCAATCGCTTCGTCCACGGTCACGGCTGGCAGGAGACGGTGCTGGTCTGATTCTGTAAGCCGAAAAGTGAGTACGCCCCCGCCGCCTCGGAAGTTTGCTCGCCCAACCGCATAGTGCGTAGGCTCGGGAACTGCAATCTCTCCAAACTTGGACCCCAACAAAATAAGACGCCAACGCTGCTGAGGGACGCCATAGTGCGCGGCAAACAAAATCCTCACACTCACGTGATAGTCGAGACGGACAAACTCACTCAGTATCCTGTCGAGTACACCTCCGTCCCCCAACGAAAGGAGACCAGGAACATTTTCAAAAAGGAATGTTTTCGGCTCGAACTCTTCCAGGAATCGGACGTAGTCCTTGAATAATTTATTTCTGGGATCGCTCAGGAACCGTTCCGGCGCATTGATCGAGAATCCCTGGCACGGGGGACCACCCACAAGAACGTCGATTTCTCCTTTGCCGGTCTTCAGGCTGGAACGGATATCGGCAGGTTTCACCTTTTCAATTTTTCGGCAATCCGCCCAAGCATCCGGGTGGTTATAAGCGAAAGTCTTGATGGCCTCAGGCATGCAATCGTTAGCGTAGAGGCATCGATAGCCGGATTGTCGGAATCCTTCCGTAATACCGCCCGCGCCACAGAAAAGATCGATGGTGGTCAGCGGCGACGGAATATTGCTGCCAGCGCGTGACTTAATGCGATCAGGAAAAACGAGCTTGAGTGTGTTGGTTTTTCCCATTTCTTGCCTCGCCGCCCCTGCAAAATTCAGATCAAGCTTCACCTTAACTTAGAGCGATGGGTGTTTCAAGGCCTTCGCAAACTCCCGTGCCTCTTCAAACTTCCTGCGGAACTCCGCATCGCCCAAGCTCTCGCGCAGCTTCCGCAACTCGCCTTCAAAGCTCTCTAGCGCCGCTGCAATGTTCTGCGGATTGCTCGCCGCGATCTGCTCCCACATCGCCGGATCGCTCCCCGCCAGCCGCAGCATCGAAATCAATCCGCCTGCATGAATCTGCAGCGCCGGATTCCCCGCCCCGAACGCCTGCTCCAGCGTCAGCGACAAGGCCGTCGAGAGCATCTGCGGCAGGTGGCTCGTATAGGCCAGCGTGCGGTCGTGCTCCTCGGGAGTCGTATACACCACGCGCGCCCCCATCGCTTCAATCGCTCCGCGCAACGCCCCATGTGAAGCCACTCTGCTCTCTCCCAGCGGCGTCAGCACCCACACACAGTTTGCATAGAGATCCACCCTCGCGTTTTCCAGCCCGGAGACCTCGCGCCCCGCCAGCGGATGCCCCGGCAGCACGCGCTCATTCGCCGCCTCGCCGAAGATCTCGCGCGCCGCGGCGGCGAAGGCCTCCTTCGTGCTGCCCACGTCCGTCACCAGCGCACCCGGCTTCAGCCTCGGCGCAATCTCCCTCATCAGCCGGATGCTGGTCTCCACCGGCGTACACAGAAAAACAAAATCGCTCTCCGCCACCGCCTCGCCCGCGTCCACCGAGCCGGAGTCAATCGCGCCCATCTCCTGCGCCCGCCGCTGCAACTCCGCACGTCCGCATCCCACAACGTGCGTAGCCAGCCCGGCCCGCCGCAAGGCCATCGCCAGCGAGCCTCCCATCAGCCCAAGGCCGATCACGCTCACGCGCTTCAAACTCACTGGCTTTAGATTTTTCTGCTCCAAGTTCACTGCCTCTCCAGCAGGTCCGGCGATTGCAGCCGCCGCATCGCCGCCAGAATCGCCGTGTAGATCGTCGCCAGTTCTTCATCCGGCAGCGGACCGTCATTGCAGCGCGCCACGTTCGCCATCACCACCGCCTCGCGCTTCGGCTCATACACCGCCAGATGTTCCTGCTGCTTGTAGCGGCCAATCTCCAGCACGCAGTGGGCGCGCTGATTGAACAGCTCCACCAGCTTTTCGTCGATGGCGTCAATATCCGTGCGCAACTTGTTCAGATCGATTGGTGTCATCTCACTCCTGGTCGCATGGCTCACTGTCCATACTGCTTCACCCACGCATCCTGCTCGGCCTGGATTGTCTTGTCAATCCAGCCGATGTAGCCGCGCTTGTTTTCGTCCTTGCCCACCCACACCCGCGTCGAAGGCGCAATGTGGCTCTCGCCGCTTCCCAGCGAAATCTGCTGTGCGGACTCCATCGCAGCCCGCGCCGCCGCAAGGTCTGCGGGAAAGAACTGCGAAGTCATCAGCCGGTCGTTGAAGAACGTGAGGACCAGTTCGCCCGTCTGTCCTTCCACCTTCTGATTCTTCTTTGAGATTACCAGCAGCCGGTAGGGCGGACGCGTGTCGCTCGGCAGCGGCGTGCGGTCTTCCAATATGTCGAAGTTCCCCGCCAGCATGTCGAGTTTGCGCTCCACCGTTTGCAGGCTCTGCCCGCTGAACAGTCCCGCCGCCAACTTACTCGGTTTGAATTCCTTTTCGTCCTTGCTCTTGCAGGAAGCAGCAAAACACAAAAGTAGAGCCAGCGCACAGAACAGCAACCGCAATTTATGAGTCATAGTAGTTGCCCGAAAGTATAAATTCCCCGCGCCGCAGTTGCGAACCCTTTTCGCCTCCTGATGCACGGAATCCTCTTTGTGCTCGGGCCTTCCGGTTCCCGTCGCAACCATTGCCCTTTCCGTCAATCTTTCGTCGCCGTAGCCGGTACTCTTCGGTCAATCCTTTCGAACCTCGCTCAACTATTAACTGATCCGTAAACACTTATCCGGCAACGATTATCTACCTGTGCAATGGTTTCCCCGCTCTGGACCCACACGAATCGCGACCTTTTCACCCGTTGCTGCATCCCATACTTAGTCTCACTGATGTAGCATGAACGGTCGCGCCTCTCAGCGCGCACGCTAGGAGCCATCGCAATGCAAAGATCGGCAAGCGCCCACTGGCAGGGCGGGTTAAAGGACGGACGAGGGACGGTCACCACCGATAGCGGAGTCCTCTCGAAGACACAATACTCATTCAGCACGCGCTTTGAAAATGGCGTGGGCACCAACCCTGAAGAACTCATCGCCGCGGCGCACGCCGGATGCTTCTCCATGGCTCTCTCCGCGCAACTTGACGGCGTCGGACTCAAGGCCGACGCCATCGACACCAAGGCCGCGCTCACCTTTGAAAAAACCGACGCGGGCTTCACCATCACCAAGATTCACCTCGAACTGCGCGCCAAAATTCCCAACGCCGACGATGCCAAATTCCAGAAAGCCGCAGCTGACGCCAAGGCCGGATGCCCGGTCTCGCGCGTGCTCAACGCGGAAATCACTCTGGACGCAAAGCTCGTTTAATCGTCCGCCTTCAATTCCAACAAGCAGGGACGCGGCTTCTGTCGCGTCCCTGCTTGTTTCGCTTACCACGAAAATACCAGCAAACATCTGGCCCGCGGACTTCATCCAATTCTGAGCAGGACTTGGTGTGCCCGCCAGCTGCGGAACCGGATGGTGTCCTTTGAAGATCACGCTCTTCGGCCTGACTCTGTCGTCTTCCTGGGGCAACGGTCACGCCACGCCGTATCGTGCAATCCTCCGCGCTCTGCACCGTCTCGGACACCGCATCACCTTCTACGAGTGCGACACACCCTACTACGCAAAACATCGCGATCTCCTGGAATGCGCGTATTGCGACCTCAAGCTCTATTCCTCGTGGGACGCCATTTGCGCGCAAGCCCTGGCCGAGGCCGCCGACTCCGACGTTGTCATCACCGCGAGCTACGTCCCCGAAGGCGCACGCATCGCCGATGAACTGCTCGCCCTCGATGGGCCTCTGCGCGTTTTCTACGATCTCGATACTCCTATCACCTTGAGCCGCCTCGCTGAAGGCGATCTCGATTACCTCCGCGCCGCGCAACTCCCCGCCTTCGATCTCGTGCTCTCCTGGACCGGTGGCGAGGCGCTCGCCGCCCTTGAGCGCGACTTCGGTGTCCGCCTGGCGCGTCCGCTCTTCGGCTGCGTGGACCCTGATGTTTATTGGCCCGTGCATCCTTCTGAAGATCTGCGTTGCGAACTCAGCTACATGGGCACCTATGCTCCAGACCGCCAGGCCAAGCTGGATTCCATGTTCGTGGAAGCTGCGCGGCTGCTTCCCTCTTCGTCGTTCCTGCTCGCCGGGTCCCTCTATCCGTGGGAGTGGCAATGGCCCGCGAACGTGCGTCGCCTGGAGCACGTTCCCCCCGCCGCCCATGCAGCGCTGTACTCTTCTTCGCGCCTCACCCTGAACCTGACGCGGGCGGAGATGGCCGCCTCGGGCTACTGTCCTTCCGGCCGCTTCTTTGAAGCCGCCGCCTGCGGCGCTCCCATCGTCACCGACTGGTTCCCCGGCCTCGATTCGTTCTTTGAACCCGGCGAGGAGCTGCTCGTTGCCAATGGCACTGAAGAAGTTTTGCGCGCGCTCGCCACGCCCGGCGCCGATCTCAAACGGATCGCCCGCAACGCCCGCCAGCGCACTCTCGACGAACACACTGGCCACCAGCGCGCTCTCACCATGCTGGCGGCGTTTGATGCCGCGCGCTCGCAAAAATCACAGATGGAGGCTGCATGATCGGAATCATCCCCGCCGCCGGTGCCGGCCTGCGAATTCAACCGCTCGGGTGCAGCAAGGAACTCCTCCCCGTGGGCTCACGCGACGTTGCCGGCGTCGAGCGTCCCAAGGCCGTCTCCGAGTACCTCGTCGAGCGCATGATTGCCGCAGGCGCACGCCAGATCTGCATTGTCATCTCCGCCGAGAAGAGCGATATCGTGCGCTACTTCGCCGAGCGCGATTACGCTGCCGAAATCTTCTACGCCGTGCAACAGCGCCCACGCGGACTCTGCGACGCACTCTTCCGCGCCGAGCCCTTTGTGCGCCCCGGGGAACAGGTGCTCATCGGCCTGCCCGACACCATCTGGTTCCCCGAAAATGCCTTTCGCACCTCCGTCGAACAACGTCAGGCCGTGAACCTTGTGCTCTTCCCCGTCGAAAATCCGAGCGCCTTCGACGCCGTGCTCTGCGACGAAAGCGGCCGTGTCGAGCGTGTCGAAGTAAAGCAGCCGAACCCCGGCACAAACTGGATATGGGGTGCCGTCACCGCCTCGGGCCGCGCCTTCCACTCCCTTCGTATGCTCTGGGAGTCGCGCCACCGCGAGGATGAGTACCTCGGCCATCTGCTGAATGCCTACATCGCCGCCGGCAATCCGGTGCATGCCACGCCCCTCGGCGAGCGCTACATGGACGTTGGCACCATGGAGGGCTACCGCAACGCGCAGGACTACTTGCGCGCACGCAGCCGCGATACCGGAGAGCAGCAGAAATCCAGTGCTGCATAGTTCTGTGTCCTGCGAGAGGCTGCCTGCATCCAAGAAACTATGACAACTACATTGACGCAAAACCGCACTTCTTTCGAAACTCGTCAACTTGGAAACTCAGATTTAAGACTCACTCCGATTGGCTTCGGAGCCTGGGCGATTGGCGGCGGCAACTGGGACTTCGGTTGGGGACCGCAGGATGATCGCGAGTCCGTGGACGCCATTCTGCGCGCCCTTGACGGCGGCGTGAACTGGATCGACACTGCCGCAATCTACGGTCTCGGACACTCCGAGGAAATCGTGGCCCAGGCTCTTGCCGAGACCACTCATAAGCCCTACGTATTCACCAAGTGCTCCATGCGCTGGCATGAGAATCGCCAGATTTACCGCAGCCTCAAGCGCGACTCCGTGCGCGAAGAGGTGGAGAACTCCCTGCGCCGCCTGAAGGTGGACAAGATCGATCTCTACCAGGTTCACTGGCCTGATCCGGAAGCGGACATCGAAGAGGGCTGGGAGGAACTGGCGCGCATCAAGGAAGAGGGCAAGGTGCGCTACATCGGCGTTTCAAACTTTAACGTGGAGCAGATGAAGCGCGCGCAGAAGATCGCGCCGATTACCTCTCTGCAGCCGCCCTACTCGCTGGTGAACCCCTCGGTGGAGAAAGAGATTCTGCCCTTCTGCAAGGAAAATAACATCGGCGCAATCAACTATTCGCCCATGGCCAGCGGCCTGCTCACCGGAAAGATGACGGCCGAGCGCATTGCAGCCATGCCCGCCGACGACTGGCGCCAGCGCGCTCCGCAGTTCAAGGAGCCCAGGCTCTCGCGCAACTTGAAGCTCGTGGAACTGCTGCGCACCATTGGCAACGCGCACAACGTGCAGCCTGGAGTTGTCGCAATCGCCTGGACGCTGCGCAACCCCGCCATCACCGCGGCAATCGTGGGCGCGCGCCGTGCCAGCCAGGTGGACGGAGTTCTTCCGGCGGCAACGTTCCGCCTGAGCGACGACGAGGCCGCGAAGATCGATGTGTTTGTGAAGGCAAACCCGTCGTAACTGCTTCGAACTTTCATGCCCAAAACAATGGGGCAGCGCGAAGCTGCCCCGTTTCACTTTCTTGCCGGCCGATCAGGCGACTACAACCTTGTTCTCTGCCAGCCGCGCCAGCGATTCATTGAACGGCGCTGTAGCCACGCCGCGCTCGGTGATGATGGCCTTGATATAGCGCGCGGGCGTCACGTCAAACGCCGGATTCTCCACCAGCACTCCGGTGGGCGCAATCTGCTTTCCGCCGATGTGCGTCACCTCGGTCGATGAGCGCTGCTCGATGGGAATGCCTGAACCGTCCGCGGTTTCCAAATCAATCGTAGAGAACGGCGCAGCAATGTACATCGGAATCCCGTGTTCTTTGGCAAGAATCGCCACCGAGTAGGTTCCAATCTTGTTGGCCGTGTCGCCATTGGCCGCAATGCGGTCCGCTCCCACAATGACTGCCTGGATTTTGCCCTGCGCCATCATGGCCCCCGCCATGTTGTCGGCAATCAAGGTGACGGGAATGTTGTCCTTCATCAGCTCCCAGGCCGTCAGCCGGGCTCCTTGCAGGAATGGCCGGGTCTCGTCGGCGAAGACGTGAATTTTCTTGCCCGCTTCCACCGCGGCGCGAATCACGCCAAGCGCGGTGCCGTAACCTGCCGTGGCCAGGGCTCCGGCGTTGCAGTGCGTAAGCACGCCGCCTGATGCAGGCATGAACCCAGCGCCGTTCGCGCCCATCGCCCGGTTGGTGGCAATGTCTTCCGCATAGATGGCGAGCGCTTCGTCGATCAACGCCTGCTTGATCAGTGGAATAGGGCGGCTGCTGATCTCCTCAAAGCGGCGCTGCATTCGCCGGATGGCCCAGAAAAGATTGACCGCCGTGGGGCGCGTTTCGCCCATCACGCGGCAAATCTGTCCAATGCCGTTGCGGAACTCAGAAATGCTGGTAACGTCCAGATCGCGCGCGCCCAGGGCAATGCCCATGGCCGCAGCCACGCCGATAGCCGGTGCGCCGCGCACAATCATGGTGCGAATGGCGTCAGCAACCGCTTCGTACTTCCGGCAGGTAATCCAGAGCTCCTCGGTAGGCAGCTTGGTCTGGTCAATGAATAAAACGCCGGAATCAGTCCACTTGAGTGTTTCGAGCACAGAGTTCATCCAGTCCGTTGAAGGTGAGCCTAGTGTAAATGTTTTGCCCTGGATTTGCAGAGTGAATGCAGCCATGCCGTAGGTTGGCCCGGAGCATCAAAAAAATAACCTTAATCCGTGGAATGGATATGGAATGAATAAGGCAGAAAGTGCTAGAAAAAGAGTGGACGTTCCAAGGGGCGTTCGCGGGAGGAATTACGTTGAAGAAATCTCTGATCGCCGTACTGGCCGGTGTTCTGCTGTTGAGTGCAGCGATTCCGGCATTCGCCGCCAAGAAACACCACAAGCACCACCATCACCACCACAGCTCACAGAACAGATAGGGTTCGCTGCATCGCAAATCCCTCCGCTCACGGGCGGAGGGATTTCTGCCTGTGCGAAAACTAATCCTGCGACGGCTCTGGCGGAAGCTTGTGCTGAACCCGCAGCCCGCGCGCCATCTCGATAATCTGCACGCTGTAGCCATCCGGATCGAAGACCAGCGCCCAGCGCCCAAACGGATCCTGCCGCGGACCAACCGCAATCTTTCCAAAGCGGCGGCGGATCTCGGCCACGGCCTTATCCATGTCATCGACGTAAATGCCAATGCTCATGCCGCTGGTCGGGCTTACCTTGACCTCTTCCCCATCCGGGTGCAGCCCGATGATGATGTTACCGGCGTCGAGCTGGCTCCAGTTTGGCTGGTGAATGAGAAGTTTGAGACCGAGCACATCCCGGTAAAACGCCACGCTGCGTTCCATGTCGCGCACAACAACCATCACAAGGCCGAGTTTGCCGAACATCATATCCAGAGCTCCAAGGGACCGCGCCTACCGTGTGCGGCCAGCCATTTCATGGTATTCCGAGACGCTTGCGGAGGCAATCCCGCCGCCTGCGCTACTTCAGATGGAGAATATGTTCAGCGCGCACCTCTGCGGCCGTAAAAATGGAAACGAACGGCTCGCCGCCCGCCGCGCTCTCCACGGCGGGGCGGCCCAGCGATTCTTCGCGCTCCACCAGACACATCGCGCCCACAACCTCAAATCCAAATTCTTTCGCCGCCTGAATGGCCTGCACCGTCGAAGCTCCCGTGGTGCAAACATCATCCACAATCACCACGCGCGCGCCCACTTTGCGGAATCCCTCGACGCGCTGCCCCGTGCCGTGTGCCTTCTCGGACTTGCGCACCAAAAAGCCGTGGATCAACCCATGCGGCCCGGCGGAGCCAACGTCCGTCGCCCGCCATTGCAGCTCCTGCGCGCTCAGCATGGCAACGGCCACCACGATCGGATCGGCCCCCATCGTCAGTCCGCCAATCGCCTGCGGACGCCACTTGCGCCGCTCAATCTCGTCCATGAAGACGCGTGCCGTCAGCCGCGCGCCCTCGGCGTGCAGCGTCGTGGTGCGGCAGTCGATGTAGTAGTCGCTGGTGCCCCCGCTGGAAAGCTTGAACTGCCCCAAGCGGAACGATTCCTTCGATAAGAGCGTTAGAAGTTGCTGGCGTGCTTCAGACATGGGTTTCACCTTAACAAGTTGCCACACACGGGGCAAGCAGGAAGCGCTCGCCTGTGTTACGCCAGCTTCCGGTTTGGCGACAACTCGTGACTTGGGCGACTACCGTTCTACACTGCGGCGTTTCAGGGGACCTATTCACTCACCGACGCCCCAATAGCTGTCAATGAGCTGTTGGGCTGCTGCATCGTCTCAACGATCCTGTATCGGAGCTACCAGCTGGCCATTTATGGCTCACGGATCGAAGCGGCCTCCTCCGGATTTAGGTCGATCTCCGTGATTCTGAGAAGCCCGCTCGCAATCGCTGGCTGGAAACTTGCCAGCAGTCTCGAGCTGTACCTTCCCCGTTCCTCATTCGGGAGGCGCACCAGAGCGAGTTCGAGGCGTGCATCGGCGCGCTTGGCCATCTTGTAGTAGTTGATCTTTGAAAGCATGAGGTAGAGCCGATCCGAAAAAATAGGGCTAAGCCCAAGCCCAAGGTCAAGCCTTACCTCGATGAAACTCTCGATTTCCTTTCCAGCTATGTATCCGTCGAAGATTACCTGTTTGTCGCTGATCGGATCTAGCCCATGAAACTGGTTGGCGAACTTTGCGTCCTCGATCAATAGCCCCTCAAGACTCCGCTTCTCCGTCAGTTTGGCTATTGTGATCCTATTTAACTTTTCCGAATTAGGCCGAGCGTGCGTCAGTCGCGCAGTCGTAGTCTGCGGAACATCGCTAAGTGGCGCATCGCTGGGTAGCGCATCCTTAGTTCCTATTTCGGCAGCTTCTTTAACTTCCTCCGGACTTGCCTGTTCCACCTTTTGGCTCGCATAGTAGTCGCCTGAAACAGTCAAGTGCGTCTGCGTTTGGGATAGGCTATTTGACATTGCAAACAGCTGAGACATGAGCTTTTCGTTTTTCTCCCCGAGCTTGGCAACCTCCTTTTCCTTCGCCTCCACCTTCCGCGTGATAGTGATCAGCTTTCCGAGCGAAAAACTGTCAAACGACTCCGCGAGAACCAAGACGAGCAACATGCAGAGCAATGTGATTATTCCTGCATTGATCTCCGCTCTAGGCTCGATCCAAATGAACCTGTAGACTACCATTGCGCTTAGAAGTAAGCAGAACAACACGAGCAGAACTCTCACGAACCAACTTGGTCTCTTTTCAGGAATCTCCATACGCGCTAGTTGATCCTTTGCTCCCCAGGACCGTCCGGTGGGTTTGACCGGCAGCTCTAGGGTTGAGATTGGTGGAGAAGCCACCATTATAGTCGTGGTACCGATTTGAGGCAGGCGAACGTGTGAGATTAAGCGTCAATGTTTTGAAAGGCAGATCGCCACCGCACGCGTCGAGTATCGATCAGTAATGCTAAGTCGGCTAGTGGAACGCGATCATGCAATGGCAATCCCAATCGCCGGACTTCTCTTGGATCACGGGCAAACCAGAAACTGGCCCTGCTCCCGCGAACTCAATGCAGAGACAGATTCGTGAACCCGTGCGTCTCCACAAAGAGCGCCGCAAACAGCGCGCCGTTGTATCCCACATGCACCAGCGTGGACGAGGCCAGTGAGTGGAAGCGCCAGCGCACCGCGGTCAGCACCGCTCCCACCGCGACGATGAAAGCGACCTGCACCCACGCTCCCGCCAGTTGCTGCGCGTGGATCATGCCAAACAGCACGGAGGTCGCAACCAGAGACAACAGCGCACCAGCCCTGCGCGTAAGGGCCGGAAAGAGCAGCCCGCGGAAGAGTACTTCTTCTACAAACGGCGCAACCAGCACGCCGAACGCAGCCATCATCCACGCGTCCGAGGGCGTGCGAATCATCTTGTCAATCGGGAGTTCGGGCGGCTCAGGCAGGAAGTGCGCCGCAAACTGAACCGCCACCGCCAGCAGCACGCCAGCCGCAACAAACCAGGACCAGCGCACCGGCCAGCGCCAGCACAGCGCGCGGAAAAATCCGATGCCCATGTGATGCGCGAACAAACGCCACAGCGCACCCAGCAACAGGAGGTATGCGGCCAGTTGCGCGGGCAGCAGCACCCGCGGATCGTTCGCCAACTCCGCCGGACGGACCCGGCTGAGCGCCGGAACGTGATGTGCGATCAGCAGCGCCATCCCGCCGCAAAACAGAACCGCCAGCAGCATCGTCAGGAACGCGAAGAGGACCTGCAACATTCCAAACACCGGCTCAGGCTCGGGAGCCAGGGGCCAGGGGCGCGGCGCGGGTTGTGCGGGTAATTGCTCGCCAGGAGTGGACACGGTGTACCGCTGCGATTGTAGCAAGAGAGCCTTGGCCTACAGAAAACGCAAAAGAAAACGCCCCGGCCCAGTGGACCGAGGCGCTATGCGTACATGCGAGTGAATTACGCTCCGGCCTTCTTCTCGATCCTTGCCCACGTGTCCTTCAGCGGCAGCGTGCGATTAAACACCAGCGCGCCGGGCTTCGAATCCAGATCGACGCAGAAGTAGCCAACGCGCTCGAACTGGTAGCGGTTCTCGACCTTCGCACTCGCCAGCGACGGCTCCAGCTTCGCGTCCACTACAACCTCCAGCGAGTCCGGATTCAGCCCGCTCATAAAGTCCTCGCCCTCTTCCAACTGGCTCGGATCGGCCTTGGTGAAGAGCTTTTCGTAGATGCGAATCTCCGCCTCGATCGCGTGGCCGCCCGAGACCCAGTGAATCGTCGATTTCACCTTGCGCCCATCCGGCGAGTTGCCGCCGCGGCTGGCCGGATCGTAGGTGCAGCGCACCTCCACGACCTTGCCCTCGGCGTCCTTCACCACGGATTTCGCGGTGATGAAGTACGCATTCCGCAGCCGCACTTCCTTCCCCGGCGAAAGCCGGTAGTACTTCGGCGGAGGAACTTCGCGGAAGTCGTCCTGCTCAATATAAATTTCGCGCGAGAACGGAACCTGCCTCACTCCGGCGCTCGCGTCCTCCGGATTGTTCGCCACTTCGACGAACTCTTCCTTGCCTTCCGGATAGTTCTCGATCACAACCTTCAGCGGACGCAGCACGGCCATCGCGCGCGGCACTCGCTTGTTCAGGTCTTCGCGCTGGAAGTGCTCCAGCATCTCGATGTCCGTGGAGCCGTTCGTGCGTGAAGCGCCAATCGCCGCGCAGAAGTTGCGGATCGCCTCCGGCGTAAAACCGCGCCGCCGGATGCCGCAGATGGTTGGCATCCGCGGATCGTCCCAGCCATGTACGCGCTTCTCCTGCACCAGTTGCAGCAGTTTGCGCTTGCTCAGCAAGGTGTACGTAAGGTTTAACCGGTCAAATTCAATCTGCTGCGAAGGGAAAATTCCGAGCTGCTCGATATACCACTTATACAGCGGCTGATGATCGGTAAACTCCAGCGTACACATCGAGTGCGTCACCTTTTCCAGCGAATCCGATTGCCCATGCGCAAAGTCGTACATCGGATAGATGCACCACTTGTCGCCCGTGCGGTGATGCTCGGCGTGCAGGATGCGGTACATCACCGGATCGCGCATGTTGAGATTCGGCGACGCCATGTCGATCTTCGCGCGCAGCACTCGCGTGCCATCCGGGAACTCGCCCTTGTGCATGCGCTCAAACAGGTCGAGATTTTCTTCCACGCTGCGGTCGCGGTAGGGACTGTTCTTTCCCGGCTCGGTCAGCGTGCCGCGATGCTCGCGAATCTCCTCGGCCGTCAGGTCGTCCACGTACGCATTGCCGGACTTCACCAGTTGCACCGCCCACTCAAAGAGCTGGTCAAAGTAGTCGGAGGCATAGCACAGGCGGTCCCACTCAAAGCCCAGCCAGCGCACATCCGTCTGGATGGAATCCACGTACTCCTGCTCTTCCTTTTCCGGATTCGTGTCGTCGAAGCGCAGGTTGGTGAGGCCGCCGAATTCATCCGCCAACCCGAAGTCGAGGCAGATGGCCTTGGCATGGCCAATGTGCAGATACCCGTTTGGCTCCGGAGGAAATCGTGTCTGGACGACGGCGTCGCCGTACTTCTTCGTCTTCAAATCCTCGATGAACATCTCGCGGATGAAGTTGGAGGGGCGCTGTGCGGACTCTGCCGGAACACTGGCGGCTTTACTTTCCGGATTCGAACTGGACATGATTCACATTCCTCTTAGATAACACAAGCAGCGCTTCACGCTGCGAAATTAAACCGGCATCACAGCCGGGCCACGGCCTGCTCAATACGTTCCAGGCAAACTTCACGGCCCAGCACTTCCATGGTCTCAAAGAGCGGAGGCGCATTCTTGCGTCCGCACACCGCAACCCGAATCGGCTGAAACATCGGTCCCGCCTTCACGCCAAGCCGCTCCGCAGCCCCGCGCAGCGCGCCTTCGAGTGATGCGTGATCGAACGGCATACCGGCCAGCACTTCACTCGCCTCAATCAGAATCCGTTTGGCCAGCGCGGTGTCGCCCTTCTGCGGAATCAGCTCAAGGCAATCATACGGCGGAAGCTGCCTGACGAAAAAGAAGTCTGCAACCGTATTGATGTCGCGCAGAAACCGTATGCGCTCGCGCACCAGCGGCGTCACCTGCAATAGCTTCTCCGGCGTGGCCGTAAACCCTGCCTCCTGCAAAAACGGCAGCAGCCGCCCTGAAAGCTCCGCCACTGGCAGCGCACGAATGTGCTCTGCATTCAGCCACACCGCCTTGGGATCAAACGGGTCTTCCTCTTTGAAATTCACCACTGCGTTCGCTCGATTCACGCCTTCCAGCGTAAATGCCCCGGTCAGCTCCGCCATGGTCAGAAAGTCGCGATCGTTTTTCGGCGACCAGCCCAGCAGGCACAGAAAGTTGACGAACGCCTCCGGCAGAAAGCCCGCATCCCGATACGTCGTCACGCTGACCACCGCTCCGTGCCGCCGCTTCGAGAGCTTCGTCCCATCCGGCGCAACCAGCAGCGGTAAATGCGCAAACTGCGGAATCTCAGCCCCGGCCGCCTCAAATATCAGCAGATGCTTGTAGGTATTCGAGAGATGATCCTGCCCGCGAATAATGTGGCTGATCCGCAGGTCGGCGTCATCCGCGCACGAGGCCAGATGATACGTCGGCATCCCGTCGCTGCGCAGCAACGCGAAGTCCTCCACCTCGTCGGCCAGCTTGCTCTGCTCGCCATAAACCGAATCCACAAAGCGCAGCACCCGCTCATGTCCGCGCGGCACCCGGAAGCGCAGCGCGAATGGCTCACCGGCCCCGGCTCGCCGGTCGCTCTCCGCGCGCGTCAGCTCGCGCATCCCGGGATTAAAGAGCCACGCCCCTTGCGCTCCGGACTGATCGCTCTCGCCGGCATGAGCCGGAGTGAAATCGCGATACGCATGCCCCTTGGCAAAGATCGCCTCGGCCACCTGTCTGTGCAGCGCCAGCCGCTCAGACTGCTTGTACTCCTCGTCCCACCCGAGCCCCAGCCACCGCAGCCCGTCGAAGATCGAGTGGACGCTCGCATCCGAGTTGCGCTCCACATCCGTATCGTCGAGACGCAGCACCATGGTCCCGCCGTTGTGGCGGGCATAAAGCCAGTTGAAGATAAACGTGCGCGCGCTGCCCATATGCAGAAAGCCCGTGGGAGAGGGCGCAAATCGTACTCTTAGCATAAGTAGTTAGTATAAACGCTGTGCGGCGGAGGGCGGAAAATCAGCCCCAGCCAAATTAAGCTCACACAAGTCAAAGCCCCGCGCGAGTTTTCTCGGCGGGGCGTGGAAGACGTTCTGTGATCTGTTAATTGCTGGGCTCTGCTGCTTTCACTTCAACCACGGGAGCTGCGGTTGCAACTCGGGCGGCGGCTACGGCTGCCTTGGTGCGGCGTTTCAGAAGTTTCTGCTTCCTGAGCCGGTTGAATCTTGCCTTGTCACCGATATTTCCAGACATGGGAAACTGCTTTCTGTGTCGCTCATTTGTGTTCTTACTGACATGTAATCTTCTCATATCCCGGGGAAGAACACCCGCGAGAGCCGCCATCCGGGCGCAAACCCGGGAATTGCAGCGCAAGAAACGCATAGCGCTCCCCGTCCTCGGCTCGCTATGCTTTGCCTTGAAAGCCCAGTCTTGAAAGCCAGGGAAGGCCACATGATCGACGAAGTGAAATGCTGGCAGGCCGTGCAACAAAAGGACGCGAGCGTTGACGGTACGTTCTTCTATGGAGTCCTTACAACAAAGGTCTTCTGCCGCCCCGGCTGTGCCTCGCGAACGCCGTTACGCAAGAATGTGCGCTTCTATCCAACCGCGGCCCGGGCCGAGGCCGACGGCCTGCGTCCGTGCCTGCGCTGCAAACCGCTTGATCACCAGGCGCCGGGGGAGCATTCCCCGGAAGCATTGCGTCAACACTTCCAGCAGGTGTGCCAATACATTCGCCAGAATCTCGACAACCGTGCCGCCTTGAAACTCAACGCACTCAGCGCACGCTTCGGCCTCAGCCCGTTCCACTTTCAACGCACCTTCAAATCCGTGGTGGGAGTTACGCCGCGGCAATACGTGGAGGCAATCCGTATGCAAACCCTCAAGGAGAATCTGCGCGACGGTGCATCCGTTACCGACGCAATCTATGGCGCTGGCTTCGCTGCGGGCAGCCGCGTCTACGCCGCCGTGGACACCCGGCTCGGCATGACGCCGAAGCAGTACCGCACCGGCGGCGAGAACGTCGAGATATCCTACGCCACAGCCGATACGCCGCTGGGCCTCATCATGGTGGGCGCAACCGACCGCGGGCTGTGCTTTCTTGAGTTTGGAGACTCCGCCAGGAACCTGCTGGAGTCGCTCGAACAGGAGTATCCGGCAGCGAAGCGCGTGCCGATGCCGAAACCCTACCCGGCGCAGTTCACCGGATGGATGCAGGCGCTTGCCGGCTATCTGGAGGGCGAACGGGCGCTCAGCCAGATGCCGCTTTCACTCCATGGAACCGCCTTCCAGCTCAAGGTCTGGCGCTACCTGCAGACAATTCCCGCCGGAAGCGTGCAGTCCTACGCCGAAGTCGCGGAGGCAATCGGCCAGCCAAAAGCAGCGCGCGCAGTGGCCAATGCCTGCGGGGCCAACCGGATCGCCGTGGTCATTCCCTGCCACCGCGTAATTCGCGGCGATGGCACTCTTGGCGGCTATCGCTGGGGCCTGGACCGCAAACGCGCGCTGCTGGACGCGGAACGTCGCACGGCCAAAGCATCGCGCTAAATGGGTAGTGGGTCAGTTTGAATTCTGAGGGATAGTCTAGAATAATCCAGGCGTGAGAGTCGCAATTATTTCTTTGACAGCGACTATGACTTCGTCAGCGGGAGCGTTGCTTAGTTTTTTCTTAGAATACACGATGATTGGGTACAGGGTGCAAGTGGCCTTGTCGTAAAGCGCGAGAATTCTCCATGCTCCCCTTGCACCTTCCTTTGCACGACTATTCTTTTGTCGGTACTTGAAGAGCGAAAAGTCTCCTAGTATGTCAGAGAACCCCGGAACGAGTGTGCAGTGACAAGCTTGAAATTCTTTCTTGATTTTCTTGAAGGCTTCTTCGAGATCAGACTCGACGCTAGGATATTCTTTTTTCAGTGCAGCGACCATCTTATTGAAGTGGTCGCTGCACTTGGAAATTTCACATGTGGGCAAGAAGTCCCTCGTGTCGTTTAGAGTTGATGTCTTCAACACACTCCGACAACAGAGACCTAAAATTCTTATTTCCCGCTAATTCCAATTCCTCAATGATGTCACTGAGGTCTTCGGTGCGCTCCTCAAGATCCTCGATGGACCCGCGGTACAAAATGCTCGCTTTCATCCGTTGGACTTCGTAGAAGTTCACAAACCCTTCCAAGCCTGAGTAGACCTCCGAGAGCTTCTTCTTAAGGTCGATTATCTGCTCGGGCGAAAGCGTGTCTAATTTTTCTGCTGAGAGCGACCTTACCAGCCCGCGCAAAACGCGGCTTAATGCTTGCATAAAAACGGCGCACAGCAAAGCAATCCTTATATGCTTTGCCCAAAGCACAATCGCCAATGTCTGGTCGGCTTCCCGTTCAATCTGGTCGAATGTGATTGTTGATGTGCTCATATCTCTGTTCCTCATCTGGCGCTTATCGGCAGAAGTTTGATTTTAGCTTAAGCGCCTGTTTGGTTCTCTTCGGTCCAACCTAGTACGCATCCTAATGGTGCACGTTAGTTGCCATCATAATGCCTACCAAGTTAGACGCCATAAAGCAGAGATAGTCACTATCCAAGCAGGACAAAATGGACGTTTGGATAGCAAGCACGACAACACTGCACTGCTTTTGCCGCGCTGCTGAAATTTTAGCATGTAACATTTCCAATAAAAAAGAAAATTTCCTTCTCTCTATCCTACTGAAATTAATAGAAAAGTACGCATTGACAAATCAGGAATCGGCAAGAGAAGTCAATTCTTCGACGCTCCAAACGTGATTTGAGATTCCAGCTTCCATTGCTGGCGTGACCCGCAGTGTCTGATGAACCCGGTAAACGTTGTAGTACATGAAGTACAGCGCCACGGCTGCGATATGGTTTTCGATCTTCTTTAGAGAAGCCATTGGTCAGCCGGGTGAAGCGGCGCATACACATGCGCATCGTGAGGTTCTGGTGTTCCGCGAAAGAAGTGCTGACATGCTTGGGATCAGGGTTTCCGCTCACAACCTTCATGTCAGATCCGATGCACGTTGCTGGACTGTAACGGCGTTGCTCGGCATCGGTCGGAGCGCCGTATATCTTCCGGAGTGGTGCGTACTCCACGTCCGAAACGCCCCCGCCTTGCGGAAACCCCTTCATTCACCGTAAAATGAATTGTTCGGGACGAAGTCCCAGTTTTGACAATAAGGACACAGGTAAGTATGGCGAATCATGTTTCGGCGCTGAAGCGCGCACGACAGACAGAAAAGAAGACGGCGACTAACCGCGCCAACAAGTCGCGTATGCGTTCGGCGCTGCGCTCACTGCGCACCGCACTGACCTCCGGCGACAAGGCCGCGCTGGATACGACCTTCCGCGAGACGGTTTCCGCTCTCGACAAGAGCGTGCAGAAGGGCATCCTGCACAAGAACACGGCTTCGCGTTACAAGAGCCGCCTTTCGGCTCGCGTAAAAGCTGCATCCGCAACCGCATAATTTTTCAGATATAGAAAAACGGCGGGCCTCGGCCTGCCGTTTTCATTTATGGTGACGCGGACGCTGCGCCGTCTAAAAGCTATTCACTGGATTGATCCTCGAAATAGGACTGTAGAAATCGATAGACGAGCCTTTTATCCTCCAAAGAGGCAGATTGCATAATTGCGTACAGGTTCAACTTTCCTGTAGTGCTGTCCCAGTAGTTTTTCTTCATCACCTGGTGCCTTCCGCAGAGGGCTCTCCATTGCGCGGGATCGTTGGGATCGGCTGCGCTTTCAACCGAATGGGGCGTCATGTGATCTGCGGTCAATCGGACAGTTCCTCCGCCAACCGGATCGACGGAACCCTCCTCCAATGAACACTTCGTACCATCCTCATCCCATTCACATGCGTTCTTGGCGCGCTCCAGCACCTCCTTCCAAGCTTTCTTGGAGCAGACAACGCGCTTTCCCGCGCCAGCTCGCTTCTTGGCGGAGAGCAAGACATACTCTCCCACTCTGAGTTCCCTTGCATCGCGATTGGTAAGAATGGTGTACCCCGAGTCGGTTCGGAGTTCAGAGAGCCTTTGGTGCCAATTCTCCGGCTCTTTGCCTGTCTTGGGATCTCTCGCAACCCGTTGGATTTGCGCCCTCGTCGCAACTTTGCCGATGTTATCCAGAAAGAAGGCTTCGATTCGTTGACTAATACTCTTCTGATCGTATTTTCCTACGATTGCCTGGTCGCGTCGAAGGTTACCGGTCGGTTTGCTCATCGCTTCTCCATATCTCGTATGAGAGAACTGAGGGGCACTCCTAGAGCCAAAGCTATCCGATTCATGTTGATAAGCGCTATGTTCCTTTGCCCCCGCTCAACGTCTCCAATATAGGTCCGGTGAATGTCTGCGCACTCGGCAAGCTTCTCTTGAGAGAGGCCTCGGGCTATGCGATACTTACGCACAGTCTCTCCGAAAGCAGCTTTCAGATGGTCATCATTGGTCCTTGAGGTCACGTTGGAAGGTTAGAGATATGATGTCTATACGTCTACATGGTATAAGTGGTATTGATCCGCTTTCGCCAGGAGAAAAGAACTGAATGAATAGCGCCGCAAAGAGTGATTTATCGTCCACAGTGCGGCCTGATCAGGTGATTAAGACCGAATGCGATGCCGCAGGCCAGCTTCGCGGGATGATTCGCGAGGCATTGGATCAAGAAGGTGTTGTGGTTCTGCCTCCGGCGGGCATTCAGCTAACTCTCCAGTTGGTGAGGTCTATTGAAATTCAATTTGACACCGTAATGCTCGACCCCTGGTACAACAAGGGGTTTGGCGGCATTCAGGATGACTATATGGCGTTCTTCCTGGATATCATCAGGCAATCTGGCGAAATTGCAGACCATGTTTATTTCTGGGGATTTCCCGAGATCGTCGCTCCCTTCGTCGAGCGAATTCCCGAGCCGCTGAAGCTGACCTGCTGGTTGACTTGGTACTACAAGAACAATCCTTCCGTCATACGGGGATGGCGTTCCAGCCAGAACGCATGTCTGCATCTATCACGTCCTGGCTCGGTGCTTCACCCTGAGCGTTTCTTGAATGGGAAGCAACTCGCGCTTAAGGAAAAGGGGAAGCTGCGCTATATGCCAGGTCCTACCAGCGTTTTGGAGGGCACTTTCGACGATGTGATTGAGCAACCCCTCCTGGTAGGTTTTGTGGGACGTGATGAACAGACAGGGCATCCCTCGCAAAAGCCTCAAAAGGTATACGACCAACTCCTCCAGATGTCCATGTCGGATGGGGGAACGCTCTTGGATCCAATGGCGGGTTCGGGAACATCAGGAGCCGTCGCTAAAGAACGCGGGTTTCGAGCAATTCTCTGTGATATGTCAGATGAGTACACGCATCTCATTGAAAAACGCCTCGGCGTAGCCCGTCTCCCGATCCAAAGCGAAATCGTGGAAATTCTGCGTCAGTCGAGCGCTCTAACGAACTAGCTTGACCGCCAACGCTTCCCCGCCTTTCGGCTCGCGTAAAAGCTGCTTCCGCAACCGCATAATTTTTCCGGTATAGAAAAACGCCAGGCCTCGGCCTGCCGTTTTCATTTGCGCCAAAGCTTAGTCCAGCAGGCCTTCCTGCTGCCACGCCGGCACAACTTCTTTCGGCTCGGCGGCCAGATCCAGAATCAGGTTCTCCAGCACCAGCCGCTTGCTCACCGGATTCGTGCGCAGCGCCGCATCGGCCCGTGAGATCAGCCGGATCGCCCTTGTAAGCTCACGCCTTGACTTGTACCGCCGCGACTGCCGGATCACATCCTCGGCCGCAAATGGCGGAATGCGGAAGCCCTGCCACAGCACCTGGTACAGCGCCCGGGTGTCGCGCACGTTGCGCTCCAGGATCACCAGCATCTGCCGGAACGTTCGCGCCAGCATGTAGAGATGACCAATTGCCGCCTCGTCGCCGTCGCCCGTCGAGAGCATGGCGTCCAGAATCTCCAACCCGCGCGCACGGTTATGCGACGAAAGCGCGTCCGTCAACTCATACAGCGTGCGCTGTTTGGCGGCCAGCACCATCGTCTCCACGTCGCCCAGCGTGATGCGCTTTTTCTCGCCGACATACAGCAGCAGCTTTTCCAGCTCGTTCGAGATCATCATCATGTCGCCGCCGAGCGAATCCACCAGCTCGCGCGAAGCGTCCGGATCGATCTTCGTCGCGTGCAGCGCCGCATTCTCGTTCAGCCACTTGACGGCCTCGCCCTCTTCGACCCGCGCAAATTCGATGACCGTGAGGTAGTCGCCCAGTGTCTCGCGGATGCGCTCGTAGCGCTCCTTGTCCGTCATCTCCATGCGCCGCAGGTCGGACGGAATGCTGATGTGGTCGGCCACAAAAATAAGCAGCGCGTCGGGATTAGGATTCTTGATGTAGGCGGCGATGGCGGCGAACTCCGCATCGTGCTTCCCGCGCCCGTACAGTGACTTCACTCCGCGCACGAAGAAGACCTGGAAGTTCGCCATCAGCGAAGGCGTGCGCGCGCGGTCGAGTATCTCAACCACCTCCGACGAATCCAGATCGAACTCGTAGAAGCTGAACTCGCGCATCCCTTCCGGGATCAGGTGCTTGAGAATGGCGTCGCGGCAGGTTCGGCGAAAGAAGCCTTCATCGCCAATAAACACATAGCCGGGCTTGAGCTTGTGAGAGCTCACGTCCTCGACGAAGCGCTCCACCGGGGCAAAGGCTTTCAAGCTAGAACGCCTCCAGAATATTGCTCACCAGGGTGCGTGAGAAATCGCGCGAAATCCTATCCAGCGCCGGTCCCTGCTCCTCGAACAAGCTGGCAAGCTCATTCGAGATCTGGTACTGGTCGCGGAACACGTAGTTCGGATTGCTGTAGAGCACGCGGCCATCCCGCGCGGTCAGCGTCACCTTCGCAATGATCGTAACCAGTCCCGTCGAGGCCCGTCCCGTCACCGAGTCATACGCCACCGGAGCCACGGCGGCCGAAACCACGGTGCCTTGCAGCACGGCGTCCGCATTGCCCTCCACGGATACCACGCGGTAGCGGGTGCGCGTATTGAATTCGCGAATCACCGCATCCGTCAGGCTGGTCTCCACATGATAGGTGTGCGTCTGGTTCAGAAAGGACGGAATCGCCAGAATCTTGATGTCGGGCGCAAGACGCGAGCTGGTCCCCGTTGCGTGATAGCCGCACGAAGCCGTCAACACTGCAAGCCCCGCAATCGCGAGGAACAGCACTGTGCGCGCGCCGCGGAAGTGAGTCATTGGAGTTGTCCTCGTGGGCGTGTCTGCACCATCTCCTCGGCGCACTCAATCGCCTGGATCGCCGAAACGCGAAGATTATCGCAGGCCGCAAATAGCCAGAAACCATTGCCCCCCGCGCCATCCGGCCGTACGCTCGCCAGTATCTCCGAGGAGCCCGCAATATTCACGTTACTGGGAAATTCATCCGGCGCGCTCGTCACCGTGACATGCGGCCCGGCCAGCGCGCTCTCCAGCTTTGCTGCCGTCACCTCGCCGCTGGTCTGTACGAACATCGCAATCGTATAACCGTGGAATACCGGCGCCTGCACCAGAAGCACTGCCGGCATGAGAACCTCGGACTGCGTGATCGCCTTGAAGTGGCGCACAATTCGCGCTTCCACCTCCGCCAGCGTCGGATGAGCGCCTTCCACTGGCTGCGCAAAAAGATTGAAAGATATCTGGGTTCCGAAAATCGTCGTCGGCATCTGCTGGAAGCTCAGCAGATTCACCGTCTGGTCATGCAGTTCGTCCATGCCGCGGCGTCCGTATTCAGACGCAGGCTGCCCGATGACCGCCGAAGCAAGCCGAATCGGTGCGGCCTTCTGCAATCGCGCCAGCAACAGCGCCATCACCACTGCCGCCGGATGAGCAACCACCACCGGCGCCGACTGCAATCCCATCTCGTGAGTGTGGCCAAGTTCGCGCTCCAGCCAGGGTGCGCGTAACTCGATGTCCGTGTTGTTCTCCAGCGCGTAGCTAAGGTCGATGATCTCTGAACCGGCGTCGCGAACCGTGGCCCAGGTCTTGGCGATGAAGGACTCCTCGGCCGTAAGAAAGGCGAAGTCCACGCCTTCCAGATTCTCCGGCAACACTCCCTGGATGAACGTAGGCTCGTCGTTGACCTGCTCAAGCTGGCCAAGCGCTTCTTCTTCATCCAGCAGCTTGATATCGACCGCGGGGAAGTTGCGCTCATTCAGAATCTCACGCACTTCCTTGCCCTTCAGCGCGCTGGCTCCAACGATGGCGACCGTAAAGAGATTGGATTTCCTGGCAGATGGGCTCATGACTCTCCAAGCACCTCCTGCGGCGGAGTCGGGGGAGGCACGGGGTTGCTCTTACGGAATGCGTACGTGATCCGGAAAAATACGCCGGAGAGCATATAGGTCCCCGTAAGAATAATCAGAATATAGCGATGCAAATACCAGATTGCGCCGAGTGTAACGGCGAGCAGCACAAACAGGCGCGACGACTGGCGGCTGCGGAAGTCAATGCTCTTCGCGCTCCAGAAGCGCCACGTGCTGACCATCAGGAAGGCGCACAGAAAAATGTAAACCATCCACACGATGGAACTCCGCCAGTCCTGCACTGGATAGCCGAGGCGCAAATGCACCCACGCGGCAATGCAACCGGCTCCGCCCGGAATCGGCATCCCGACAAAATACTTGCGCCCCGGCCGTCCCGGATTCTTGGGCTGTGGATTGAGCTGAATGTTAAAGCGCGCCAGTCGGCAGGCTCCCGCCGTCAGGAATGCAAACGCGATAATCGCGCCAAACTGGATCAACTTGTCGCGCAGGTCCACATCCAGCGTAAGCGGCAGGCACAGAAAGCCCCACATCCACGCCAGAATTCCGGGAGCCACGCCAAAGGTCACCACGTCCGCCAGGGAATCCAACTCCTTGCCGAAATCGCTCGTGGTGTGGGTAAGGCGCGCAATCGCCCCATCCATGCCATCAAAGAAGACCGCAAACCCAATGGCAAGCGCCGCATGATTAAAGTACGTGGCGGCCAGGCGCAACGGATCTGTCCCCGGCGTCGCAAGAAAGCCCTGCGCGTGCGCGGCGCCCAGCGCCGTCTGTGAGATTGCGTAGAAGCCCGCCGCAAGATTCGCGGTGGTAAACAGCGAGGGCAGAATGTACATGCCCTTTCGCAAACGGCGTGATCGCCCGTCAGCCGCGCGACCGTTCGACGATTCCATCAAATTTCTCCTTGCGGCGGCGGCAGGATCGCAAGTGTCGAGGAGCCGCACTTCACAATATCGCCGGGGTGTACCAGAATCTCGGCTGAGACCGGCAGGATCACGTCGCAGCGCGATCCGAATTTGATCAGCCCAATGCGCTCACCGCGCGCAACATGCGCTCCAAGTTCGCGCGAGAAAACGATCCGGCGCGCCAGCAAGCCCGCAATCTGTTTGAATACGACGATCTGACCGTCCAGCATGCGCAGGGTGCAGATGTGCTGCTCGTTGAGTTCGGCAGACGCAGGATTCATCGCGTTCAGGTACTTCCCATGGCGGTACTCCGCGCCTGTAATCACACCGGCGGCAGGAGAGCGGTTCACATGTACGTTGAACACATTCAGAAAAATGCTGATACTGGTGCGCGGCTCGCCCTCCACCTGGATCGTTGTGACTCCCGTGACCTTGCCATCCGCGGGAGAGACAATGGCGCCGGTCGTGGTGGGGATGGCGCGCTCCGGATCGCGGAAGAACCATAGGAAGAAGACCGCCAGCAATAGCGGAACAAGGATGAGCAGCAACGACCCGGTCCAGTTACCAACCAGGACCGCCACTGCAACCAGAGCCAGCGCGTAATAGATTCCGTCGCGTACCATGAGGACCTCTCGATTATAGCGAAGCACGAAGCACGAATGGCCCGGAAAGCCAGCAGGCCCCGAAACTGGGGCGCACGAAAGAAGCGGGAACTCGATTCAGTTACTGCTCATCGAGCAGTTTGACGATGTTCCGCTCGAAATTCTCCTTCACCTCGTTCAGGCGGTCGGTGGCCGGGCCGGAGAATCCGGCGTGGATCAGCCGCACCCGCCCATGACGATCCAGAAAAATCGTCGTTGGATAAGCGCCGAAATTCTTCAACTGCGGCAACGTCCTCGCAATCTCGCCGGGGTCCGTCGTTCCGGCCAGCAGCAACGGAAAGCCAATCGAATACTTATGGCTGTAAACCCCCAGCAGTCGCTGGCTGCGCGCGTTGTCATCCACGTACTCGTAGCTCAGGCCCACAATCTCAAACCCGCGCTCGTGGAACTTCTCATAGAGCGATTGCAACACCGGAGCTTCGTCGTGGCAGTTCGGGCACCAGGTTCCAAAGATGTCCAGCAACACTACCTTGCCGGCAAAGCGCGGATCGTCCTGCGTCACGGACTTGCCTGCGGCGTCCAGACCATGAAAGCGGAAGGCCGCGGAAGGATCTTCTACCGTGGTAAGGTGCTCGGCCTCGTCAAATCCCTTGGCGGTGGATTCCGATCGCGTCGCCACAAAGTTCAGCGGGTGTCCCGGCGAACCCTGAAATACTCCCTCAATGCGATTGGCTGAGAGGAAACGGCCATCCAGACGCAGCGTGTGGATGCCGTCGAAGCGGGAGAGATGAAGTGTCGTCTCCTTGCCCCCGGTAATCTTTCCGGCGAGCATACCGTAATCACCGCTGATCGGCGCAATCGTGCCCTCTACGTGGTGCGCGTCCTGCGTGAAATGCGCGGGAACACTTCCCTCGGCTACGGGCTTTCCCTCTGCATCCTTGAACATAAACTGCCAGTCCGCGGCGGCCGAGAACTGTGTCTCGGCTTCCGGGGTAACTTGCCGGACGTGGACGCATTGCGCCTTCAGCGGATAGCTTGCCACCGACGTTCCGCGCTGCCGCTCGTAATCGCCCTCCAGCGCGGAGCAGACCGGATGAACGCATTTTTCGGAAGAATTGTTTGCGCAGTTCTGTTCCACGCCTGACACGCAGCGCGCCGTAAGCGTTGCATCGTACTGGTCCATCCGCAGCGTAACAACGCTTCCCCGCTGCATGGCCCCGGAAAAGTCCATGCGGTCGCTGCCATTGAGCAGTGCCGCGCGCAGTCCGGTGGGCGTGCGCTCAATCAACAAATCAAATGGCACAACGTAGCTCTCGCTCACCCCTGGGCGCGCCGCCGTAAGCTGGGCAGACCAGCGGCAGCTCAGGTCAACCGGAGACGCCGCAGGCTGAGCGTACGCGGCACAGGAGATGAACAGGGCGGAGAGGAGCGCAATGGCCTTCTGCATCTCTTGATTTGACCACACTTGGGTTGTGGTGGAAAGACGTGCGAGGCAATCAAACGTCTACTGTGAACCGCCATAGGATGACCAGCTAGAGCAGTTGCAAGGAAGCCGGGTGCCCCACCTTCGACGCGCGCCTTTTGCGCGGCTAAGGTGGGAGTGCAGAACATGGCAACCCCGGAACCGCTCTGACTAGACTTCTGCGAAGCGGGTCATCCTATTGCGCGAATCTTTGGTTCGGTTGCGGGTAAGCGCGCCCGGTCGCCGTTTCGCTCACGAGACCTGCTGGATGCGGCCCTGGAAACACTCCATCTCATCCTTGAGTCGGAGTTTTAGTTTCTTAAGTCTGATTTCTTCGATTTTTTCTTCTTCAGAGAGGTATTTCTTTGTTGCGAGGGATTCGAGACGCTGGGAGTAGTTGCTGTGTTCGTCGGCCAGCTTGCGAAACTCATCGCTGCTGGCCAGGAGCTGTTCGCGTACGGGGGCATTCATTTCAGCACCTCCAAGCCTGAAATCAGGTGTTGTACAAGCTAGCATTGGGGCAGGTGGTGAGCAAGAGAAATCGAAACCTAATATTCACAATTGATGCACCAGAATTAGTGCATCTTCATCCGGGTTCCGGTAATAACCGCGCCGCCGCCCTAGTAGCTGAAATCCCTCCGAGCCGTAGAAACGGATCGCCGTCTGGTTTGAGTCGCGAACCTCCAGCAGAATCCGCTCCGCCCCCAAACAGCGCGCCTGCGCCACTAGCGCTGACAAAAGCCCGCGCCCTACACCCCTCCGGCGGAACTCAGGCAACACTGCAATGTTCTCCAGCTCCCACTCCGCGCCGCCATTTTGAGCCACCAGAAATCCCGCGGCGCTCGCTTTGCCTCCGGCAATGCTCTCCTCGGCAATCCAGGCCAGCCTTGCCGGAATTTGCGTCTCGAAGATATCCAGCCATTGCTGCGCGCTCCACCGGGCGGCCGGACCAGCCTCCTCGCTCATTGCAATCAACCGCGCCAGGTCGGCTTTGTTTGCAGGGCGAATCTCCATCTCATATTCCTGTTTTGGGAGTGGCCAATGGCGTGGCGAAAATCTCCGCATCGGAGCGCCTCAGATAGTTCGCGTCCAGCGTAGCCACATCCGCCCGAATCCCCGCGCCGTACTTGCCGTAAGCAATCCGCGCATAAGCCTCAGCCGAAGGCCGCTCCAGCACCTCCGCCTCAATCCCTGCTTCGCGCAAGCGCCCGGCAATCGTCTCATCCGGAGTGAAGATCCCCGCCCGCGCATCGCCCGCGCCAAGCATCGAAATAACGCGCTCAAAACTAGCGATCCCCTCGCGAATCATTCGCGCGCCGCCCTCTTCCACCGCGTACTCGCCGAAGAAAACCTCCGTGCGTTGCGCATCCAGCGCTGCCACCACCTTGCCCACCGCTCCCGAGGCAATCACCACCGCCTCCAGCACGCTCACATCCACCACCGGCGTGCCGTAGGCCTCGGACAACCCCTTCACCGTCGCAATGGCGATCCGCAGCCCCGTGAACGATCCCGGTCCGCTGGCAACTCCGATCAGCCCAATCGAACTTCTCTCCGCGCCATGCCGCGCCAGCAGCTCCGCAACCGTATGTACCAGCAGCTCCGAGTATTGCCCTCCGCCGAGCGCCGCGACCTCCAGCGTCCGCACTTCCGTGCCTTCAGCGTTCAACAGGGCAACGCTTCCCTGCCGTCCCGATGTATCGATTCCGAGGATCAGCACAGCGGCTCCTAGCGGGCGAGTTTGCCGACAATCTCTTCAATCAGCGAATAAGGGTCGCGCTCATGCCCGGCAACCTGCGCGGCATAGAGTCCAACCGCGTCTTCTGAAAATGCGCCTTCCACGATCCGCCGCAGCACTTCGTCGCGCAGCATCTCGCGCAGCCGGTTGCGCCAGTTGGCAATGCGCCGCTCGCGTCCCAGTTCGCTCGTCGCCAGGAACGTCTCGTACTCGTCAATTGCCTTTGCCAGCTCCGGAACTCCCTGGCCGTTGCTCGCCACCGTCTTGATCACCGGAGGCACCCAGTTGTCATGCCGCATCGAGAGCGACTGCATCGCCTTCACTTCGCGCTCCACCCGCTCCGCGCCATCGCGGTCCGCCTTGTTGATCACGAAGATATCCGCGATCTCCATGATTCCCGCCTTGATCGACTGCACATCGTCGCCCATCCCCGGAACCAGGATCACGATGGTCACATCGGCCAGCCGGACGATATCCACCTCGTCCTGCCCTACGCCCACCGTCTCAATCAGCACCAGGTCGCGTCCGCTCGCATCCAGCACGGTCGCCACGTCGGCTGTCGTGCTCGAAAGTCCCCCCAGCGATCCTCGCGTCGCCATGCTGCGGATAAATGTCCCCGCGTCTCCCGTATGCGACTGCATCCGAATCCGGTCGCCCAGAATCGCGCCTCCCGTAAACGGAGACGTGGGATCGATGGCGATAATTCCCACCGTCTGTTGACGCTTGCGGTATTGCCCCGCCAGAGCATCCACCAGCGTGCTTTTCCCCGCGCCCGGAGACCCCGTAAGACCCACCACGCGCGCCCGCCCGGAATGTACAAAGAGAGACTTCAGAAGCTCGTGCGAATCCGAGGTCCGATTCTCAACCGCTGTAATCGCCCTCGATAGCGCGCGAACATTGCCGCTACGGATCTGTTCAACCCATGTAGAGATAGATGAATTCACTGGATAAGTTCTCGCGCTCTCTAGTCTAACAAAGCGCGCGAGCGAAGGCCGCCCTAGCGTCCGCAGGCTTCCATCCTTTGCAGCTTGCGAAACCTGCTCTCTTCACTCCGGCAGCAACTGCCTCGCAATCACCAGCCTCTGAATTTCGCTCGTCCCCTCGCCGATGGTGCACAGCTTCACATCGCGGTAAAACTTCTCCGCCGGATAATCCTTGATGAACCCATAGCCACCGTGAATCTGCACCGCCTCGTTCGCCACCCGCACCGCAACCTCTGAGGTGTACAGCTTCGCCATCGACGACTCCAGCGTCGTCTTCCTGTGATGATCTTTCAGCCATGCTGCCCGCATCGTCAGCAGCCGTGCCGCGTCAATCTCCGTCGCCATGTCGGCCAGCTTCCACTGGATCGCCTGAAATTCGCTGATCGCCCGCCCAAACTGCTTTCGCCCGCGGCTGTATTGCAACGCGCACTGGTACGCTCCTACGGCCATCCCCAGCCCCAGCGCCGCAATCGAGATGCGCCCGCCATCCAGCACCCGCATCGCATCCACAAATCCCTGGCCCTCCACCCCAAGCAGGTTTTCCGCCGGAATCTCGCAGTCCTCAAAGATCAGCTCTGACGTGTCCGACGCCCTCAGCCCCAGCTTGTTCTCCTTCTTCCCCGCCCGGAAGCCCGCCCTCCCGCGCTCCACGATAAACGCCGAAAGCCCCCGCGTCCCAATCGTCTTGTCCGTCACCGCCACCACCACGCACACGTCCGCATACGAGCCGTTGGTGATGAACGTCTTCGTCCCGTTCAGCACCCAGCGATCCCCCTTGCGCCGCGCCGAGCACCTCGCCCCGCCCGCGTCTGACCCGCTGTTCGGCTCCGTCAGCGCCCACGCTCCAATATGCTCCCCCGTCGCCAGCCGCGGAATGTACCGCCGCTTCTGCTCAGCGTTCCCTGCAAGAAAGATGTGGTTCGAGCACAGCGACGTATGCGCCGCCACAATGATCCCCACCGAGCCATCCACCCGCGAGAGTTCCTCAATGGCAATCACGTACTCGATATACCCGTACCCCGCGCCGCCATACTCATCCGGAAAGATGCAGCCCATCAGCCCGAGCTTTCCAAGCTGCTTCACCGTCTCCAGCGGAAACCTCGAAGCCTCGTCCCACTCATGTACATGCGGCGCAATCTCCCGCGCGGCAAAGTCCCGCACCGTGCTCTGGAGTTGCAGTTGCTCATCCGTAAGCTGGAAGTCCACGCTTCCTCCGTTTCGTCGCTTTGAATCATGAGGTGGAATCGTGAGATGGAATTGTGAGATGCCGCCCGTCCGCCCCACGCGAACCGCCCCATAAGGAAAACTGATGCTTATATCACGAACCGCGATCCAAGGGAAAGCCGCACTCCAAATCCACCCGCCCCACAAAATCTTGCAGGCCTTTGCCCCGGGTCGAGTATCATCCCTCTGATATGGCTATCTCCATGGATTCGCTCGACCACCTCGTCCTCACCGTCGCCAGTCTCGACACCACGATTGATTTTTATACCGAAGTTCTCGGCATGGAGTTGATCACCCTCGATGGCCGCAAGTCTCTCGCCTTCGGGGAGCAGATGATCAAACTCCAGCAGCGCGGCCACGAGGTCAACCCCAAAGCTGCCCACGCAACCTGTGGCTCGGCAGACATCTGCTTCATCACCTCAACCTCTCTCGAGGACGTGATCCGCCATCTCGGCGAGCAGAAGATCCGCATCGAAGAGGGCCCGGTCGAACGCAACGGCGCCATGGGCAAAATGCGCTCCATCTACCTCCGCGACCCCGACAAAAACCTGGTCGAAATCTCAAACTACTAGCTGGGAATGTAGCAGGGCGAGTGGCCCACTCAACGCTCTTTTCGTTGAGTGGGATAGTTCGTCGGGTGGCCGCCGCTGTTTAAGATTTGACCCACCCTACCCCTCAAACTACCATCGGACCGGCTGTAGCAATCTCAAAAGGACCGCAGGGCAGTCCTAACCTGGGTTTGGTTAGGGCGGGGATTTTGACCTTGCACTTGCTCTTGCTCTAACTTGCTCTTGCTCTTGCTC
>Ga0302320_10004369_pt1 | contig 32125 bp, 22 predicted proteins | sample Bog_T0_3_FD_202130 | JGI IMG/M metagenome (GOLD analysis project Ga0302320, IMG submission 202130) | Peat permafrost microbial communities from Stordalen Mire near Abisko, Sweden - Bog_T0_3 | ecosystem: Environmental > Terrestrial > Soil > Wetlands > Peat | place: Sweden: Abisko, Stordalen Mire... | reverse complement strand
CGGGGCCCCTGGGACCCCGTCGCTGGACGACTATGGCTGTGGATATGGGGCGTTGCTCGACCACCTGCGCTCAACCCGCCAGGCGGTGGATTACCTGGGCCTGGACGCGTCCTCCCGGATGGTGGAGCAAGCCCGGAGGTGCCATCCCGGGGACGAGGCCCTCTTTGTGGAGCAAACCCGAAGCCCGCGTGTTTCCCGATTCGCCGTTGCCAGCGGGATCTTCAACGTCCGTCTGGGGAATCCCGAGAGCGCCTGGGAAGGGCATATCCTGGAGACGCTCGACGCGATGCACGAATTGTCCGTCGAGGGGTTTGCCTTCAACTGCCTGTCCACATACTCGGATCCCCCTCTTCGGAAGGAGTACCTCTATTACGGAGACCCGTGCCATTACTTTGACCTGTGCAAGCGCCGGTATGCGGCCCAGGTGTCCCTGCTTCACGACTACGGGCTGTATGAATTCACCCTGATCGTGAGAAAATCCCCCGCCCCATGAAGAAGCTCATCCTGTTTGGCTGCGGCGACCTCGGCCAGCTCGCGCACTTCTATTTCTCGACGGACTCATCCTATGAGGTCGCGGGCTTCACGGTGGATTCGGCCTTCGTTCCGCCCGGGGCGTGCTTCTGCGGCCTGCCCGTGATCCCTTTCGAGGGGGTGGGGGCAGTCTTCCCGCCGGAGGAGTATCTTATGTTCGTCGCGCTGAGCTACAGGCAGGTCAATGAGTTCAGGTCCGGCAAGGTGGCCGAGGCGGAGGCCAAGGGCTACAAGCTCGCGACGTACGTGAGCAGCCGGGCGACCGTCCTCAGCCGGGAGCCGATCGGGGACAATTGCCTCATCCTCGAGGACAACACGGTCCAGCCATTTGCGAAGATTGGCCGGAACGTGACGCTCTGGTCGGGGAACCACATCGGCCATCACAGTGAAATCGGCGACGGGTGCTTCATCACCTCGCATGTGGTCATTTCCGGCGGCGTGAAAATCGGCCCCAAGTGCTTCCTCGGGGTGAACGCAACCGTGCGCGACCATGTTTCAGTCGGCGCAAGCTGCGTGATCGGCGCCGGCTCCCTGATCATGGAGGACGCCGCCCCCGGCTCTGTTTACACGGCCCGGGCGGCCGAGCTTTCCCCGGTGCCCAGCCGCCGCCTCAGGGGCTTCTGAAAACCATGCGCTGGCGCAGGCTCGGGCACATCTTTTCTTCGGACGGGCGGCATCCATGGATGGTGTCGCACGCCTCGAACCCGACGGCCGAGCTGGTGGGCGGAGGACGGATCCGCGTCTACTTTGGGACTCGTGATGCCGGCAACCGTTCGCAGATTGCATCGGCAGTCTTTGAGCTGGAACCTGAGCCGAGGCTGCTGGACGTCGGTTCTGAAGCCCTTGTTGCACCCGGGGCACCCGGCCTGTTTGACGACAGCGGCGCGTCCATGGGCTGCCTTGCCACGGTCGGAGCAGAGCTGGTGCTCTACTACGTCGGCTGGAACCTCGGAGTCACGGTTCCCTGGCGCAACAGCATTGGGATCGCCGTCAGCAGGGACGGGGGCCTGTCCTTCCAAAAGAAGTCGCAGGCCCCGGCGCTCGACCGAAACGGAATCGATCCGTACTCGCTCTCCTATCCCTGGGTCCTTGCGGATGGCGGCCGGTGGAGGATGTGGTATGGATCCAACCTGCGGTGGGGTGCAGCCGAGCGCGACATGGACCACGTCCTCAAGCACGCCGAGTCCGCCGACGGGCTCGAATGGGCGAGGGACGGGCGCATCGTCCTTCCGCTCTCCGGCCCGGGCGAGTACGCCCTGAGCCGGCCCTGCGTGGTGCGCGACAAGGATTGCTTCCGGATGTGGTTCTCCCACCGGGGCGACCGCTACCGGATCGGTTATGCCGAGTCGCCGGACGGATTCTCATGGCGGCGCGATGCCGCCGGCCGGAACCTGGAGGCATCGGGCTCCGGGTGGGACTCGGAGATGGTGTGTTATCCCTGCGTCTTTGACTGCCGCGGCGCCCGGTACATGCTCTACAACGGAAACGGGTACGGGCGGAGCGGCATCGGCATCGCCCGGCTCGAGTAGGGGAGGGCCTCCATGCTGGCAGAACGTTGCTCGCGGCTCCTCGACCGAACGTGGTTTCCCCCGGCCGGCGATCCCTCGCTCGAGGCGCGCAAACTGGCGGTGCTCCGCATCGCCACCGGCTTCCTGGTGGCCTGGCGCAACGGAGCGATTGCCCTGGATGCGCGTTACTTCTTTGAGCCGACCGTCCTCGGCGGGCATTCCATCCAGGTTCAGGCGGCCTGTGCGCTGGTGGAATGCCTGCTAGGCGTGGGGCTCGCCGTCGGGGTCCTGCCGAGGACGTGCGCCGGGGTTCTTCTTTTCACGCACGCCTGGTTTTCGGCGTGGACCGGGACCTACAATCTCGGCCCGATGCTGCTGGTTCCCGTCTTCGGCGCCTTTGCCGTGCTCGACACCGGTTGCCTGGCGTTGGCGGTTCGCCCGCGCCGGCCCGCTCCCGCCCCATTGGTCCGCCTCGTGTACGCAACGCTCTTTCTGGCGTTCGCCGGCTGGAACCTGCAGGCGCTCCTTCTTTATCACTTACAGGACCCATCGTGGCTCGGGGGGCGGACCTTCATGATCATGTGCACGAACAGTTACCTCGGGGTCTTCTACAGGGCATTCCGGGGCTGGTGCGCTTTCAGCCCGGGCACTTTGCTGGCCCTGTCCCTTGCCGTGGTGTCGCTCCAGACCTTGTTCCAGGCCGCCATGATACCCATGATGTTTACGCGCTGGGGCGCGCGGTACGTCATGGTTTGGGGTTGGGTTTTCGCCCTGGGATCGCTCCTGCTCCTGCACCTGACCCTGCTGCCCTTTGTGGAGATCATCTATTGGGCGGCTCTCTTCCTCCCGGCGGGTTGGTTCGGGTGGGCCGGCCGGAACCAGCCGTCGGGTCCGGGTCATGGAAAACCGGGGCAGTCCCGCTGCGCCGCGGCGATTCCGTTCCTTCTCTGTTATCAAGCTCTCCTGGTGCTGTATTACGGCAATGTGATTTTGCGGAGACCGCAGGGTTCCAGGATTGGCGACCCTCTGCTGGTCTATGCGGGACTGGTCGCGCCGGACGTCTTCAACAAGACAGACTTGAGGATGGGGGACCGTTGGGCCGTGGTCTTTCGCGTGGCAGGGGGCAGGAGGGAGGTGGTCCCGTTCGACGGTACGGACGGTTCGCGCCTGTCGTTCCATGGGAGCGACCTTCTGGTCTTTGCGAACAGCATCCAGTGGCGGCGCAGCATGATCGGCTGCGGCGACCTTGCCGCCTACCACAGCCCGGGGCATCCCGGTTTTGCATTCGCAAGCCAGATAGCCCGCTTCGATTACCGGCGGCGGGGGTCGACCGGTTCAGGGGAGTACCTGGTGACCATCTACGGCAGCGACGCCACCGATGCCGCCGCCGGGTTGCAGACCGCTGGTTTCGAAGGGACGCCCGCAACCTCGTTCACCCTCGTCGTGGGCCGTTAGATTTTGCAGCGTTGCCAGGTCCGGTTCCGCCCGTAGGTTCGGGCTTCATGTCCGATATCCCGGCAACCTTTGAGGCCCCGACGGATGGATGGGATTTTATCCGGCGGGAGGCCATGGTCCCGATGAGGGACGGCGTGAAGCTGCACACCGTCCTCGTGATTCCGCGCAAGGCGAAGGACGCGCCGATCCTGCTGACCCGGACGCCGTTTGGAGCATCGAGGCGCTCGGAGCGGGCCCGATCGCCCTCCATGATGGGGGTGCTGCCAATCGGGGACGACGTGTTCGTTGCGGGCGGCTACGTCCGGGTTTTCCAGGATGTCCGCGGCAAGCACGGCTCCGAGGGCGATTACATTGTGACGCGGCCGGTGCGCGGAGCCCTGAATCCGGGAGGAGTGGACCATACCACGGACGCGTGGGACACAATCGAGTGGCTCGTGAACAACGTGCGCGAATCGAACGGACGGGTAGGCATGATCGGCTCCTCCTATGAGGGATTCACCGTGGTCATGGCGCTGCTCGACCCGCATCCCGCGCTCAAGGTGGCGGCGCCGGAGAGCCCCCTGGTGGACGGCTGGCTGGGCGACGACTGGTTTCACCACGGGGCGTTCCGCCAGGTGAACCTGGATGGAATCGTCAGCCTGACCGGGGGAAAGTCCGGGGCCGGCGACATCGTCCGCCAGGGCTACGACGACTATGAAAACTTCCGCAGGGCCGGTTCGGCGGGCAGCTACGCCGGGTCCGCGGGTCTCGACCAGCTTCCCTTTTGGCGCAGGCTCCATGAGCATCCCGCCTATGACGAGGCCTGGCAGGGCCAGGCGCTTGACCGTCTGATCGGAGTCAGGCCCCTCTCGATTCCCATCCTGTGGGTCAACGGACTTTGGGACCAGGAGGACATCTGGGGCGCTGTCCGCTGCTACCACGCGATGGAACCCAAGGACGCCGCCAACGACAGGAATTTCCTGGTCCTCGGTCCGTGGTGCCATGGGCAAGTCAACAAGGTCGGCGCCGGGCTCGGTCCGTTCAAGTTCAACGGCGACACCGCGCTGCAGTTCCGGCGGGACGTCCTCAGGCCGTTCTTTGACCAATTCCTCCTGGAGGGAGCTCCCAGGGCGGATACGCCGCCTGCTCTCATTTACAACACCGGGGAAAACCATTGGGAGCGCTTTCAATCCTGGCCGCCGGAATCGGATCCAGCGTGGATCGTGGAGGACACGCCCCTGTACCTGAAGCCCGGCTCCAAGCTGGGCTTTGGCGCGCCGGGCGACGCGAAACCGGGCTTCGACGAGTTCGTCTCCGATCCCGCCAAACCGGTTCCCCATTTGCCGCGTCCTGTCCGTTTCTCCGACGGCGATGCCTGGAGGGCGTGGCTTGTGTCGGACCAGAGGGCCTTCGCAGACCGGACCGACGTCCTGACTTACGCGACCGAACCGCTGGCCGAGCCGATCCGGATCGCCGGAGCCCCGGTGGTGGATCTCTTTGCCTCGACCAGCGGCACCGACAGCGACTGGGTCGTCAAATTGATCGATGTTTTCCCGGACGAGTTCCCGGCGCAGCCGGAACTTGGGGGCTACCAGCTGGCCGTCGGGATGGACATCTTCCGCGGCCGCTACCGCGAGAGCTTCTCGCGTCCCGGGCCGGTTGACCCGGATGTGCCGCTCGAGTACCGGTTCACCCTCCCGCATGCGAGCCATGTGTTTCTCCCGGGCCACAGGATCCTGGTGCAGATCCAGTCGAGCTGGTTTCCGCTGTACGACCGAAATCCCCAGAAATTTGTAGAAAACATCTTCTTCGCGCAGCCCGCCGACTATGTGAAGGCGGTCCAGCGGGTGTTTCATTCCGGCGCGCTCTCGACGCACCTCCGCCTGCCCGTCGCGCGGCGGCGCTAACCGCGGCCGCGCGAGCCGCGGCGGACGAGCCTGCGGTGTCCCACCATGGACTCAGAACCGGTAACGGTATCCGATCTCATAACTGTCCTCGCTCAGGCTCGACGAAATTGTCGTGGCCGATCCCAGGAGGTTCAAGCCCTGCTCGGTGATGGAATTATTGAAGGAGCGGGTGTACCCGAACTCGACGGATGACTTGTTGTCGAGCGCATAGCTCAGGCCGACACTGACGTGGTTCTCCACGACCGCAGGAAAACCGACAATGCGGAATGTTTGGTAGTAGTAGTTGTTGACGTAGTTTCCCTGGACCACGGTGACATTGGAGGGCGAGCCGGTGCCATTGAAGCCGTTCTCCACCTTTACCGGGTTGCCTCCGAAGGTATAGCCGGCCCGCAGGACGAGTTTGTTGGGAATGGCATCGAACTGCAGTCCTGCGCCGTACACCCAGACGTTCTGCCAGCCGAAATCCTTGTATCCCGTAGCCCCGCCCCAGTTCACCCACCTCGCGTCGGTGAGGAGGAGCAGGCTGCTCCCGGGGATCCTGAAACCGGCGCCAAAGGCCAGTTGCTGCGGGGCCTCAAGCTCGAGGTTGTCAAGGGTCCCGGTGCCGGAGAAGTCCACCACGCCCTTGTAGGTGATCGGCTTGGCCGAAATGTAGCTTGCGCCTAGGGACACCTCCTCCGAGGGCCTGAAGATCACACCGGGCTGCACGCCCACCCCCAAGCCGCTCTTCGTGGGCCCGCCGAGGCTGAGTTGGCCGTAGTCCAAGTCGAAGGAGGCTCCCAGGGACAACTGCCCGGAGAATTTGTAAGCCACGGAGGGAGCCACCTCCAGGGCTTGGTATTGCGTGTAGCCGCCCGCGACGAGCGGGTAGGGCGTTGATCCGAGGGTCGTCGATAGTGCCGAGTTGTTATAGTTCACGCCGAGGCCGGCCAGACCGTAGATGCCAAACCCGTACTGCCAGGGGCTTCCCTTGTCGCCGAGCGGCCCTGCCACGCCAAGCGACGGGATCACGTAGGTCCTGGCCTCGCTGTCGGCCGAGACGGAGTCCACGCTCGCGGAAACGTGCGGCACGAAGAAGGTCACCGAGATTTCGCCTTCCGACGACAAGTCGCCGGGCAGGAAGCTGAGCCCCGCCGGATTTCCGGAAATGGCCCCCAGGGCATCCTGGGGACTTGCGGTCCCATTGCCGCCCAGGGAACGGGAGACCGCGCCGACTCCGAGGAGATTGTCCCCGTTGGTCGAGGCCGTTGCGCCCTGAAGGGCCGCCAGGCCGATTGCTGCAATGCTGATGTGTGATAGGATGCGATTCATGGGAAAAGATGGAACGAGGCAGGACGGGCGTGATCGACGCGCCCGCCGGCCCGACGGAATGCCTCGCGGTCCCGGAGGTGCCAGGCGAGACGTCGGGCCGGGCGAGCGGCGAAAGGGAGAGCCGAGCCAAATGCCGCAGCCAGTCGCCGGGGCTCGACGGCCTCGGGAAACAATTGGGCGGTTTGGGCGGTGTCAGACGGAAAGGACATGGCTGAAAGCACTGGGCTTGCCTGTCGATTCCAGGGGTCTGGTCATCGCCTGGACTTGAACCTTAAACCGGAGCAGCCCGGCCAAGATTTCCAGTTAACTTATAGATTACTCATCGAATATACATTAAAATGATATAGATTAATCAAGCTCGTTTTGTCGGGAACGCCAAATATGACACACTCCCGATTGGGAGTCCTTTGGACCGGCAACCACCAGGCTCCTAGTGTTTTTAGTTAACTCCAACGTCCTGATCGGCTTGGAACAGTACGCGTGCCAACAACATACCGATTGCCATGGCCGGCACGAAGACCAATGCACCGGCCCGCAGGGCAGCGAGGTTTGCCAGGGCAGGGCCCGGGCAGAAACCGCTGATACCCCAGCCAACTCCGAAGACCAGCGAGCCCAGTAAGGTCCTGAAATCGATGGGACTGGTGGTGTCAGCCGATGGTAGTGTATCACCGAACCAACCCCGGGCGCCGTTGCGCCTGCGCCACAGGTAATTTCCCAGCGCAAAGGTCGTAAGCGCGCCTCCCATTACAAACGCAAGCGACGGGTCCCACTTCCCTGTCACGTCGAGAAATCCGATCACGCGTCCGGGATCGGTCATCCCTGACAAGGCGAGTCCGGCGCCAAAGAGAAAGCCGGCGGCAAACAGGTTGATCCATCTTGTGCTCATCGTGGTGGTGGGAAATTGAGATGGACCAGCATCCAGACAGTCGCGATGCCGGCGGCCATAAAGACGAGGGTCGCCACCAGGGATGTGCGGGAACCAAGGCCAATCCCGCAGACCCCGTGGCCGCTTGTGCAGCCGCCGCCGAGGCGTGTGCCGAAGCCGACAAGCACGCCGGCGACGGCCAAGGCGACCAGTCCGTGCGCTGGACGGTAGGCCGCTGCCGAGTCCACCGTGGCAAACAGGAGTCCCGCGCCGGCGAGGAGGCCGGCAAAGAAGACAAGACGCCAGGCGGTCCCGGCGCCCGGCTTCCGCAGGATGCGGCTGAAGAGCCCGGAGATCCCCGGGATCACGCCCGTGCTCAGGAGGGCGACCAGGCTTGCCAGACCGATCAAGAACCCGCCAGCGAGGGCGCGTAGGAAGTAGGAATCCAGGTGTCGGGCGACTTGGGGATTAAATGTCCACATAGGCGATTTCTCTCATCCGCTCCAGTGGACTGGTCGCAAAATTAAAACCGGAGCGGATCCTGACCCCTGCCTCCCCAAGGTCAAGCATCCGGGCGATGGGTAGTGGATCGGAATTGCCGGAACCAGGCAGGCCGGCAGTACCGGAAACCGGGTAGGGACGCGCGGCCCGCGCGTCCGGGTTCCGCGAATGGCTCCGCGGTCTGCACGGACGGGCGGGCCGCCCGTCCCTACCTCGCTACCGGTGAAATTGCGTCGCCACCGGGCGGTGCATCGGTTGGCGTGCTTCAAGCTGGAAGCCTGCCGCGCCTGAATGCCTGAAAGCCCCCCAACCCCCTGGAAAAGCAGCCAGAAGCTGGCTCCGCTGTGGCGAGCGCTGGTCGAGATCGGCTTCATCGTCTTCCTCTATTATTCCAATCTCCTCATGGGGGAGTTTGAAGGCTCTGGACAGGGTCGGGCCAAGGGCATTTTGTGGGCCCTGCAGGATGTTGTCACTGGCTCGAATCTGGCCATCGCGATTTCCACCGCCGCACTTGGATACCTGGCATTTGAATTCCTCAGGAAAAGGCTGTAGCGCGGGGTCCGGGTGCCCCTAACAGGGTGTTGCGCCGGCCATCGTAGTTTTTCAACACCCTGCTGAAGGTGCCGGGCCCGGTGGCGGCGGAGGGAACGGCGGCGGGCGCTGCGTCCGGGTGAGGCGGCAGGAATGGCTCCGGGAACGGGTCGACCATGATGGCCAACTACGGGAAACACCCACTATGGGCCGACCGGGGGGAAGTGTACGGTCCCCCGGAACCCGCCATGAAAGCATCCTGGATCGCCGTCATCGTTCTTCTCGTGCTCGTCGCGATCTTCAGCGCGCAAAATGCACGGGAGATGAGCGTTCGCTTCCTGGGGTGGGGAACCACCATCTCGGCTGCAATCGTCATCCAGCTTGCCGCCCTGCTCGGGGCTCTCATCGGGCTCGCGCTCGGAGTCGGGTTGCGCCGACGCCGGTGGGAGAGACCCGTCGAGCGAACCGACGACGTTCCATGAAGTTGCACGGATCCTTCGAGCCAGGAATCGCTGCCAGGGCCCGCTGCGCGCCCGGGATAGGGTTACACCCTATGGCGACCGGAGCCAAGGTGGCGCATGATGCCCCGGTGTCCACACCTCCAGCCAGCCCACCGAACAGGAACCACCATGGTTAAGCGAAATTCCAGCGACTCCGTCGGAAGCCCGTCCGAGCCCGGAACCCATGCAGACCAATCGCGCCGGGAGGCGCAGCACGACGAGGATCTCGTGCGCCGGTTCAACTCGGGTGACGAAGAAGCCTTTGTGGAGATCGTCGCCCGCCACCATGCGAGGATGTTTTCGATCGCGCTCTCGTTCCTCAAGGACCACGCCGACGCCGAGGAGGTCGCCCAGGACACGTTCATCCGCGCCCACCGGAGCCTTTCCCGCTTTCGCGGCGATTCGTCGCTTTCCACGTGGTTGTACCGGATCACGATCAACCTGTCCCACAACCGGCACGCCTACTTTTTCCGGCGCCACCGCCATGAGACGCATTCGATGGATTGCCCGCTCAACGACCGCACCCAGGCGACCTACGGCGACCTGGTGGCGGCCCCGGAGCCGAATCCCGCACGCGAGATGGCGAACCGCGAGTTCGCCGAACTGGTCACGGACTGCATCACGAGACTTTCCCCGGCGCAGCGTGAAATCCTCACGAGGCGCGACATGCTGAACCATACGTACAGCGACATCTCCCGGGATCTCTGCCTGAACCTCGGAACGGTCAAGAGCCGCATCGCGCGCGCGAGGGAGAACCTTCGAATGCTCCTCGGACGATCCTACCCGGAAGCGGCGGGGGACGGCTCGACGCTCGACTGGTTCGAGTCGTTTCGCCCGTCCGGGCTCATGGATGCGATCACTGCCTGACCGGGTCAGACGATCGTCACCTGGACGCTGCTTTCGATGATCCCGTGGGCGATGGCGTAGCGGGTAAGCCCCGCCGTGTCGTGGATCGCCAGTTTGTCCATCAGGTTCTGGCGGTGCTTCTCGACCGTCTTGATGCTGATCTTGAGCGCCGAGGCGACCTGCTTGTTCGCCTGGCCCTCGGCCACGAGCTGGATCACCTCCTGCTCGCGCACCGTGAGAGCGTTCGGCTTTAGGGTGATACCGCCGTTGGGCTGGCCCTGCTTCCGGTAGTGGCTGTCGACGCGCTTCGCGACAGACGGGCTGTAGAAGGTCTCCCCCGCCGCGACGAGCTTGATGGTTTTCGCAAGGATCTGGGCCGAAGTCTGCTTCACCAGGAATCCCGCAGCGCCGATCTCTATGACGCGGTCGATGTAGGCGTCGTCGCAATGGGCGGAAAGGATGATGATCTTGGGCGAGGGCGACAGTGCCCGGATCTGCCGGGCGGCCTCGATTCCATTCAGGATGGGCATGGCGATGTCCATGACGACGACCTCGGGCTTGTGCAGCCTTGTCAGATCGACGGCCTCGCGCCCGTTGTGGGCCTCGGCGACGACTTCGATCCCCGGATCGACCGCCAAAAGGGCGCGGAGCCCCTCGCGAACAATGGTGTGGTCGTCGGCAAGAAGGGTTCTGATTGTTTTCATGGGGACTTTCCTTGTGTGGGGTGGTGCTTGAAGGGGACTTGGGCGGCAACCTTCGTGCCGGCCCCGGCCTCCGGACTTGCCTTGAAGGCTCCGCTGATCTTCTCGTCCCGCATCCCGTCCTCCTGGGCAATGAGGATCTGATGGGAGATTTGACGCAGCTTTCGCTGCATCCCATGGGCATCCAGGAGCAGCTTGCGAAGATGGGACTCGCTCGTGCGAAGGGACTGTTCCGCCACCTTTCGCTGCTTGATCTCCGTCTCCACCTTCCGGTTTGCAGTGCCGAGTTGGACCGTCCGGCGCAGCAGGGCAGCGTTGGCCCGACCCAGCAAAAGAGGGCTCGCGGGCCGCCGCCGGCCGGGACCACGAGTCGGCGTCTTGCTGCCTGGTTCGGGTGGGAGCATGTGTGGGAAGTGATTTGTGTGCGCCGTCGGCCGGGAACGCGTACCCTTGCCGGAACGCCCTCCGCGGTCGTCCAAGTTCCTGACTTCGGAGAATCCCAGAAAGGTGCGCTGGCGTATATGGGGTGTTACACTACTCCCCTGACTGGAAAAAGCAATTTTCCCGGGCTCTCGGCGGTGGGTCAGTTTGGTCGGATGGCTTCCTTCAGGGCTGGAGCTTCGCAATTCCCAATCTGGTCGCCAAACCGGCCTCCCCCTCAAGGGGGTCGGCCCGGAGGCGACCACGAGCTTCGCAACAGCCCTGAAGGAAGCCATCCGACCAAACTGCCCCACTACCGGGCTCTCGGCAGTGTATGAGTATGACCGGAAACCGGGTAGGGACGGGCGGCCCGCCCGTCCGGGTCTGCGAATGACCCTGAGGTTTGCACGGACGGGCGGGCCGCCCGTCCCTGCCTCGCTCCCGAAAAAACTGCGTCACCACCGGGTCTAGCGGACCTTCCAATCGACAGAGTGCTCCCGGCGGTCGTCGATGAGCGGCAGGAGCGGTCCCGGGATCCCGGTCCCATCCAGGGAAAGAAGGGTTTCACCGGCCGCATCGGCGGCGGCGCGCATGACCGTGATGTGATAGGTCGTCTGGCGGTACCGATAGTGGATCTTGTACGAATCCCAGGAGGCGGGCATGCGGGGGCTCAGGCGGAGACTTTCGCCCTCCAGGCCGACCCCGAGGAGGGTCTCCACCAGGAGACGGTACATCCAGCCGGCGGAGCCCGTGTACCAAGTCCATCCGCCGCGACCCTGATGAGGCGAAACCCCATACACATCCGCCGCGACCACGTACGGTTCGACCTTGTAGGTTTCGATCTGTCCGGGTGTTCCGCCGTGGTGGACGGGGTTGAGCATGTCGAAAAGCTCCCAGGCCCGCGCACCATCCCCGAGCTGGGCGAACGCCATCGCAACCCAGACGGAGGCCTGGGTGTACTGGCCGCCATTTTCCCGGACTCCGGGAATGTACCCCTTGATGTAGCCGGGATTCATGGGGGAGGTGTCGAAGGGAGGCGTCAGCAGCTCGATCAGTCCCGAGCCGCGATTCACAAGGCGCTGGTTGACGGATTCCATGGCCTGGCGCGAGCGGGCTGCGTCTCCGGCGCCGCTCAGCACCGACCAGCTCTGCGGCAGGGAGTCGATCTTGCATTCCGGGTTGGCCTCGGATCCGAGGGGCTCGCCGCTGTCAAAGTACGCCCGTCGGTACCATTCCCCGTCCCAAGCGCTCCGCTCGATGTTTCGCGCCAATTCCGCGGCCTGGGCGAGGCAGCGTTCGGCGAAGGCGGAGTCCTGGCGCAGGCGGGCAAGCGCGGCAAACCGCCCCAGGACGTCGCAAAGGAAGAAGGCAAGCCACACGCTTTCGCCGCGACCCTGGTCGCCCACGTGGTTCATCCCGTCATTCCAATCGCCGCAACCGATCAGCGGCAGGCCGTGTTCGCCGAACCTGAGGCCGCGCTCGATCGAGCGGACACAGTGCTCGTAGAGCGTGGCGGAGTCATCCGATCGGTTTGGCAGGTCGTAGTAGGCTTCTTCATCGGGCCTCACCGGCCTGCCCTCAAGGAAGTAAATCCTTTCGTCGAGCACGCCGACATCTGCGATGCAGGCGACATAGCGGCAGGTTGCGTAGGGCAGCCACAGGTAGTCGTCCGAAAAATGGGTCCGCACCCCCCGCCCGGTGGGTGGGTGCCACCAATGCTGGACATCGCCTTCGCGGAATTGGTGCGCGGCCGCACGGAGCAGGTGCTCGCGGGTGAGCGCAGGTTCGGCATGCACCAGCGCCAGGACGTCCTGGAGCTGGTCGCGGAAACCATAGGCGCCGCTGGATTGGTAAAACCCCGTCCGTCCCCAGAGCCGGGAGCTCAGGACCTGGTACATCAGCCAGCCGTTTGCCAGGACGTTCACGGAAGGATCGGGCGTGTCCACGTTGATCGCGCTGAGCGTCCGGTTCCAATAGGCCCAGACGCCTTCAAGCGTCGCGCGGGTTGCTTCCGTCCGGCGGAACCGCTGGATCAGGTTCTGGACGTCCCCGATGTCCCGGCCGAGGCCGAGCCGGAAGGTCGTCTCCCGCTCGTCGCCATCCGGAAGGTCGAAGACAACCTGCATGGCCCCGCAGGGATCGAGCCCCGCCCCGACCTTCCCCGACAGGCGGGTGCGCCGCATCGCCGCAGGCTGCGCCAGGCTTCCGCCGCCGCCCAGGAATTCCCGCCGGTCCCCGGTCACGGTGCGGGTGCCGTCGTTGACGTCCAGAAATGCTATGCGGTCCGGAAAGTCCGTGTTGTAGTGGTTGCGGGCCAGAAGGGCCCCGGACCTGATGTCCACCTCCGTCTGGACATGCAGCAGGCTCTTCTGCCGCAGGTCGCCGAGGACCCATTCCCAGTATCCGGTGAGGGACACGCGCCGATGCCGTCCGGACGCGTTGCGCACCTTCAGGATGCTGAATTTCACGGGGGCGTCGCGCGCCACAAAGATCCACAGCTCGGAGACGATGCCGCCCTCGTCGTGCTCGAACACCGTATAGCCAAAGCCGTGCCGGATCACATACGGCGAGGTTCCGCGCGCGGGCAGCGGTGTTGGCGACCAAAACTGGCCGGTCTGTTCGTCGCGGATGTACAGCGACTCGCCCGGGGTGTCCTGCACCGGGTCGTTGCTCCAGGGGGTCAGGCGAAATTCGTGGGCGTTTTCCGCCCACGTATAGCCGCCGCCGGACTCGGAAACGACCGTTCCAAAGGTCGGGTTGGCGAGGACGTTGATCCACGGCGCCGGGGTCATCCGTCCGGCCTCCAGCGTGATCACGTACTCGTGCCCATCGCGGGTGAATCCCCCGTATCCGTTCTGGAAGATGAGCTCCCGCGGGGGGTTCGGCCTGGGCGGATCGACCCGCGCCGAGCGGGTGGCGAAAAACGCGGGCACCATCGGCTCCGGCATGACTCGTCGCTCGGTCTGCTCGGCAAGCGTCCCGTTATTGTCGTCCAGGACGATCCGCGCCGCCGAATTCAGGAGCACGCGGTCGTCGTTCGGGATCTGCTCAAGCCGGCGCACAAAGATGCCGCCAGGCTTGTCCACCAGCTGTGCCTCGGTCCCCGCGGCGATCAGGCGCACAATCTCGTCATGCAGGGGCTGGCGGTAGACCGAGACATCCTCGTTCACGATCATCAGCTCGACGGAGAGGCCCTTCATCCGCCAGTAGGAGTGCGCCCGGATCAATTCGCGGACGATGTCGATCTTGTCGATGCTGCTCACGTGGAGCAGGACAATTGGCGCATCGCCCGAAATCCCATAGCTCCAGAGGCCGCTCTGGCCCCTGCGGTTGTTGCGAAGCACGCTCGCGGTCGCCCGGCGGGCCGGATCGGCATAGATCAGAGCCCCTGCAAGCCGGCCGTAAAGCTGGGCCTCCGCCTCCGTGGCGTTGATCTGGCGCAAGGTGACCTGGCTGTGTGTCCAGGCAAGGTCGAAGGCCCGGTCGGCCATGCGGGGGCTCTGGTATCTTTCGATCTGCTCCAGCGCGGCCTTCCGGCTCTCCGCCACCCCGAGGACCAAGTCGAGGACGACCGTCTCGTGGGGAGGGAGGGTGATCGTCCGCCTGAGCGAAATGATGGGGTCGAGCACGGACCCGACGGTGTTGGAAAGGAGCGAGGTCCCCCGCATCGCGGCCGGGTTCGCCAGGCTTCCGCCGCGCCCGACAAACCGCGAGCGGTCCGTCTCGCAGGAGATTTCCCCCTGCTCGCCGCCCTGGCCGACCATGAGGTGGAGGAGCCACGGAGGAGTTTCCTCCGCGGAACTGGCGCGCCTCGTGCAGAGGAGGGCGGACGAGCCCTGCACGAATTCCGTCTGAACGAAGAGATTGCTGAAGGCCGGATGCGCCTCGTCCTTGGCCGGAGTCGCGAGCACGACCTCCGCATAGCTGGTCAGCTCGATCACGCGAGGCACGGACGAGCGGTTGACGATCGAGATCCGCCGCAACTCCACGTCATCCTCGGGCGAGACGCTGATTTCCGTCTGGACCTCCAGGTTGGCATGGCGGTGCCGGAACTTCGCCCCGCCCTGGGTAAAGACCGCCTCGTAGCCGGCCACCGGTCGCAAGCTCGGCTGGTGGGCGGCGGACCAGAACTCGCCGGTCAACAAGTCGCGAAGGTACAGGAAGATTCCCCAGCAATCGCGCGTCGGGTCCTCCCTCCACCGGGTGACGGCGAGGTTGCGCCACCGGCTGTATCCGCCGCCGGCGCTGGTGATGGCGACATGATAGCGCCCGTTCGAGAGGAGATGGACCTGGGGCGCCTGCGGCGTTGGATTTGTGAACACGCGCATCACGCTCTCCGCCTCCGTGGCACGGCTCCTCGAGGTTTCGAGGACGAGGTCCTCGGCGAACACGCTTGCGGCCGTCTTCGGCACCCGCTCCTGGAGAAGCAGCTCGGTGGCCTTGAGGAGAGGGCAGGCCATGAACCGCCGTTGCATCGGATTTCCGAGCAGCAATTGGGCGAGGGCCAGCAGGCTCATGCCCTGGTGGTGGACCATGAACGACCGGATCGTGGCGCTCTTGTCGCCCGGAGGCAGGCGCGCCGGCGTGTAGTCCACCGCCTCATAAAACCCATACGAGCCGGAACGCCCCTCCCTCTCCAGGCGCAGGAGGTTTTCGCAGGCTTCGACGGGCGCGACCATGAGGGCGAGGCCGCTCGCATACGGTGCGATCACCAGGTCTTCCGCCAGCCCCCGCTTCAGCCCCAGGCCCGGGACGCCAAACGCGCGGTATTGGTAGTTGAGATGGACATCGGTCCTGTTGAAGCCGGATTCGGACACCCCCCACGGCACGCCGTGGGAGTCCCCGTACTCGATCTGGCGCCTCACCGCGGCCCTGCAGGAGTGATCGAGCAGCGTGTTCTCGAAATTGGGCATGACCAGCAGCGGCATCAGGTACTCGAACATCGATCCGCTCCATGAAACCAGGACGGGATCCCCGCGGGAGGCGACAAGCTGGCGTCCCAGGGAAAACCAATGGTCCTGGGATACCTGCCCAAGGGCGATCGCGACGTAGCTGCACAGGCGCGCCTCGGAGGCCAGCAGGTCGTAGAAACTGGGGTCGCAGCTCCGCTCGGAGACGCTGTATCCCGTCGAGAACAGGTCCCTCCGCTTGTCATAGAGCAGGGTGAAGTCCATTTCCGCAAATCCCTCCCCCTGGGCGGCGAGCGACTCCAGGGAGAACAGGCGGCGGCGGGCGCGGTCCGCCGCCTCGCGCAGGACGGGCAGCAGCCCCTCCAGATGTCCCCGTTCCGCATCCACGAGGGTTGCCGGGGCGGCGCCCGGCCCCGTCAGGGCGGCCTCGATGGCCGGGCAGATCGACTCCTCCAGACGCGCGATCTCCCTCAGGGTGGGCGGGTCGTCAAGGAAGGCGAGTCTGCCCCCGAGAAGTGTCGGGGGTGGGCGTACCGGCAATTCCAGCCACGGGGCCACAAACAGGAGGTCGTCCAGCTGATCGCGGCAATTCCGCGAAAGTGCCTGGAGCCATCGCAGGGGCTCCTCGTCGATCTTCCTGGGCAGCCCGGCGAGGGCGGTCGCGAGATCCGCCGCCCGCCTCAGCAGGTCCCGAGCCGCCGTCAGGCCTGCCGGCGCCGCCCCAAGTTCGGCGTCAAGCCCGGCCAGGGCCGCCCCCGCCCCGGGAATATCGCCGAGGATCGCAACCGTGTCGCTCAGGCCGGCAAAGACCCGCGGGTCGAAGATCCTTTCGTCGGCGGCCTCCCTCAGTCCGGAACTGTGCGTCAGCAAATGTCCCGCCAGGTTGCCGCTGTCCACGCTCGAGATATAAAGGGGAAGAAGGGGGGCCAGCGTGCGGGTCTCGTACCAGTTGTAGAAATGCCCCCGGAAGCTCTCGAGCCGGTGCATGGTCGCGAAGGCGTCCTGGGTGCGCTGGATCCAGCCTCCCTGGGAGAGGTATCCGAAGTCCCTGGCCGCGAGGTTGGCGAGCAGGGTAAGCCCCAGGTTTGTGGGGGAGGTCCGGGATGCCAGGGTTGGCGCCGGATTTTCCTGGAAGTTATCCGGCGGAAGCCAGTTTTCCTGGGCGGTGACAAAGGTTTCGAAGAAGCTCCATGTCCGCCGGGCCGTGCGCCGGAGGAAAGCTGTCTGGGCCAGCGTCAGTGCGGGAGTCGAGGCTTCGCGAAACCGGCTTATGCACCAGGCAATCCAAGGGGCGGCCAGCCAGACCAGGAGAACCGGCAGGGCGGAGGCCAGCCGGCCCGGGCGCGCGATCTCCAGCGACAGTCCGGCCGCCACCGCCACAAGCGGCGAGGCCCGCATCAAGGAGTAGAACCCGAAAAGGCCCATGTGCGCAGCCCGCTCCGAATCCATGGACATCTGCCATTCGAGAAGCCTTCGGTGCGTCACGAGCAGCCGAACCACCGTGGTCCCGATCGCGCTCACACTGAGATAGGCCTCGTACGGCAGAAATGCCAGGTTGAGTGCGGCCAAGCCGGCCTGCCGGCCGAGCCCGGCGGCCACCCGCCGCAGATGCATCAGCCGCGGCAGGTCGGAAGGCCGGCACATCCCCTCCGCCAGCCCGGACAACAGCCCGGGAAGCGCAACGATGGCGACGGCCCAAAGAAGGCCGATGGATCCGTGACGGGGCGCCAGGATCCAGGCGCCGACCACCAGAAGCAGCAGGGCGACCGGGGCGATGCTTCTCCTCAGGTTGTCAAAGATTTTCCACTGGGAAAGGAGAGAAATCGGATTGGGGGAGGACGTGGCGCCGGGTCCGGGAACCCGCGGCAGGAGCCAGCGCGCGATCTGCCAGTCGCCGCGGATCCAGCGGTGGCGCCGGTGCGCGTCCACATTGTAACGGGAGGGATAGTCCTCGTAGAGTTCGACGTCGCTTACCAGGGCCGAGCGGGCGAAACAGGCCTCCAGCAGGTCGTGGCTGAGAACGGTGTTGTCGGGGAAACGCCCGGCGGTGGACCGTCTGAACGCATCGACGTCGTAGATGCCCTTCCCAATGAACGAGCCCTCCTGAAACAGGTCCTGGTACACGTCGGAAACCTCCCGCGTGTAGGGATCGACGCCCACGTCGCCCGCGTGGAGCCGCACGAACCAGGACCGCCGGGCGCTGGGCAGGCTCGCCCCGATGCGCGGCTGCAGGATGCCATAGCCCTCAACGACGATCCCGCGGGCGGCGTCAAACACGGGCAGGTTCAGCGCATGCGCCATCGTGCCGGCGAGGAGCCGCGCGGCATCGCGCGGCAGCTGCGTGTCCGTGTCGAGGGTGATGACATACTTGATCTGCGGCAGGATTCCGCGGACGCCGACGATGTCGGAAAAGCAGGCCGCCGGGCCTCCGCGGAGCAGGTCGTTGAACTGGGAGAGCTTTCCGCGCTTGCGCTCATATCCCATCCACAGGGCCTCGCCCGGGTTCCAGAGGCGCGGGCGGTGGAGCAGGAAAAAGAGATCCTTTCGGTCCGGGCAATACTTCAGGTTCAGCATCTCGATGCCGGACCGCGCCCGCCGGACAAGCTCGGCGTCCCCCGGCAGGACTTCGACGGCCGCGTCCCGGAGGTCGGTGACCAGCGCGAAGTGGAGGTGGCCGTCGCGGTTCGCAAGGTGATGAATCTCGAGCATCTCGATCAGGCGGTCCGTGTTTTCCGCGCCCGTGAGCATCGTGGGCACGACCACCATGGTGCGGCACCCGGCCGGAATGCCCTCCGAGAAGTCCAGCCGCGGAAGCAGGCGGGGACGCACGAGAAGCGTGGACAGCCAGTTCATCAGCGGGACGGCAAGCTGGGTCGAGCTTGCGACGAATACGAGGGCGAGGGCGGGGAAGGCCCAGCCCACGATCCCCAGCGCCCGGCATTCCCTCATGAAGCCGCAGGTCACAAGGAGAGTGACCAGCCCGATTCCTCCCGCGTAGTACGCGAGCGGAAACGTGAGGACGGCCCGTTCGGCGGCCGACCGCCAGGGCCAGCGCACGCCCACGGAGCGCGCCAGCGCCTTGCCGCCCTTGTCCAGCAGGTGGAATCCCACGTGCGCCGTCCGGTCCCCCCGGCCCTTGCGGCCCGCAGCGTCCCTGGAAAGCTCGACGGCGCGCTGTGCGACGCCGCTTTCGGAGAGGCCGCTGTGGCGGGCGAGGGCCTCGACCGAGTGGCGATAGAGGTCGCGGGTCGCAAAGTCCATTCCTGGATAGACGCCGGCGGGGTCCGTGCGGAGGACCTCCTCCACGTGGCTGAGGGACTCGACGAAGTTCTTCCAGTTGTTGGCGCCCAGGAAGCGGAGGCTGGAAATGCTATGGCTGACGGAGACCTGGTCGGCCGCCTGGTCCTGGCCCTCCTTGTGGATCCTCTGCTCGATCGACTGCCCCTGGTCCATGAGCCGGTGCTCGAGCCAGTCGCGGGCGATGTGCAACTCCGGACTCTGGCGCGACAGGCGCTGGCAAAATTCGGCGACGAAGGGACTGGTCGCCGGCAGATCGGCCTTCGCCATGTCCGCCACGACGATGACCAGATGGGAGGGGTCCTTGAACGCAATGTCCTGGAGCCGATCCACCCAAAGGTCGGCCAGGTCCCGGTCCCTGCGGCCGCGCGCGAGCCGCGTGGTGATGCGCTGCAGGTTTTCGATCAACCCCAGCCGCAGCATGATGGGAACGGCCCAAAGCTCGCCGAGGCTCAGGGATTGCGCCCCCTGGTAGGCGGCGACAAAGGCTCCCAGCGGCTTGGCGTCGATCTGGGCGTCCACATGCGAGATCAGCTCGAGCACAATGTCATACACTCGGGGGAGGGCTGCGGACGGGCCGTTTGAAAGCCGGGGGAGCTCCCGGCTGTACCCCCGGGGCAGATGCCGCCGTGCGAGGTGGATCTGCTCCTCGATCAGGAAGAAATTGTCGAGGAGCCACTCGGCCGCCGGCGTGATCTGCCGACTGGGGCTCACGGCGAGGGTTGCGCGGTTGAATTCGCGCAGGATCTTCTCGTTGTCGTCGAGCCGGTCCAGCAGGTGGTCCGAGCAGCGCCGGGAGGAGAGCCGATGTCCGGCGGCCAGGCTCCGGGCGTGCCTGACCAGCTGTTCAGGGCTGAATAGCTCGGCGCGCAGGGGCGGCTCCACGGGGCCGGGGCGCGCCGCCCCGGGCATCCAGGAGGGCCATAGTGATGACAGGGTCCCCATTTTGGGCCGAGTATGGGGTGGCGCGCCGGGGGGGGATATGGGGTGTTTCCCCGGGCCGGAGCGGAGTTTGCGGGTAACACCCCATGGAGTGGGCCGGCCGTTTGCCGCATCTTGGACGGACCAGCCATGAACCCCACCGCATCCCTGACAGGCGCGCACCTGCGCACGTACAACACGATCTTCCAGCACCCGATCTCGCACAACCTCGAGTGGCGGACGGTGGTGTCGCTTCTGGGATTCCTCGGTGAGGTCGCCGAGGAGTCGAACGGCAATCTGAGGGTGACCCGCAACGGGCACATCCTGGTCCTTCATCCTCCGCGCACCAAGGACGTGGCCGAGTCGTTCGAGGTCATGAAGGTGCGCCATTATCTCGAGCAATCCGAGACGGCGCTCCCGGCTCCTGCGGAGACGGCCGGGCACTGGCTGCTTGTGATCGACCACCAGGGCGCGCGGATCTTCCGCTCGGAGCTGCACGGATCGCTGCCGGTGAATATCAAGCCGCACGAGCCGGACGAATATTTCCGGCATGCGCATCACTCGATGGACTTTTCGCGCGGCGAGGAGAAGCCCGACCCGAACAGCTTCTTCGAGCCCGTCGCCGCGGCCCTCCAGCCCGCGGGTCCCCTTCTCATCTTCGGCACCGGCACCGGCATGAGCAGCGAAATGGACCAGTTTGTCCAATGGCTGAAGATCCATCATCCGGAGCAGGCCGGGCGGATCCTCGGCTCGGTCGTGATCGACGAGCATCATCGGACCGCGGAACAACTCCTGGCGAAGGCCCGGGAATTCTACACGGCCGCCGCCTTGCGATGAAGACGATGAAGGCGGTGTGCATCTACTCGTATGGAGGGCCCGAGGTCCTGGCCTACGAGGACGCCCCGCGCCCCCACGCCGGCGACGGGGAGGTGCTGGTCCGGGTTCACGCGGCCGGGATCAACCCGGTGGATTGGAAGATCCGGGAGGGCCATCTCAGGGAGATTCTGCATCACACGTTTCCGCTGGTGCTTGGCTGGGATGTTTCCGGGATTGTGGAGTCGGTCGGGCCGGGAATCACCCGGCTGAAGGCCGGGGACGCCGTGTTCAGCCGCCCCGACATCCTCCGCGACGGCGCCTACGCCGAGTTCATCGTCATCCGGGAGGACGAATGCGCCCTGAAGCCAACCTCGATCGATCACGTCCATGCCGCCGCGCTGCCGCTCGCCTGCCTGACGGCGTGGCAGACCCTCTTCGATGCAGGCCAGCTTGCTTCGGGCCAGCGGGTTCTGGTCCATGCGGCCGCCGGCGGGGTCGGAAGCATGGCGGTCCAGCTTGCCAAGGGCAGGGGAGCCCATGTCGTTGGAACGGCATCGGCGCGAAACCATGGGTTCCTGCGCAAGCTGGGGGTTGACCAGGTTGTGGACTACGACACCGAGCTTTTTGAAAAGGTGGTCCAGCCGGTGGACGTCGTCCTCGACACGATCGGCGGGGAGGTTCAGGAGCGTTCCTGGACTGTCCTGAAGCCGGGCGGGATCCTGATCTCGATCGCCAGCCCCCCGTCGGCGGAGGCCGCGGCCGCCCACGGCGTGCGGCAGGCCTTTGTGTTCACCAAGCCCAACGCCGGCCAGCTGGCGGAGATCGCAGCCCTGGTCGATGGCGGCAAGCTGAAGGCAATCGTGGAGACGATTCTTCCCCTCTCGGACGCAACCCGGGGCCAGGAGCTGAGCGAGCGCGGCCACACGCGTGGCAAGATCGTGCTGCGGGTGATTTAACAGGCTGCCAGGCCTATTTTTGCCAGAGGATCCAGGGCGCCTCGAGGGGCACGGCGAGGCCATCGCAGCTGGGAAGGATCCGGGCCGTATAGTCCGATGCGGGCCGATCGGAGGAGATTGCCGCATCGTAGGTGTGGCCGCCGCCTTCGCCCGGGATCTGAAGTCCGCGCTTCATCTCCTCGCAGCCGGCCCCCCGGTGGTCCAAGCCGTCGGTGTAGAGCTCCACCCGGACGGAGTTCGGGTCCATGGCACCGAGAAAGACTTCCACGGAAATCGATCGTCGGTCGCCTTCCCCATGCCAGGTCGCCGCGCCAAAACGAATCCCGGCCCACCGCGCCGCGAGACCGGTGTGGAGGGCGACCAGCTTTTCCGCCGCCGAACCCTTGTCGGACGACCTGGCCCGATATGCCGCCGCAGCCGGAAGATAATGCCGCTCTGTGTACTCGCGCACGGCGCGGTGGGTCGAATACTGGGGGGTCAGCCGGGCCATGCTCTCCCGCATTCTCGCCACCCACGCGGTCGGTATGCCGCATTCGTTGCGCGTATAGAACTCAGGCACCACCTGTTGTTCGAGCCGTTCGTACAGGGCCTCGGCGTCGGCTGCATCCCAGGCCGGATCGTCGCCGTGCTCCTGAAGGTCGCCCAGGGCCCAGCCAACCTCGGGCGCGTAGGCCTCGGCCCACCAGCCGTCGAGCACCGAAAGGTTGATGCCGCCGTTGACAAGCACCTTCATCCCGCTCGTGCCGCACGCCTCCCACGGCCGCCGTGGCGTATTGATCCAGACGTCCACGCCCTGGACCATCCGTTCGGCCATAAGCATGTCGTAGTCCGCAAGGAAGACCACCGGGGGGTGGGCATCGCCCCGCCGGATGAAGTGCGTCCACTCCCGGATCAGCGCCTGGCCAGCCTGGTCGGCCGGGTGGGCCTTCCCGGCAAGGATCAGTTGAACGGGGCGATCGGGATTCTTGAGGATGCGGAGCAGCCGGGCGGGATCGTGAAGCAGGAGATTGGGCCTCTTGTAGGTGGCGAAGCGGCGCGCAAAGCCAAGGGTCAGCACCGCGGGATCGAGCCTTGCCTGTGTCCGGCCGATTTCCTCAGGGCGAGCCCCGTCGGCAGCCATCTGGCTGCCAACACGGGCCCTGGCGAAATCCACCAGGGACTTGCGGTTGGCGGTGCGCAGCGCCCAGAGCTTGTCCCCGGGGATGCGCCGGATGGCCGCCTCCATCGTTGCCTGCGTCTCCAGCCACCGCCCGCTGCCGCAGGCATCGGTCCAGAGTCTGTCCGCAGCCGCGGAGTCCCAGGTCGGCGTATGAACGCCGTTGGTCACGTGGCTGACCGGCACCTCGTCCTCCGGCCACCGGGGGAAGAGCGGCGCGAAAATGCGCCGGCTGACCCTGCCGTGCAGGCGGCTGACCGCGCTGACGGCGCCGCTCCCGCGCGCCGCGAGGTAGGCCATGTTGAACGGTTCCCCAGGGTCGCCGGGGTCCTGGCGCCCCAGCGCCAGCAATGCATCCATGGGGATGCGCAGATGCTCCTGGGCATACCCTCCCAGGTAGTGCGACATCAGGGCGGGCGAAAAGCGATCGAACCCGGCAGCGACCGCGGTGTGGGTGGTGAACAGGTTGCCGGCGCGTGTCGCCGCCAGGGCGACCTCGAACGGCTGGCCGCTCTCCCTCATAAAGCCGACGGCGCGTTCCAGCAGGGCGAAGGCGGCATGTCCTTCGTTGAGATGACACACGTCGGGCTTGATCCCGAGCGCATCGAGCAGCCGCCAGCCGCCGATTCCGAGGACGATTTCCTGCATCAGGCGCATTTCCTGGCCGCCTCCGTACAGGTCGCTGGTGATCCCGCGATGGAAGGGGACGTTGGCGGCATCGTTCGCGTCGAGGAGGTACAGCCTGACCCGGCCGACCTGGACCTGCCAGGTGCGCAGCCAGACGGAGCCGCCCGGCAATGCAATCTCCACGCGGAGCCACTCGCCGTTCGGGGTCCGGACCGGCTGGATTGGCAATTGTCCCGGATCATTGTAAGGATAGAGCGCCACCTGGGAGCCGTCCTGGTCGATCACCTGGCGAAAATAGCCATGCTGGTAGAGCAGTCCGACCCCCACGACGGGCACTCCGAGGTAGCTGGCGGACTTGAGTTGGTCCCCCGCCACATTCCCAAGGCCGCCCGAATAGATCGGCAGGGCCTCGCTCAGCATGAATTCCATGCAGAAGTACGCCACGCAGGAAAGAGGATCGCCGGGATGGGCATTCTGAAGCCAGCCCGGCAGTTTTTCCGCCGCACGCTTCTCCGTCACGATGCGGTCAAGCAATTGGGCGAAGTTCGGATCGGCCAGGGCTTGTGCGACCCTTTCCCGTGAGACCGACTGAAGCAGCACGTTCGGGTGAAGCGTCCGCTCCCAGAGCCCGGGATCAAGCCTCCTCCAAAGCTCGTCCGCGCCGTGGTTCCATGTCCAGCGGAGGTCCATGGCCAGCTCGGTCAGGGCCGCCAGGCCCTGGGTGGGCTGGGGAGGCTGCGTTGCGCCGGTGAGGGATGGGTCCATAAATCAGTTCGGATCGCCTTCGTTTTCCCATGCCGCGATTGCGCTTTCCTCCGCCTTGTTCCCCGAAGCCGTTCCAGGCGCCTTCCCCGGAGAGGCGGCTTGCGCCAAGGCGGCCCCGACCAGGGCTTGGGCTTCCTCCAGGATCTGCTTCAAATGGGTGTCCCCGCGGAAACTCTCGGCGTAAATCTTATAGATGTCCTCGGTCCCGGACGGACGCGCGGCGAACCAGCCGCTCTCCGTGATCACCTTCAGCCCACCGATCGCCGCATGGTTGCCTGGGGCGGTCGTGAGGATGGTCCGGATCCTTTCCCCGGCCAGCTCCGCGACCTTGACCTGCCGGGCCGAAAGCTTCGCCAGGGCGGCCTTTTCAGCCGGAGTCGCAGGCGCCTCGACCCGGTCATAGGCCGGCTCGCCGAATTCGCGGGTGAGGTCGCGATACCCGTCCCCGGGATCGCGGCCCGTCCGGGCCGTGAGTTCCGCGGCGAGCAGGCAGGGGATGAATCCGTCCTTGTCCGTTGTCCAGGGGCTGCCGTCCAGGCGGAGAAACGTCGCGCCCGCGCTTTCCTCGCCGCCAAACCCGAGGGAACCGTCGAGCAGTCCGTCCACGAACCACTTGAAGCCGACCGGCACCTCGAACAGGGCGCGGCCAAGCTTCGACGCGACCCGGTCGATCATCGAGCTGCTCACCACCGTTTTCCCTATGGCGGACTCCTTTTGGAAGTTCGCCCGCTGCTGAAACAGGTAGAGGATGGCGACCGACAGGTAGTGATTGGGCGGAAGCAGCCCGGCGCTCCGGGTGACAATTCCGTGCCGGTCGTGGTCGGTGTCACAGGCGAACGAGAGGTCGAAGCGGTCCTTCATCCCGATCAGCCGCTCCATGGCATAGGGTGAGGATGGATCCATCCGGATCTGCCCGTCCCAATCCACGGTCATGAATCGGAAGGTGGGATCGACCAGGTCCTCGACCACGGTCAGGTTCAAACCGTGCCGATCCGCGATGTGGGCCCAGTAGTGCACTCCTGCGCCGCCCAGCGGGTCCACGCCGAGTTTGATCTTTGCGCGCCGGATCACGTCCATGTCGATGACGTTGCCGAGGTCGCCAATGTAGGCGGCGAGATAGTCGTGGCGATGGGTTGTGGAGGCGCGGAGGGCCCTTGCATGGGGGATGCGCTTCACCCCCGCGAGGCTTCCCTCAAGCAGTTCATTGGCCCTGGCCTCGATCCAACCCGTGACCTCCGTCCCCGCGGGCCCGCCGTCGGGCGGATTGTACTTGAAGCCGCCGTCGTGCGGCGGGTTGTGCGAGGGGGTGATCACAATCCCATCGGCGATCCCGGGCCTGCCCCCGCGATTGTGCGCAAGGATCGCGTGCGAAATGACCGGGGTGGGTGTGAATTCATCGCCCGCCGCCGTCATCACCTCGACCCCGTTCGCCGCGAGCACCTCGAGTGCGGTCGCGCAGGCCGGGATCGAGAGGGCGTGCGTGTCCATTCCAAGGAAAAGCGGGCCGTCCGTTCCGCGGCTCTTTCGGAAGATGCAGATGGCCTGGGTGATCGCGAGAATGTGCCACTCGTTGAAGCTTAGCGTGAACGCCGAGCCGCGATGTCCGGAGGTGCCGAAGGAAACCCGCTGCGCCGGTATGCCGGGATCGGGAATGTCGGTGTAGTAGGCCGTGACCAGGCGCGGCACATCGACGAGAATGCCGGGCGGCGCCGGCTTGCCGGCGAGAGGGCTGATGTTCACTGTGTTGTCCCCGCGGCCGTGTTCTCGAGTTCGCAGACCTTGGCAAGCCGGCGGCAATGGCGCGCCAGCCCGCTGAAGCGCGCCGCAAGGAAGGTCTGGACCAGCTCCCATGCGGCCCCCTCGCCAACCACAAGGCCGCCGAGGCAGAGGATATTGAGATGGTCATCCTCCACCCCCTGGCGGGCCGAAAAAGTCTCATGGACCAGGCAGGCCCGGGCGCCGGGCACCTTGTTGGCGGCGACCGAGGCTCCCACTCCGCTCCCGCAGATCGCAATTCCGCGATCCATCGCCCCGGAGGCCACCGCACGGGCCAGCGGGATCACGAAGTCCGGATAGTCGTCGTCCGTGCGCTTCTCCAAGTCTCCGAAGTCCGTCACGGCATAGCCGGCCAGCCGGAGCCTGCCCGTGAGAAACCGCTTCAGGTCAAAACCACCGTGGTCAGCGGCAATGCCAATCTTGCGCGGAGCCGCGCCGTCGTCTGGTGTCGGGTCAGGCATGGGTCTGCTCCACTCCCGTCCGCTGTTCGTCCAGTTCCGAGTACCTCCCCAGTACGGCGAGGCTGTTGCACTCCGCGCGATGGCGGAGGGAGGCCTGCGCCTCCCGGACCATGGCGGGATCCCCCCGCCACGACATCATTGCCGGGTTCTGGAGGGCCCGCCCGAAGGAGAAGGTCAGCTTCCAGGGCGCGCCGCCGACTGCGCAGATTGCATTCAGGCGCTGCGTCGCGGCCACGTCGGCCTGGCCGCCGGAAAGGAACACAATCCCGGGCACGGCCGCGGGCACGGCGCGACGCAGGCAGCGGAGGGTGGCCGCCGTCACGCTTCCGACCGCGGCCTGCTCCGGGCAGGCCTTGCCCGAAAGCACCATGCCGGTCTTCAGGAGGATCTTTTCCAGGACAACCCTGTGCAGGGCCAGGGCGTCGAATACGGCATGGAGCGTCAGTTCGGTGACCTCCTCGCAGCGATCGATGGAGTGGGTGCCATCCATCAGGACCTCCGGCTCAACGATCGGAACCAGCCCCGCTTCCTGGCTCAGGGCCGCAAAGACCGCGAGCGATCGCGCATGGTCGCCGATGCAGGCCAGGGTCGGGGTTGATTCGCCGATGGCGATCACAGCCCGCCACTTTGTGAAGCATGCGCCCAGGCTCCTGTATTCGGCGAGGCGCTCGCGGAGGCCATCGAGCCCGGCGGTGATCTTTTCGCCCGGAAAACCGGCCATGGACACCGTTCCCTTATCCACCTTGATCCCCGGGACGATGCCCTCGCGGGCGAGAACCTCAGGAATGGGTCCGCTCCGGGTGCGCTGGAGGATCGTTTCATCGAAAAGGATCGCACCGCTGATGAATTCGGCCAGCCCCGGTGTCGAAAACAGCATTCCGCGGTAGGCAAGGCGGCTGTCCGCGGTGGACTCGATGCCAAGGGCGGCGAAGCGCCTCCCGATGGTGGGGAAACTTTCGTCGGCCGCCAGGATTCCCTTCCCCGGGGCCAAAATCTTTGCGATGGTCGAGTCCATGTCCGGCCCGCGCAAGGCTCAGGTTTCGCGGCGGTCCTGCTTTTCGGCGTCCCGGGCCGCCTGGAGCATCTGGTCGTGCTCGGCCTCCCCGACGCCCTCCTCGGCAAGCTGGGCGGTCTCGCTTCGGCCCTCCTCATCCTCCTCCTCGTCCTGGGACTCCGGCATCCGGCGACCCTCGGACCCGGGCACGGGATCCCACCGCTTGGATTCGGGAATCGAATCGAGGACCGCCTCCTGGCGGTCGATGTCCCTCTCGCCCGTCAGTTCGCGCTTGGCCTGCTCGTAGTCGACCTGGGTGACCTGCGGTGCGGGCCGTCCCGCGATCAATGCAAGCTCACGGGCACGGGCGTGCACCATCGCGCGGGAAACGGCGCCCACCCCGGAAAAGTTCTCTGCAATGATGCCCTTGTTGATGGGATTCTGTTCCATGGTACGTGCTCGGGTTCAGGACGTTTCGACGCCGGTCCTTGCGATGTGGTTTTCCCGCGTCCTCTCGATGTCCTCCTTGGTCAGGCTTACGATCACGACCGACTTCTCGAAGCTGATCTTCACGATCTTTTCCGGGGAAATCAGGATTTCCCTGCCCGAGTACCAGTGCCCGGACTCGACGGCCAGCTCGCGGATCGCCCAGGACCTGTCATCGACCAGGAAGCCTGTCACATGCCCGAGGATCCCATCCGTCGTCTGGATGGGATAGCCCTTCACGGAAAGGGCGCTTTGCAGGTGCTTGTCGTCGCGATGGTGGTGCCGGATCCCCTTTGAAAACTCGTTCTTCGCCTGGGCCGGGACCACGGGATAGTCGCCGACGCCCCACATCGCCGCGCCGTCCCAGTAGGTCGGCCAGCCATAGTAACGATAGAAATCGATCTCGTACTGCCGGGAGACGGACTTGTGGGCCTCGATCGGGGGGCTGTCCTCAATCTGCTTCCGCGTCAGTTTCACGGGGAGGATCCGGGCTTCCGCGTCGTACTTCCCGAAGGCATGCGGGGAAATCAGCACGAGGCGCTCGGTGAGCCACGAGGCCGTGTCCGCCACCAGGTAGCGGATGACCCATGTCTTGTCGTCGAAGTAGAAGTCCTTGATGTGCCCGATGTCGCCATCGCTGGCGGCGAGCCTGCTTCCGTGGAGATCCGTGGTGTTGATGAGCATAAGTGGTCCGGTTGGGCTTCCGCCGGTGGCCTCCCGGGGGAAGCCCATCGCCGTCGTTGCACCTGTGCGAAGATAGTGCCTGGGGTGCGCTCAGGCTATGGGGTCTAGCCCCCACCCGCGGACGCCCTGCTAACGAATTCCGAGGCTGCGCAGAGCCGGAATCTTGGCAAAGTCCACGAGGATTGCGAAGGCCGCCGCCGCGACGAGGACTCCTGTGATCGTGGGGATTGGAAGGGACTTCATCGCGATCCCGCAGGTCGCCAGCGCTGCGGCCACGAGCAGGTCCGCCGCGGACGAAACGACAAGCCACCGGCTTGGCGCCAAGGACCACAGGTGGAGGCGCGTCCGGTTTGTATAGGTGGTTGCCTGGTTGCCGAAGACGAGGGCAACGAAGGCCAGGGTTCTCAGCGCGCCGAAGTCGAGCCGGGCGTGATACTTTGCGAAGGCGATGACCGCCGTGCAGAAAACAAGCTCGGCCGCCCCCATGAACACACCCGCGACCGTCAGGCGTCCGATGCGCCAAGAGTTGGGCGACGGCGAGGGCCTCACATGGTCGGTTGCGAGCGACATGCCGAGAAGGTCGCCGGTCAGCATGATGATCACCATCAGCATCGGGGTCAGGATCGCGCGCCCGGTCATCAGGAGGCACACGGCAAGGAACAGCACCTGGACCGTCTTCTTGGTCACCGAATTCAGGGTGTAGGTCAGGATGCGCTGGAACGTGAGCCGACCCTCCTTCACCGAGGCCACGATGCCGTTGAGCCCCGGCTGGGTGAGAACGATGCCTGCAGCCGACTTGGCGACATCGGTCGCCGTCGAGACCGCGATTCCCATGTGGGCCTGGCGGAGGGCGGGGGCGTCGTTGGCGCCGTCGCCGCACATGCCCACAACGTGGCCGGAGTTTTGAAACGCCTTCACGAGATTGTATTTTCCCTCCGGCAGGATGCCGGCAAAGACCGAGTAATCCTTCGCCTTCGCATCCGCGGGTATCGGGCCGGGCGGGCACACGGCCCCAGTGAGGCCGACTTCCCGGGCAACGATCTCCGCCGTGGCCGGGGCATCCCCCGTGATCATGACGGTGCGGATGCCCAGCGCGTTGAGTTCGGAGATCAGTGCCGCCGAATCCTGTCGCGGGGGATCGCTCAGGCTGATTGTGCCCGCAAGCTTCATCGCTTCCGGGGGACCCGTTGCAACGGCGAGGACGCGGAAACCCCGCGCCTCGAGCGCCCCCGCCGCTGCGGCCGCCCCGGGCGAGGGCTGGGAAAGGCCGGCGACCGCCGCAAAGGCACCCTTGACGATGCGCACGGTCGCGCCGCCGGAATCCACGCCCGTGGCCTGGGACATCTTGGTCGCGGGATCGAAGGGCACGAACGTGGCCAGCCTCGGAAGGCCCGGGGAGGCGGCTCGGAGGGAGCCGGCGCGGATGGCGGAGTCAACAGGATCCTGCCCGCCGTCCGACGAAGCGAGCGCGGCGAGTCCGAGGACCCCCGGCTCGTCGAATCCCGGCATGGGATGAACCTCCGTGACCGTCAACTGGTTGCGCGTCAGGGTTCCCGTCTTGTCCGCGCAGAGCACGTCGATGCTCGCCGCCTCGTCCACTGCCGAGAGCCGCGTCGGCAGCACATCCATGCGGGCCAGATTCCGGGCGGCGAGGGCCGCCGCAAGCGTGAAGGTTGCCGGGAGCGCCACCGGGATCGAGGCTAGGACCGCCGTGAGCACCAGGGGGACGATTTCGCCAGCCGGCAGGTGGATCGCATGGGCATAGCCCACCATCAGCACCGTGACGGTTCCGTTGAACAGTGCGAGGTTGCGCACTACGCGAAGAACCGCGTTCTGCTGCGAGCTCCCGGCGTGCGCGGAGCGAACCAGCTCGGCTGTTCTGCCGAACTTGGTCCTGGTTCCCGTCGCCATGACCTCGGCGACGGCCTCGCCCCGCCTGACAAGCGCCCCGGCGTAGGTTTGCGCGCCCGGGCCGGCCTCGATGGGGACCGATTCACCGGTCAGCATGGACTGGTCGAGCAGGACCCCGCCCCCGGTCAGGCGAACGTCGGCCGCGACAACGGCCCCGAGCGACAGCTTCACCTCGTCCCCGGCAACCAATTCCAAGGCCGGCACGGTCTTCCAGACATTGTCGCGGCGAACGACCGCATTCAGCGCAAGCCGCGACTTCAGCGCGGCAAGAGTCGCCTGGGCACGTCCTTCCTGCGAGTAGCCAAGGGCCGCGTTGAAGACGAGGAGAATGAGGATGATTCCGGCCTCGACGTACTTGCCGAGGGCGAGCTCGAGCACGGCAGCTGCCTCAAGCATCCAGGGGATGGGGGCCCAAAACTTGGCCAGTGCCCTGCGGATCGGGCGCAGCGTCGCATCCGGGATCGAGTTTGGACCGGATTGGGCGAGCCGCCGGCGGGCTTCGTCGCCGGTCAGGCCGGCCGGGGAAGAGCCATCCGTTCCGGGTTGCATCAACGAAGGAGGCCGGGCTCGCGGCAGACGGAGCGCGCGATCATCAACTCCTCATTCGTGCGGATGACCCGGACCTTGACCCGTCCGTTGCGTCGGGAAATCACCGCCGAGTTCGCGGCATTGCGCCGGCGGTCCACGCTGATGCCGAGAAAGGCCAGGCCGGCGCAGATCCGTTCCCTGACCGCGGGGGCGTGTTCGCCGATGCCCCCGGAGAAGACAAGGGTCTCCACGCCGCCGAGCACCGCCGCGTAGGAGCCGATCCACTTCATGGCCTGGTAGCAGAACAGGCCCACGGCCTCCGAAGCCCGGATGTCCGAGGCCTCGCGCGCCAGCAGGTCGCGCATGTCGGAGCTGGTCCCGGACACTCCAAGAAGTCCCGACTCGTGGTTCACCATCCGGTCGAACCGCGCCGGTGTCATCCGTTCGGTCCGCGCAAGATAAGAGAGAAGGCCTGGGTCGAGGTCGCCCGACCGGGTGCTCATCACCAGCCCCGCGGCCGGCGTGAACCCCATGCTGGTGTCGAGGCTCCGTCCGTTTCGCACGGCGGCCAGGCTCGCGCCGTTCCCGAGGTGGGCCAGGATCACGCGGCCGTTCGCGGCCCCTGGGTCGATGCGCCCGAGTTCCTCCATCAGGAATGCGTAGGACAGGCCGTGGAACCCGTAGCGCCGGACCCCCCGGTTTCCATAGCGGCGTGGAATCGGCAGCAACCTGGCCAGCCGGGGCATGTCGCTGTGGAAGGCCGTGTCGAAGCACGCGAACTG
>Ga0302320_10004367_pt1 | contig 32133 bp, 26 predicted proteins | sample Bog_T0_3_FD_202130 | JGI IMG/M metagenome (GOLD analysis project Ga0302320, IMG submission 202130) | Peat permafrost microbial communities from Stordalen Mire near Abisko, Sweden - Bog_T0_3 | ecosystem: Environmental > Terrestrial > Soil > Wetlands > Peat | place: Sweden: Abisko, Stordalen Mire... | reverse complement strand
AATCGTCGCTCAAACCTGCCCCGACTGCTGCTGGCCCTGTTCTCGAACAACGACAAAGACAACAGCAAAAACAACCCCACAGATGTGCAGCGGTTGACGGGGTCACTCCATATCAGGGAACCTCTGAATAAGTCGATGTCTTGAAAGGGCACGACTTTAGTCGTGCCGCAAGTGCCGCAAAATGAACGCGGGCTTTAGCCCCTGAGGGAAGGTCGACCTCTTATTCAGAACTTCCTCAGACGTCCACGCCCAGGCCGATGGATCGCATCAGCAGCAAGGCGTTGCTGGTCTTCACCACGCCGGACTTCAACTTGTAGTCGAAGATCAACTGGCCGTCTTCGAAGCGGTCTTCGAAGTGGCAATTGGCGGCGCGGTTGCCCATTTCTTCGGGAATCCTGGCCAGTGCGAGATCGTGCGTGCTGACGATGCCGACGGCGTTGCGCTCCACAAGGCTGCGCACAATGAACTCGCTGCCGGCCAGGCGGTCATGCGAGTTGGTTCCTGAGAGCAACTCGTCAAGCAGGAAAAGCACCGGCACCGGTCCGGCGGCAAGCGCGGAGATGAGCTTGACGCGATGAATCTCCGCGTAGAAGCGCGACACGCCTCCGGAGAGCGAATCGAGAATGCAGATGGACGCGGCAACCGTGAGCGGCGAAAGCCTGAGCCGAGCCGCACGCACCGGCGCTCCGCATTGCGCCAGTACTGCGTTCACGCCCACGCTGCGGATGAAGGTGCTTTTGCCGGCCATGTTGGGGCCGCTGAGAATCATCAACTGCAACCCATCGCCGAGTTTTACGTCGTTGCGCACGGCTTTGGCCGCGGGCAAGAGCGGATGCGCCATTGCCGCTGCATCAAACACCGGCCCCGCCAAATCGAATTCCGGGAACACATCGTGGGGATGCTCGAACGCGTAGCCGGCCAGCGCGGTCAGCGCTTCCAGCTCGCCGACGGCCTTCAACCAGCCGCGAATGGCCGGTCCGAACTCCTGCTGCCAGCGCTCCGCTGCAAACACCAGGTGCGTACTCCAGAATGTCACCAGATCGAGCGGCCGTAGAAACAGGCTGTGACGCGAGTTCACGTATTCCACCAAACGCGACAGCTTGCGAATGGCCGCCGACGGCGCAATTCCGTCGCGCATGAGGGCATCTTGCAAGGCCAGCAGGCGCGGCGAACGAAATTGCTCCTGCTCCAGCAGCGCAAGGACCCCGGCGAGCAAGGCCAGCCCGTCGGCTGCTTTCTCCAGTGCATGGGCTGCATCATCGGAGCGGCGGTAAATCCGGTGCGCCCAGCCGAGATTGAGAACGGTGATCGCAAAGGTGAGTTCGCTCAGCCCCCACACCGCCCAGGTCACCAGGCTCAGAATCCACAGCACGGCCAGCACGCGCGTGACAATTCGCCCAGACCGCGTTTCGAATATGGGCGTGCGTTCTCCCCACGCAGCTAGCGCTTCCGGATGCACGCCAAGTCGCACCGTCTCGCCCAGCGAGAATAGCTTCTCCCGGAAACCGATTTGGGTCTCCAACTCGCGCACGGCCTGCTGGCGCGCGAGCACCTCATCCACCGGCGCAGCAGCCAGCAGCCATGCGGCCAGCGTCTCTTCGCCGGCGCGCGTTCGCGCAGCACACAACAGCTCGAACAACGATCCGGAGCCAAAGATATCCAGGTCGCGCACATAAGGATGCAGCGGATCGAGAAACCGCTCGCCGCTCTCGCCTGTGCCGGCCCAACGGTCTTCAACCCGCGCCTGACCTCGCTCATAAAATGCAATCGCACGAGCGCGATAGCGCAGCTTGCGAATCAGATTCTCCTGCAAGACTGCGAGCACCAGAAAGACGGCCACCGGCAAGAGCAGGAATTCCAGAACGCTGGGGTAATGCAGAAACACCACTGCGGCGACTACGGTCAACGCCGCAACTGCGAGCTTAGAATATCCCAGCAGCTTTTCGGTTCGCTGTTCGGCCGCTTGCGCCTGGTTTAGTTCTCGCAATCGGCGGGTATACACCCTCGCAGGTGGATCCCCATCCTTCTTCGCTTCGCCCGCGTCCATGAGGTTACAATATCGCACTGACCAAAGCGGCTCGGGGACACAAGGCCAAACTCGAGCCCAGAACGAACCTGGACTGCACTGAGCCTTTGCGGAAGGGAATTGAATGAGGTTGCCGAATGGCGAGGCCGCCGTCGTTGAGATTAAGAAGCTTAGAGACTATTGCTTGAGTCCGAAGCATCCGCGCGGGCGGCACAAAGCGCGCGTGTTCTTTTCTCTCCTGGGAATGGGCGCGGCTGACGCCGAAGAACTCCGCGCGGCCCTAGTCGAGGCAGCCTTGAATGGAGACGCGGCACTCGGTGTTTCCGATCAATATGGCACTCGATACATAATGGACTTTGAAATGAGGCATGGCGAAAGTGCCGCCAGCATTCGAAGCTGCTGGATCATTCGAAGCGGTGAAGTCGCTCCGCGATTTGTAACGTGTTATATTCTGTAGAATCTTGGAGATTTGAGAATATGGAGCTTCTTTCCGAAGTCGCTGTGCTAAGGGACTTGCCCGAGAAGGGACTCGTTCGTGGCCAGGTGGGAACCATCGTGGAAGTACTCTCTCCCTCCGTCGCTGAGGTCGAGTTCAGTGACGACCAAGGGCGCACCTACGCCATGGCGGCATTGCGGTCAGAGGAGATGATGCGCCTCCGCCATAGCCCCTATGAGCGGGTAGCGTAGCAACGCCTCGACTCTTCCATACAATGCGGCCCTGGCGTTTCGGTCGATGGATTCTTCAAACAACCAATTGAATGGATCCTCATCCCATCGCGTGGGGATCGGGCGCGGTCTTCAGGCTCTTGTGGTGGCGCACGTCGGCGCCTTCCACCCAGAAAATCACGTCTTCGGCGATATTGGTGGCGTGGTCGGCAACTCGCTCCAGGTTACGGCTGATCATCAGCGCGTTCAGCGCTTGCGGAGCGATGTGGCTCTCCTCTTCCATCACCTTCGTCAGCGACTTGTAGGCGGCTCGGTTCATGGCGTCCACGGCGTCGTCCATGGTGAGCACGGTGCGCGCCATGCCGGCGTCGGCCTCAATGAACGATTGCAGGCTCTTGCGCACCATGTCGGCGGCCAGCGACGCCATGCGCGGAATGTCGACGGGCAAATCAACCACGGCCATCTGCTCCATGGCGCGCACCCGGTCGCTGATGGCCTTGGCTGCGTCACCCACGCGTTCCAGGTCGGCATTGATCTTGATGACGCTTAAAATGAAGCGCAGATCGATGGCCATGGGCTGCTCCATCGCCAGCAGGTCAAGCGCAGCCTGGTCGATGTCGCGTTCCAGGCGGTTGATAGCAATCTCGCTGCGGCTGACCAGGTCGCAGATGGAAAGGTCACGCACGCGATACGCTTCAATGGCGCGCTGGATGGCCTGCTCGGCCAATCCGGCCATCACCAGCAGGTTCTCCTTCAAATCGTCCAGGCTTTGTTGAAACCGTATGCGCGTCATCCAAACCTGCCTGTAATGTAATCCTCGGTGCGCTTGTCGCTGGGATTGGTAAAGATCTTGTGGGTGGAATCGAACTCCACCATGCGACCGTTGAGAAAGAAGCCCGTCTTCTCTGCCACGCGCGCCGCCTGCTGCATGTTGTGCGTCACAATCACAATGGTGTACTGCGATTTTAACTGGAAGATCAGGTCCTCGATTTTCGATGTTGACACGGGGTCGAGCGCGGAGGCCGGCTCGTCCATCAGCAGCACTTCCGGATCGACGGCGAGGGCACGGGCAATGCACAAGCGCTGCTGCTGGCCGCCGGACAAGCTGGCGCCCGATTTCTTTTTCAAGTCGTCCTTTACCTCGTCCCAAAGCGCGGAATCTTTCAGCGACCGCTCCACAATCTCGTCCAGCGATTTGCGGTTGCTGTACCCGTTCAGCTTCAGGCCGGCGGCCACGTTGTCGTAGATGGACATGGTGGGAAACGGGTTGGGCCGCTGGAAGACCATGCCCACGCGCCGCCTGATTTCGACCGGCTTGGCGTCCTCGTAGATGTCGAGATCGCCGATGCGAACCGTGCCCGTAACGCGCGCAATAGGGTTGGTTTCGTGCATGCGGTTAAGGCAGCGCACAAAGGTGCTTTTGCCGCAGCCCGAAGGCCCAATGAGAGCCGTGGCATGGTTGGCCGGTATGTTCAGATTGATGTCCTGCAGCGTGTGATTGGCCCCGTACCACGCGTTCAGGTTGACTACCTCGATGCCAACGCCCACTTAACTTGCTCCCTTCATCACGCCACGGCTGGTGACAAAGCGCACCAGCGATACTGCCGCCACAATCAGCACCACCAAAACCAGGGCCGCTGCCCACGCCTGCCGGTGCTGGTCGTCATAGGGCGAAAGTGCGTAGCGATAAATCTCCAGCGGGAGCGCGGAGATGGGCTGATTGAGGGCAACGCTCCAGTTGGAATTGCCGAATGCCGTAAAGATCAGCGGGGCCGTCTCGCCGGCCACGCGCGCAAAGGCCAGCATGCAACCGGTAATGATGCCGGGAGAAGCAGTTTTTACGGTGATCGACAGTACCGATCTCCAATTTGGAACGCCCAGCGCGAGCGCCGCCTCGCGCACCGCATGAGGCACCATCAACAGCATCTCCTCGGTGGTTCGGGTAACGGTCGGAATCATCATCACCCCCAGCGCCAATCCGCCCGACAACGCGGAGAACGGCATTCGCGGAGTCACCACCAGCGCATAAACCGCCATGCCCATTACGATCGAGGGAACCCCGTTGAGCACATCGGCGGTAAAGCGGACCGCGGTGGCCAGCCTGGTCCCGCGCCCGAACTCAGCCAGAAAGATGCCGCCGGAGATGCCGATTGGAATGCCGATCAGGCTTGCAACCGCCAGCAGGACGCCTGACCCGACAATGGCGTTGGCCATTCCGCCGCCTACCTCGCCCTCCGGCTTGGGTATCTGCGTAAAAAATGCAACATTCAACGAGCTGGCGCCTTTGTAGATGAGGTAGAAGAAGATAGCCAGGAGCGGCACCACCACCAACATTGTGGACAACACAGCCAACCCCGTGGCCAAGCCGTCGGTCCCTGTCCGCATCCGGTCTCGCCATATGTTTCCAGTTCGCAGTCTGATCCTCCCCGTCCGTTCCTAATCCCTGATCCCTGTTCCCTGCTTTATCAATGCACCTGCGCCGGAGCGCCGCGGGTTACCGCCCACACCAGAATCCGCGCCAGCGCATTCACGACGATGGTGACAACAAACAGCGCCAGGCCGATTTCTGTGAGCGCGCTCAAATGCAAATCTCCTACAGCTTCGGCGTATTCATTGGCAATCACCGAGGCCATCGAGCTTCCGCTGGCCAGCAGCGAGCGCTGAATCTGGGGCGTATTCCCGATCACCATGGTAACCGCCATGGTTTCGCCCAATGCACGGCCCAGGCCAAGAATGATGGCGCCCACAATGCCGATGCGCGCGTTGCGCAGCACGCCTACGCGAATCATCTCCCAGCGGGTTGCGCCCAGGGCAAGCACCGCCTCGCGTTGCGAACCGGGAACCGCGTTCATGACTTCGCGGGTGAGCGACGAAATAATGGGCAGAATCATGATGGCGAGAATCACGCCGGCGGCTACAAAGCCCAGGCCGGTGGGGTTGTCGTCGCTGAAGAAACCGGTCCATCCCAGCAGCTTGACGAGCCAGGGATTCACGTGCTCCCGCAACAGCGGCACCAGGATGAAGACCGCCCACAGACCATAAATCACGCTGGGAATGGCGGCCAGGAGCTCGGTAACGAAAGCCAACGGGGCGCGCAACATACGCGGGCACATTTCGGTGAGAAACACCGCCAGGCCAATGGCCAGCGGAACCGCGATCAGAAGGGCCAGGAACGAAGAAACCAGCGTGCCATAGACAAAGGGCAACGCGCTGAAATGCCCGTTGACCGGGTCCCAGTACATGGGCTTCTGGTTATCGGGATCGACAAATACCGAGAAGAAGAAGCGAAATCCAAACGCGTTCCAGCTCAGGTGCGATCCGCGCACAAGTTCGGTGGCAATCAGCACCACGATGCCAAAGATGCTCAGCGCGCACAGCACCATGAGCACGTGAAAACCGCGGTCGGCGAGGGCCGAGTTCCCCCGTGAAAGCAGGAACCTGCGGATGGCCGAGGCCTCAACCTGGGCTGTCCACTGAGGGGGCCGGCTGTCTCCAGAGCTTGCTTCGGGCTTCAGCGCAGATTGGGAGCTGCGAGTCTCGGACACGTTGACGTTCACCTCAAACAGGCTACCGGGGCCGTATGAATAGGAGGTTACAACACTGCTAAATCAAGCGCATACAGCCCAATAAATCCGGGAATACCTTCCCGGCGGCTCCTCCACTGTGCTCGAACCCGGTGGTTCGACTGACTCGGCTGCGTTCGAACCCCCAAGGACTGGGCCAGCGCACAGCAAAACTGTTCTAATCTTGTGACTGTCCAAAGGAAGTCTCGAAACCATGCGCCAGTTTGTCGTCCTTTTCCTTCTCGCATTTGCCCCCATCGCCGTCCAAGCTCAAGACAAGATTCATCCCGACCCGCCGCATCACGACTGGAAGGCCTCTTGGATTACACATCCCACTGCTTCCTTGCGCGAGCCGCTGGTGCTGCACTTCCGGCGGACGATGACGCTGGCGGCCGTTCCTGCGACCTATGTCGTTCGGGTAAGTGCGGATAATCGCTTCGTCCTTTACGTGAACGGGCGCCGCGTGGGCGATGGGCCGGCCCGCGGCGACCTGACTCACTGGCGCTACGAACGCTTCAACCTTGCGCCGCTGCTCAAGCCGGGCGATAACGTGGTCACGGCGACGGTGTGGAACTTCGGCGTCTACGCGCCGATTGCCCAGATGACCGACCGGACCGCTTTTCTACTGGAAAGCGAAGCGACCGGCGACGCCTCGATCGGCACCCCGAAGGGATGGTTGGTGGAGATAGAGGCAGGCCAGCGGCTGGTGCCTCGCGTCATCAACGGATTCTACGCGTACATGGCCGCCGGGCCAGGCGAGGAAGTCGATGCGGCGCGCTACGACTGGAACTGGAACAGTCCCTCCGCCAGCGGCTCATCCTGGGTTCCGGCAGCTTCGCCCATCCGCGAGAGCATCTACCCAGAGACAAACAAAGCCCACTCGGCGGACACCACCGGCGACAATCCGTGGGGACTGATCCCGGATGAGTTGCCGCCGATGGAGTACGCAACCGTTTCTGCCGGCGAGTCCGTTCGCGCCAGTCTGCCCGTTCTGGGCCGGTTTCCCTCTGAGGCGGTCTCGGTCCCTGGCAATTCCCATGTTCATCTGATGCTCGACCGCAAAACGCTTGCCACCGCCTATCCGCTGCTCAGTGTCTCCGGTGGAAAAGGCTCCAAGATCACCCTCACCTATGCCGAAGCCCTCTATGACAAAGACCAGCACAAGGGAGACCGCGACGACGTCGGCAACCGAACCGCGCTCGGAATCTCCGACAGCTTTCTGCCCGACGGTGGCCAGCACCGCACCTTCGAGCCGCTGTGGTGGCGCACCTGGCGCTATCTTGACCTCGACATAACCACCGGCGCGGAGCCGTTGACCCTCGAATCCCTGACAGCTCAGTTCACGGCTTATCCGTTTCAGGAGCGCGCCAGCCTCAACACTCCCGACCCCGACCTTGCGAAGATTTGGGAGATCAGCTGGCGCACCGCTCGCCTCGACGCCCATGAAACCTACATGGATACGCCGTATTACGAGCAGCTTCAATACGTCGGCGACACCCGCATCCAGGCGCTCATCTCTTACGCCGTGGGAGGCGACGACCGGTTGGCGCGCCAAGCCTTGCAGGCCTTCGACTGGTCGCGAATTCCGGAAGGCATCACCCGCAGCCGCTATCCCAGTTCCCTGCCGCAAACCATCCCCACTTTCTCGCTGATCTACGTGGGAATGCTCCACGACTACTGGATGTACCGGCCGGACGACGATGGGTTCGCCCGCTCCCTGGTGCCGGGAACGCGCACGGTTCTGAACTGGTTTGCAAATTACGAACAGCCTGACGGCCTGCTAAAGGAGTTGCCCTGGTGGAGTTTCATCGATTGGGTCTCGGATCGCCAGGAGATCCCCACTTACGACAGCAACCGCGAGTCCTGCGTCACTACACTCGAGTACCTCGGCGCACTCAACGATGCTGCCGACCTGGAAAATGCTCTGGGTGACCCCACCCTCAGCACGCGATACCAGTCCCGCGCGGCCCATATTCGCAACGGAATTCATGACAAATGCTGGTCTGCCTCGCGCGGCTTGCTTGCCGACACTCCTGACCAGAAAGGCTTCAGCCAGCAGGCCAATATTCTTGGCGTCCTCTATGACGTTATCCCAAAAGATGACCAGCAGAAGGCTTTACGGCAGATACTGGCCGTCGAACCTGGAACAACGCCGGACGGCGTGCTGAGCGCCTCGTACTATTTCCGCTTCTACCTGGCTCGCGCCCTGGATCACGCCGGCATGGCCGACGATTACCTCGACTCGATCGGGCCCTGGCGCAAGCTGCTGCCGTTGCATTTCAGCACCTGGCCTGAGATTCCCGGCAATACCCGCTCCGACTCGCATGCATGGAGCGCCCACCCCATCTACGACCTTCTCACCCTGGTCGCAGGCATCGAACCGGCCAGCCCAGGCTTTGCCACTGTCCGCATCGCACCGCACCTCGGGTCTCTTCCATCGCTTGCGGCCATTTATCCCCATGATCAGGGACTCATCAAAGTCGAATACATCCGGCGCGGTTCCGGCCTCAGCGCCACCGTTACTCTTCCGGATAGTTTAACCGGCAGTTTCGTTTTCGAGGGAAAATCCTGGAACCTGCATGAGGGAGTGAACAAAATCGACGCGCCATGAGGCCTGCGTTTGAAGGAACCGGGTATCCGCAACCGTTCGCCGGCAATCCACGCCCCTGCCCCGTCCCATTGACCCGTCGCTTTCTGCCTTGGAAAACCGCAAAATCGATGTATTAATAGAGAAACATCGTTTCCTGATTCACGGGAAACGTGCTACAACTCCAAACATGGCAGAGGGAAAGAATTCTACGCCGCCAGGTCATGTGAACCTCAGAATGCTCGCCGAGCATCTGGAGCTTTCGCAGACCACGGTCTCGCTGGTCCTGAATAACTCGCCTTCGGCGCGGTCCATCCCCCAGGAGACGCGAGACCGCGTTACCGAGGCTGCGGCGCGGCTGAATTATCGTCCTAACTATTTTGCGCGCTCGCTGCGGCAAAGCAAGTCCATGAGCGTCGGCGTGCTTGCTCCGGACCTGAGCGAGGGCTACTTCACTCGCGTGATGAGCGGCGTGGTGCAGGAACTGACCGCGGCTCATTATTTCTATTTCACCGCCTGCCACGACTGGAAACGGGAGCTCATCGAGAAATACCCCCGCATGCTGGTGGAGCGCGCCGTGGATGGCTTCCTGCTTCTGAACACTCCGGCAGAGCACATTGATGTGCCCGTCCCGGTTGTCGCCATCTCGGCCCATAGCACGATTGAGAACGTGACTAACATTGTTCTTGACCACCACCTGGCCGTGGGGCAGGCGCTCACCCACCTGTATGCGCTGGGCCACAGGCGCATCGCTTTCATGCGCGGCCCGCGCGCCATCCCCGACTCGGAATACCGCTGGGAGAGCATCCAGCAGGTTGCCCGGGAGATGAATCTCAAAATCGACCCCGCCATGGTGATCCTCATCGACTCAGCCGGCTGGTCCATGAAGGACAACTACCACCCCATGGCTCCAGAAATCGGCTACAAGCCGATGCAGGCTTTGCTCGAAAAGACGCGCGACTTTACCGCCGTCTTCTGCTTCAACGATATCGCCGCCATCGGCGCCATCCGCGCCCTCAAGGACGCGGGGCTAGCTGTTCCCGGCGACGTTTCGGTGGTGGGATTCGACGACATCCAGTCCGCGGCCTACTCCACGCCTTCGCTCACCACGGTGCGCCAGCCGCTGTTGGAGATGGGCAAGCGGGGCGCGCAGATTCTCCTTGAGCGAATCGCCAATCGCGAGACGGGGCAGCCGTCGGAAATCGTAATGGCTCCGGAACTCGTGATTCGCGAGTCAACCGGGCCGGCCAAAAGCTAGGCATCAACCTCGCGGTCCGCCGCAAAAAGATTCAAACCATCGGCTAATGTAAACCTGCGCATGCGCCTCGCCGCAGTAATGCCGTGCGTGGGGAGCATTCGCGGCCTCTTTGGTCCATTTGAAGACTGTCAACTGTGCATCGCTACAGTGGATCACGATCCAGCGCACCGGATTATCGCTTTCTTCGCCGCAGATTTCACACTTATAGTTTGTGCCTATCAATGCCCGGCCTCCACGCTTCAGCATTCGATAACTTCTGATTCTTGTTCCCTGATCCCTGTTCCCTGTTCCCTGACTTGCTACTCCAGCATCTGCAAATCCAGCGGCTCAACATTCATGCAGTCCATGGTGCGAACGCTTTCAAGCGCTCGCTTCAACGCCGAACTCCTGCAGGGCTCCACGGTCACCACAAACGGCAGCGCATCCGGCGGGCAACCCGGTTTCTGCATGATGGCGCGAATATTGATCTTCTCCTTGGCCAGCGCGCCGGTAATCTCCGCCACGATGCCGGGCCGGTCTCTGACCAGAAAGCGTATGTAGTGCGGGACCTCGAACTCCCCGCTCACCTTCGCGGGTGCCGATGGGATCTCCACGCGCCGCGAACCATGCGCCAGCGCGAGCAGGTCACTCACCACCGCCACGGCGGTTGGATGGCCGCCCGCGCCGCGGCCTGAGAACACCACATCGCCGCCGTACTTGCCGCTGAGGATAACCATGTTTTCCGTGCCACGCGACCAGGCCAGCGGCGATCGAAGCGCCACCAGCATCGGACCCACCGTGGCCGCAACCTGGCCCGCAGGTTGCTCACTTCGCGCCACCTGGCGGATGGTGCAGCCCAGGTCCCGCGCATAGCTGAAGTCGACGGCGGAAACCGTGGTGATGGGCCGCGGCACAATCTCTTCGGGATCGACCTCGACCCGCAGCGCCAGCCGCATCAGGATGGAGAGCTTCGCCCGCGCATCGAACCCGCCCACGTCTTCGGTCGGGTCGGCCTCCGCATAGCCCGCGGCCTGCGCCTCTTTGAGGACCGCGGCGTAATCCGCTCCGTCTTCCATCTTGCTCAGAATGAAGTTACACGTTCCGTTCAGGATCCCTTCAATGCGTTCGATGCGGTCGCCGGCCAGCCCCTGTTCCAGTCCCGGAATCACCGGGATCCCGCCCGCAACGGCCGCGCCGTACTTCAAGTGGCCGCCGTGCGCCGCTGCAAGGCGCTCCAGTTCCACGCCGTGAAACGCAATGAGTTTCTTGTTTGCGGTGACCACACTCTTGCCCGCGTCGAGAGCCTTGCGCACCCATCCGCCTGCGGGATCTAGACCGCCGGCCAACTCCACCACGACGTCCGCGTCCGAGCCCAACACCGCGTCGGCGTCTTCACTCCACTGCACGCTCGCCGGAACCCAGTCCACGCGCTTGCGCGCCACGCCGCGGTTGAACACGTGCGTAAGCTCGATGCCTTGAGGCTGCGACTCCACCAGAATCCTTGCCACGGAACTGCCGACCGTCCCAAATCCAAACAGCGCAATGCGCAGCGGGCGTTGCAAACGCGACTCCTGCGCGGCCAGGGGTGAAACCTGATACGGCGCCACGGAAACATTCACTTCAGACAACGGAGTTCCCTCTCTTGCATCGAAAGAAAACGGAATAACCCGATCATACCTGACCGCCAGGCCCTCGTTGCTCGACTGTTCCGCAATCCCGTTTCTCGTGTACTATCAATCGCAGATGCGGCGCGTGCTTTCCATCCTGTTGGTTGTGTTCTTCGGCTTTGGCCCTGTTGCGGCCACGCCTGGAGCCAGCGAAGACACCCGGCTGCCCGCCTGCTGCCGCCGCCACGGAGCCCATCATTGCGCCATGGGCATGGGCGAGGCGGCAACGGCGGCTGAGGTTGCAGCCGGCAAGACAGTCGTGCGAGCACCATCAACCTGCCCGGCGTTTCCCGGCACAACGGCCGCAACCGCCTCCGGGCCGCAGGCGCTGACCTCGACTCCCGTGAACCTGCCGATCCTTCTTGCGCAGCTCCACTCGCCCGCCGCCGGTCGCGCCATTGCAAGAATCAGCCAGATCCGCACCCGTTCCGGGCGCGCGCCTCCCTCCGGCCCTCTCGCCTAGCGCATCGCTCAAATCCGAACCGTTCCGAATTTCTGGCCATTGCCAGGCGCGAACGGTTGCCCGCGCGCCCTGTCAGCGATTGAGCCCCAGCCGGCACGGAGGATCGCATTCTCATGCACCGATATTTGCTCATTCTTTACACGGCCACTGTTATTGCCGCATCCGTTCCAGCAGAGGCCGCCGTCTTTGCGACCCTCCACGGGATTGTTCACGACGCTAAGCACCGGCCCATTGCCGGCGCAACCGTCACCCTGCGTGCCGCCGAATCCGCCTTCACCCTCACCACGGATACAAACGCGGAGGGCGAATTCGACCTGCGGCAAGTCCCCATCGGCGTTTACACGCTCAATGTAACTGCCAATGGATTCGCCCCCGCCGAAGAGCCGCTCACCATCGCATCGGGCACCAACCCTATTCTCCATATCCCGCTCGCTGTCGCGGCCTCGACGCAAACCGTCGTCGTACATGGATCGCAGTCGTCCGTCTCTGCTTCCGACTCCGTGACTCCCACCACGCTCGTTACTCGTGAAGACATCGACCGGACCCCCGGCGCGGACCGCACCATCGGCATGGAGATGATCACCGACTATGTTCCCGGCGCCTACATGACCCACGACATGCTGCACATGCGCGGCGGCCACCAGACCAGTTGGCAGATTGATGGAATTGCCCTTCCCAATACCAAGATCGCCTCCAACGTCGGCCCGCAAATCGATCCCAAGGACATAGATTCGCTTGAGACCCAGCGCGGCAGCTATTCGTCCGATGTTGGCGACCGCACCTACGGTGTATTCAACGTGCTGCCGCGCAATGGATTTGAGCGCAACCGCGACGGCGAAGTCCTTGTCTCGCTGGGCAACCTCTACACCGGCGAAACACAGGTTTCGCTCGGCGACCACTCCATGGCGACCGCGTGGTATGCAAGCCTGGCCGGCTCACGATCGAATTACGGCCTGGCGACGCCGGTGGCGCAAATCTTCCACGACGCCACCAACTCCGGGAGCGCCTTTGTCTCCGTCATCCGCAACCAGACACCGCGAGATCAGCTGCGTTTGGACGCCCAATACCGCGAGGATTACTTTCAGATCCCGTACGACCCCAACCGCAGCGACTGGGAGCAGGCCAGCCAGTATTACGAGTCCTTTGGCCTGCGCGACGGCCAGACCGAGCGCGACTCATTCGCCATCGCCAACTGGGTTCACACGCTCTCGCCTAAAGCGCTGTTTTCCTTCGCGCCCTTTTACCACCTCAATCAGGCCGACTACGATTCACCCGCCAGCGACAACCCCGTCGCCACCACCTGGCATCAGCTCTCAAATTATGCCGGCGGGCAGGCCGATTTCCACGCCGACGCCGGCGCAAACAACTTCTCTGCCGGCATGTACACCTTCTACCAGGCAGAGAGCGATCTGTTCGGCGTGCAGGTAAACGACGGCAGCGCGGCATCCCAGCCCAACACCGTGGCAACGGCAAGCGCGGCGTTGGCCGAGGGCTATCTCTCCGATCACCTGCGCCTGGGCCGATACTTCACGCTGCTGGGCGGCATGCGCTTCTCCAGTTTTCACGCCGGCCTGAACGAATCCGCGGCCTATCCCCGCATCGGCGCAACTCTGGAGATTCCGCGCTTGCACTGGGTGTTACGCGGCTTCTACGGGCATTTCTTCCAGCCCGCGCCGCTGCTCACCGTCTCCAGTTCAGTGCTCAACTACGCCAACAGCCTGGGCGGCGGCGAAAACGCATTCACGCCCATCCCCTCGGAGCGCGATGAAGAACACCAGTTCGGCATTCAGATCCCGCTGAAGGGCTGGTTCCTCGACGTGGCCAGCGTCAAGAATCGCGTCAACAACTTCCTCGACCACTCCAACCTCGGCGAATCGAATATGTACTTCCCCATCGCCGTTGATGGAGCACTGGTCCGCGCCTGGGAGATGACCATGCGTTCGCCGCGACTGGAGCACCTGGGCCAGTTCCACGTCACTTACTCCAACCAGATCGCCCAGCAGCGCGGCAATATCATCGGCGGATTCACGTGCGCAATCGCCACTGACACCGCTTGCGACCTCGGCCCGCAATACATCTCGCTCGACCACGACCAGCGCGAAACGCTCAACACCGGCTTCACCGCGAGCCTGCCGATGCACGCATGGTTTTCAACGAATGTCTATTATGGATCGGGATTCTCAAACGGCCTGGCCGGCGCGAATCAAGGCCCATACAACGGCCCGTATCTACCGGTTCACACCACCTTCGACGCATCGGCCGGACGAGCGCTGGGCGAACGCTGGAAGTTTGCCGTCAATGTTGTGAATGTGACAAATCATCGTATTCTGCTTGACAACTCGATCACCATCGGCGGCTTCCATTACAACGACCCAAGGTTGGTTTCGGCAGGACTTCGTTACCGCTTTCACTTCTGAGCAAACGCACAACGCTGGGCGCCCCGCCTGAGTGCCGGGGCACCCTCTGGGTCGGGGCACGACGTTCTTATTCCTGCCTCTTGAGTGAGATAGATCCGTCGATCGATTGCCTTGTATTTCCGCGGATCTTCACACAGAAGAAAACCGACACTCCAGGGAGAAAACTATTTCAACTGCGCCGTGTGCGACCCCGCTCCCGGTTCCTTGTGCGGCGCGGCCCACGCCTGGTAGCTGTTGAACAGAAATTGCCCGCCCAGCACCAGCAGCCAGACCCACAGCGCGAAGCGCAACGGCTTGCGCGGAATGTGCGTGCTGAGCAGCGTTCCGCTCACGGCTCCCAAAACGCCTCCGGCAATGAGTTGCAAAAGCAATTCAGTATTGGAAGAGTGCGAAAACCAGTGCGCGCCGCTGCCGATGAGCGAGACAACGAAACCGAATGCAATGTCTGTGCCCACCACCTGCGCCGGAAGCAGCGGCGTAAGGCTCAACAAAGCCGCGGAGCCCAGCGCGCCCGCGCCGGCAGAAGAGAACCCAACCTCCGCGCCCACCGGAAGCATCAACCATCCGAGCAGCGGGCTGCGGTCGCGCGCATCCGCATTGGCCTTCAGCGGTTTGAACGAGTTGGTGATTTGCCACGCCGCCGTGGTCACCAGAATTGCGCCGAGAAGCGCATTCAACAGATTCTGCGATCCCACCGTGACCAGGTGCTTCAGGAACAGGGAACCGATGATAACTCCCGGAACGCCTCCCGCGAGCATGAAGGCCAGCGTCCGCCAGGCCACGTTGCGGCGGATAATCTGCGACGGCACCAGGATCAGCTTCACAGCCGTTGCGAACATCAGGCCAATCCCCACGGCGACCGGCGCCGGCACTCCGAGAAACAGGATGAGGACCGGCACGGTCACGGTCCCCGCGCCCACTCCAGTAAGCGCGATAAACAACGCGATGATGAATCCAATCAGGTACTGCATTTTGCCTACTCCGTTTCGCCGGATTTACCGGGCCGGCGCTGCCTCGATATGAATGCCGCATTCAACTTTGCGGCCGGCCCAGCGGCCTGACCGCGGATCGTTGGCATCGACGGGTAACGATGTACATGGCTCGCAGCCAATGGACGAGAATCCCCGCTCGTAGAGCGGTAATAACGGAATGGAGTGCTGCTCGCAGGCATACCAAACATCGCGCGTGGTCCACGATGCGAGCGGAGCAAGCTTCAGAACGTGTTTGCCGCCCGGCAATGCGAATTGCGCTTCCTCTTCAAGCGCGGCCCGGCTCTTTGCCTGTTCGCGCCGCAGGCCCGTCAGCCATACGCGATAACCAGCAACTGCCTTGAACAGCGGCTCCACCTTGCGCAGCTTGCAGCACTGGTCGGGCGCGGATTGATACAGCAAACCATGTTCCGCTTCCTGCTCGGGAACCGTCTTCTCCGGCAAAAGGTTGATCAGGTTCAGTTGCCATTCCGCTGCGATGCGGTCGCGATACGCGTAGGTCTCGCGAAAGTGATAACCGGTATCGAGAAAGAGAATGGGAATCGCCGGATCGAGCGCAATGGCCAATTTGGTGAGCAGCACATCTTCCGCCTGGAAGCTGCAGGTGAGGCAAACGTCACTGCGCCCTGTGATCTCGCGTGCCAGCAGCGAACGCACAGCGTCTAATTTCCCTGCAACCTGGTTCTGAATCTCGACTGTGCTCATTACAGTCCCGCCCTCTCTGTGTCATGGAGAATTTCTGTTTCATGCAGCAGTTGATGCACCGCCGAGATAACGCTGCTGCGGCTTGTGCCGTCCAGAACCAGCCGCCTGCCCCGTGCTTCGGCCACGAGTTCCTCGTTCTCGTTAGCGGCTATTTGCAGCACCAGCACGCCCGATTCCACCTGAACGCGCAGCAGCGCATCGAGCAATCCGGTTTGCCCCGCGATCGCTGCATCGCCAGTGTTGACGCGCTGCGTGACCACGCCCGTAGAGAAGAGCGAGCGCTCGATGAGGTCAATCAACTCAGCAGAGCCGTTCAACGAAAGGACGCCCCCCTGGTGTCCCCAGCGCGCTGCGCGCTCAACGGCGGTCACCGGTCCGGCCTCCGTAATCGATTCGTCTTCGCCGTCCGAAGTGTCCGCAACGACGGAGGTGATCATGCCCGCGGCCACGGTGCTGTTGCTCGTTGCGTCAATCAGAATGAAGGCGCCGGTGGCGCGATTCTCCGCGTAGAGGTCGAGAGCAATGGGCCGGAGCAGCTCGATCGACACGGCTCCGATGGCGTTCATTTCGAGCGTATCCGCAGTCTCGTGAGCCAGCGTGCCGATGTTGGTGCGATGCCCAATGGAGGCCACAAAAGCAGGCACCGTGTGACTGGTGTGCTTGAGCAAATAGCGCCGCTTGAGCGCAAGCGGGCGCTGGTCCATCCACACCAGCGAAGCACCGATATGCCGCGTGACACTCGGCGTAGCCTTCGACGACGCAATCAGGTCGCCGCGGCTGATATCGAGCTCGTGATTGAGTACCAGCGTAACGGACAGCGGCGCAAACGCCTCATCGAGGTCGCCGTCAAAGGTGACAATGCGCTCCACCTGCGCGCTTCTTCCCGAAGGAAGGGCCGTAATCGTGTCGCCCGGCCGAACTGTTCCCGAAGCGATCTGGCCGGCGAATCCGCGAAAGCTATGACTGGGCCGAATGACTCGCTGCACCGGAAAACGAAACGGCGCGGTGCGTGTCTCGCGTGAGGTTGGCGCCGCTTCAAGCAGCTCAAGCAGCGAAGGGCCCGTGTACCACGGCATCGCACCAGGCCCGCGCCCAGCGGCATTCGCAGCCCGGTGGACAACGTTATCGCCCGCCAGCGCGCTGACCGGCACAAAGATGGCCTCAACCGGGTTGCCGGTGTCGGCGGCAATCTCGTCGAGAACCAGGCTGAAATCGCGCTCGATAGATCGGAATCGTGCCTCATCGTACCCAATCAGGTCCATCTTGTTGACTGCGACGAGCAGATGCTCCACGCGCAGCAGCGATGCGATGTACGCATGCCGCCGCGACTGCACCAGCACGCCTTTCGCGGCGTCGATCAGCACCACCGCTGCATCGGCCGTCGAAGCCCCCGTCGCCATGTTGCGCGTGTATTGCTCATGCCCCGGCGTATCCGCGATGATGAACTTGCGCCGCGCCGTGGAAAAGTAGCGATAGGCAACATCGATGGTGATTCCCTGCTCGCGCTCGGCGCGCAGACCGTCCGTCAGCAAAGCAAAATCGATTTGGCCGAGAGCGGTTGTTCCCTTGCCCTCTATTGACCGCACCTGATCTTCATAGACCGATTGCGTATCGTAGAGCAGCCGCCCAATCAGCGTGGACTTGCCGTCGTCCACGCTGCCCGCGGTAGAAAAACGCAGCAGGTCTTTCTCGCGCTCTCGCTCAAGAAACGCGCCGATCTCAAAACCCGAATCCTGTTCTGTCGCAATCGCCAATCCCGCCTCCACAGCCCCTCAGCCCCTTAGTCCCTTAGTCCCTAGTCCCTAGTCCCTAGTCCCTTAGTCCCTTAGTCCCTCTAAAAATAGCCCTCCCGCTTCTTCAATTCCATTGACCCTTCCTGGTCGTGATCGATCACGCGATTGGCGCGCTCCGATGAGCGGAACGTGATAAGTTCCGCAATGATGTCCGCGATCGTCGCAGCATCGGAGCGGATGGCGCCGGTGCATGGGCTGCAACCCAGCGAACGCAACCGCGACTTGACCAGTTGCGGCCGCTCGCCAATGCGCGCCACAAAATCCTGCTCTATCGGCAACAGCGTATCGCCGCGCACATACATCGGCCGCTCTTTGGCAAAGTAAAGATCGACCACCGGAATGTCTTCCTGGTGGATGTATTGCCACACATCCATCTCAGTCCAGTTGGAGAGCGGGAAGACGCGAATGCTTTCGCCCGGATGGATGCGGGCGTTGTAGAGATTCCACAACTCCGGCCGCTGGTTCTTCGGGTCCCATTGGCCCGCGCTGTCGCGGAACGAATAGATGCGCTCCTTGGCGCGCGACTTTTCTTCATCGCGCCGCGCACCGCCGAACGCAGCATCGAAGTTGTAATGCTTCAACGCATCGAGCAGCGCCTGTGTCTTGAGCAGGCCGCAGCAGCGTTTGGTGTCGAGCGCAATCGGATTGGTTCCGGCGGCGATGGCAGGCTCATTCCGCCACACCAGCAGTTCCGCGCCAACCGAGCGAGCCATCGCATCGCGAAAAGTCAGCATCTCGGCGAATTTAAACCCGGTGTCGATATGCAGAAGGGGAAACGGAATGGGCCCGGGAAAGAAGGCCTTCTGTGCCAGGCGCAACATAACCGACGAATCCTTGCCGATGGAGTAGAGCATCACCGGGCGTTCGAACTCCGACGCCACCTCGCGCAAAATGTGGATGCTCTCGGCCTCAAGCAGACGCATGTGACTGAGCCGCGCTGGACCGGAAAGACCGGCTAGACTGGGAATGCTGGCCGTGGATATAGGAATTACGCTTTCGGCGATCGGCATGCTGACCTCTTGGCTTTGAAGGTAGACGCTGGATGCCGGGGTCACGCGCGAAAACAAACCCGGCTATTCAGCAACGGGTATGTCGTCTGGATCGGTTTTGCAGGAGATCGAAGACTAGAACGTACACCCGTCGAAGATGTTCGACAGGCGACAACAAGACGAACTTTGGGCGGCGCGAATCATGTGTTCTTTGATCATAACAAAACGCCGCACGGGGCACAAGGCCGCAGCAGCAATTGCAGGCGGGCGGGTGCTGATCGTTCTCGCGGACGGAAAAACGCCGCCTAAGCCGCAATCCTGGCTCGCGAATCTTCATCGGCATCCGGAATTCAATTCAACCTGCAAAGCCAGACCAAAAGGACTAGAGTGTTAGCTGGCGAAATCGTCAACATCCGCGCGGTTGCTGAACCATGCGCGGCCTTCCTCACCGGCTCGACGGTGCGGATCAATGAACAAGAAGCCGCAAGTAAAGTGGGGTAGTGAATTGCCCGAATCCATCGACTGGCCCCGGCCGGTAAAGCCATCGCGACCGCGCCGCGGCGTAGTCTTTTTCGTTCTAGCAGTGATCGCGGTCATCGTCTTCTCAAGCCGGACAGCGCTCTCTTATTGGGTTGATCTGCTCTGGTTTCGCTCCCTGGGCTACTCTGAGGTCTTTTGGAAATCGCGCGGTCTCGAGTGGACGGTCTTCGCCGCCTTTGCCATGGCAACCTTCCTCTATCTCTTTGGAGTTTTTTCTGCCTTCAAACGGGCGCACTCCGCCGACTTGCCTGACGATCACACCATCGTCATTGGCGGAAATCCCATCCGCCTTCCGGTGGCGCCCGTCATTCGGGCCGTAGCTTTCGGCGTTTCACTCGTGATTGCACTCGTCACGGCCGCCGCGATTCAGGCGCAGTGGACTACCTTGGCGCTCTACCTATATGCCCCTCGCGCCGCTGCCGGGTCACCAGGAAGCTTCGCAGACCCGATCTTTGGCAACCCGCTCAACTTCTATCTCTTTACTCTTCCCGCATGGCAACTTATTACGGGCTGGCTACTCACGCTGGCTATACTTACTTGCATCCTTGCCGTCGTCTTCATCCTCATAACTGGGGGATCCCGTGCCATCGAAGGCCGCTTCCGCACCAGCATCGCATTGCCCTGGCGCGGACTTTCTCTTTCTGTCGGTCTTCTACTTTTCGTCGTTGCCATGCGAGTTTGTATAAGCCGGTTTGAGTTACTGTTTGAACACCACACAGTCTTTGACGGAGTTACCTATACCGACGCGCATGTCACCCTGACCGGCATGTTATTTGTTTCCGCAGCACTCATCCTTGGCGCCCTGATCGCCGTTGTCAGCGCCGTGTTCAAGCCGCGCGGGCGATGGATCGTAGCCGCCGTTCTTCCGGCAGCGGTATGCTATATCGTGGTAGGCATTGTTGCATGGTACGTCACCAGTTTCCTGGTCAAACCGAATGAACTAGTCCGTGAACAGCCGTATATTGCCTATAACATCCAGATGACTCGGCAGGCCTATGGGCTCGATAATTTTGCACAGCGAGAGTTTCCCGCGGAAACAACTGTAGGCGCAACCGATCCGGCAAACAACCAGGCCACACTCAAAAACATTCGCCTTTGGGATGTACAGGCGCTCAAGGATACATTGCGTCAGATCCAGGAGATTCGCACTTACTACGACTTTCCCGATATCGACATCGATCGCTACACGATTGATGGCAACCAGCGAGAAGTGATGCTGGCCGTGCGGGAACTCAATGTGGACAAGCTACCCGACAGCAGCCGCAACTGGATCAATGACAAGCTGATCTACACCCACGGCTACGGTATCACCATGAATCCTGTAAACGGATTCACGCCGGAAGGCCTGCCGACACTGATGCTGAGTAACATGCCGGTGCAAAGCACGGTTCCCAGCATCCGCGTCACACGGCCGGAGATTTATTTCGGCGAGATGACCAATACGGATGTTTACGTAAAAACGCGTCAGCAGGAGTTCAACTACCCTGAGGGGCAAAGCAATAACCTGACATCCTATGAGGGCACCGGGGGAATCGAGTTAGGCGGATTTCTGCGCCGCCTTCTGATCGCATTTGATCGCGGCGACATTGCCAAGCTCCCCTTCAGCGACGACGTAAACCCGCAAAGCCGGCTTCTCATGCGCCGCAATGTACGCGATCGTGTCGCCGCGCTGGCGCCTTTTCTCACTTTCGACCAGGACCCTTACATCGTTGTCGGTGAAGATGGCCGTCTCTCGTGGATCATGGATGCCTTCACGTCTTCGGACACTTATCCTTATTCGGCGCATCGCGCGCTCGATAATCTCTCTCTCAACTACATGCGCAACAGCGTCAAAGTGGTCATTGACGCCTACGATGGAACCACGAGTTTCTATGTATTCGATAACAGCGACCCAATCCTGGCCGCTTATCGGGGAATCTTCCCCAGCCTCTTCAAGGATGCCTCCACCATGCCGCCCTGGCTGCACAACCACATCCGTTATCCCGAGTTATTGCTCAGCCTGCAGGCCGAGGTCTATGGCCTTTATCACATGACTAATCCCGAAGTCTTTTATAACCGCGAAGACTTATGGACAGTCGCAACGGAAACCGGAATGGCCCAGGGCGGCGAGCAAACTACGCAACCCATGGAGCCTAACTTTGTACTCATGAAACTGCCCGGTGAAGACGGCCTTGAGTTTGTAGAAATTCTTCCTTTCACGCCCGCCAACCGGAATAACCTGATCGGCTGGATTGCCGGACGGAGCGACGGGGACCACTATGGCACGTCGGTGGTCTACGACTTTCCCAAGACTCGCCTGGTGGACGGGCCGCAGCAGATTGAAGCCCGCATCGACCAGAATGCTCAGCTCTCGGGCCAGCTCACGTTATGGAATCAGCAAGGATCGCACGTTCGCCGCGGCAGCCTGCTGGTCATTCCGTGCGGGCGCGCGCTGCTCTATGCCGAACCGATCTACCTGCAAGCGGATCGCAGCCCCATGCCCGAATTGCGGCTGGTTGTACTTGCCTTGCAGGACAAACTCGCCTACGCGCCAACATTCGAAGCAGCACTGGGGTCGCTGTTTGGCACCGAGTCTTCGTCCTTGAGTTCGACCGAGGCCCAGCGAACTGCGCCGGAAACCGGAGCGCCAACGCAGACCCAACCGGCCTTCGATTTGAAGTCGCTCATCGCGCAGGCAGGCAAGGACTTCTCCGATTATCAGCGACTAACATCGGAAGGCAAACTAAGTGAGGCGGGGCAGAAGTTAGACGATCTGAAGCGGACTCTCGATAGATTGAACTCGACGCCCAAATAGCGAGCGCGGTAACCTATTGGCTGAAAAATGTGATGCTAGCCGGGCTGCCGACGGCGGTATATTTCCCTGTAAAACTCAGCAAACCCGCTTCACGATGAATCCTGAAGCTCGTAATGCAGTCACTGCGCCGATTGCATGCATACAGGAAGTTGCCGTTCGGATCGATCCGGCATTGACTTGGATAATCGCCCATGGTCGATGTTTCGCCAATCCATTTCAACTTTCCATCGGCTCCAATGGAAAACGCCGCAATCGTATCGTGCAGCCGATTGGCGGCGTAAAGAAACTTTCCGTCAGGCGAAACGAGGATCTCTGAAGCAAAGCTCGATCCCGCGAAGCCTGGTGGCAAAGCAGATGCCGTCTGCTGCGCCTCGAGCGAACCGAGTTCCGGATCGTAGTGGAAATAGACGATGTTGGATGCTTCTTCCTGTATCGCGTAAAGCCAATGGCCATTGGGGTGAAATGCAAAATGCCGCGGTCCGTCGCCGGTGGGAAATGTCGTGAAGTTTTCTTGATTGGGCGGTCTCAACTTTCCCGTATTCGCGTCAAATCGATACGTATATATCCGATCCTGTCCCAGGTCGGTAGCTAGTACAAATTTGCCCTTCGGGTCGGGCAAGATCATGTGTGCATGCGGAGCATCGTGCCCGCTCACGGCATAGCTTCCCCGCGGCAAATTGGTCGCCTGGGTGGCGCCGAGGTGGCCACTGTCGACGTGAATGTCCGTAGCGGCCCCCAACAACCCTCCGCCGAGAACGGGCAGAACGGCAATGCTTCCGCCACCGTAGTTAGCCACAAACACATATCTCCCGAAAACATCATTGCTCAAATAGCAAGGTCCAGCGCCTTCTGAACTTACAGTATTCAGAGCGGTCAAATCGCCGCTGGCTTGTTCAATCGCAAACGCAGTTACAGAACCGCTGTTGCCGTTAAAGTCACTGAATTCATTTGCCGCGAAAAGATACTTCTTCGAGGGATGGATCACAATCCACGATGGATCCGGGGTCTTGGCAGCGAGCGTTCGGTGGGTTAACTCGCCGCTGAACGGATTCATTTCGAAACGATAGATTCCTTCGCCGTTGCTGCCGGCTCCAACATCGCCCGTGTAAGTGCCCACATAGGCCAGCGCTCTGCGGCGCGGTTGCGCATGCGCGGCGTGCAGTACTGCTCCCCGCGCCGATTGCGCCAATGCGGCGGAAACTGCAATCTTTAGAAACTTGCGGCGGCTGGCTAACCGCCCCGAAAATGGTTCTGCCATCCGATCCATCCTCAACACACCACACCTCAGGCGCTTCATCATGCGCGAATGATGCGGATGCCCTGGCGTTCAAAAGGTGCAAGCGCTTCTTTGCTGGCGCCGGTATCTGTAATCAGCGTATGGATCTCGGCGGCAGGGCAAATGAATGCGGGACTTACCTTGCCCAGCTTGCTCGAATCGGCTGTGACGATCACCTGCTTCGATTGCTTGAGCATCTTGCGCAGAACCAGCGCTTCGTCCGTCTCGAGTGTGGTGGCTCCGCGTTCCGGGTCGAGGCCGGTGACGCTGAGAAACACCTTGTCCATGTAGACATCGTCAAGAAAGTTGAGTGCCGCACTCCCGGTGAGCGAGAAAGACCATGCCCATGGCACCACACCGCCGGTGACGTAGGTGCGGATTCCGGGCTGGTTGCAAAGCTCCATTCCTATATTAATGGCGTTGGTAACTACCTGGATTTTGTCGCGATGGCGCAGGCTGCGACCCACATGAGTGGTCGTGGTACCGGCGGTAAGCCCTATGGTTTCGTTGGCTTCAACCAGCTCAGCCGCTGCCAGGCCGATGCGGCGCTTCTCTTCGGCAAAGCGCTGTTCGCGGGCCAGGAAGGAGCTGTCGTAGCGGAATGGCTCGTAGAGCAGCGGTTCCACCAGCGTGGCTCCGCCATGGGTGCGGCGAATCAGGCCGCGGCTTTCCAGGCGCACCAGGTCGCGGCGAATGCTGGGCGCGGAGGAGCCCGCAACGGCCAGAATCTCCTCGATGCTGGCGCTTCCGGCGCGCAGCAGAAACTTGATGATCGTCTCTGAGCGGCGATCGATTGATTCGGACATACCGCACCGATTCTAATCTCCCAGGTACGGGTATGCCCAACCTCTTTTCGCAAAATTTGAAGATAATCGGATCATTTTCCTTTAGCCGCTCATTTGATTGATCGATTTGGCGCTGTATGATCGAAGACAAGAACGGCGCTTCACCAAAAAGTTGTTCCTGGATAGAAACCCATGCCCCTCTTCAAACATGAAATGTTGCGCGAAATCTACGAGCAGCCTGTGGCGCTGCGCCACACAATGGGACTCTATCTGGCCGACCACGCTCTCAAGCCGGAGGTAGCCGCCCTCCTGGCAGGATGGGCCATCCCCGAGGGCGAAATCCTGATTGCTGCCTCCGGATCCAGCCGCCACAGCGGCCTGGCCGCCGAGATCATGCTTGAGGACCTTTGCGGACTGGCCGCGGATGTGGAGTACGCCAGCGAGTACAGCTGCCGCGGCGTGAACGCCAATGCGGATGTGCGGCATCCCAGCGTGCTGGTGCTCTCGCAATCCGGCGAAACCTCAGATACGCTGGCGGCATTGCGCGAAGGACGCCGGCGGGGGCAGAAAACCCTGGCAATTACCAACGCCTCAGCCTCGACCATGGCCACCGAAGCGGATGTCTCCATGCCTTTGGCCGCGGGCGTCGAAAAAGCCATCCCCGCCACCAAGAGCTTCACTTGCCAGTTGGCTGTCCTCTATTTGCTGGCTTTGTACGAGGGAGCGCGCCTGGGCCGGTTCAGTCCCGCGACGCTGGCCGCCGACATACGGGAACTTGAAGCCCTGCCCACCAGGATTGAAGCTCAACTGGATGGCTGGCGCGAGCAGATGGCCGCGCTAGCGGAGAAGTACAAAAGTGCAAATACTTTTCTTTATTTGGGCCGCGGAATCCACTATGCCATTGCCCGCGAAGGCGCGTTGAAGTTGAAGGAAGCTTCGTATGTGCATGCCGAAGGATACCCGGCCGGCGAGTTGAAGCACGGGCCCAACGCGCTGGTAAGCGATACGGTGCCGTTGGTGGTGCTTGCCACGGTGGATCGGGCACTGGAGGCATCGATTTCGCGCTTTGAAAAGACCCTGCAGCTGCTGCGCGATATGCAGGCGCAAGGCGCAAGGGTTATTGCTGTTGCCAACAGCGGCGACAGCGAAGTTGCCGGCCTGGTGAGCGATTGCGTCTTCGTTGAACCGGCCTCGGAGTACCTGTTGCCTATTGCGGAAGTGGTGCCATTGCAATTGTTCTCGTACTTCATGGCCTTGGCGCACGGCGTGGACGTGGACCGGCCCAGAAACCTTTCCAAAGCCGTGGTGGAAGCAGACTCGGGGGAATGAGCAAATGTGAATTTGACCCAGGGTGGCCCATCGGGGAACCATGCACCCTCTGGATCGGGGTCGCAGGTTCTTGCATTTGTGCCAAGAGTGGGAAACCACGGCGCTCGTTTTGCCCACCTGCGAACATCTCAAATCGCCGATTGTTCCAATCCGCCGGAACTTTGCCCCGACTCGTCTCGTACCATGAGAAGAGTGGAGCTTGCCATGATCCGCTACATCCTCGCTCTCACCCTGCTCAGCGCCGTTTTTGCGCCTGCCGCAGCCCGCGCCGAGCATGATGAAGTCCAGTTCTTCGCCAATATTCACGTTGGCCCCGATTCCACCATCCACGACGCAGTCTGCTTTTTCTGCAACGTTGACATTGAGGGCAAAGCCACCGGCGACGTGGTGGTTTTCTTCGGGCATACCCACATTGCGAGTGAAGCTCATCACGATGTGGTGAACTTCTTTGGCAAGGTCACTGCAGACGACAACGCCACCATCGACCATGATCTTGTCAGCATGTTTGGCAGCGTTAGCCTGGGAGAAAACGTCCACGTCGGCCAGGACCTGGTAGCAGTATTCGGATCCTTGCATGCCGGCGATGGCGTTACCGTGGACGGCGACCGCGTGGTGCAGCCGGCCTGGATCTTCTTTGCTCCGCTGTTCTTCTTCATCGCGGTCATTGTCCTGATCGTCCGCGAGTTCCGCGCCTATCGCCGCCGCGTCTTCCTGCGCGGCTACGGCTTCCCGCCCCGGCTGTAGGTGCTCGGGGCTGAATCCCGTACCGTTCAATACGCCTGGCCTACGAAAAACTCCATCGTGTTCAAATGTTTTGAACATGTTCATTTTTATCTTGCTTTTCCTCTTGGGTCGTACTATCTTATGTTTTGAACACGTTCAATTATGCGCCGAAGGAGACAACTTATGTATCAGATACACTATTTCATCCTCTACGCGGTTCTCTGCGCAGTCCTGATCGTCTGGCTGGCGATCGTGCTGCACAACGCGGGCGACGTTTTTCTGCACGACTCATTTCCCGGCCGTCAGGAGTTGGCCAAGGCCGTTGCCCGCCTGCTCGACATTGGCTTCTACCTGGTGAGCTTTGGATATGTTGCGCTCACCTTTCAGACCTACATGCCGCTGGATAAAATCGGACAAGTGACTGAAGTGATCAGCATCAAGGTCGGCTGCTTCCTGCTGCTGCTTGGGGCAATGCATTTCTTCAACCTGCTGCTTCTGGCAATCTTCCGCCGCCGCGCGCCCGCAACCGCAGCGCCGGTGGCCTCGTGAGCGCCATGCCGCGCCAGGCCACGCTGAAATCCGAGGCCACCCGTGCGCGCATCTATGAAGCCGCGTTGAGCGTCTTTCGCGAACGCGGCTTCCACGCCGCCACCATGCGCGAAATCGCCGCAGAGGCAGGCGTTGCCCTGGGCGCGGCCTATTACTACTTCGATTCAAAGAATGCCATAGTCATGGCATTTTATGCGCAAGCCCAGGAGCAAATGACGCCGGAACTGGAACGAATTCTCGCCTCGCAAAACAAGCTGGAAACACGGCTACGCGGCTTGATCCAGCAAAAATTCGAGTACTTCGCCCCTAACCGCGCGCTGCTTGGCGCATTATCGGCACACACTGATCCGGATCACCCCCTTTCGCCGTTCGGCGCGGCGACGGCGGAGATTCGGGATCGCGACACTGCCTTCTTTGCGCGCGCCGTCCGCGACTCCGCGGTGCGCATGCCGCCGTCGATCCTGCCCTATCTTCCCCGCCTGCTCTGGCTCTATCAAATGGGCCTCATGCTGTTCTGGGTTTACGATAAGTCTGCCGGCCAGGCGCGCACCGCATTTCTCTTCGACAAAACGCTGGGAATGTTTCTGCTCTTTATCAAGCTGGCCGGTGTGCCACTGCTCAGGCCGCTCTACCGCCCGGCTGGAGAGTTACTCAAAACCATCTACGGGGAGGCGTGACCATGAATCCGCTGCGCATTGTTCTGCCCGGCGGCAGCGGCCAGGTGGGTCATGCTCTCGCTCGGCACATGCAGGAGCAGGGCCATCACGTCACCGTGCTCACCCGCGGCCCCTACAGCGCGCCTTGGCAAACGGTGCACTGGGACGGCGCAACGGAAGGTCCGTGGACCGAGACGCTGGAAGCCGCGGACGTGTGCATCAACCTGGCGGGCCGCAGCGTGAACTGCCGTTATACGCCGGAGAATTGCGCAGCGATCTATAACTCGCGCATCGGAACGACTCGGCTGTTGAATCGCGTCATCGCCGGCCTGGCTGCGCCGCCGCGTATTTGGCTCAATGCCTCCACGGCCACCATTTATCGCCACGCTCTCGACCGCGATATGGACGAGGCTACCGGCGAATTGGGTGGCTATGAACTCATTGGCATGAAGCGGCGCGCGCCGGAAACCTGGAATTTCTCCATCCAGGTTGCGAAAGACTGGGAGGCTGAATTCTTTCGCGCCCCAACTCCACGCACACGCAAGATCGCGATGCGCTCCGCCATCACCTTCAGCCCTACGCCCGGCAATGCGTTTGAGGCATTTCTCAATCTGGTTCGATTCAGTTTTGGCGGCAAGCAAGGCAACGGCCGGCAGTACGTCAGTTGGATTCATGAAGACGACTTCGCGCGCGCCGTCCAATTCCTCATCGATCGCGACGAGTTCGAGGGCCCGGTGAACTTTGCCTCGCCCAATCCCCTGCCCAATCGCGATTTCATGGAAGCGTTGCGCGAGGCGTGGGGCATGCCGAACGGGTTACCTATTCCGGCCTTCGCCGTAGAGATTGGAGCTTTCTTTCTCCGCACCGAATCCGAGTTAGTGCTCAAGAGCCGTCGCGTTGTTCCCGGCCGTCTGCTCGATGCCGGATTTCAGTTCGAATTCCCTTCCTGGCCCGATGCCGCGCAAGACCTGGTGCGGCAATGGGGGAACCGCGAGTAATATTCGGTTGTCAACTGTTAGCTGTCCACTACTTTGCTACCAGCGCCACATAGGCGACTAACTGTGGAACAGTTACCTGCACCTTCCCATTAGCATAAGTGAACGGAATCGATATATCACTTGAAATGTCCGGAGATACCATCGTCACCGTCGCCGGAGCCGTGGCCATCGGAAAACCGACCACCACAGCGTTCTGCGCCTGAAATCCCTTAGAGTAATTGTGATTGATCAAGTGCGCGACCGTGCGTCCATCGCTGAGCTGCGTCAAGTTTGTCGCTACGTTCGCGACGGACACATTCACAACCCCGGTAAGATTCCGCGCATTCTCGTAAAGCGCGGCGTGGGCCGGCAGCTTGAAAAACGCGGCTGTCTGGTCGAAGAAGGGCATCAAGCCGAGTTGCGTGGCCGTCGGATCGCCGACCGTATCCAGCAAATGCATGGCGAAGTGCACCCCGACGGCGTACGCCTCCGGCACATACATTCGCCAATAGTCCTGCTGCTCCGACGTCGGCAGCGAGAGATAGCGGGACATGGGACCGGAGGGCCAATCGATGAACACAGAAACCAGCACACTGCGGCCCGCGACGTATGCGGATTGCTGCTGCATATAGAGAAAGGCCGGCATCAGGCTCTGCGCGCCGTCAAGGTCGCCGCTTCCGGTGAGGGGGCAGAAATCCTGATCGGAACCGCCGGGGCCGTAGTAGTTGTAGTCGAACAGTCCGGCGGCTTGAAAATCGACAAAGGGATAGATGCCGTTGGCCGTGATGTAGATCTCCCGTCCATATTTCTGCCGCGCATAATTCCGCAGCGTAACCACAATGTCCTGCCAATAGACGAGGTACAGGTAGGTGTTTGTGAACGTGCCGTTCCGCGGATCGTCGCCCATGATGCCCCATTCCGCAGCGAGCGGGTTGGAAGAAGTGAGCGGATTGGTTTGCCACCCATTGCGGGCCAGGTAACCGCGATAGTTGAAGGTGCGCCCTGCCAGCGCCGCGGTTGTTGAGCAGTTCAGGTTGTCGGCCGCCTCAACGCCAAATTGCGATCGCCACTGCGCGGCGGTCAGGTTTGGATACTTCGCGCATAGAAACCCGCCGAAGTCGGCCACATCGGCATCGTCGAATCCTTCGTTGTTGTCATAAGTCGCGCCTTGATAACTCCCGCTGACTTCGTCGAAGAAAACTCCGTCTACCCCGCCGTCGATTTGTAACTCGGCAATGCCGATAATGTACTGCCGATACGCCGCGGAGGCCATGCTTCCGCGGTAGAAGTTCAACGGCGAAGAATGAGTCACGGGCTGCCCTTGCGCGTTGCAGGAAACCAGGGACTCGAATTGAGCCGCAGCGGGAAACTCATCGGGAAAGAGGACCGTCGCTGTGGTCCCACCGATGAACACAATGCCGGCCGCCTGAGCCTGCGCGGGATAGGCGAAGTTATAGTCCGAAGCATGTGTGCCATCGGTATCCCACCGCGCCCAAGCCCTGGGAACAACATTAGGAAGCATCTCGATCAACTGCGGATCGCCTGGTCCATTCAGCGCGCCTTCCTGACTGAATCCGAACACGGTCCAGCCTGCGGTCGGACCTTTGCCATAGACTGCCGGATTCACTGCGATCTGCCGATACGTCCCGCTGCCGACCGCCGCATTGCTCGCTGCCGGCGTGGCGCACGCAGTTACTCCAGCATTGACCATAAAGCTCTGCGTGACTGCCGTTGCAGCCGTATAAGTGCTGTTCCCTGCCTGGCTGGCTTGAATGGTGCAGGTTCCCGCGGCATTCAGAGTGGCCATTGAGCCTGACACCGTGCAGACCACGGGCGTGCTTGAAACAAAGCTCACTGGCAGACCCGAACTGGCTGTCGCCGTCAAGGCAAGCGATGTTCCTGCAGTCTGGGTTGCGATTGCGCCGAAAGCGATCGTCTGGCTCGACGGCGTTTGACTCATCGGTGTCTGGCTCTGCGGACCGGAACTGCCGCATCCGGCAATGATCAGCGCGCAAAGCAAGCCAACGAAGCATCCCAGCGTGCGGATCTCGAATGCTTCGGTCACTGAATCCATCCGTGGCATATTGGCAAAAGGAATCTCTCACCTACTTCGGCGTAATATCCGTCACTGGCAAATCCCAGTGTGAGAGCAGAATCTCAAAGCGGCGCTGCTCTTCTTTTTGATAAGTTGCCTGGTCTGGCCATAACTCCTTGATGAAAGCATCCTCGTCTGAATTGGCCGTCGTCGCCACGGTCGAGTTCTTATAGCGGATCGTCACGCGATAATCCCAGCGGCCGTCTTCCGTTGTGTGATAGGCCGGCGATTCGATCTTCAAGGAGAGAATCCGCCCTGTCGATTGGATTTTCTTCAACAGCGGGTAATGGTTCTTTAAAAACAGTTGCAGAAACTCCTGCTGATGTCCCCACTGCAGTTTGTAGTAGTACTCGACGGCATAAGGTTGGTCTGCTCCGCCCTGCGGCGGCGAGCCCTGCGCCCTGCCAGGTGCAACCAGCGAAACTGCAAACACGAGAGCGAAAACTGCGAGAAGCATTCTGCGCATGAAGCCTCCAATCGGACCATTGCAGACAATTGTACTTTGGTTCGGCAATGAGTTCTTCTCCCCGGGGCACACGCGCATGGCTGAGGTGCTCAAGGCTTGGATGGCGCGGTCTTGCGCGGAAGGTGCAGGAACCGCTTGAACTCGGGAGAAAACTCCTGGATCAGATGCTCGGCGCCAAGGATGCCCACCTCGATGTGTCCGGACTGCACGCCCTGCACCCATGCCGAATAATGATGGGGCCACCAGGTGTCTTCAACCATCGAGCTGCCATAGGCAGCCGAGAGCTGCGGCAGATCGAGGGTCTCATGTCCGCTGTGGTTGTAAGTGAGAAAGGTCATCTTCAGCGCGTGGCTTGAGCGTCGAATGAATCCTTTGCATCCGCAGGCAAAGTAGCGCGGGTCTGTCCCCTCGACGCCGGCCAGCACTTCATGGGCGGAGTTCTGCACCAGGTTGCCCCCGTAACTGCTGCCCAGGCGGCGAATGAAGCCTCCCCCGCCGCGTTGCCATGCCGTCGGGATGTCGAATGCCTGAAGGTAGAGAGCGGTTGCGAGCGACTCCACGTGAATGGCGGGGGATGCGCCATCTTCGCGCCACCAGCGCTGCATGCGTTCATTGCCGTTCAGCGGCTTGTACTCTCCGGCGTTGAAGGGCGGATTGACATCGTAGGACTGCGCAAGCGCAGCGGCCGGGGCCAGCAGTAGCATTGACAATACGGCTCTAGGAGCTTGTTGAAAAAGGTTCCAGTCTCGGTCTGATTTGGAGTCTGTTTCGTCTATTGAGTATGCGTGGAGACGAGCGAGTTCAGGATGAGATGTTCAGCAGCGTTACGTTGGAACAGCGG
>Ga0302320_10004366_pt1 | contig 32134 bp, 32 predicted proteins | sample Bog_T0_3_FD_202130 | JGI IMG/M metagenome (GOLD analysis project Ga0302320, IMG submission 202130) | Peat permafrost microbial communities from Stordalen Mire near Abisko, Sweden - Bog_T0_3 | ecosystem: Environmental > Terrestrial > Soil > Wetlands > Peat | place: Sweden: Abisko, Stordalen Mire... | reverse complement strand
TCGGCCTCGGCGATCCCAAAAACATCGCAGTGATATTCGAGCGCGAGTTGCGCGCTATCCAGGTTGAGCCTTCCGCCAAGGGCGTGCCACGCGTAGCGCGCATCAATTACGACAGCCGCAGCGGTCGCTTTGACGTCACACTGGAGGTTCCGACCGGGGCCACCAATCGCGGTATACTGAGACTGTCCGGCCGCGCGGTTGCGACCGTGGACGTGATGACCGTTACGCGGGCCATCGAGCGTGGCATCGTCCTTAAAGATGCGGATGTGCTCATGGAGCGACACCCTCGAGCCGAGGTCACACGTGAGTTTGTTACCGAACGCGACCGAGCCGTAGGTTTCGCCGCTCGCGCCAACTTGCAACCAGGCACGCCGCTACGTGCCGCCGACCTGATGAAGCCCGAGATTATCCAGCGCAATGACGCGGTGACGCTGATTTACGAAGTGCCGGGCATCACGCTCACGGTACGCGGCAACGCGAGCGATGGCGGAGCCGAAGGCGACGTCATCAACGTAGTCAACGAGCAAACCAAGCGTAAGGTGCAAGGCATGATAGTCGGCCCCGGCCGGGTCGCGGTCAACGCCAATTCGCCGCGACTAGCCGCAAATATTGAGCCTACCCAGCCCGCAATGAGTGCCAACGCGCCCTAGCGCAAAAACTCGAAAGGTTCACGCGCTGGCGCGTAGTCCCGAAAAGCGGGAACCGATTTTCGGAAAAGATTACGCGTAAACCAAAAGTGAAAGTGATGCCGATGAATGTTCATAATGTTTTGCGTCATGCGGTCTTGGCTTCCATTACCGCTTCGTTGCTCAGTAGCTGTGCAGCCATCGATCGGCTAAAGAATATTGGCGAGCAGCCGGCACTTACTTCGGTCGACAATCCAACGACGCGACCGGGATATAAGCCGGTGCAGATGCCGATGCCAGCGGCGCAGCCCGCCTCCTACAATCCAAATTCTCTCTGGCGCAACGGCTCGCGCGCCTTTTTCAAAGATCAGCGCGCGCAACAGATCGGCGACATTCTCACGGTGATGGTCAACATCACCGACAAGGCCAATATCGCCAACGAGACGCAGCGCAGCCGTGCCAATACCGAGGATTCCGGCATCACCAACTTCCTCGGCAGCAATACAATAAAGACGCCGGCATCCGCGATCCTGCCCGGGCGCATCCTCACCGCTGACTCCACCGCGTCGAGCGACGGCAAAGGGTCGGTCAACCGCCAGGAGGCCTTGCAGACCAACGTTGCCGCAGTGGTGACGCAAGTCCTGCCCAATGGCAATCTCGTGGTCGAAGGCAAACAGGAGATCCGCGTCAATTTCGAAATCCGCGAATTGATCGTGGCCGGCATCGTGCGCCCGGAGGACATCCAGAGTGACAACACCATCGACTCCTCGAAGATCGCGCAGGCCCGCATCGCCTATGGCGGACGCGGTCAGATCACCGACGTGCAACAGCCGCGTTACGGTCAGCAAGTGCTCGACGTGGTGCTACCGTTCTAGTTTTTACCTCACCCCGCTTGCAGGGAGATCCCCGCCCACTTTGTCAGTAGCGTAGTTAAGCGACCTCCCGCGCCGTTTTCGGTTCTAGAACGACAAACGGCGACAACGACGCGGCCTCCGGATGCTCCCCAGCCGGAGGTCGCGTGCGTTGGGGGCGTTACAAAAACAAAATGCCCGGCGATATGCCGGGCATATTAAAGTTCAATTCGCTAAAGGCCGCCCATTCTCAGTCGTCTCTATAAATCCGCTCGCGCCGTTCGTGGCGCTCTTGTGCTTCCACCGACAGCGTGGCGATCGGGCGCGCTTCGAGGCGGCGGATCGAGATCGGTTCGCCGGTCTCTTCGCAATAGCCATAAGTGCCATCGTCGATGCGGGCGAGCGCTTCATCGATCTTGGCGATCAGCTTGCGCTGGCGGTCGCGCGCGCGCAGTTCGATGGCGCGGTCGGTTTCAGACGAGGCGCGGTCGGCGATATCGGGATGGTTCTGGTTTTCCTCCTGCAGATGCAGGAGCGTCTCTTTGGCTTCCTTGAGGATGTCTTCGCGCCAGGTGAGCAGGCGGGTGCGGAAATAGGCGCGCTGCCGCTCATTCATGAACGGCTCTTTGTCGGACGGGCGATAAACCTTGGTCTTAGCCAACATCCCACGCACTCCCCTGACTTCTTGTACGAAGCGAAGTCTTAGCCCCCGCGCGGCAGGCTTATATACGCGTGCTGCCCCCGCGACAATATCCCTCTCGAGTTCGCCTGTTTTACGGAAATTGGCGACAGATCAATGACTTCGGTGCCGGCGGGAAACGGTGCCCTCGGGTTTCTGCGCTAGCGGATGCCGGCTTTGGCCAGTTCCACGGCGACCCGCAGGTCGATTTCGCCCAAGACCGTGTCGAGCCCGCTATCGCCGGTTTCCTCCGTCAGGCCCTCGGATGCGACCAGAAGCCGGGAAAGCGTCGAGCCATCGACGCTGCCGTCGATCAAGGCGAGCTTGAGTTTATCGAGCACGTCGAGCGCATTGCGGCCCTTGGCGACCGCGCGCTTCTTGCGCTCAAGTAAATTTTGCGGATCCTCCACGCCTTGCAGGGCCATCAGGGCATCGAGCGTCGAAATCGAGCGCAACGAGGCGGCCGCGGTCGAGCCGCGCGGCGCTTGTTCGTCGCTGACCGTGAAACCGCCGCCGGCGGCGCGGCGCGAAGGCGCGGGCGCATTCGCAAGCGCAGTTCCGTTCGGCCCAGTGATCCGCATGGCGATTGACCCCAACCGAAGATGGATCGGTCCCCGAATACCGTAAGACTGAGCCGTTATGGTTAATCCGGCGTAAATGCTCCGGCAAAATTTGCCGGACAATGCGCTTCCTGCCGGCTTGCCAGTGACCCCCCACGAACCGCGGTTTTGTGAAAACCTGAGCGTTGCCAGAGTGTTAAGCTGCGCCAGCGGCTTGGCACGCCATTCGCATTACTCATGGCAAGCCGTACGTCACATTGGGGAGCAGTGATGACGAGGATGTTTCGAGCCGCATTCTGTGCGGTGCTGTCAGTCATGATGTTTGTCCCGGTGAGCGCCGGGGCGACCTCGCGCATCAAAGACCTCGCCAATATCGAGGGTGTGCGCCAGAACCAGCTCATTGGGTACGGCCTGGTGGTCGGACTCAACGGCACCGGCGACACGCTCAACAATATCCCCTTCACCAAACAATCGCTCACCGCGATGCTCGAGCGCCTCGGCGTCAATATCCGCGGACAAACACTGCGCACCGGCAATGTCGCGGCCGTGATGGTGACCGCGAACCTGCCCCCCTTCGGCACCCAGGGCACGCGCATCGACGTAACCGTCTCCGCGCTCGGCGATTCCAAAAGCCTGCAAGGCGGTGTGCTGCTGGTCACGCCATTGCTCGGCGCCGATGGCAACGTCTATGCGGTCGGCCAGGGTTCGGTGGCGATCGGCGGTTTCCAGGCCGAGGGCGACGCCGCCAAAATCGTGCGCGGCGTGCCCACGGTCGGGCGTATTTCAAACGGCGCGCTGATCGAGCGCGAGATCGAATTCAATCTCAATCGCCAGAGCCAGTTGCGCATGGCGCTGCGCAATCCCGATTTCACCACGGCCAAACGTATCGCCGCGGCCATTAACGACTATATCGGCGTGCCGACGGCGGAATCACTCGACCCCGGTACGGTCGGCATCACCGTCCCGCAGCAATATCGCGGCAATGTGATCGCGCTGCTCACCGAAATCGAGCAGCTTCAGGTGGAGCCGGATCTCGGCGCCAAGATCGTGATCGATGAGCGTTCCGGCATTATCGTCATGGGCCGCGACGTGCGCGTGTCGATGGTCGCGGTGGCGCAAGGCAATCTTACGGTCACCATTACCGAATCGGCGCAGGTGAGCCAGCCGACAGCGTTCTCGCGCGGCGGCACGACGGTGGTCGTTCCGCGAACGCGCATCGGCGTCCAGGAGGACGGCAAGAAACTAGCGCTGGTCAAGGATGGCGTGTCGTTGCAGCAATTGGTCGACGGGCTCAACGCGCTCGGTATCGGCCCGCGCGATCTGATCGCCATCCTGCAGGCCATCAAGGCGGCCGGCGCGATCCAGGCCGATATCGAGGTGATGTGATGGCAAGCGCCCTCTCCCTCGCCGCGCCCGGTACGAGCCCGCTCGATATGCTCAATGACAATCTACCGACTGCGGCCAAAATGGTGGCTGCCGGCAAGGCTAAAGCCAAGACGGCCTCTCAGGACTTCGAGGCCGTGTTTCTCAATTCGATGTTCCAACAAATGTTCACCGACATCAACGGCGACGGCCCATTCGGCGGCAGTGGCGCGACCGGTGTATGGCGCTCATTTCTTACCGACGAATATTCCAAGTCCTTCGCCAAGGCTGGCGGAATCGGCATCGCCACGCAGGTCTACCGTAGTCTTATGGCGCAACAGGAGATTAAACAGTGACCACAGCTTCGCCTGGTACTCAATCACCAATCACCAATGTTAGCGAGGCCGAGGGGGCGATCGCAAATCTGAATCAGATCATGAATCGGCTCGCGGCAATCGTGGAGGAAGAGACCGAACGCGTGCGCGCTGGAAAGCTGCACGATGCGGTGGAGTTCGATAAAGCAAAGGTCGAGCTTGCTCACCTCTACTCGACCGAGACGGCCCGCGTGAAGGCTGCCAACGATCTCATCGATCGGTTGCTGCCCGAGGCCCTTGATCGGCTGCGCGAAAAGCATAATGCTTTCCAAGCGCTACTCCAGACAAACCTAACGGTCCTTGCAACAGCGCACGCCGTCTCCGAGGGTATTATCCGGGGTGTTTCGTACGAGTTGACACGCAAACGTACGCCTTCTACTTACGGTCCGACAGGCCGGGCGAACACGGCAAGTAGCAAAATCAGCCTGCCGATGGCGGTAAGCCGCTCCCTTTAATTGAGTTCATCGACTCAAATAGCGTGCTACCGATTCGCAATGGGCGCGAGCCGAATGGCGCCACAATCCATGCCAGACGCGGCGGGTTTCTTAGACTTTTCCGCTATTTTAAGCGGCGGGCGGGGAAACGGCGTCGCTGAAACGCGCTTCCGCCATCGCTTGGACGGGAGCCGAAGAACCCTGTGATCCTTCTCCCCGCGGCGGACAACGGTGGTAACCTCAAATACACCTTCGTAAAAAATGGTCGCTCCCAGCGTGCGCACCAGGTCGCGTGCGTATCGAATAAACAGGATTTCACTACGAGCGGCACGCAACAAGCAAAGACGCGGTTGTTCAGCCGTATCATCGCCTTTCGATGAGAGGTTGATGCTGTCGATCGACCGAAGACGAGAATTTCTGGCTGCGGCCTCGCGAGCCCACAATTTCTAGCTAGAGTTTCGGATTAAATGAATTATTCGATGTCTAGTGACAGCAAACGGGGTTGTTGCGTCATTGATTTCTGGCGCACAAACTCAGGCAAGGATATCAACGGCGTTGGTGGTAGTACTCGGGGTACCGGACGTGACAGTATATCCCATGAGTTCCTGCTCGGCAGCCGCGATACCAGTATTCACGGCATTGGAGCTGGAACCAGAAGCGCCAGCCTCTTCTGCCGCTGCAATTGCACTAGCAGCCGCAGCAACAGGGTCTGACGTGTTCGCCGCATCGATCCAATCATTGGACGAACTGGGCGCAACTGCCGACTGAAGCCAGTTGCCGCCCGCGCTCACCGACTGAAGCCAATTCGAAGATACGCTCGAGATACTACTCATCGGCTTAGTCCCAATGGGCTGCTCAGCCTTGGATAATAAGCTTTGACCATTAACGAGAACTAACCACAAAAACTTGCAAACACCTCTTCTGTTGGCCACCTCTCCCAGCCGACTCAACCGCAAAAACGCTGTTTCGGCCATTAGAGTCACAATGTATCGAACGTTCCGGCGAGTCTAGAATTTGACTGCACTTGAATGAACTCGTCGATAGCGCGACCGACAGGGCCGTGGTTACCAAGCGGCAACGGTTCCAACAGCGATTTTGAGCCTACGGCGTATCTAAAATCGCGAGCCGCACCAAAATTTTCCAACAGAACCGGCAGCGGACCGTACTCAAAAGACTGGCCACTTGCTTAGACGCCCAACTGATCAATCCCGCAAGCGAGATACGCATGTCGTACGCCGGCTTCATGGATGCATGTTGGAAGCCGGCACTCCGTGGAATTACGGAGACACATTCATAGTCGGTTAACCAACAATAGCGATCATAACACCTGTGAGATTGCGATGACTCTGACGTCAAACCCTTACAAGTCGTTATCCGACGCTGACCAGCGCTGGCTGGTTGATGTGCATTCCCGGGCTAGCGCCGTCATTAAGGACGCCCTCGACCTCCATGGTAGAGCGCCTGGGTTGAGCAGCGCTATTGCGCGGGCACGCGTCGGATTTCTCGACGGCGAGCTCCAGCCGGTCGTTGCGGCTGTGGAGCGAGCCGGCACGCCGGTCGATTGTCGGCGCGGCTGCTCCAGTTGCTGCACCCTCATGGTAGAGATTACGCCCAACGAGGTCTTTGCGCTTGTGGCCGAACTTGAATCCACTCTCGATCCAGAAAGCCTGACCGAAGCAAAGCGCCGCGCTCAAGAGGTAGATCAGCGCGGCCGCAAACTTCCTCCCTGGGAGCGCTTTTTACTCCGTCTGTTCTGTCCGGTACTCGACCGGACCTCCGGTGCGTGCCGCGGCCACGCAGTGCGACCAGCTGCGTGCCAGGGCTATCTGTCGCTAGATCGTCTAAGTTGCGAGGCCAGCTCGTTAGGCGAGCAAAAGACGATCTTGAGGCCGATCGCCTCCGATCTGATCCGAGATGCGGTCATGAGCGCCCAGTTTATCGTGCTCCAGGATGCCGGCTACGATCAGACGCGCATCGAATTGAGTGCCGGCCTCGCTGCGGCCTGGGCCGATCCGGCCGCCGAACCACGCTGGCTCGCGGGCAGCCAAGCCTTCCGCCACAGCCCATCGTATGACGCATCTGACCCTTGCGCCGGCGAGCCGGCGTCACCCATGCCGAATAGACTTGAGCCCGCCCCATACTGATGACGCCTGATTTGCATTAGGCTTACGCCGATGCAGAATCAGTTCCTGGCACCATATGCGGGATGGTGCGAGGAACCGATTGCGAACCCCGCGGGTTAATGAAGTAAAGGGTCTTTCAAGTTCGGCATCCGCCGAAGGCGGATAAAGCAATGTCGCCGAGCAATACCGTCCATCTCGGATTGTTGGCTTGCTGCGAGCCTAGGCTGCGTCCGGCTTGACCAAAGAAGACATTCATTAGGGATCGGCAACGCGCGCATCGGCAAGCTCGCACCACCATGGATTTGCCGGTCGCTCCGCCAGTCCATCTTTAGTGGTCCTACCGGATATGAGGTGCTGACTAGAGTTTATTAGACGGTTTCAAATTGAATTGAATCTGCAAACCTTGCCGATTGGCTGCACAGATACCCCGACCAGATGAATGTTAGACGCCCGAACTTGCGCGGACGCAAAGCTCTTGGCGAACCCGCCTGATCACGCTGTCCCAATCGCCGATGCTTGGCTGACGAAACAATCGCGCTGTCGGATACCAGGGACTGTCGTCGCGGTCGAGCAGCCAGCGCCAGTCCGAACAGAGCGGCAGTAGAATCCAGGCCGGTTTGCCGAGCGCGCCGGCGAGATGGGCTACCGAAGTGTCGACTGAAATGACCAGGTCAACCTGCGCGATCAACGCAGCTGTATCGCTGTAATCGCGAAGGAGGGCACAAAAATCTAAAATACGTGGATTTCCAGTCAATATTTCCGCGTCACCGTCGCGGGGATCTTTCTGCAGGCTGATGAACTGAATATCAGGCAAATCAAATATCGGCTCAATTTGCGTGAGTGCAATCGAGCGGTTGTGGTCGTTTTTGTGGGTAGCATTGCCCGACCAGACGATACCCACGCGCAACCCCTGCCGCGGCGGCAGGCACTTGTTCCATTGTTGAAGCCATTCGCTCCGCACCGTGAGGTAAGGAATCTTCCCGGGGATGGTTGCTAGATCAGTGCGGAATGCCAAGGGAAGGCTCATTATAGGGCATTGCAGATCAAAATTAGGAATTTCCTCGCCAGCGCCGATGACCTCGATGCAGTCGCCGATCGGTGACAGCAACGACTTAAGCGGTGGCTGCACTTCGAGAATCACTCTTGCACCTTGCTCTGCCAACAGTGGCGCATAACGAGCAAACTGAATCGTATCGCCCAGACCCTGTTCGTAGTGCACGAGGATCGTTTTACCAGCAACCGGAGATTCACCGAGCCACAGCGGCTTGTCGAATGTCCGCTGCCGCTTTAGTCCCTCGCCTCGCTTCCAGCGCCATTCATATTGTCGCCAGCCAACGGAGAAATCGCCGAGGCGAAGCCTTAACAAGGCCTCGTTCCATTGCGCGTCGATATAGTCTGGCTTGAGGGCGATTGCACGGCTGCAATCCGCCAGTGCCTCCTCATGGTGGCCCAAGAAAGAAAGTGATCGGCCGCGATTGTTTAGGACCTCGGCATAATGGGGATTGATCGCGAGCGCACGGTCGTAGCACGCCAGTGCATCCTTGTGACGATCGAGTTTCTGGAGGGCATTACCGCGATTGTTGAGCGCCTCGACAAAATCTGGCGCGATGGCCAGCGCGCGTTCGTAACTTTTCACGGCATGATCACCGCGACCGAGAGCATCCAGCGTAAGGCCGCGATTATTGTGCGCCTTTGCATATTCCGGTTTGATCGTCAGCACTCGATCAAAATTTCTCAGCGCCTCTTCGTGGCGGCCGAGTTTTCTAAGAACGCTGCCTTGATTGTAAAGTGAATCCGCATGATTCGGTTTGATTTCGAGCGCACATTGAAGGCTTTCAAACGCTTCTTCGTCTCTGCCTAGTTTTTCGAGCACCGCTCCGCGGTTATTGTAAGCCTCTACCGACCGGCGCTTGACCGACAATACCAGATCAAAAATAGCAAGCGCCTCTTCGTAGCGTCCCAGCGCTTCGAGCACGACCCCATAATTCAACAAAACTTCGGGCGACTTCGGCCTTGCCTGCATGGCCTCCGCGAGCAGGCGCAATGCACCTGCAAGTTCGCCGCGGCTCAGCTTGATGAGCCCCAGCATGTGCAGCGCCTCAAAGTAGTCAGGGCGTACCGCTAGAACGTTGGCATAAAGCTTTTCTGCTTGCGGAAGCTTTCCCTGACGATGATAGTCGAGCGCTCGCTGAATCGTCTGTGGAATGTTAATTGACTTTGACGTTTGCAAAAGCGTCATAGTTTTTATTTTCAACGCTGGCTGTTGATCCATAAAATGCGCGCGTTTCGTTTAGTCGTTTAGCGCGGCACATAAAATAGCTTCAAAAGGGTCGGCGGTTAGCGTGCCTGTGCTAGCGTCAATTTCGTTAAGCCTTTGCTAACCTGCTTTGTTTACCAAACATTAACGATGCCGCTTAACCGAACCGTAGGAATACGCCAGGATACTGCGCGGGACCGTTCATGGGGGACGGAAATCCAGGAAGGATACTTACGATGAGTAACATTACTCTGTCTGCGGGTGTTCGGCAGAACCTGCTGTCTTTGCAGAGCATTTCCGCCGAGTTGAACACTACGCAAAATGCGCTGGCGACGGGCAAGAAGGTCAATTCGGCCCTCGACAACGCAAACGAGTACTTCACTGCGCAGTCGCTCAATAATCGCGCAAATTCTCTGAGCAGTCTGTTGGACGGCATCACCAACGGCGTCAACACGATTCAGGCTGCGAATAACGGCATCTCGGCGATCACCAAACTGGTGGAGTCGGCGCAGTCACTCACGACGCAGGCACAGCAGACTACAGACTCGACCGTCCGGTCGAACCTTGCGACTCAGTACGGTGCCATTCTTACTCAGATCGACCAGCTCGCTGGCGACTCCGGCTATAACGGCACCAACCTGCTGAGCGGCAATAGCCTCACCCTCACCCTCGACGAAACCGGCGCATCGAGCGCGACAATCGCCGGCGTTACCGATACTTCGTCTGGCTTGTCGATCTCAGCCGCCTCTAGCGCTTGGGCAGGCGACACGGACATTGCAGCTGCGGCCACCCAGTTGACGGCGGCACTGACCACCCTACAGTCTCAGTCGGCTTCGCTTTCTTCGAGCCTGTCGACCATTCAAATTCGATCTGACTTCACGTCCGCAACAATCAACACGTTGCAAACCGGTGCTTCGGCGCTCGTTGCCGCCGATAGCAACGAGGAAGGCGCCAACTTGTTGGCGTTACAAACCCAGCAATCGCTATCTACCACAGCTCTTTCGTTGTCGGCCCAATCCGACAAAAACGTGCTCAAGTTGTTCGGCGGCTAACCCACCGACGCTACTGGCTAAAGATAAGACGGCGGGGTCCATGCCCCGCCGTTTTTTTTATGAACCGTTAACCTTATGCAGCAAACATAAGGAGCAATGGTCGATTGGAGATTGCATGGCTCTTAAAGTCGAGTTGAAGCCTGGCGAGCGAATTTTCCTCGGCGAATGCGTCATTACCAATGATGACCAGCGCACCCGCCTATTGATTGATGGCACGGCGCCGGTGCTGCGTGAAAAAGATATCATGACACTGGAACGAGCCAACACACCGGCCAAGCGTATTTATCTCGCCGTGCAATTGATGTACACGTCGCTCGATCCGCGCGTGCATCATAATGTGTATTTTGCCCTCATGCGCGACATCGTCCAGGCCGCACCAAGCACGTGGCCACAGATCGAAAGTATCAATAATCATATTTTAACGGGCGACCTATACAAAGCTTTGAAGAAATCCAGAAAATTGATCGAATACGAAGAGGGTCTTATTCGCAATGCAGCACGCAGCCAAAGCCTACGGACGCGCCCTAAATGAAACTGCGAGCGCGCGAGATCTAGAAGCGACTCTTCTTCTGAGATCTGCCGCGCATTTCCAGGCAATTCGCGAGAGCTGGGACAATCGAAAGGCTGATCTCCAAGGGGCGCTGCTATTCAATCGGAAGCTTTGGATATTTTTTCTTGCTTCAGTCGCGCGCGAAGATAATCCGCTACCGATCGAAATCCGCCGGAATGTAGCCAGTCTTGGAATGTTCGTATTAAAGCGAACCGTAAGATTGACCGGCGACCCGAAGCCGGAATCGTTGGGCGCCCTAATAAATATCAACCGGCTTCTCGCGTCCGGCTTGCAAAGCAGAATTTAAGCATTCTCGCACGCACTTTTATCTCAATAGATTTAATGCGAGATAAAAATATATCCTCATTCCATATTTTGGATGAGCTGCGTCTTATCAACCTGTCAATGGCGCGAGATAGGCGAGAAGATTGATTTGAGAAAGCCGCGCTGTGGTCGATAGGGAGGCCGCCAGATTATTCTGTAGTGCAAGAAGCTGAGTGCCGATCTCAGTTGTATTAACGCCCTCGATCGACTGTAGCATAGTCGTCAACGTGTTTGACGTTTGCTGGTTCTGACTTTGCGTCGACGTTATATCTGTTTGCGCATTGGCAAGACTCGCTTCAATATCGCTAATATTCTGTACGCCCGAGGGAACGGATAGCGCCGAATAGACGCGTTGACTGAGAGCTGAATAACTTGCTGATGCATTGGGATCGCTCGATGAATAACTCGTGGCCGCAAGTGCCGCGATATTTTGTACGATCCAGCGAATGCCTTGCTCGTTCGCTTGCGTTCCGTAGGAGATTGTCGTGGAAGGATCAATGGTCGCGACCGCGGTCGATCGTACAGAACCTGAGGTGTTGCCTCCCGTATACCAGAACACGGTATTGGCGGTAGTCCCATCCACCAACGACGTCGCGGTGGTCGGTGGCGAACCACTGACCCGTTGAGGCGGATCATCAAAAAAATCATTGGACGCTGCCATTGCCGACGCTGCTGACAGTGAGGTACTCCCAATCTGGCTGACGCCGGCGGTAAGGGCGGCCTGAAGATTTACCGCGGTGTCAGCCGGCGTTGCGCCGATAGTGAACTGGTTGGCGCCGGGCGTTGTCGAGGTCGTCGCCTGGAGCGTCAGGGTCTGGCTTGTGCCATCGGGCAGTGAGAATGTGTATGTAATGCTATCGCCGCTATTGGGATTAGCCGCTCCGAGATCGACGGAAATTGATGCGGGTGAGCCTGACGGGCCGGTCGTGGTAGCCCCAGTGAGTGTTGAATTGATCCCCGCAAGCTTTAGACCAAACGGTGAGCCGGCAACGTCTTCACTCACAGACACAGTTGAGCCGGATGCCGCCGGAATTACTAGGCGGCCAAGACCGTCGGCTCCGAGATCGGCCTGATTGCGCTCTGCGATAACCTGTTCAAGGCCTGCCTGCGAACCATTACCGTTGAGAATATCGCTGGACGATGCGACCGATGGCTGATTAAGCGCGTTGCCCGAAAACAGATAGCCGTTTCCACCTTGGCTGTTGAGCATACTCAGAACAGAACTGAGCTGGCCTTGCGCAGTTTCTTGTACCGTCGTCTGTCCAGTACCATCGATAGCAAAATTTGACTGCTGCACGGTGGACGCTTGAACGGTGCTGCCAACGCTGGCGATCTGCTGTAGGACCGACTGCTGCAAATTGATTGTGGTGCCGACATTCGTAATTGTGTCATTGAAGCCACTGAGCGCCGCGAGTTGCGCATTCAGTGAGACAGCTAAGCCGCTTTGCGACCCCAGGCCCGCATAGGTATTTGCTTTTTCTCCGCTACCGAGTTGCTGCTGGAGCGTATTGAGCTGGTTGTCTAAATTTAGCGTCGATTGAAGGAGTGGAGAAATATTTGATGAAACGTTTGAAATCGACATGAAGTCCTCACATTTGCAGCAGCGAATCCAACATTGCCTTGACGGTCGTCATCACCCGCGCATTTGCGCCGTATGTATTTTGAAGTGAAAGCAGATTCGCCATTTCCGTATCGATGTTGACTGAAGATGTAGAATTGAACCGCGACTGAAGTGCATTTACGACAATGTCCTGGCCTGCTTGCAAACTGGTTGCATTGTTTGCTGCCTGACTTTGTGCACTCACTACTTGGCTCATAAAGGCCGATAGGGTGCCCTGATAGGGAGAGGCCGTTCCGCCAATGCCTGTCGAAGTGGGGTATTCGAGCGACGCATTGACCAGTTGATTATAAATAAAATTTGGCCGCGTCGCGTCACCAACGGGTGTCTGTGACGACCCCTGATAAGCAACGAGAGCTGAAGGATTCGCTATAAGCGCATTATTGACGGCGATCCTTCCCGCGTAGCCGACACTCTCAGGCCCGCCTGTTGTTACAGCGCCGGTATATGGTGTAGTGCCATCGACAAATAGCGGAAGCGCGCCAGAGCCCCCGGTCAACGAAGACGCCGTCGTCGTCGTGGAGACACCGTTTACGTCGATCGTGCCTGGCCCGCTGTCGAGGACCTGCAGCGTCGTGCCCGATGGGTTTGAAAATTGTAGGCCAGTCGAAGCAAGCGCCGTATTAAGTTGTGCGGCTACAGAGGCCGCACCACCCGAGAGGTCGACACCGATGATGGTATCATTTGGATTAGTCGAAGAATTTGACAACGGAAGCAAAGATGGATCATCAACCCCATCGATAGTGATTTGGTGCTGGACATTGGATGAGTCGGTATAGCTGACCTGAATAGTATTTCCGGCCAACATGCCGCCAATGTCTGTGTCAAAACCCGCTTGAGAACCTGACGTGGTCGCCGTTCCTACCGTCGTCGTATCCGATAGCGCGCTCGACATTTGCGAGGCAACCGCATCGATCTGGCTCTGCGCTTGGACAAGCACATTATCGCGCATATTAAGGTAAGCCCCGATCTGGCCCGAGCGAATCCCGCCATTGGCAACAAGATCAATGCTTCCGCCAGAAGGCGACACGAGAGCAATAGTTCCCAGGCCACTTTGGCTCGGATCGGCGTTCCATTGTTGTGCCGCCGTAATGGTACCGGTCGTATCGAATTGGAGTTGAGAGGCCTGCGTTCCAACGAGTTGCTGGCCGGATGTGGTCGATACAGAAACTTGGTTATTGCTTCCCTGGACGACGCGAATATCCATCAATTGTGACAACTGAGTGATATCTTGATCGCGCTGCGATTCCAGCGTCGCTGCCGTGCTGTCCTGTGGGCTGTACGCCAAAAGTTGCTGATTGATCTGAGCGATCTGCTGCAGGGCGCTGTTGGCTTGCTGGACGTCTGCTGAAATTCCTTCGTCTGCCTGGCTGCGAAGCGATTGGATGCTTGAGGTTGCGCTGTTGAGCTGTTGCGCCATCGATTGAGCCGCGCCAATCACCCCGCTTTGCGCTGCGCTCGAATTGGGGGATGTCGACAGCGCTTGTACGGCGGTTGTGAAATTGTTGAAAGTCGAATCTAGTGTAGTACTAGAACCAGGTTGGCCATAGACTTGCTGTAGCTGCTGATAATAATTGGCGCTTAGATCGGCGTAGGCCCCGCCAGAACTCTCCGTCCATAATTGGCTTTGAACAAACTGATTAAGAACATTGTTGACAGAGGTTACACTTACGCCATCACCCGTTCCACCAGACGATGTTGCGACCTGAACTGCCGATTGCGCGATATAGCCTGGCGTTTGCGCATTTGCTACGTTGCCTGCAATGACGGCGATATTTGCTTGAGTCGCGGTCAACCCAGATAGCGACGTGGCGAGTGCCTGCGTTAGACCCATTTGCTAGCCCCAATCACTCACCGTGCCATCGTGATTTTCTTGACGATTATCGCAAGATATTCAATAAATCTTGCGACATTTGATTTGCCGTCGTGATTACCTTTGTATTCGCCGAATAAGCCTGCTGCGTCACAATCAGTTTGGTGAACTCTGTGGCGATATCGGTGTTGGATCCTTCCAACGAACCTCCAACAATCGTGCCAGATGCGCCAGCAAGTGCTGCACCGGAATCTTGGGTTTCTTGATAGGCACCTCCGGTCAAACTTTGAAGATTGTCGGGACTGTTAAAATGCACCAGCGGGACTTGGGCAAGATTGATGTTTTGTCCGTTGGAAAACGTGCCGGCAATAATACCGTTGTTATTGATTGCAATGGACTCCAACTGGCCCGCTGCATAGCCATTCTGCTCCAGACTATTGACGGTTGAGGTTCCGCTCGTGCTGGCAAACTGAGTAACGGAGCCAGTCGGACTATTCAGGGTGAGATTGCCAAGCGAAACTCCGTTTACAGTTACGTTATTGAGCGACAAATTTGTGATGGGAGGATTTAATTGGCCAGCCGAGTTAAATACGAAATCGGTACCAACATTTTGCCAGGCCACCTGCGTTCCGGTCGCTGTTGAATCTGTTTGGTAAAATAATTGCCAAGTGTCGGCTCCACCGCTGGCAGCGCTGTCTGTTTTGGCCCATTGAAATTGTAGATTTACTGGTGTTCCGTTTGCATCATAGGCGGTTACCGAGCCACCAGAGATTGATTCACTGGTGAATGTCGATACATCATTTCCAACAACTGTCCCCGTTCCAGCAGTTGTTGGATCAACGGTAAAATTGGTAGGATTGAGAAGTTCTGAGTTAGGGACTGTTGAACTGTACGACGCCGTCTGCGGAAGGGTCGGCAGATTTATTCCATAACTAATTTGCGTTGTTGCACTGGCCGGCAGAAAGTTGTTCTCGAATTGCAAGGGAGCGGCAACGCTGCCGGTCGGATTACCGGTCGTGGGATCAAGCGGAATGCCTTCGAGATAGTAGCCACCACCGTTGACCAGATAGCCAGCAGCGTTCTGCTTAAAGTCGCCAGCCCGTGTATAGGCGTTAACGCCAGTAAAGACCGGATTCGTCCCACTAAAGCTGCTTGGAGATTGAACGATGAAATAGCCGTCGCCGTTAATCGCCATATCGGTCGGCGAGGTGGCGGTCGTGATTGCGCCTTGAACTGTATTCGATGAGACTGAGCTTGCAAGCACGCCACCAGCGACTTGCTGTGTGGGCACCTCATCACCCGGAATAAGATCTTCGAAGCTCGTGTCGATGCCCTTATAGGCGACCGTCTGCGAGTTCGCGATGTTGCCGGAAATATTTTGCATCGCGAAGGATTGCGCCTGCAAACCACTTACTGCGGTCGTGAGAGCATCGAACAGACCCATGACTAAATCTCCACAATCGGGACATACGGCGCCCAAAGCTGCGCCGCGAACACTCGTTCTGGAGAGAACCTCGCAATCTCCATGCCACAGAAATTATGTAATAATATCAATTTCTTATAACGAAACGGCGGCCCCAAATGGGCCGCCGTGCCGGGTTTTTTCTGCCTTCACGCGGCAGATTTTGCCTAACGCCTCATGTTGAACCCGCAGCGCCCGGCACGAATTTCATCGCCACGCCGTTCATGCAGTAGCGCAGGCCGGTGGGCTTGGGGCCGTCGTCGAACACATGGCCAAGATGGCCTTCGCAGCGGCTGCAATGCACCTCGGTACGCGTCATGAAGAACGAACGGTCACTCGTGGTTCCAACCGCGCCCGGCAACGGCTGATAGAAACTCGGCCAGCCGGTGCCGCTCTCGAATTTGGTATCGGACGAGAACAGCGCGAGATCGCAGCCGGCGCATTCGAAGGTGCCCTTGCGCTTTTCGTGATTGAGCGGGCTGGTGCCGGCGCGTTCGGTGCCGTGCTTTCGCAGCACATAGTATTGAGCTTCGTCGAGGCGCTTATGCCACTCGGCGTCACTCAGATGCTTGAAGTCGATGGTGGTGTCGGTTGTTATTGTCATTGTTCCTGCCAAAGCTCCTTTCAGGTCAGACTTACTCATGGCCGCGAATGCGCCAAGCGCAACGCCGGCCGTCAACAGGGCCCGCCGGTTCATCATATCAACTGTCTCCCCTCGGTTTGCCCCATAGCTGCTCCAGCCGCTGATCGCGGCCGCAATTCCAGCGGTAGAACTTATATTTCGTCGGATTCTTGATGTAGAAATCCTGGTGATATTCCTCGGCCGGGTAGAAAGCGCCGGCATCGACAATTTGCGTATAGATCGGCACTTTAAGTTCAGCCTCGACCTTTTTCTTGGAGGCTTCCGCCAAAGCGCGTTCCTGCGCGTCGTGCACGAAAATCGCGGTGCGGTACTGATTGCCGTGGTCGCAGAACTGGGCATCCTTCACGGTCGGGTCGATGTGGTGCCAGTAATAGGTGAGCAGGCGCTCGTAGGAGACCTTGGCGGGGTCGTAGATCACCTGAACCGACTCGGCATGACCGGTGCCGCCGGCCGAAACCTGCTCGTAACTGGGATTCGCGACATGGCCGCCGGTGTAGCCCGACGTGGTCGAGATCACGCCCTTCACATGGTCGAAATCGGATTCGGTGCACCAGAAGCAGCCGCCCGCGAAAGTCGCGACCGCCTGTCCGGCCGCGGGTTTCGGCAACGGCGCCATTTGCGCGGTCGCCAGGCCTGCGGCGGCGAAGACCAAAGTGAGAGCGAGCAATAGACGGCGCATGAGAAACCTCCCGAACCTTGCCAACGAACTTCGCCAAGCTTTTCTTGACCCTCAGATAGTGTATTTGCGCATAAGCGCCATTCAACTTGCCATCACTTGACCATCACGTTTCCGCCAGACGTAAATTGCGCTAGAGTGGCCCCGAAAACCGAGGAAAATCATGCGTTTTGAAGGCACCAAGGCCTATGTGGCGACCGACGATCTCAAGATCGCGGTCAATGCGGCCATCGCTTTGGAGCGGCCTTTGCTGGTCAAAGGCGAGCCCGGCACCGGCAAGACCGTGCTGGCGCTCGAGATTGCCAAGGCTGTCGGCGCGCCGCTGCTGGAATGGCACGTCAAATCCACCACCAAGGCCATGCAGGGCCTCTACGAATATGACGCGGTGTCGCGGCTGCGCGACAGCCAGTTGGGCGACGCGCGCGTGCAGGACATCCGCAATTACATCAAGCGGGGCAAATTGTGGGACGCCTTTGTCGCCGACGAGCGGCCGGTGCTCCTCATCGACGAGATCGACAAGGCCGATATCGAATTCCCCAACGACTTGCTGCTCGAACTCGATCGCATGGAGTTCTTCGTCTACGAGACCGGCGAAACCGTGAAGGCGCGCCGCCGGCCGATTGTTATCATTACGTCCAATAACGAGAAGGAATTGCCGGACGCGTTTTTGCGCCGCTGTTTCTTCCATTACATCCGATTTCCCGACGCCAATACCATGAGCGCGATCATCGAGGTGCATTTTCCGGGCATCAAACAACGGCTGGTCAGCGAGGCGCTCAAGCTGTTTTACGAAATCCGCGACGTGCCGGGGATCAAGAAGAAACCATCGACGTCGGAACTGCTCGATTGGCTCAAATTGCTGATGGTCGAAGATATCGGCCCCGAAATTTTGCGCGAGCGCGATCCGAAGAAACTCATTCCGCCGCTGCATGGCGCCTTGCTCAAGAACGAGCAGGACGTGCATTTGTTCGAGCGGCTCGCGTTTATGGCGCGGCGCGGCGAAAGGTAAGTTTCCACGATTTGGTGAGTTTAACGGACGACCGACGAGCCGGCAAACGCGGTCAATGCGATACTGACCAAAAAGCAAATAATCATCAGAGCGGGAGGCAATCGGATATTCGATGCATTGCAGTCAGCTAGCCTACGCCGTGTCGCAACGCTAGCGCTACGATCAATTTGACTGAGTGAGCCCGTAACAGCCATTAGTGTAACGACTGCAAGCCCTCACCCGGCTCGCGCTTCGCGCGACCCACCCTCTCCCGCAAGGGTAGAGGGGAAGAAGAAACAAGCGGAGAGGGCAGAAAGCGCGCTATTGCTTGTCCGGCGCGTCGGCATCGGTCGCCGGTTCGGCAGAAGGCTTGTTTTCGGCAGGCTTGGCCGGCTTTTTGGCCGCCGTCTTTTTCTCAGGCTTGGCCTCAGGTTTGGGCTCCGGCAATTTCACGATCGCGTCGGTGGCGGCCTCGCCCTCCGGCTTTTCCAGCCAGCCCTGCTCCTTCGCATAAGCAACGAATTTGGCGCCGATGGCGCGACCAAGTTTGCGGGACTGCGCCTCGACATCAGGCGACAGTTTTTCGGGCGCGGCTTTTTCCGCCGCCAGCGCCGAAGCAATCGCGGCATTCTGCGCGGCCGCTTGCTTGGCATTGCCGGCCCCACCGCCGGTATCGGCGGTAATGGTGGTGAGCTGTTTTTTGCCGCCGAAGGCGAAACGCGACACCGTCATGTCGGCGATGATGAGGCCGCCGCGGCCATTGCCGAAACCGACCTGGCCTTTCGAGGGATCGCGCGGATCCGGCTTGATCGCGGCGACTTCCGGCGTGCCGTGCAGCTTGCCGCTGAACACTACCGTCTCGTCTTTCTGCGCGATCGCATCCTCGCTACCGGGCTGGGCGTCGAGCCCGGCGTCGCGCAAGGTCGCGACAATCACCGCAACAATTTCGTCGTTGACGCGCTCGGCGGTGCGCTGCTTGCGCTCGAAGGTCGGGAACGAGCCGATCTTGCGCTCCAGCCGCGTCGTATAACCCCGGTCGATCGGCACCACTTCGGAAGCAAACACAAAGTCCGTGACGATGATGGTCTTGGGACGCGCGACCGTCCCGCCGCCACCGCCAAACGAGCCGAACGGGTTGCCGCCCTGCTCGGCGCAGCCCGCCAACAGCAGCGTGGCAAGGCAGGTGGCAAGACAAATGAATACGAGACGCATGGAAATAAACCGCTTGCCGGAATGGGGGAATCTTCCCGTCGAGATTACCACAGCGCGTTGCTGTCGAACGAAAAATAAGTCGGGCCCGTCCCCAATTGGGCTAAACGCCCTATTCGGCCGCCTCTTGACCTTCTTTTTGGCCCGCGCGAGCCGCCTGCCGTTCGCGCTTTCGCGCCTCCCGGCCAAGTCTCGCCCGCTCGCGATAGCGCGACAGCCCCTGTGCCAGGCCGTCGGCAGGCCGCGTGCCCCAGTATAGGCCTTGCGCCACGATGCTACCGAGCAACCCGCCCGCCCAGACCAGTTCGTACGGCGCAAACAGCCGCCAGGTCTGGTCGCCCTCGGCCATGCCGCGCGCCACCAGCTCGCCGCCCATGGCCGACGTATTGAGCCCGTGGCCGCCAAAGCCGCTCGCCAGCCAGACGCCGCGCTCGATCTCGCCGACCTGCGGCATGCGGTGGACGGTGCGCCCCAAGGTGCCGCGCCACAGATGCGCGACCTCGATTTTGCCCAGCCCCGGAAAATTGCGCCGGATGTCGGCGACCAGCCCGCGCTTGATCCAGCGCGGATCGGCTCGCCAGGCGCGCATGCGGCCGGACCACTGCAGGCGGTCGCCCCCGACGATCCGGTAATGATTGTCGGCGCGGTTGGTGTCGCTCACCGCGCCGCGGTAGCGCACCAATTCGTGCAGCGCGGGCCCCAATGGCTCCGTCACCATCACGAAAGTCGAGACCGGCAGCAGCGTCGCGGAAAGCCGCGGCATCAGCGCGCCGAGATCTACATTGCCGGCGAGCACGAGATGGCCGGCGCGCACATTGCCGTGGGGCGTGCCAATGCGTTTGCGCACGCCGCCGGTATCGATGCTGGTCGCGGGCGAGCCCTCGAAAATACGCGCGCCCGCTTTTTCAGCGAGCGCGGCCATGCCGAGCGCATAATTGAGCGGGTGAATGTGGAACGCGGTGGGGAAATGCACGGCGCTGAAATAGCGCGGGTTAACGAGTTGCTCGCGCACTTGTTCGGGCAGCCAAAGTTCGACCTGGGCGCCGATCCAGCGCAGCCGCTCGACATAAGTGCGTTGGTCTCGGCCGTCATCGGTTTTCGAAATATGCAGCCAGCCGGGCTGCGGATCGACGCCCGGCAAAGCGGCGTCGGCAATCGTGCGCCGCACATATTCGAGGCCCTGCTCCGAGAGCGCCCAAAGCTCTTTGGCGCGATCGAGCCCGACGCGCTCGACCACGTCATCGACCTGCGCGCCAAAACCCGGCAGCACGAAACCGATATTGCGGCCCGAGGCGGCGCCGGCCACGCGGTTGCCCTCCAATACCGCCACCGACCAGCCGCGCTGCGCGATTTCGCGGGCCGCCGTGAGGCCAGCAAGGCCGGCGCCGATGACGCAGACATCGACGTCGATATCGATATTGAGGTGTGGGCGCGCCGGGCTTGCAACCCGCGTCGCCTCGTACCAGCCGGCCGCCTGACTGTCGGCGGCTATGGGATCGGTTTGGCTCATTCTAACCTGTTATCTAATTTCCGGTGCTCTGGCCACGCCGTGGCCGGACACCTTATAACGGGCCATGCGCCTGATGCTGCTACGCCACGCCGTGGCCAAGCCTTCCGAACCGGGCATGCAAGACCGCGCCCGCGCGCTGGTCGAGCGCGGCCGCAAGGATGCCGCCAAGATCGGCGCCTATATGGCGGGGCATGGCCTTACGCCCGACCGCGCGCTGGTGTCGCCGGCCGCGCGCACGCAGGAAACGTGGAAATACGTCGCCGCCGGTTTTAGTTCGCCGCCCGCGGCAGTGCCGGCGCCCGCGCTTTACGACGCCACGCCACATGCCATTTTCGACCTCATCAAGGCAGCGCCCGCTGCCGCAACGACGCTGCTACTGGTCGGGCATAATCCGAGCCTGCATGAGGCCGCCGTGACGCTGGTCGCCACCGGCGATATCGATACGCGCGCGCGGCTGCGCGAGAAATTGCCGACCTCGGGCCTCGTCATCATCGAATTCGCCTTCGATGATTGGGCCAAGCTCCATCCGCAGTCCGGCCGCCTCGAGCGCTTCGTATCGCCGAAATGGCTCGAAGCCGCGACGAATTAGGCGACTCTACCCGCAAACGAAAACATGCCATGATGGCGCCTCGCAGCGAAGCTGGGGAACGCTGTCATGTACAAATGCATCCTGGTGCCGGTCGATCTGGCAGATACCGATTTGGCCAAGCCCGCCATCGAAACCGCGGTCGCCATGGCCAAGATTTCCAATGGCTCGGTGCGGCTGTTGAATGTGCTGCCGATGACGCCGGTGATGCTGGTGGAATATGTGCCGCCGGATTTCGACGTTCAGCAACGCAAGGCGTCGGAAGAAGCGCTTGGCCTCATCGCCAAGGAATGCGACCTCGACGCCGAACATGTGTCGTGGACGGTGCGGCAAGGCGGCATCTATCACGAGGTGCTCGAACAGGCGAAAGCGATCAATGCCGACTTGATCGTGATGAGTTCGCACCGCCCCGCCATGCGCACTTATTTTCTCGGCTCCAATGCCGGCCATGTCGTGCGTTACGCAAAATGTTCGGTGCTGGTGGTGCGCGGCTAAGGCCGCTTGCACATTGGTATTAAATCGAACGGTGCTCCGAATATTTTTACGTCGATTTTATTCGAAATATATTTTGCGGCGACCTTACCGATATTTAATTCGCGCGAAGCTTGCCGCGCGCTGCCGCCTCCGTTTTAATCCGCGCGGGGCTGCCGTCAGCGAATCAATTTATTCATGCACGGGACCGGCATACGCATCCAAAATACCATTCGCAGCGCCGGGGCGCCGATTTTGGTCATCGGATTTCCGGGTCTCGGCGATCTGGTGCGTTGCCATTCCTTAATTCAAATGATCGCGGAGCAATATCCGGACCGGCCGATCGATATTGTTGCGCGGCGTCCCGTGGTCGAGATCGCCGCCTTCATGCCGCAAGTGCGCGATGCGATCGGCGAGGATTTCCAGCATGGCGAGCTCAATCCCTGGGCCCGTTTGGCGCTGGCCAAAAATTTGCGCGGCCGTGACTACCAGACCGCCTATGTGGTGCCGAGTTCGTTCAAGGCCGCGCTGGTGCCGTTTCTCGCGCGAATTCCCGAACGCATCGGCTGGTCGCAAGAATTCCGGCTGCCGCTCTTGAGCGAGCCGCGGTTCGGGATGCGGCGGATGTCGCGCATGGTCGACCGCATCTGCTGGCTCGGCATTAGCGGCGCAAACGCCGCGCCGGCGATTTGGCCGGAGCCGCGCCTGCAAGTGCCGGCGTCCCACCGCACCGAATTCGAACAGCTTCGGCAAAAATCACGCGCGAAGGCGCCGGTCGTCGCGATCGCGCCCGGCTCATCGGACTCGCGCAAAAACTGGCCGGTGGAGAATTATGCGGCGATCGCGCGCCGCTGCGCCGATGCCGGCTCCACGGTCTGGATCGTCGGCTCCATCGCCGAGCGCAAATTGCTGGCGGCCATCGGAAAAACCGCGCCGGTGCGCGATCGCCTGACCGACTCCTTGACGACGCTCGCGCTCAACATTGCCGCCGCCGACATTTTCGTCGGCAACGATTCCGGCCCGCTGCACGTCGCGGCCGCGTTCGGCAAACCCTGCGTCGGCGTTTTCGGGCTGACCGACGCCGCGATCAACGCACCCATCAACAATGTCGTGAGAGCGGCGGTGCCGGAATTCGCCATTGCGCGAACCTCCAAGGCCGCGGTTCACTGGCCTTCGCTCGAACCGGTCATCCGGCGCCTCGACCGCGCCATCGATTCGGTGCAGCGCTTGGCCCAGGCGGGCTAAAACAGCCGCGAGCCCCTAGCCTTTCGGCAACAACGTCGCCGGCAAGGCATCCGGCCGATAGACGCCAGGCACATTGCGGCGGAAGAAATTTCCGCTTTGCCACAAAAATAAAATACAAAAGACACCGATAAAAGCCGCCCCGCCCAAGGCCTGCGCTTGTAGCGCCCGCACGATCAAGGCGAGCAAACCCAAAGTCACGGCAGCGAATACAACAAGACCCGGCCAATAGACCAGCGGATGGCTGCCGCGCTCGAGGCGCGCATGGACGCCGGCCTGCGCGATGCGGGCATGCAATTCGCGCACGAAGGCCGCATAGGGTCCATCGAGCCGCTCCTGCACGACCATGCTTTTCCAGGAACATGATACGATTTGCAGCTTGGGAGCGTTATCGGCCCATATTTCGGTGACATAGCGCCGCGTCTGCATGTTGGCGGGCCGAAACGACAGTCGGATACGGCGGATATCGCGCAACGCCACGCTGCCAGTTTTGCGCCCGGCCTCCCATTCGAGGCCACCGGCGGTAATCCTGAACTCCCACGGCGCCCCCAACAGCGAGGGCCGGTAGGCATAAGCGGCAATGTCCGCGCCCGGCGAGGTCGGATCGTTGGTCATGTATAACTTCCCGATGACAATCGCGTGCGGCCGGCGAATTCCCTCGTAAATCCGGCGCTTCTCAAAGATGGCGATATACACAGTTGGGGACAGGCGCAAAATGCCGCGCGCGTTCGGGCCGCCGTCGGTCTAGACTATCCTAATTGTGGCTGGTTTCGTGGCGTTTCAGGGTTAGGGGCGTTGTCATGGCGAAGTTTTCGGACCTGTTTGGCCGCAAAGGTGGCGACGCCGACAATGGCCCATCGCGGGTCGCCAATAAAATGGGAAATGGCAATGGCAACGGCGGCCCCATCCATGTCGAGAGTTTTTCGGATGTCGGCTCGCGCATGGGCGAGGAAAACGAGGCGCTGCGCAATCTTCTAAGCGACACCGGCCGCAAGATCGGCGAGCTCGACGAGCTCAAGGAAGCCTTCGACAAGATCGTCGCTCCGTTCAACAGCACTTTGCGCGCGCTGGAAAAGGAAAAGTCGCAGACGCTGGGTCTGTCCGGCATGCTGGAGGAGTCGCGCGCGGCCTATGACACGCTGCGCACCGAATTCTACCAGATCGAACGCAAGGCCACCGCGCTCGAAGCCGAGTCCGAAAAGCTGCGCGAGGATCTCGAACTGTCGCGCGAATCCAACCGCGGGCTGGAAAGCGCGCAGATCGAACTCACCAACGACATCAACGCCCGCAACAGCCAGATCGGCCAGCTCGAGCGCAATTTGGCGCAGGAAAGCGCCGAGCGCCGCTCGATCGGCGAATCCCGCCGCGCCTTGCAAGACCAGTTCGACGGCGCCGAAAAGCGTATTGGCCAACTCGAAGGCGAATTGGCCGCCGCGCGCGAGAAATTGGCGCTGCTCGAAGACGAGAAGCGCTCGCTGCAAGTCGCGGTCGATTCCGCGCTCAACGAAACCGCCCGCCTGTCCCGCCGGCTCACGGAAACCGAAAATACCCTGACCGCCGCCCGCGCCCAGCTCGGCAAGGTCGAATCGAGCTTTGCCGAGGCTTATGCCGAACGCGGGCGCCTGGGCGCCGCGCTCGACGAAGCCAAGGAACATCACCAGACCGAGCGTAGCAGCCTCAATATGCGGCTCGACGCGCTGCAGTCGCGCGCCGCCACCGCCGAACGGCTATTGTCGGAAGCCCGCCAAAACCTGCTCGCCCGCACCGAAGAAGTGCGCGCCTTCGACCGCAAATCGGTGGAGGCCATCATCGCGCGCAATAATTCGGATAAGCGGCTGGCGCAAGTCGAAGCCTCGCAAGAGGCGCGCGAGCGCCAGGTCAAGGATCTCGAAGCGGCGCGCGCCGCGCTCACCGAACGCAACAATGCCGTCGCCAAGGCGCTTAAGACACGCGAGACCGCGCTCGCCCGCGCCGAAGAAAAGATCGCGGCCTTGACCGAACGCAACGGCCATCTGGAAGCCGACGTGCAGGTCAGCCGTACCAATATCGAAAAGCGCGTCGAGGATCTCAATTCGGCTTTGCAGCGCGAGCGAATGGAACGCGCGGTAGTCGAAGGCGCGCTGGAAGCCGCGCGCAAGGATAATTCACGCCTGCAGAGCGAGGTCGGCGCGCTGCGCTCGACGCTGCGGCGCGGCGTTCCGCTCGACGAAGCGCCGGCTGCGCCGGCCGAGACCGCCCAAGACGAGGCCCCCGTCAAAGGCAAGAAGGGCAAGGGCGAATCTGCCCATAGCCAGCATCAATCCCAGCATAAAGATTAGTTGCTAGCGCCCGCGACGCCGAGATTTTCGCGCGCCGGCGCGACGCCTCGCCGCACCTAAACATTTCTCCATTGTTTGGAACGCTGGGCGCGTGGCCCGCGTTGCTCCTGGTAGGTGGCGCGTTGTTCCCGCGGGCTCCGCGCTTTCCATCACCCAGATCAATCACCAGGAGCCAAGATTATGATGCTTAAATACACCCTTACCGCCGCCGCCTTGACCGCTTTACTGGCAACGCCCGCTTTCGCGCAGACCAATAAGCCCGATCCGATGGCCAAGCCGAATAGTGCGACGGAAAGTTCCGTGCCCAATCTAAGCAATACCGCCCCGGAAAGCTTCGTGCAGAATCAGCACGCCACCGATTGGCGCGGCACCAAGCTGATCGGTTCCAGCGTTTATGGCCCCGACAATGCCGCGATCGGCGAAGTCAACGACGTGCTGATCGGCAATGACGGCAAAGTGCGCGCGGTCGTGATCGGCGTCGGCGGCTTCCTCGGCGTCGGCGAGAAGAACGTCGCGATACCGCTCGATGTGCTCAATATTTCGCGCAAGCCGGATTCGAGCGCGATCGAAAAGATTTCGGTCACCTATACGAAGGCTGAACTCAAGAGCGCGCCGAAATTCGCCTATTATGAGGGCAGCGCGCCGCAGACCACGGGTTCCGGCATTACCGAAAAGATCAAGAGCTTGAATCCCATGAGCGATAGCGCAAAGAAAAAATAAAGACAGCTCAAAAAAGTAACGCATTGAGCCTTTGGCGGCGTCCGGCAAAACCGGGCGCCGTTTTTTTTCAGTCGTAGAAGGCCGGCGCATGCTTGAGCGTGTCGCTCTGCGCCTTGTCGTGATTGATCCAGAGCTGCGCTTTCTCCTTGGCCATCACGTCGGCCAGGCGCGTCATCGAGGCGAGCGTCTGTTCCTTGCTGGTATTGCCGGCCGGCACGCGGCGATTATCCCAATTATCCTTGAAATGCACCGCGTCACCCGACAGCAGCACCGCGCCGGTTTTCGGCAGCTTCACCAGCAGCGATTGGTGGCCGGGCGTATGGCCGGGGGTCGAAATCAGCGTGGCGCTGGCATCGCCGAACACGTCGTAATCGCCCTCGAGCTTTTTCACCGGATGTTCAGCTTTGAAGCGGGCGACGCCGAGCGGCGACGGCCAATCATATTCGGCCTTCTGCACCAGCAGCATGGATTGCGGGAACAGTTCGACATTGCCGATATGGTCGGGATGGGTATGCGAGATCGCGAGATATTTGATGTCGGCAGGCTTGACGCCGATTTCAGCAAGTTGGCCGGCCAGCGACTTGGGCTTGCGCCAGTTCGGCGAGCCATTGGTCGGGGCAGGTCCTTCCGGACGCCCGAACAGCGCGTCGGTAACGCCGGTGTCCCACAGCAGATAGCCCTGACTCGTGTGATGGATCAGGTAGCAGTTGTCCACCACATCCATCGGTACACCGATGTTTTCGCCGGGTGTCCAACGCGACTTGTCGGCAGCGGTGCCCTGCCCGCAATCGAGGATATAGAGCTTGTCGATTCCGCCTTTGCCTTGGGCGGAGGCGAAGTTCGGCATGATCACCAGCGCGGCGACGGCAAAAAGCCAGCACAGACGGCGGATATGCATGGTTGGCTCCCGGGCTTTGGCAAAAGGCAGCGACGTATCCTATATCAACCCCATGATATCAGCACTATGCGCGCGCTAGTCGTCCTCAGCCTGCTGGGTCTTTTGGCCCTGGCCATCTGGTTTGCCGTGGACGCCTGGGCGCGTTTCGGCGGCGAACCGATACCGCTTTATGGCTATATGGCCATTGCCGGCGGCGTCGTGCTCTCGCTCGCGGTCGGCGGCGGCCTGATGGCGCTGGTGTTCTATTCCAACCGTCATGGCTATGACGATCTCAGCGGCGGCGACGGCACCGCCGGCTGATCTTTATAGCGGTTTTGGAAAAGCTGTCCCGCGCAATCCCCCGTTTCGCGCCGGTTGCGGACGGGCTATGGTTTTGCCTGCCGCCACCCCGCATTTGGAAATCGCGCAATGAACAAGACCGCCGTCCAAGAGCAATTCGGCAAGACTGCCGCGCATTACCTGACCAGCACGCCGCACGCCAAGGGCAAGAGCCTGGAGCGCCTGGTCGATCTGACCTCGCCGCAAAAGACCTGGCGCGTGCTCGATGTCGCGACCGGCGGCGGCCACGTCGCCTATACGTTTGCGCCGCATGTCGCGCGCGTCTGGGCCACCGACATCACCCAGGAAATGCTCGACATGGTCAAGAAAGAGGCCGCCAAGCGCGGTCTCGCCAATGTGCGAACCACTTATGCCAAGGCGGAAGCGCTGCCGTTCGAGGATGAGAGTTTCGACCTCGTCACCTGCCGCATCGCGCCGCATCACTTCGACTCAATTCCGGAATTTCTTGGCGAAGTGCACCGCGTATTGAAGCCCGGCGCGCTATTCGCGGTGGTCGATAATGTCGTACCGCCAGGCCCGGTCGGCGATTACATCAACGCCTTCGAGCGGCTACGCGATCCCAGCCATTTGCGCGCCTGGACCGTGGCGGAATGGAGCGACGCCTTGAAAAAGGCCAAGCTTGCCGTGGACCACGAAGAGCAAATCTTCAAGCAGATGGAATTCAAAAGCTGGGCGCAACGCTACGACGACACCATGAAAGCGCTGCTGCGCTCGATGCTGACCGAAGTGACACCCGGCGTCAAAGCCGTGCTCGCGCCGGCCGGCTCTGGCGACGACTTCACTTTCCGCCTCTGCGAAGGCCTGTTTATCGCAAAGCGGGCGTAAGCATTTTCGTCATTCCGGGGCGCTAGCAAAGCGAGCGAACCCGGAATCCAGACGGACCCCGGATGCGTCTGGATTCCGGGTCCGGCCCCGCGGGCCGTCACGGAATGGCAATCAATCTAAAACAAAACCGCCGGCGCCGAATTCAACCGGCGCCGGCGATTTTATTAAAAGCGAATGAGCGCGGCGCGCCTATTTCATCATCATCTTCTTGTGGTGATGGTGATGCATGGAATGCGGCATGCCGGCTTCCCATTCCGGATGGGCGTTCCAGACTTCGTTGACGATCCAGCCGCCGACAATCGGGACAATGCAGGATCCGATCAGGATGTGCGCCTCGCGCGTCGTGAGCGGGCGGTTGAGCAACACGGTCGCGACCATTGGCGATACCGCGGCGCAGCCGAGCGTTGTAGCGCCCCAAGCGGCGGCGCTCGTCAGACCGCTGCTGTTATTCCAGTTCCACTTCCAATTATTGATGGCGAAGAAAGCCGCCGTCGAGGCGGCGCCGACGACCACTTCGGTAACGACGATCTTTTTCTTGATGTGATGGTGGCCGTGCGCTTGCGCTCCCTGGCTGGTGAAGGCAAATGCCGCGACGAGCGCGGCGAACAAGGCTAGTTTTCTGTTCATCCCTAGTCTCCAGGTCGTCCTAAGCGGAAAGTCGTCCAAAACGGACGGATGTGCCTGTCTGTGCTGCTTTGACCGGCAAGTCGAGCGGCGCCCCTGGCGCAGCCGGCGGTTATTCACAGCCTCGGGCGGTAGCCAAATACCGTATTGTGGCGCCAGCCCCGACCCGCGCCGGATACCAATCGGCTGCCAACCGCCTGATAAAAAACGGTCTTTTGCGCCTATCGCGATACCTTTAACCATTCATTTACCACCGCAATCCAGATTCAACCGGGACAGATTGCATGGTGATTCGGCGTCGCTACGGCCGGGCGGATCGGCGCATTTAAAGGATCACTTCCATGAGCAAATTCGGGGGCTTCTTCGGCCGCAAGGCCGGCCTGTTCGACGCCACATCGGAGCCCGCGCCGCCGGCCACCGCAAATATTAGCGCGGTGCGCCTCGACGAATTGCCCGACAATCCGCTCGAACTCGACGAGGAGTTGTTCTCCACGCTGGGCGCCCAGATCGGCGGCGAAAACGAGTCGCTGCGCAATCTGATGCTCGACGCCAACGCCAAGATCGCCGAACTCGACATCATCAAGAACGCGGTCGGCAAGCTGGCCGATCCGCTCGCCAAAACCTTGCGCGCCTTCGAGACCGAAAAATCCGAAAAAATCAGCCTGCAAACGGTGCTCAACAATACCCGCACCGCCTATGGCAAGCTGCGCAACGAGGTCGCCGAGCTTGAGAAGAAAACCACGGCCTCCGAGAAGGAATGCAAATCGCTGCGCCAGGAATTGCTGACCACGCAAAGCCTGTTGCGCACCACCGAAATCACCAAGGCCGAGATCGCCATCGACGTCGCCGCCCGGCGCGCGCAGATCGCAGAGTTGGAACAGCGTCTCACGCAAGAGGCCGGCGAAAACAAGTCGCTGCGCGAGGAAAACCGTCGGCTTGATGAGAGGCTCGACATCACCGACAAGCGCATCATCGCGCTCGAATCCGACATCAATGCCGCGCGCCAGCGCCTGCTGATGGCCGAGGACGAGAAGCGCGCGCAACAGACCTCGCTCACCAAGGCGAGCGCGGAAGCGGCGCGCCTGTCGCGCAAGCTGGCCGAGACGGAAGCAAGCCTCGCCGCCTCGCAAGGCCGGCTGCGCCATGTCGAAGCCAATTTCGTCGAAGTGAGCACCGAACGCGCGCGGCTGGTATCGGCGCTCGACGAGGCCAATGAACGCCACGAACACGAACTCACCAGCCAGGGCATGCGCCTTGAGGCGCTGCAGGCGCGCGCCACGGCCACCGAAAAGCTACTGGGCGAAGCGCGCGAACATCTGCTCGGGCGCGCCGAGGACATCCGCGAATATGACCGCCGCGTCGGCGATATTTCCATGGAGCGCGATGCCTTGAGCGCGCGCGTGACCGAACTCGAATCCGAGCGCATCCAGCGCGAATCGGAATTCCGGGAAATCGACCAGGCCCGCACCACGTATATGGAGCGCAGCGCCACACTGGCGCGCGCCTTCACCATGAAGGAAGCGGCGCTGGGCCGTGCCGAGGACGCCAACGCCTCGCTCAACGAGCGCATTGCCACGCTCGAAGCCGTGCTCGCCAATGAAAAACAAAGCGCCGAAAACACTATCCACGAGCTCAACGCCGCCGTTCAGCGCGAGAAGATGGAACGCGCGGTGGTGGAAGGCGCGCTCGAATCCGGCCGCAAGGACCAGGCCCGCCTGATGCGCGACGTCATGGCGTTGCAACGCAATCAGCAGGCGCTGGAAAGCCCGCTGCGCCAGCGCGCCGCCAACGCGGCCTAAAATTTCGGTTCAATGAGGGGCATGCCGCACCGCCGGGCCGCAAGGTCCGGCGGCGCTGTTTTGGGGCATACCAAAGCGGGGCGTGGTAGGCTTATTTAAACCGACCGGTCGATCCGCCGCCATCGCGACCCACCACACGAGGAAACATCATGCCCCGCTATTTCTTCCACCTCACCGACGGCAAACAGGTACTCAACAACCACAAAGGCATCGACCTTGCCGGCAACGCCGCCGCGATCGCGAATGCCGTCGTGCTCGCGGGCGACCTCAAAGCTGGCGCGGTCATGCCGGGCTTTGACTGGACCGGCTGGTTTGTCGTCATCGTCGATGGGCACGGGCACAAAGTGGATGAGGTGTCGATCGGGGATCCGGCTTAAGGGGCGGTCCGGGCGCTTGACGCGACGCAGCACGTCACCGCACCAACTCCCGCATCGCGCGATCCAATCCCTCTAAAGTCAGCGGAAACATCCGCCCGCCCATCAGCTGGCGCACCATCTGGATCGAATGGGTGAAGTCCCATTCGCGCTCGGGCACCGGGTTGAGCCACACCGCCGCCGGGTAAGTGCGCGTCATGCGCTCGATCCAGGTGGCGCCCGGCTCGTCATTATAATGTTCGACCGAGCCGCCCGGCGCCGCGATCTCGTAAGGCGACATCGAGGCGTCGCCGACGAACACGGCTTTATAATCGTGCGGATAGGTGTGCAGCACGTCCCAGGTCGGCGTGGTTTGCTGGAAGCGCCGGCGGTTTTCTTTCCACAGTTTCTCATAGACGCAGTTGTGGAAGTAGAAATGCTCCATGTGCTTGAATTCGGTGCGCGCGGCCGAGAACAATTCCTCGGTCGCCTTGATGTGCCAGTCCATCGAGCCGCCGATGTCGAAGAACAACAGCACCTTCACGGCATTGTGCCGCTCGGCGCGCATCTGGATGTCGAGATAGCCCTTATGCGCGGTGCCTTTGATGGTGCCGTCGAGATCGAGCTCGTCGGGCGCGCCGGTGCGGGCGAATTTGCGCAGGCGGCGTAGCGCCAGCTTGATGTTGCGGGTGCCGAGTTCGACGTCGTCGTCGAGATCCTTGAACTCGCGCTTGTCCCAAACCTTCACGGCGCGGCGATGCGTGCTCTCGCCACCGATGCGCACGCCCTCCGGATTGTAGCCGGCATTACCGAATGGCGAGGTGCCGCCGGTGCCGATCCATTTCGAA
>Ga0302320_10004365_pt1 | contig 32137 bp, 26 predicted proteins | sample Bog_T0_3_FD_202130 | JGI IMG/M metagenome (GOLD analysis project Ga0302320, IMG submission 202130) | Peat permafrost microbial communities from Stordalen Mire near Abisko, Sweden - Bog_T0_3 | ecosystem: Environmental > Terrestrial > Soil > Wetlands > Peat | place: Sweden: Abisko, Stordalen Mire... | reverse complement strand
GGACCACCGTCTGATCGCGTGGCTTGCCGGTGACGTGCAGGATCGTGGAGTCGATGACCGAGTAATACTTCTCCGAGCCGGCCGGTCGCCGGTCGCCGCGCTGGCCGTGCCCGTCGGTGTCGGTGTAGGCAATGGTGAGGTCCGGCCGCAGCACGTCGGGAATGTCCTGGCTGAACGCGATCGCCCCGGTCAGCCCGATTGCCGCGGCCACCGGGACGATCGCCCGGCTCCAGCCGCGCCCGTGCGCGGCCAACGTCCCAGTGGCTTCGATGAAGCCGAACACCCCCGCGGCGACCAGCAGCACGCTCAAGGTGGGCTGCAGCCGGAACGACAGCAGCGTGGTGCGCGCCAGCGTGGTCAACATCGACAACAGCGACCACACGTAGACGGCGAGCACGCCGACGGCCAGCGCGCCGGCCCGCGCCGACGTGCGCGCCCGCACTATCAGCCATAGCGTGCCCACCATGCACGCGGCTCCCAACAGCGAGAACTGCAGCATCGGGAACGTCAGTTCGGCGCCGTCGGCGGGCAGGTAGTGCTGAGCGCTGCCGGTGTTGCTGATCGGGCTGTGGATTGCCCGCAAGAGAAACGGAAGCCAGGTGGGGGCGGCGATGGCCGCGGCGATGACCCCGATGACGGCCAATCGGCGCAGCGGTTCGAGCGCGCCCTTCAGTCCGGCTTGGCGCCAGCGGGCCGCAGCCAGGGACAGCGCCATCAGCAGCATCGTGAACGCGCTGAAGCCCAGTAGCAGCAGGTACCAGTTGGCGGTTACGCCCAGAAATATCCCGGCGCCGATCACCGCCGCCCAGCCGCCGGCGCGCAGACCCGACCAGGTCAGCACCAGCACCGGCGGCAACAACACGGTGATCATCGCGGCGTAGGGCTCCGGCGAGCTGTAGGCGAGCGTCACCGCCGCGGTGGCGGTGGTGACGATCAGGGCGTACTCGAAGCGGATCATCCGCCACCACAGCACCAACGCGATCGCCGCAGCGATGGTTAATGAGGTGATCGCCCAGGGCTTGTACATCTCCCAGCCGGGTGTTCCGGTCAGTGCCGCGATGCGCCCGCCGATCCAGAACCAGCCCGGCGGGTAGAACGGGGGCAGCCCGAGGTAGGTCATGTCGTGCAGGGCGGGGCTGTCAGCGAGCCGGGTCAGGTATTCGGTGCGAAACTGCTGGTCGACGGAGATGCCGAACAGATACAACTTGGTGGCTCCCAACGGCATGCCCAGCGTTACGACGATGAACGCGGACACGAACACCAGCCCGATCAGCTGAGCCAACGCCCGGTACCGGCCTCTGTGCTGACCGGAACGCCGCCACGTCCAGCCCGCGGCGACCAGCCCGGCCAGGCAAGCGACCTGGCCGACGGTGGTCAGCGCATGCAGCTGATTGGATGACGGAAAGGCGGGCCACTGCACGCGCGAGATCGCGATCAGCGATATCACCGCCACCGCAATCGCCACCACCGTCGCCAGCATGATCTGGCCCAGGCTGGCCAGTGCGTTGCGCATGATCAGATTGGCAGCTTGCGGAAGATGCTCCGTGGGATGTGTCGCAACACCACCATCACGTACCGGAATGCTTCTGGCGCCCAAACGAGTTCTTTACCTTTCGCGGACGCGGTCACCGCCAGATTGGCGACGTATTCCTTATCGACGGTCAGCGGAGCTTCTTTGATGTGCGCGCTCATGCGGGTACGGACCTGGCCGGGTCGGATCACCAGCACATGAACCCCGTACTCGCGCAGCGCCTCCCCGAGTCCAAGGTAGAAACCGTCCAAACCGGCCTTGGTGGAGCCGTAGACGAAGTTGGAGCGGCGCACCCGTTCGCCGGCCACCGTGCTCATCGCGATGATCTGGCCGAAGCCCTGGGCGCGCATCCTGTCGCCCAGGAGCACGCCCACCGAAACCGCAGCTGTGTAGTTGATTTCGGCGATCTGGACGGCCTTGCGCTGGTTCTGCCACAGCTCCTCGGCGTCGCCGAGCAGACCGAACGCGACGATGGCCACGTCGACATCGCCTCCGGCGAAAGCCTGGTCTATCACCTTCGGGTGGCCGTCGGTTTCCAGGGCGTCGAAGTCGATCAGCTCCACTGAGCGCGCGCCGGCGGCCTTCAGCTGAGCTACCGCGTCGTCACGGCCGGGGTCTTCGGGCATGCATGCCAGCACGATACGGGCGCGCGCGTTGCGCAGATAGCGTTCGCAGATGGCCAACCCGATCTCAGAGGTGCCCCCGAGCAGCAGCACGGTCTGGGGATTTCCTACGGCATCAAGAACCATTGCGCACCATTTATAGCAACTCCAAACGTCGGGCCATGTCAGAGGCGAACACCCCGTTGGGATCGGCCTTGCGGCGCAAGGCGATCCATTCGTCGATGCGCGGATACATGGCATGAAAAGTCTCGGCGTTGACGCGGGAATCCTTGGCGGTATAAACCCGCCCGCCGAATTCCAGAACTCGATCGTCAAGCTTGTTGAGGAACTCGTTGACGCCGGGCTTCATCGGGAAGTCGAGACAGACATTCCAGCCAGGCATCGGGAAGCTCAGGGGCGCTTGGTTTCCGGGTCCGAATAGTTTGAACACGTTGAGCGCGGAGTAGTGACCACTGGCTTGGACGTCGCGGATGATCTGTTTGAATTCCTCGACGGCCGACGGGGGTACCAGGAATTGGTATTGCGCGAAGCCGGCTGGCCCGAAGCCGCGGTTCCACTCGCCTATGAGATCCAGCGGGTGATAAAACTGGGTGAGGTTCTGGATTTTCCCGCGGTAGTGGCCACCCCGCCGGTAGTACAGCTCACCGATAGTGCTCAACGTGAGCTTGTTCATCAGTCCGTTGGGGAAGATGTCGGGCACCGTCATCAGCTGTGGCGCATCGAATTTCAGCGGATTCTTGGCCAGCTTGTCGGGCAGCTCGTCGCGCCGCGCCAGTCGCCCACGGGTGATCGCGGCGCGCCCGAGTTTGGGCGGCGGGCTGATCGCGTCAAACCAGGCGGACGAGTAGGTGTAGTTGGCCTCGCTGCCGTCGCTGTGGAAGGCGATCGTCTCGTCCAACGTCAGAGTGTTGTCGCCATCGTTGATGAAGTACGCAGTCTCGGTGGGCGTCATCGCGATGGTGGCCCGCAGGATGATCCCGGTGAGACCGTTGCCGCCGACGGTGGCCCAGAACAGCTCGGACCCTTCACCCGTCGGAGTGAGGTGGCGAATCTCGCCATCCGCGGTCAGCAAGTCCATGCTGCGGACGTGGTTGCCGAAGCTGCCCGCGCTGTGGTGGTTTTTGCCGTGGATGTCGCATGCGATCGCGCCGCCGATGGTGACTTGCCGGGTCCCGGGCAGCACCGGGACCCACAGCCCGAACGGCAGTGCCGATTTCATCAGCTGGTCGAGGTTGACGCCCGCATCGAGGACGGCCAGCTTGGTGTCGGCGCTGATCGAGTGGATGGCGTTGAGCGGGTTCATGTCGATCACCAGCCCGCCGCCGTTTTGCGCGTTGTCGCCGTAGGAGCGCCCCAGCCCGCGCGCGATCACTCCGCGCCCGCCTGAGTCAGCTGCCCGGGCCACCGCCTTGGCGATGACTTCCGGGTCGGGGGTGCGCAGTACCTCCGCGACCGACGGCGCGGTGCGGCCCCATCCGGTCAGCCGGGTGGTGGTGGTGGGAACATCGGTGCTGAACATCGTCAAAGAGGCTACTCGCCGTGCGGCGACGATGCGGGACGCGAGCGTCCGGCTGAGGAGCCGGACAATCCAACCTGGTCGGGCCGGGTCGGCCAGGCTCAGCGGATGCGGAAGATTACCGTTCGCTGCACGACGAAATTAATGACAGTGGCAACGCCCTGCGCGATCACAAATGCGACGGGGAGCGCCCACCCCTGGTAGTGCAAAAGCGCCAGACACAGGTGGTTGAGTCCAACTTGCACGGCGAAGGTGACCCCGTAGAGCGCCATGACAGCGATGAATCGGGCGGTGCTGGGGGACGCCTGGAAAGTCCATCGGCGGTTGATCAGGTAGGCGGTAAAGGTCCCGACGATGACGCTGATCGCTTTGGCCAGGTCCACCTGCATTCCGACCACTTTGTAGAGCACGAAGTAGAGGCCGAAGTCGACGATGCCCGCCAGGCCGCCGGTGACAACGAACCGCGACACCTGCGTCGTGAGGCTCAGCTGCGCGCGCTGCGGCGCGGCGCTGGGCGGCGGGGAAACCACCGGGGGAGTCTAACCGGGGGGATTCCCGGCAACCGGAGCAGCGTTGTCGTCGTCGTCATAAATAATGCCGCCGCGCAGTGCGTCGAAGATGGCCACACCCTGCGACACCAGCCCCGCGGCTACCTGGCCGAGGCCCTCGGCGCCATTGAGCACCGTGAGATTGGAGCTGGCGAGCCCAAGCGCGGCCTTCTCGACGATTTGCGGCAGCTGGTCGATGAGCATCTTGTCCAACGCAACCCGATTGTGCGACGCTGCCGCCTCGGCCTGAATTTTCATCTTCTCCGCATCGGCCACAGCCAGGATCCGCACCCGTTCTGCTTCCGCCTCCGCCGGCTTGACCACCTCGGCGACCAGTTCCTGCTGGCGCAATTCGGCGGCGCGCTCGGCAAGCTCTGTGCGCATCTGCAGCACCTCTCGTTGCGCTTGTGCTTCGGCCAGTGGGCCGGACTGGGCGGCCTGAGCCTGGGCCTTGTCGACTTCAGCCTTGTACTGGGCCCTGACGATCGCAGTCTCGCGAGCGAACTCGGCTTGCTTGCGCTGGGACTCCTGCTCGGCCTCCGCGGACGCCTGGTTGGCCTGGGCCTGCGCGATCTGCGCCTGCTGCTGAATGGCCGCGTTGTGCGGCGCGGACATCGCGTTGATGTAGCCGAGCCCGTCGTCGTCGATGGACTGGATCTGCAGGGCGTCGACGGTCAGGCCGATCCGGGCCATCTCTTCCTTGGAGCCGTCGAGCACCTCGGTGGCGAGCTTCTGACGTTCCCGGATGATCTGTTCGACGGTCATCGAGCCGATGATCGACCGCAAGTGACCGGCGAAGATGCGGCCGGTGAGCACGGCCATCTGGTCCTGGTCCGACAGGAATCGCTGGGCGGCGCTGATGATGCTCCCGGTGTCGTTGCCGACCTTGAAGGCGATCACCGACCGGACGTTGAGGGTGATGCCTTGCTGAGTCACGCACTTCTCGGCGACCTCGGCCTCGCACATCGCCAGTGTCAGGAATCGAGCCTTGCGGAAGACCGGGAGGATGAAGGCGCCGTGGCCGGTCACGACGCGAAACGGCGCGTTGCTTTTGGCCCTTCCTCCGGAGATCAGCATCGCCTCGTCGGGAGCGGGCACCTTGTAACCGAGCATCGTGGGACTCCTGGGGGTTTGTTGTCCTTGTGGTTTTGTTGTTGTGTATCAGGGATTTTCGGTCGATAACTCAAATCCGGCGAGGTTCCTCCATGGCTCCACGGTAACTGTCCTGGGACCCCGAACCTCGACCACCAGCACCTTGGTGCCCTTCGGCAACGGTTTGTCGGACCAAGCCAGGAATGCCTCCTTGGACCCGCGCACGGTCAGCAGGACCTCGCCGGCGCCACCGTTGCCGCGGGTCGCCACGATCAGCGCGCCTACGCGACCGACTACCGAGGCGTTGCTCACGCTCGCATGATCCCCTTCGGAGGGGTTACATGTCGAGTGTCGGCGGCATCGCAGTCACACCCAATACGGAACGCGGGCGCGGAATTGCCGCATCGCGAACGCCGCCAGCAGCCAGCCGACGACTGTTAGCGCCAGCACCACCGCCCAGTGCCGCAGCTCCTGGTGCGCGCCCAGCAAAGGCGCCCGCACGATGTCCAGATAGTGCAGCAGCGGGTTGAGTTCGACGATGCTTGCCCAGCTTCCCGCACCCTGCTGCCGCAGGGTGTCGTCATTCCAGATGATCGGCGTCATGAAGAACAGCAACTGCACGACGGAAAACAGCAACGGACCGATGTCCCGGTATCGGGTCGCCAGGATGCCGAAACACAGTGATACCCAAATACAATTCAGAACGATCAGGGCCAGCGCCGGAATGACTGATAGGTCGGCCCATGACCACGGTTTGGGAAAGATGATCGCGACGACGAGGTAGATGACGATGTTGTGCGCGAAGAGAATCATCTGTCGCCACACCAGCCGGTAGACGTGCACGGAGAGCGGTGTCGGTAATTGTTTGATCAGTCCCTCATTGGCGACGAACACGTCGGCGCCCTCCAGGATGGCGGCGTTGATCAGGTTCCAGATGATCAGCCCGAGCGTCACGTAGGGCAGGTGCACAGACAGCTCGAGGTGAAACAGCTTGGAGTACAAGCCGCCCATCGCCACCGCGGTGGTTCCGGTCGCGATGGTGATCCAGAACGGTCCCAGCACCGAGCGGCGGTAGCGCTGTTTGATGTCCTGCCAGCCCAGGTGCAGCCACAGCTCGCGCCGGTGGAAGCCGTCGGTCAGATCACGCCTTGCCCGGGCGAACGTCCTGGATTGGGCCGCCGCGTCGATGAACGTCATCAGGATCCTCCAGCTTCTGGCTTGCCGAATCGCTCACGACGCCCCATCCGGCGCAACCGAATCCAGTCCCGCATTCCCTTGGGGTCGCGGCGGGACACCAGGAAGAACCAGCCGAACCGCAGCCACTCCTGCGGCAGCAGCTTACGGAGGCCCGGTTGCGCCATCAGGTAGCCGCGGTTGCGGTAGGTGAAGAACCGCTTGGTGGGGTCGTCGGGGTACTGGGTGTGCATCCGGCCGCCCAGAATCGGCCGGAATTCGTCGGATCCGCTGGGATGCAGGTAGATCGCATCCAGGCAGGTGCCGAACGGCAGGCCGGATCGCACCAGCCTGCGGTGCAATTCGACTTCGTCGCCGCGGATGAACAGCCGCATGTCCGGGACACCGACGGCGTCCAGGGTGGAAGCCCGAAACAGCGCGCCGTTGAACAGCGACGCGATCCCGCGCAACAGATCCTGCCCTTCTTCGGTGCGCAACTCGCTGGTGCGCCTGCGCCAGACCAGGCCACGCCGCAATGGAAACGCCAGCCGCTGCGGATCGTCCAGATTGCAGACCATCGGCGATACCTCGGCCAGGCTGTACTTCTCGGCGCACGCCAGCAGGGTCGCCAGCACCCGGTTGTCCTGCGGGCGGCCGTCGTCGTCGGCCAACCACACCCAATCGGCGCCCTGAGCCAGCGCGTGCAACATGCCGAGCGCGAAACCGCCCGCGCCACCCAGATTCCGGCGCGAATCCAGGTAAGTGGTCGAGACGGGCTGCCCGGCAACCAGATCCCGAACCTGGCCATCGGCGGGTCCGTCGTTGTCAACCACGATCAAGTGATCCAGCATCCGGGTCTGGCTGCTCAGCACGTCCAGCGACGTGGCCAGCTCGTCGCGGCGCCGGTGGGTGACCACGACGGCGAAGACGGTTTCACTCATCTCTGGTGGTCTCTGTTGGCTTGGATCTCTGCCTGGTCTCGGCCAGCACTTCGCGCACGTGCCGCGCGGCGTCCTCGCCCTCGTAGGCGCGCACCACCTCTTCGATGCCGCCGGTGAGCCTGATGACACCGTGGTCGATCCACATCGCCGTCTTGCACAGCCGAGCCAGGAACTCGTTGGAATGGCTTGCGAATACCAGGATTCCGGAGCGCTCGACCAGGCTCTGCAGCCGGGATTGAGCCTTCTTCAGAAAATCGGCGTCGACGGCGCCGATGCCTTCGTCCAGCAATAGGATCTCGGGGTCGATGCTGGTGACCACGCCCATCGCCAGCCGGACCCGCATGCCGGTGGAGTAAGTGCGCAGCGGCATCGACAGGTAATCACCCAGTTCGGTGAACTCGGCGATCTCATCCACCTTGGCCAGCATCTGCTTTCGGGTCTGCCCCAAGAACAGGCCGCGGATGATGATGTTCTCATAGCCGGAGATCTCGGGGTCCATGCCGATCCCGAGGTCAAACACGGGCGCCACCCGACCAGTGACCGTCGCCGATCCGCGGGTGGGTTCGTAGATACCCGAAAGTAGGCGCAGCAGAGTCGATTTCCCGGCTCCGTTGTGACCGACGAGACCGACCCGATCGCCGAGGTTGAGCGACATGGTGATGTCCCGCAACGCCTCGATGACGACCACGTTGGAGTTGTTGCGTCCGATGGTGCCGCCCGCCTTGCCCAGGACGGCTTTCTTCAACGAGCGCGACTTGGCGTCGAAGATGGGAAATTCCACCCACGCGTCGCGCGTCTCTATATGAGCACTGTGCGGACTCGACATGGCTGATTACAGGTATTGCCCGGTGCTCGGGTGTCCGGGCCCGTGGCCCGGCTTGCCGATTCCTTGCGGCAGCGCGCCCTGGCGCATCTGCTCCAGTTGCGCGCGTGCGGCCATCTGCTGGGCGAACAACGCAGTCTGGATGCCGTGGAACAGCCCTTCCAGCCAGCCGACCAGCTGCGCCTGGGCGATGCGCAATTCGGCGTCCGACGGCACAGAGCCCTCGGTGAACGGAAGCGTCAGGCGATCGAGTTCATCGCGCAGTTCCGGCGCCAGACCGTCCTCGAGCTCGCGGATGCTGGTGGCGTGGATTTCGCGCAGCCGGTTGCGGCTGGCTTCGTCGAGCGGCGCCGCGCGCACTTCCTCGAGCAGTTGCTTGATCATGGTGCCGATGCGCATTACCTTGGCGGGCTGCTCGACCAGGTCGGTCAGGGAGCGCTCGTCCGAGTCGTCGTCGCGCATCGCCATGAAGCCCGGATCGCCGCCGCCGATGATCTCGATACCTTGCATATCCGGGTCATCGTTGCCGGTACTCAATCCAGTCACCATCCTTGGACCTAAGGGTGTGGCGCTGAGGCATTTCCGCGCCATTCGTAAATTCGGGCCCCACCGTTGTCGTAGATCATCTCCCACGACTTCGATTTCTCCAGTGACATTAGTCCGTCTGGAACGGCAAACCCCCGCACCGTCGGCGAGCTGGTGTAGATGTATCGGATATTGAGGTCTTTGACCGCCTCGACAACCCGAGGATCCGAATCGCCCTTGCGGGCATAGGCCCAGATGATGAAACGTTCGGGGCCCGGGCCCGTCTGTTGCGGGTAGTCGTAGTGGGTCCACAGCGGATGCAGGTCGGCGACTGCATACATCCAGGCGGTGCCGTCGGTGTTGGAGTTACCGATCAGGGTGCGGTGTGCCCCCGGTAGTTTGGCCAGATAGGCCATGGCCATGAGGTCTCGCTGGTCGATCATCACCGAGTCGTATTTGTCGCCCAGCAGGACGATGTGCCGGTAGAGGTAATGCCGGCCAGTGAGCACGGTGGCTCCCACCAACAGCACCGCCGTCGCCGCGACCCAGAACGGCGCGGGCAGCGGCTTGGACCTGTCAAACCTGTCTGCGACTCGCTTGGCGAGTGCCACCGCCACCGAGACGATCGCGAACAACGCGATGGCCGCCATCGGTGTCACCAGCATGGTCACCACCGACGTGAGCCGGCGCGGATCGTTGTAGAAGAACTCACTGAACTTCTCGATGACGGACCCGGCGAGGTTATGAAACGGAGCGCTCGCGTAGATGGTGGCCACGGTCAGGACCAGCCACACCGCCGGTGGCCACCAGATTCTCTTGTAGAGCAGGATCGCCATGCCGATGTAGATCAGCACGACCAGTCCGTATTGCGTCGGGAAGTCGTTGAGGTGGCGGGTGTGCAGGAGCAGCGCGTCGATGATGCCCTGCTTGGCGCTCTTGAAGCTGGGGAACGCGTGCCCGGCGATGATGTCGGCCTGCTTGAGCACCCCGATGAACTGTTGCGCCAGAATCAGCGCCGTGGGTGCGGCCACCGCGGCCAGGGTCAGCACGTCGGGGAGTCGCCCGCGCACCGGATGCCAACACGCGTCCAAGAGCCACCACGCCGCCAGGAACAGGATGACGATGAACCCGCCCGTGAGATGTACCGACAGGACACCGACGAGCGCCAGCACCGCCGCCGGAATGCGGTCGCGGTGTCGCAGGGTCGAAGTGATCAACAGGAACGTCGGCACCGCCACCCCGTACGCCGCCAGGTTGGGCATCGCGGCGACGCCGAACTCGACGTAGGGCACCGAGGTGAATGAGGCCGACAGCGCGCCCGCAGTGGCTGCCACGCCCGCGGCGCGCCATTCCCCGGTTCGTGGCCTGAGCAGACTCCAGGTGAGCATCGCCGCGCTGGCCGGAAACAGCCAGACCGAAGCCGCCACCGAAGTCAGGGTGTAGCCGGTGGTGGGCGCCGCACCGGTGAGCTGACAGAACACCGCCGTCAGGGCGTGGAACACCGAAGGGTAGTACAGCGCCTGGTGGGTCTCGACATTGCGCAGCTCACCCATGTGGGTGGACGAGGCCTGGCCGGTGTCCAGGATGAAGCGCACGGTGTTGGCGTGCCAGACCGCGTCCCAGGTGCTGGGTATGGACTGCCAATGCGTGAGACCGCGATAGGCCGCCCACATGATCAGCAAAGCGCCCAGCAGCACACCAGCCGCCACCGTCAGCGATGGCCACCGGCTGACCGCCCGTGCCTCAGCTTCGGTGTCGCGGTAGCGGGCCAGCAGCAGCTGAAAACCCGTCATCAGCACGCATACCGCCGCCAGCGTGGCGAGCGCAGTCCAACCGTTCCAAGGAATTCCCACCGCGCCAAAAGGAATGATCGCGAGTGCGACGACGCCGTACGTCAGTGCCGGGCCAACGGCGACCGCGATCGGCCAAGGTAACTGAGCGATACGTGCGACGATTGCTCCCGGCGCGATCAGCACGAACAGTGCGATCAACGTTCCGAACCAGAAGCCCACGCGACTAGTATGGCTGGCCGGGTGCCCTGGTTCGCGAAGCCCCGATCTGTTCGCACGGCTTGCGCGTTTGCAGGCACCCGTCAACGTCACAATTTCCCCGCCTAGCGGAAGCTCTAAGGTGGCTGGTATGGCTTACGACGTCGCCCGGGTGCGCGGACTACACCCGTCGCTGGGTGACGGCTGGGTGCACTTCGATGCGCCGGCCGGGATGCTGATTCCGGACTCCGTCGCGACCACGGTGTCCACGGCGTTTCGCAGGTCCAGTGCCAGCACTGTGGGGACCCACCCGTCGGCTCAGCGCAGCGCTGCCGTGCTGGAGGCGGCGCGCGCTGCGGTCGCCGATCTGTTCAACGCCGATCCGGCGGGCGTCGTGCTGGGCGCCGATCGTGCGATCCTGTTGTCCTCGCTGGCCGAAGCCTCGTCCTCGCGTGCCGGCCTGGGATACGAGGTCATCGTCAGTCGTCTCGACAACGAGGCGAACATCGCCCCATGGCTGCGCGCCGCGCACCGCTACGGGGCCAAGGTGAAGTGGGCCGAGGTCGACATCGAGACCGGCGAATTGCCCACCTGGCAGTGGGAGAGCCTGATCGGCAAGTCGACCAGGCTGGTTGCCGTCACCGCCGCGTCCGGGACGCTGGGCACGGTCACCGATCTGCGGGCGATGACCAAACTGGTCCACGACGTCGGCGGGCTGGTGGTGGTCGACCACTCCGCCGCTGCGCCCTACCGGCTGCTGGACGTCAAAGAGAGCGACGCCGACGTGGTGGCGGTAAACGCCGTCGGGTGGGGCGGCCCGCCGATCGGGGCGATTGTGTTCCGCGATCCTTCGCTGATCAACTCCTTCAGCTCGGTTTCGACGAATCCCCAGGCCACCGGTCCCGCACGCCTCGAGGTTGGCTTGCACCAGTTCGGTCTGCTGGCCGGCGTGGTCGCCAGCATCGAGTATCTGGCGGCACTCGACGAGACTGCTCGTGGGAGCCGGCGTGAACGCCTCTCGCTGTCGATGCAATCCGCTGCGCTCTACTTGAACAGGATCTTCGACTACCTGATGGGGTCGTTGCGGTCGTTGCCGTTGGTGATGGTCATCGGTAGTCCTGAGGCGCGGATACCGGTGGTCAGTTTCGCGCTGCACCAGGTGCCCGCCGAGCGGGTGGTGCAACGGCTGGCGGACAACGGGATTCTGGCGATTGCCGACCAGAGTTCGCGCGTGCTGGATGTGCTGGGCGCCAACGACATTGGCGGCGCTGTGACCGTCGGTCTGGCGCATTATTCGACGACGGCCGAAGTCGACCAGTTGGTGCGCGCGCTGGCGTCGCTGGGCTGACGCTCGCGGGCCGCTACACGGTCAGCACGATCTTTCCGTGCACCTTCCCCGCGACCAACTGTTGGTGAGCCTCGGCTGCCCGTTGGATGGGCAGGCGCGCGCCGATGAACGGCTTGACGCGCCCGTCGACGACCATCGGCCAGACCGAGGCGATCACCGCCGCAACAATTTCGCCCTTACTGTTCGGGCCGCTCACCGGCCGGCCCCGCAGCGTGCTGCCGATTACCCGCGCCCGCTTGATCAGCAGCTTGCCGAGGTTGAGCTCACCCTTGATCCCGCCCTGCATACCGATGATGACCAGCTGCCCATCAGTGGCCAGGGCATCGATATTGCGGTCCAGATAAGAGGCGCCCATGATGTCGAAGATCACATCGGCGCCGCCGGTCTCCTGCCTTATTCGCGCGACGAAGTCCTCGTCGCGATAGTTGATGGTGATCTGGGCCCCCAGGTCGCGGCAGGTTTGCAGCTTCTCCGCCGACCCAGCCGTGACCGCCACTCGGGCGCCCAGCGCGCGTGCGACCTGGATCGCGTGGGTTCCGATACCGCTGGCCCCGCCGTGCATCAGCAGCAGTTGGCCCTCGCTCAGGTGAGCGGTCAGCGCCAGGTTCGACCACACCGTGCAGGCCACCTCGGGCAGCCCGGCGGCGTCGACCACGTCGACCCCGGATGGAATCGGCATGACCTGGACTGCGGGAACCGCGACGCGTTCGGCGTATCCGCCGCCGGACAGCAGGGCACAAACTTGTTGCCCAACAGACCATTCAGTGACAGCTGAGCCCAATTCGGCGACGACGCCCGACACCTCCATGCCGAGGATCTCACTGGCTCCCGGCGGCGGCGGATAATTACCGGCGGCTTGCAGCACGTCGGCCCGGTTGACGCCGGCCGCGGCGACCTTGATAACCACCTCGCCGGGCCCGGCCGACACATCGGGCACTTCTTGCCAGGAAAGTTGGTCGGCTGATTCGGCGACGATGGCGCGCATGCGGGCCACGCTACGCGGCTCCCGCTACCCTGGTGAGCGGTGGCGTGGCAGAGCGGCCTAACGCACTCGCCTTGAAAGCGAGAGACGGCTAAAACCGTCCGGGGGTTCAAATCCCTCCGCCACCGCCAAAAAAATTCCGCCGCTAACCGGTCGGTATCGCGGCGGCGATGGTGTCCATCAGCGCGGTGTGACGACCTGCTTCGGGATCCCGGCCGGGCTTGCCGCTGCTGATCAATCCGGCGGAAATCCCGCGCGCGGGGTCAGCCCAGATGGCGACGTTGGACAGGCCGAGATTGCCGAACGCGGTCGGCGCGTTGCGCCCGAACGGCCCGAATCTCTTGGTTCCGAGGTTGAACCCGGTGCCCCAGCGGGCGGGCATCAGCCCCACCGCGAAATCCGGCCGCAACCGCCGCGATTCCTGCACTGCGCCGTACATGGTCTCCGGAGCTATCACGCGCACGCCGTCGAGTTCGCCACCGCGCCGCCAAATTTCGGCGAAACGCGACATTTCGTCTGCGGTCGAGACGGTATTGGACGAGGGGACCACGGTGGTCAGGAATTCCGCCGTGTTGGTGTACGGGATCATCTCGTGCACGGTGCCGCCGATCGCCTTGCGGAAGATCTGAGCAATTACCGGCGGTAAAGGTTGGCCGGTGGCGTGGCTCGGCGCTACCAGCGGCACGTCTTTTTTGTCGACACCGAAGTTGGTCCAGCGAAAGCCGAGCGGATCGAGAATCTCGGTGGCCAGGATCTCGCGAATATCCTTGCCTGCAGCCGCGTAGATGATCTCGCGCATCAACGGACCCCACGTCAGCGCGTGGTAGATGTGCACCCGCCCGGGTCGGTACAGCGGCCGCAATTGGGCGAGCATTTCCTGTGTGTACTCGTGATCGTCGGTGCGTTTGAGATCCGGCTTGGGCCCGGTGGGAAACGGGACGCCGGCGCTATGCGTTAGTACGTGCCGGATCGTGGTGAGGTCCTTGCCGTGGCTGGTGTAGCTGGGCAGGTATTCGCACACTCGGTCGTCGAGGGCGAACACTCCCCGATCAACCAGCATGTAGACCACGGTCGCGGTGATGCCCTTGGCGGACGAATACACGCAGAACGGTGTGTTCGTCGTGACGGGGATTTTTTCGGCGTCGGGGGCATCGGTCGGGGCGTTGCCCCAGCCGTGGCCGATCGCGCGGTTGAGCACGACGCGCCCATGCTGGCGGATGCACAACTGGATCGCCGGATGCATGCCGGCTTCGTACCAGTGCCGTGCGGCCTGCCAGATCCGTTCGACGGCGGCGCTGTCGATTTCGGAGCGGTCCTCTTCGCCGACTGCCGTCACGGAGTCGAGGTCTGTCGGCAACCGGATCTTGCCGTCTGGCGTAGCGTCCCCCACCTCTGCGACCCTACGTGGCAGGGGTTGGGCGGTGCATTATTCGCCGGTGAACTGCGGCGGACGCTTGGCGAACGTCGCCGAGATGCCCTCGGTCAGGTCCTTGGACGGCAGGAAGGCCGCGTTCCAGGCGGCGACGTAGCGCAGGTTCTCCGAGACGGCCGAGGTGCGCTGCTGGTCGAGGACGTCTTTGACGCCGTAGACGGCGAGCGGCGGGTTGGCGGCGATCTCGGCGGCGGTGGCGTGCGCGGCGGCCAGCGTCTGATCCGCGTCCTCGTACACGTCGTTGACCAGGCCTATCTTCTCGGCTCGGGCGGCGCTGATGTCGCGGCCCGTCAGCGCCAGCTCCCGCAGATGACCGTCGTTCAAGATCAGCGGCAGGCGGGCGAGACTGCCCATGTCGGCGACCATGGCGAGTTTGACTTCCCGCACCGAGAACTTGGCGTCGGCGCTGGCATAGCGGACGTCGACCGCAGAGATCAGGTCGACCCCGCCACCGATGCACCAGCCGTGCACCGACGCGATGGTCGGGGTGCGGCAATCGGCGACGGCGTTGATCGCCTTCTGCATGCGCAGTATTAATGCGTGGAAATCGGTGCGGGCCCGCGCCAGCGCGCCGTCGGCCAACAACGGAGCGAAGTCCCCGCCCATCGCGGGTACGTCCAGGCCGTAGCTGAAGTTCTTGCCCGATCCGGTGATGACGATCGCCCGCACGTCACGATCGGCGTCCAGCGCTGCGAACACCTCCGGCATCTCCGACCAGAAGGCGGGCCCAAGCGCGTTGCCCTTGCCGGGTCCGATCAGTGTTACCTGGGCCACCTGGTCGTTGGTTTCGACGGTGACGGATTCGTATGCTTCGCCCATATCGAGACGGTAGCGCTGCGACGTTCAGCGAGTTAGACCCGCTCCAGATAAAAGTAGTAGTAGCGGCCGTTATCCAGCACGCCTTTGCCGTTCATGATGCCCATCACCGTGTTGTCGTCGATCTCCTTGAAGTGGTCGTGCACCGGCTGCCCGTCGTAGACCATCGTCGCCGTGACCTCGCCGCGGAAGTCTTCCAGCCACAGGCTTGCCTCGCCCTTGCCCATCGCCTTGTTGGAGAACTTCTTCCCATCGGCGTCGATACACACCAGCGGCTGCACGTCGCTGGCCGACTTGAAGCTCTTGCCGAACCAGCCGGCCTTCTCCAACTGCCCGTTCATCTTGTGGCCGGTGCGGAACTCGCCGCCCTTCCACTCGCCGATCATGCGGTCGATGGTCGCGGGCGCAAGGGTCGCCCAGTAATCGTCGAGCTCGGCGTCGGAAATAGCGTCGGCGCGGTCCTTGAACTCGATGAACTTCTTGCGGGCCAGGCTCATCAGTTACTCCTTACGCTTCGGTGCGGGTAATCCAGTCGCGGGCAAACCGCAGCAGGGCGTCGTTTTCCTCGGGCGCCCCAACGCTAACCCGGACACCGTCGGTGCCGTACGGGCGGACCACCAGGCGCGCGTTGGCGGCCTGCGTGACGAAATCCGGTGTCCGGGGTCCCAACGGCAACCAGACGAAATTGGCCTGCGACGGCGGTGGCGTGAACCCGGCAGCACGCAGCGCGTCGCTGACCCGAGTTCGTTCGGCGACGACGGCGTCGGTGCGGGCCAGCAGCTCGTCGGCGGCGTCCAGCGAGGCGATGGCGGCGGCTTGGGAGACGGTGGTCACGGTGAATGGCACATAGACCTGATTCAGCGCAGTGATCAGTTCGGGGTGCCCGATCGCATAGCCGACGCGCAAGCCCGCCAGCCCGTAGGCCTTCGAAAAGGTCCGCAACACAACGACGTTGCTGTGGGCGCGGACCAGCTCCAGGCTGTCAGGCAACATGGGCTCGCGGATGTACTCGACATAAGCCTCGTCGATCGCGATCAGGATGTCTGGCGGAACCGCGTCGATGAAGCGGGTCAGGGCATCCGGCGCGACCACCGTGGAGGTCGGGTTGTTGGGGTTGCAGACGAAGATCAGCCGGGTGCGGTCGGTGACCGCGCCCAGCATCGCGTCGAGGTCGAACATGTGGTCGGTCAACGGCACCTTGATGGCAGTCGCGCCGCCGACCTGGACTAGCGGCGGATACAGCTCGAAGCTGCGCCAGCCGAAGATCACCTCGTCGCCCGCCGAGGCGGTGATCTGCACCAGCTGCTGGCACAGGCTGACCGAGCCGCAACCGACGGCGACGTGTTCGGGAGCGAAATCCGAACCCAGGTGTTTGGCCAGTGCCGCCCGAAGTTCCACGCAGCCGTTGTCCGGGTACCGGTTGACGGCTGCGGTCGCCCGTTCGATGGCTTCGCGGACGCCGGGTAGCGGTCCGAACACGGTCTCGTTGCTGGCCAGTTTGATGGCACCCGGCACCGTCTTACCAGGTACATAAACTGGAAGCCCGGCCAGCTCGGGCCGCAGGCGGGCAGTCACTTCGACAGCATATGTCGCCGCTGTGTACGCTATGCCTCCGGCGGTTCCGGAACAGCGGAAAGGGGTCGGGTACCCTCAGGAAGTCCAATGGAGGCGTGCCAGAGTGGCCGAATGGGACTCACTGCTAATGAGTTGTCCCCCTTAAAGGGGACCGGAGGTTCAAATCCTCTCGCCTCCGCCAAGGGGAAAAACTGAACACAGGCGCCCGTAGCTCAACGGATAGAGCATCTGACTACGGATCAGAAGGTTGGGAGTTCGAATCTCTTCGGGCGCACGCAGCTTAGAGGTGCTTTCGTCGTCGTGGAGGCGCCGCTGTCGGGACTTGCCCGCGACGGCGGAACGCTGGACCTGTTCGATGACGTCCACACACGCACCTGTGGTCATTGAAATCGAGCTGTGACGAAGAACGCGCTGCTCTGTCGGTGCCTCGACACCCATCGTGAACAACAACGTCGCGCACGAATGCCAGAGGTCGTGGAGCCGGATGCTTCGCACGCCCGCTCGTCGACACAACGTCTCGAACGCCCGGATGATGTTCCTCGGTTCCGGAGACGTCCACCGAAGCCCGAGCGCTTCCCCGCGCGCCTCATACCGGCGGCCAGGGCGACCGCCCACAACGCGTAGAGCCGGTCGTGTCGAGTCGTGCCGTGCCGCTTCGAGAAACGTGGCGTTTCGAGAACACCCCGTCCCGGGCAAGTCCGGAATGACGGTGTCAGAACTTGCTGTACTGCTATCAAGGTTCGTTACTGCTTGGCTAGGGCGATCCTCATCTGTGCTTCGTAGTCTTCGACGTGCTCGCCACTGACGTCGACGATCACGCGGTGGATTCGGCCGTCGAATCGGAATGGCGGGTCGTAGTCGGGTGTCACCGATGAGCCGGTGTCGGCGCCGACGAGCATCGCCCCGCCCTGGGCCAGTCGGATGGGTGTGGTGACCGGGAATTCGCCCCGGCCGGCCTCCACGCCGTCGACGAACAGCGTCACCGTGCCGGGAGTTCCCTTGCCGCTCTTGATGTCCGGTGGACCTGTCGGTACAAATTCCACCGACAGAAAGTGCCGACCGGTAGGTACGCGGTCGTCGGATCGGATGGTGAGGATCTCCTTGGCGACGTAGTTGTGCGCGTAGCACAGCAGTCCGTCTTTGACGTAGAGGGCGATTCCTCCGTCGTTGCCGCCCATGGACAGCAGGACACCCGATGATTCGGCGGTGACGTCGACGTCGGCGTTGATCGAGTAGGGCCGGTTGAGAATTTTCGGTGCCGAGGCCGCGGTGATCGACTGGGTGCCCGGATAGAGCACGTAGCGACTGCGGCTGGGTGCGATCTGCGGGCGTTCGTCGGCGATGCGGACCACGCCGCGGCTGTCGATCGGCAGCACGTTGTACTTGCCAGCCTCGTTGTACCACAACGTGATCATCGCGATCAGCCGTGCCCGCTCCGCCCCAGCCAGGTTGGTGGTCTCGGCGACGTCCTCGGCGACGTGGTAGAGCTCCCAGCCTCCTGCGTCGAGCGCGCTGAGCATATCGGCGGTGATGGCATCGCCGAACTTGTGCGTGGATTCCGCGAATGATGCTCCAGGCCAAGGACATACGGCACGCCAGCCGTCGTGGTAGATCGAGCGGTGGCCGAGCATCTCGAAGTACTGCGTCAGGTGTTTTGTCGGGGCGGTGTCGTCGTCGAAGGTGTGCGCGAAGCTGACCCCTTCGATCGGTGACTGCGTGACTCCGGCGATGGCCGCCGGCGCATCGACGTGGATAGCCTCCAGCACCGTCGGCACCATGTCGATGATGTGGGCGTACTGCGAGCGCAGCTCGCCCCGGGCGACGATCCCGCGTGGCCAGGTGACGATGAACGGATCGGTCGACCCGCCCCGGTAGGTCTCCCGCTTCCAGCGCCGGAACGGGGTGTTGCCCGCATGCGTCCAGCCCCAGGGGAAATGGTTGAACACCGTCGGGCCGCCGATTTCATCGATGCGGGCCAGGCCTTCCTCGACGGTGTCGGGAACGTTGTTGAAGAATCGGACCTCATTGAGCGAGCCGGTCGGGCCGCCCTCCGCGCTGGACCCGTTGTCGGAAATCAGCATGATGACCGTGTTGTCATACTCGCCGAGGTCTTTGAGGAACTGCACGAGTTCGCCGAGGTAGTGGTCGGTGTGCTCGAGGAAACCGGCGAATACCTCCATCATCCTTGCGTAGAGCCGGCGTTCGTCGGCCGACAGAGTCTCCCAGTCCGCAACGTCGGGGTCGCGCGCGGAGAGCTCGGATGTTGGCGGAATCAGGCCCAGCTGCTTCTGCCGTTCGAACACCTCGCGGCGGTAGACTTCCCAGCCGCTGTCGAACTTGCCGGCGTAGCGGTCGGCCCACTCCTTAGGCACGTGGTGGGGGGAGTGCATTGCGCCGGGTGCGAAGTACAGGAAGAACGGCTTGTTGGGCGCGACCTGCTTGGCGTCGGCGATCATCGCCGTGGCCTTCTCCACGAGATCTGGGGTCAAGTGGTAGCCCTGCTCGGGGGTGGTCTCTGGTTCGGTCTGCGAATTGTCGCGCACGAGTTCGGGGTAGTACTGGTGGGTGTCCCCGCCCAGGAAGCCGTAGTAGCGCTCGAACCCGCGGCCCAGCGGCCAGCGGTCGTACGGGCCGGCCGCGGTCATCGTCTCCTCGGGTGCCAGGTGCCACTTGCCGACGCAGTAGGTGTTGTAGCCCTGTGCGCGGAGGATTTCGGAGAGGAATCCGTTCTCGAACGGGATGTACCCGTCGGAGCCGGGGTAGCCCGTCGACCCGTTGGTCAGGCACGCCAGGTGATTCGAGTGATGGTTGCGCCCGTTGAGGATGCACGACCGCGACGGCGAGCAGAGTGCGGTGGTGTTCATGTTGGCGTACGTCAGGCCATCGGCGGCCAGTGCGTCGATGTTCGGTGTGGCGATCGGGCTGCCGTAGCAGCCGAGGTGTCCGTAGCCGGTGTCGTCGAGGACGATGAACACGACATTGGGTGCATCCTCGGCGGCCCGCTTCGGCGCCGGCCAGGCCGGGGTCGACTCGTCGGCGGTGCGGGCGATGACGCCGGGAAAGGTTGTCCCGGGCTGATATTCGGTGATTGCCATGGTGTGTCCTAGCGGGTGCGGGCGGGGTTGAGCTGATCCATCAACTCATCGATGGGAGCGTGCAGCCGCCCATCATCCCGCGGTGGTACGCGGAGATGTTCCACATCCCCACGTCGTCGCCCCAGATGACCAGGATGTTCGGGCGATCGCCCATGTCAGACCTCCTCAGAAGATGCCGAAACCATGCAGACCCTTGATCAGGAACCACCCGCCGAAGACCAGTCCGAGTGCGATCATGATCACCCGGTTGTGCTCTCGGAGCCAGCGCAGACTGCCATCGAGAAACGTCCGTGACCGGTTCGGGAAGAATGCTGCCGCGGCGATAATCGTCAGATGTGTGCTGACGCCGAGGACGACGAAAACGGCGTATGTGACGGCATTGGTGCTTCGTGGCGCGCCCGCGTCGCCGATCGCGCCGATGGCCGCGAAGGTGAAGACCCACAGCTTGACCGAGATCAGGATCACCGCGGCGCCGAGCAGAAACGCTTTACCCGGCGTCATCGACGACAGAGCGGTCATCCACTTCGGCGGCGGATCGTCGGAGTCGTCACCGCCGAGCAGTTCCCGAATCGCGGTCACGAGCAACAGGACCGCCACCACCAACAGAACCGACGACACCACCCAGCCGTGCCCGCCCTTGGTGTCGTCGCGCCTGCCCCAGTGCAGGATCATTCCGAAGACCAGACCCTGTAACAGCCGAACCAGCACCATGCCACTCACCGCGGCGCCCGCGGTGCGGACCCGTCCCGGGGCACCGAGAAGGGCAAGGGTGATCGCGAGTTCCACGGGCATCAGTGCGCTGGCGAGAATGAACGGAGCGAGCGTCGCCCACAGCGACCCCACGTCAGCCGCTTTTGCCGGGTGGGAAAACCTCGACGTCGACGTACTCGATAGCCCCGGTTAACCGGAACGGTCGGCGGTCGAAATAGTCGGGGGACACCGGCGAGCCGAGATCGACTCCGACGCCGAAGGTTTCACTGGCGGTGAAGGCTGCGGGAACGGTGCGCGCCACGGCCACGTTGCCGACCTCGGCGCCGTCGACGGCCAGTGTCACCATCGCGGGAGACATCGGAGCGGGCGAGTCGAATGCCGTGGTGACCGTGATGACGTGTGAGCCACCGGGGACCGGGGCGGCGCTGCGGGCCTGGTAGCGGTCGACGATCAACATGTTGTACTCGTAGACCAGGTAGCCGGCGTCCAGGAAGAGCGTCAGGCCGCCGGAGAAGCCGCCCAGCGCGTACAGCACGCCGGATGCGTTGTTGGGCATAGTCAGGGCGATCTCGACGCGGCTGTCCTGTCGTCCGAGTCCCGGTGCGGTGAACTCCGGCATCCGGGTGCATGACGAGTCGAACCGCCATCGGGTGTAGGGCGAGGAGACGCGGTCTTCGGGGTGGGTGCGCAGCCACAGCCCTGCGCCGATCGGCCAGACCAGGTTGTCCCGTGTCACCTCTTTGAAGAGCTCCGTGAGCTCGGCCAGTTTCTCGGGTTGGTCTGCGGCGAGGTCGTTGGCTTGCGAGAAATCCTCGGGCAGGTAGTAGAGCTCCCATGGTTCGGTGTCGGCGTTCCAGGCCGCCATCCGCTTGGCGGTGCCTGCGGTGTCCCAGGGGACGAACGGGCCGAACGCGCAGGCGTACCAGCCGTCGCGGTAGATGCCCCGGCTGGCGGCGTTCTCGAAGTACTGCACTGATTTGCGGCCCGGTGCGTCAGCGTGGTCGAAGGTGTAGGCCAGGCTGACTCCGTCGAGCGGCTTCTGCGCGTGGCCGTCGACAATCTGAGGCGGTGTGATGCCGAGGATCTCGTAGATGGTGGGAGTGATGTCGTTGACGTGGTGGAACTGGCCGCGGATCGCAGCGTCCGGGGTGATCCGGCGCGGCCAGGAGATCGCCATCGGATTGCGGGTGCCGCCGAAGTGACTGGCCACCAGCTTGGTGTGGTGAAAGGGCGTATTCCCGGCCCACGCCCACCCGGCGTGATACATGTTGTCGGTCTTCGGCGACCCTAGAGCCTCCAGGCCGCCTAGTGTCTCGAGGGTGGCCAGCTGATCGTCGACGGTGGTCGGAATGCCGTTCTGGGCCAGCAGCTCACTGATGCTGCCGCGCTGGCCTTCGGCGCTGGACCCGTTATCGCCGAAGATGTAGATCACCAAGGTGTTATCGGCGACGCCCTGACGGTCGAGTTCGTTCAGGATCCGGTCGATCTGGACATCGACGTGCTCGAGGAAGCCGGCGAACACCTCCATCAGTCGCCGCTGGAACGGCCGCTGCTCCTCGGGGATGTCCGCCCAGCCCTGCATGCTCTCGGCGCGGGGGGTCAACTCCGCCTCGGCGGGGATCCAACCGGTGGTCTTCTGCCGGGCGAAGACCCGCTCCCGATAGGCGTCCCAGCCGTCGTCGAACGCGCCCCCGTACCTGTCGGCCCATTCCTTTGCGACGTGGTGCGGGCCGTGCGCGGCACCCGGAGCCCAGTACATGAAGAACGGGCGGTCGGCGGCATACGCCCGGTGCTGGCGCAGCCAGGAGATCGCGTTGTCGGCCAGGTCCTCGGAGAGGTGGTAGCCCTCGCGCTCCGGCGGCTCGATCGAGTTGACGTTCTTGTACAGCCGCGGCTCCCACTGCGACGTCTCACCGGCGATGAACCCGTAGAAGTAGTCGAAGCCGTGCCCGGTCGGCCAGCGGTCGAACGGCCCCATCGCGGTGGTCTGGGTGGCCGGTGAGTTGTGCCACTTCCCGAATGCCGCCGTGCAGTAGCCGTAGTGGCCCAGCACCTCGGCGACGGTGGCGGTGTCCTTGCCGATCACCCCGGTGTAGCCATCCCAGTCGACGGCGCGTTCGGTGATGCTCCCGGAGTGCACGCGGTGGTGGTTTCTCCCGGTCAGCAGCGCCGCCCGGGTCGGGGAGCAGATCGAGGTGGTGTGAAAGGTGTTGTAGCAGATGCCGTTCTCGGCTACTCGCCGGAAAGCTGGGGTACGCACCTCGCCGCCCACCACGTCGGACAGGCCGAACCCGACATCGTCCAGCAGGACGACGAGGATGTTCGGTGCGTCGTCAGGCAGGTGCCGAGGCTCGATGCGGCGGTGATGGGTCGATTCGGCCAGCGTGTACCCGGCGGTGCTGGCCGACCGTGCGGTCGCGAACGGAAGTGTCGATCCGTCGGCGGCGGTACTCATGGCCCGGGGCCCTCCTCGTTGCCTTCTTCTAGGCAACGGCTGAACCGTAACCCGCGGGCTCGGCTCGTGGGTCGAAACGACCGACTGCCGACCGGTCCCTTCCTGTTCTCGGAGGAGCGGAGAAGCCTCGGGTGCCGCTGTTTCGCACCGGGAAGCTCTGTGGTCGTAGCTGCCGAGCAAAACTTTCAGGCCGAGTACCTCGATCAGTAAGCAGTCTTGTCGCCGACATGCACGTTTAACCTGCGGAGCTTATTATTTGAACTCTAGATGTCCGTCAGGCGAACAGTGGGCCCTGCGCGCCGTGTTCGCCGGGAGGCGTCGTTTTTGGCAAATACGTCGGCTACGTATCGGCCGACGACGCGATGTACGGATTTCTGTGCGGGATCTTTCGCGATCAACTCGGTGTGCACGAGCAGACACCGGCGTTTCGCGCCTTTCGGCTGCGGGGCAGCAACGAGGTGTATGCCTATGAAGAGAAGCACAGCCATGCGCGCGTGATTTGCAAGTTTTATGGACCCAGGTTCGGCTGGGACCGAGATCGCGCGGCGCGGGCGGCCTACCGGGAGTTCGACACGCTGCATGGGCTGCGCGGCTACAACCTGGTGGGCTCGCCGCATCATGTGGTTCGCCCGCTGGGCGTGGATCGGGAGCTCAACGGTGTGCTCGCTATGGAGTTCTATGCCGGTGAGCAGTTCAGCCAAGCCATCAAACGCTCGATCCGCCACCGCTACGATGCCCACTTGTACTGGCGCCTGAAGGCGTTGGCGTATTTCCTTGCGACTCAACATAATCGGACGGCTATCGCCGACCAGGTCGACTTCGATACGGACTGCCGCTATTTTAGCGAACTGGTGTACAAGCTGAAGAACCGCAACCGTATCGGCGCCTGGGACACTGACGAACTGCTGTGGCTACAGGGGTTGTGGCGGGACAAGACGTCGATGTGGGTCGATCAGCAGGTCTGGTTGCACGGCGACGCGACGCCGGCCAACTTTCTGTTCGGCGACGGGTTAGACGTTGCCGCGATTGACCTCGAGCGGGCGAAACGGGGCGACAGGATGTTCGACGTAGGTCGGGTCGCGGGCGAGATTCAGCATGCGTTCATGGCGGCGACCGGTCACGCCGATCGTGCGGAGCCGTTCATCGGCCACTTCCTGTGGGAGTATTGCTGCCATTTCCCCGACCGTTACGCCGCGTTCGGATCGATCACGGCACGACTGCCGTACTACATGGCGATGAACCTGTTGCGGGTGGCCCGCAACGACTACATCTGCAACGACTACGGAGAGAAGCTGATCCGGCAGTCGAAGCGCCTGCTGCAGGCGTCCTGAGGTGGCGGCTGCCCTGACCGATGTCGCTGCCGTCGCGTTCGATGTCAATGGCACGTTGGTGCACATCCGCACCGATGAACACCGCGAGGATATTTTCCGGACTATCGGGCACTTCCTCACCTACCAGGGCATCGACATGCGTCGGCACCAAGTGCGTGACGAGTACTTCGATCGCCTGAAGCGCCAGCAGCGGGAAAGCCCGGAAAAGTATCCGGAATTCGATGCGGTGGCCATCTGGCGTTCGATCATCGACGACTTCGGTGCGGATTACACCCGGGCGTTGCCGCCCCAACGCCTCGCGCAGCTTCCGCTGACTCTCGCCGAGATTTACCGCGGCGTATCACGAAAGAAGTTGAAACTGTATCCGCACGTGCGCACGATGCTTGACCAGTTACATGAGCGGTTCCCGCTGGCGATCGTCACCGATGCCCAAAGCGCCTATGCCCGCGGCGAACTACACAAGGTCGGGCTGGCACAGTACTTCGACCCGATCGTCGTCTCCGGTGATCACGGTTTCCGTAAGCCGGACCCGAGGCTGTTCGAGTTCACGCTCGAGCGGATGGGCGTTTCGGCGGCCCAGACCGTCTATGTCGGAAACGACATGTTCCGCGACATCTACGGCGCGCGTCAGATCGGAATGCGCACCATCATGTTCGACTCCGACCAGGGCACGAAAGAATACGAGGGCTGCACACCTGACTATCGCATCACCGATCACCGGCAACTGCTTGAGATCATGGGGATCACCACACCGCACGCAGATGCCGGCTAGTTCACCGTAATGACCCAAGGTTCTCTCTGTGCGGAAACACGGCCGTGTCAAACTTTCGGCGCACTCGCGATCAACCACCAGGGAGCATGAAGAATCGAATGACCGATCTCGCACGTAGCACCGACGGCTCCGTGGCCGACCCCAGCAGCGCGACCTTAGCCCGCACCGGGACGTCGGCTGACGCCCTGCGCCAGGCCGTCAGCGACCATCTGGTGTACTCGATCGCCAGGCCGCCGGCAGCGCTCACGCCGGAGCACTACTACCGCGCGCTGTCGCTTGCTGTGCGCGATCGCATGCAGCAGCGCTGGATGGCCACCACTCAGAACTGGCTGCAAGGGTCCGACAAGGTGACGTGCTACCTGTCGGCGGAGTTCCTGATGGGGCCGCAACTGGGCAACAACCTGCTCAACCTGGGTATCGAGGACGCGGCGCGGGAAGCGCTGGCGGGGCTGGGTCAGGACCTCGACACCATCATCTCGTGTGAAAAAGAGCCTGGCCTGGGCAATGGCGGCCTCGGTCGACTTGCCGCCTGCTACCTCGATTCGCTCGCCACGCTCGAGCGCCCGTCCATCGGCTACGGCATCCGCTACGAGTTCGGCATCTTCGAACAGGAGATACGCGATGGTTGGCAGGTCGAAAAGACAGACAACTGGCTGGTTTACGGGAACCCGTGGGAAATCGACAAGCCCGACGCCAGCTACATCGTCAACTGGGGTGGCGATACCGAGCAGTATCTGGACGGCGCGGGCCGCCCCCGGGTCCGCTGGGTTCCCCAGCGGGTACTCAAGGGCGTCTCCTACGACACCCCGATCCAGGGCTACGGCGTCAACACCTGCAACACCCTGACTTTATGGAGCGCTCGGGCGGTCGAATCGTTTGCGGTGGAAGTCTTCAACACCGGTGATTTCTACAAGGCGGTCGACGAAGAGGTGATCTCGGAGACCGTCTCCAAGGTGCTCTACCCCAACGACGAGCCCGAAGCCGGCAAACGCCTGCGACTGCTGCAGCAATACTTCTTCGTCAGTTGCTCGCTGCAGGACATCCTGCGCATCCACCTGGAGCGGGTTGGACAGCCTCTCAGTGCGTTGCCGCAGAAATGGGCAATCCAGCTCAACGACACCCACCCGTCGATCGCCGTCGCCGAACTGATGCGACTGCTGATCGATGAGCACAGCATGGAGTGGGACCAGGCGTGGGAAATCACAGTGGCCACCTTCGGATACACCAACCACACTCTGCTGCCGGAGGCACTGGAAACCTGGCCGCTGTCGATATTCGGTGAGGCTCTGCCGCGACACCTGCAGATCATTCTGCACATCAACGAAGCTTTCCTCGACGAGGTGCGTGCGCGCTTCCCCGACGATGAGGATCGCGTGCGGCGAATGTCGCTGATCAGTGAGGACGGCGGCAGGTGCGTGCGGATGGCGCACCTGGCAACCGTCGGCAGTCACGCGGTCAACGGAGTTGCGGCGCTGCATTCGGAGCTGCTGAAAGCCAGTGTGCTCAAGGACTTCTACGAGATGTGGCCGCAGCGATTCGGCAACGTCACCAATGGCGTGACACCACGGCGGTTCCTCGCGCTGGCCAACCCGGGGTTGCGCAAGCTGCTCAACGAGACCATCGGCGACGGCTGGCTGGTGGAGCTGGACCGGCTGCGTGGCCTGGAGGCCTACGTCGATGATCTTGCGTTCCGCGAACGATGGCGAGAAGTCAAGCGCGCCAACAAAACGCGGCTAGCGGAATACCTACATGCGGTGACGGACGTCGAGCTGGATCCGACCTGGATGTTCGACGTTCAGGTCAAGCGGATCCACGAGTACAAGCGCCAGCACCTCAACGTGCTGCACATCATCACCCTCTATAACCGGCTCAAGCAGAATCCCGGCCTGGTAATCGCGCCGCGGGCGTTCATCTTCGGCGGCAAGGCCGCACCCGGATACTTCATGGCCAAGCGGATCATCAAAATGATCACCGCCGTCGGCGATACCGTGAACACCGACCCGGACGTAAACCGTTTCATGAAAGTCGTTTTCGTACCCAACTTCAACGTTCAAAACGCGCACCTGATCTACCCGGCCGCTAACCTGTCCGAGCAGATCTCCACAGCGGGCAAGGAAGCCTCGGGAACCGGGAACATGAAGTTCATGATCAACGGTGCGCTGACGATCGGCACGCTCGATGGCGCCAATGTTGAGATGCTCGACGAGGCGGGCGCGGAGAACTTCTTCCTGTTCGGGTTGAACGAACAAGAGGTGGCGCAGGTCTACGCCGAGGGCTACAGCCCGGCGACCTACATCGAGCGCGACCCCGAGCTCGCCGAAGTGCTGGAACTCATCGCCCAAGGACACTTCACCGGCGGCGACACCGAGATTTTGCACCCGGTAGTCGACTCGCTGCGCCACCACGACCCGTTCCTGGTGTTGGCTGACTACCGGTCCTACGTGGATTGTCAGGCCAAGGTCAGTTCGGCCTGGCAAGATGCCGACGCATGGTCGCGCATGTCGATCCTCAACGCCGCGCGCAGCGGCAAGTTCTCCTCGGACCGGGCCATTGCCGAGTACTGCGATGACATTTGGAACGTGGGGTCGATGCGGGTTGAGTTATAGGGCGTGCTCGGGCTAGGTCCCCGGCGTGCCGCTGTTGCCGCTCAGCAGCCCGCCGGCACCGCCCTGCCCGCCGGTGACTCCGCCATGCCCGCCGTCGCCGCCGTCGCCGACCAGCCGGGCGTTGCCGCCGCTGCCACCGGTGGTGGTGCCGGCACCGCCATTGCCGCCGTTGCCGCTCAGCCCGGCGGTGCCGCCGGCGCCGCCGGTAAGGCCGCCACCACCGTTCCCGCCGTTGCCGCTCAGCAGCCCGCCATTACCGCCGTACCCGCCGGTGTGAGTGGCCCCGCCGTGGCCTCCGTTGCCACCGTTGCCGAAGAAGAAGGCGCTGCCGCCGGCAGCGCCAATGCCCGTCGTGCTTGCCGCGCCGTTGCCGCCGTTGCCGAACAAGATCCCGCCGTTCGCGCCAACCTGCCCAGTCGCAAGAGCACTGCCGCCGTTGCCGATCAGCAGCCCGGCAAAGCCGGCTACTCCGCCATTGCCTCCGTTGCCAATGAAGAAGGCGCTGCCGCCGCTGGCGCTCGCCCCACCATTACCGCCGTTGCCGAAAAATATCCCGCCGTTCAGGCCACCGTGCGTAGCCCCGAGAGAGCTGCCTCCGTTGCCGATCAGGACCCCGGCGGTGCCGCCGATCAGGCCTGATCCTCCATTGCCATCCAGCCAGGCGTTGCCGCCGTAGGCGTTCACCCCGCCGTTGCCGCCGTTGCCGAACAATAACCCGGCGTTCCCGCCTGCCTGCGTAGCTGAACCCGAATTGCCGCCGTTGCCGATCAGGAATCCGGCGGTGCCGCCGGTGCCGCCGACCGTCGTCGTGGTGGTCCCGCCGTTGCCGCCGTTGCCGATCAGGCCGCCGTTGCCGCCGTACCCGCCGGCGGCCTTACCGCCGACCCCGCCGTTGCCGCCGTTGCCGAACAATGCGCCGCCGTGGCCGCCGTTACCGCCGGCCGTAGTTCCCAAGTGACCTGCCCCGCCGTTGCCGCCGTTGCCGAACAACCCGGCGGCGCCGCCCGCCCCACCGGCCTGGCCGACCCCGCCGGCCCCGCCGTTGCCGCCGTTGCCGTACAGGATCCCGCCGGCCCCGCCGGCCTGCCCTGGGCCCCCATTGGCGCCGTTGCCGATCAGCGGGCGACCGAACGCCGCCTCGGCGGGCGCATTCACCGCGTTAGCTGCCTGCGCCAGCGGCGAGACGTTGGCGGCTTCGGCGCTGGCGTACTGCGCCGAAGCGCCACTGATGAACTGCACAAACTGCTGGTGGAACGACGCCGCCCGCGCGCTCAGAGCCTGAAAGGACTGGGCGTGCGAGCCGAACAACCCTGCGATCGCCGCCGACACCTCATCGGCGCCCGCCGCCAATACCCCGGTCGTCGGCGCGGCCGCGGCCGCGTTGGCCGCGCTTATGGTCGAACCGAGGTTCGCCAGATCGGTAGCCGCCGCTTCTACCGTCGCCGGCACCGCGATCACAAACGACATCGCCATCCTCCTGATCGGGCCGCCACTTTCGCCCTGCTATGTGGCTCGCCGGTCGACAGTATCGATTCGGCCGGCCGTGCCGGGCTCCCAGCCTGGGCCAGCCGCGAAAGGATCGGTCGGATTGCGCAGCTAGATTGTTGAATTGGCCCGTGGCGCCGGTCTGGATCACCCCGATTTCATTACCTGATTACCGCGATTTCATTGCCTGCCGGCGCCAGCTGCTGGCACGCGGCAAGCCGCTGGGTGATGCGTCGCTCAGCAACCGCACGAGGCGCTTGGCGTTGGGTGTCGGCTGAGACGAACTAGCGGTACTCGACCGTTCTCACACCGGTGTCCAGTTCTCCCACAACTCGGTGAACTCGACCGGCTTTTTTGCGAACTGGGCGACGCTGATGATCTCGCGAAAGTGATCCTGCCAGCCCCACCAGCCATTGATCTGAAAGACGTGCTGGTACCAGCTGAGCTGATAGTTGACCGGTATCGGTTCGCCCTTGTTCTCCGGCGCAAACACGGCAATTGCCAACAGGCCCAGCACCGCCGACGCCGGTAGCTGGATTTTGCCGTCGCGCCATATGTGCACGGTCGCGGTTTTAGACCCGTGCGGGGTTACTTCGAAGCCGTTGGGCAGTTCGTCGCTGTGGTCATGACCGGATCTGTGGATGCCGTAGAGAACGTCGGCGATGTCGGGACGTTCATCGGGCAGATCCGACTTCACGGCTATGGGGAATCTGGTCTCATCGAAGTCGATCCCGGGTGCTGTCATCACGTGGAAGATGTCGAGCCCGTCGCGGATCGTCCGCTTGAACCGAGTCGCCCTTCCTAGCTGCGGATATCGCTTTTTCGCGGTCCCATCGGCAGCGTTGCAGGCTTGCAGGAGGGCTCCGTCCCACGACCGCCTGGCCCACTGATCGAGCGACTGCCTGACCGAATCTCCCACGTTCACGGCTCTGAGGTTAGCGGGCGCTCCGGGAGTCGTTCGTGCGGCCGACTCGAAGCAGGTCAGGACTGGTCATCGATAAGCGTCAGCGCCCGCTCGAAAAGATGCACGGTGGCCGCGTGTAGCTGGTCGCCGACCGCCTTTTCGGCCTTGCCCGCGCAGGCCCGGGCCAGCGTGCCCTCGATCACGATGCCGAGCTTGAAGCAGGCCAGCACGGTGTACCAGGTGATATGCGACAGGTCACGGGCGGTGTTGGCGGCGTAGCGCTGGAACAGATCGTCGGTGCTGGCCAGGCCGTCCTGGCCGCTAAGGGCGTGGCTGAACACGCTGGACCCGTCCGGCTGCCGCCAGGTGGCCAGCAACCAGCCCAGATCCAGCATCGGGTCACCGATCGTGCACATCTCCCAGTCGACGATCGCGACCACCTCCGGGCCGGTGCGGGAGAACATCACGTTGGCCGCGTGGTAGTCGCCGTGCATGATGCCGGGCGTCCAGCTTTCCGGTCGATGGCTGTCCAGCCAGCCGGACACCCGCTCGATGCCCGGAATATCCGGTCCCGGATAACCCTCGTATTCCTGATAGGAGTCCAGTTCGGACAGCCAGCGTGGCACTTGGCGCTCTAGGAAGCCGGCCGGTTTGCCGAAATCGGCAAGGCCTACGGCGACATGGTCTACGGCTCCCAGCTTGGCCAGCGCCTCGGCCATCGACAGCCCCATCTGGAACTGAATGCCGGGATCGCCCGCGTGCAGCGGTGGCAGCCCTTCGCCGGCATTGAATCCGTCAACTGGCTCCATCAGATAAAAGACGGCGCCGCCGAGCACGTTGGGGTCCTCGCACGTGGCAATCAGGTGTGGATGCGGCACGTCGCGGCCGGACAGCGCCGCGAGAACTTTTGTTTCTCGAAGGATCACGCTGTTGCTGCGGGCGCGCAGGTGCCGAGGTCCGCGCCGCAGCACGTACGGCCGGCCGGCCCTGGTGAATCGCAGCATCACGTTCTGCGTTCCACCGGTGACCGCGAAAACCTCGCCCAGCGGGCCGTCGCCGAGGCCCTGTTCGGACATCCAGTCGGCTACGGCTTCGAGGTCCACGTTCAGATCCGGGTGGTCCACGTCGCTAGAACCTACTCCGTGGTTGTGGGGGCCTGCGCGAACGTCCTTCGCAAAACCTGTCCACCGTCCGGGAAAAAGCGCAGGCCACCCATGGCGGGCGGCCCGCGTCGCCGACGGCTGGAAGAATAGTGAGCGGGACTCCCTTTCCGGGGAGAACCGGGAGAAGCCGGGCGAAACCGGGAAATGAGGAAATGGCCATGCCGCGTACCGACAACGATTCCTGGGACATCACTCAAAGCGTGGGATCGACCGCGCTGGGTGTTGCCGCGGCACGGGCCGCGGAGACCGAAAGTGAAAATCCGCTCATCAATGACCCATTCGCCCGCGTGTTCATCAACGCGGCGGGGGAGGGGATGTGGAGCATCTATGGCGACCCCAAGCTGTTGGCCAAGGCGGTCGAGATCGAACCCGAGGTGCAGCAGCGGCTGCAACTGATGGTCGACTTCATGGCCACCCGGACCGCGTACTTCGACGAGTTCTTTCTCAATGCCGCCGACGCCGGGGTTCGGCAGGTGGTGATCTTGGCGGCCGGTCTGGACGCACGCAGTTGGCGGCTGCCGTGGCCCGACGGGACGGTCGTCTACGAGCTGGATCAACCCAAGGTGCTGGAATTCAAGTCGGCCACATTGCGCCAGCACGGCGCGCACCCGAAGGCGCAATTGGTCAACGTCCCGATAGATCTTCGCAACGATTGGCCAACGGCGCTGCAGGAAGCCGGCTTTGAGGCGTCGCGACCGGCCG